>Ga0207705_10003227_pt1 | contig 12415 bp, 6 predicted proteins | sample KBSC13metaG_FD_184314 | JGI IMG/M metagenome (GOLD analysis project Ga0207705, IMG submission 184314) | Corn rhizosphere microbial communities from Kellogg Biological Station, Michigan, USA - KBS C1-3 metaG (SPAdes) (version 2) | ecosystem: Host-associated > Plants > Roots > Rhizosphere > Soil ...
GGCGCGCGCCCGTAGGGCGGCATTCCGTTAGCCCAGGGTGTGGACCCTGGGTTGGGGGGGTGGGCGACGCGTACGGTCCGGCCCACCCCGACCCGGAGCCCCGAAGGGGCGGCACAAACCACGGACGGCGCCGTTCCCTGAAAAAAATCGTCGAGACCTGTCAGTCCCGACCCCATTTTTACGTCTTATTAGGCTGAGCTCGCGGAATCGGCCGCGACCTTCGGTTGGGGAGATCCCCAAGGGCGATCGCGCATGTCCCATACGTTCAGCCATCTCCTGTTTCACCTCGTGTTCAGCACCCAGTACCGGATGCACCTCATCGTCCCGGAATTCCGGGACGAGCTTCACCCCTACCTGGAGGGAATCGTCAGGAACGAGGGCGGCTCGGTCATGGCGATCGGCGGCATGCCGGATCACGTCCACCTGCTGGTCCGCCTCAAGCCGAGCGTCTGTCTGTCCGACACTCTCCGGTCCATCAAGGCAAATTCCTCGCGATGGGTCCACGAACGGGCCGGCCTTCCCCGCGAATTCGCCTGGCAGGAGGGATATGGAGCCTTCAGCGTCAGCCAGTCCTCGGCCGCCTCGGTCGCCCACTACATCCAGACCCAGGAGAAACACCACCGGCGGCGGAGCTTCGAGGAGGAATGGGTTACCCTCCTCCAGAGGCATGGCATCGAATTCGATCCCGCCGCGCCGTTCGGATAGCCACCACCGCGAGCCCGTAGGGCGGCATTCCTCTAGCCCAGGGTGTAAACCCTGGGTGCCGGGGGGCGGGCGATCTCCCATTGCCCCGTGATTTTGTGCCGCCCCTTCGGGGCTCGGGGATGGGGTGGCGGCGGCCCCCCACAACCCAGGGTTAACACCCTGGGCTAGAAGAATGCCGCCCTGCGGGCTCGCGTTTTCGCCCGGGAAATCACTCCGCCTCTCCGGACAGCGGCTTATCTCCCACGACGGCGCTTCATCTCCCGCGACGGCGTTCCGTCTCCCGCGACAACGTTCCGTTGTCTCTCGACGCCGCTCCGCGTGCCGCGACGGCAATCCATCTCCCCAGACCGCGGTTTGTCTCCCGCGGCGACGGAACGCCGTCCGCGGAGGGCGTTCCACATCCCTGGACAATGTTCCGCCTCCCGGGACGACGGCCTGTATCCCTGGACGGCGTTTTGTCTCCCTGGACAACGGTCCGCCGTCCCGCGACGGCGCTCTGCCTCTCGCGACGGCGTTCTGTCTCCCGGGGCGGCGGATCGCCGGCCCGGGAGATGAAACGCCGTCTGCGGAGGCAAAACGCCGCCGCGGGAGATGAAACGCCGTCGCGGGAGAAAAATCAGATCGCCGGTCCCCGCACCCGCGCCAGCCATCCCTTGAGGTACTCCCCCTGCGGATGGGTGATCGCCACCGGATGGTCCGGCGCGGCGGCCAGCGGCTCCAGGAGATCGACCCGGACGCCGGCCTCGACGGCGGCGGCGAAGAAGATCTGGCGGAAGAGCTTGGCGTCCACGGCGCCGCTGCAACTGAAGGTCAGCAGGAAGCCCCCCGCCTCGACCCGGGAGAGCGCCAGCCGGTTCAGGTCCTTGTAGGCGCGGGCCGCGGCGTCGAGGTCCGGGCGCTTGCGCACCAGGGGTGGCGGATCGCAGATCACCAGCCCGTAGCGCTCCTCCCGCTGGCGGAGGTCCTCGAAGACGTTCGCCTTCACCCACTCCAGGCGCTCGGCCGGGAAGCCGTTGAGGGTCACGTGGTCGCGTCCGCGCTCGATCAGGCGGGCCGCGGACTCCACGCAGACCACCCGAGTGGCGCCCCCCCGCACAGCGTAGAGGGCGAAGGCGCCGGTGTGGGAGAAGAGGTCGAGCACGGTGCGGCCGGCGGCGAACCGCTCGGCCCGGCGGCGGTTCTCCCGCTGGTCGCAGTAGAAGCCGGTCTTCTGCCCCCCCACCAGCTCGGCCATGAAGAGCAGCCCCGACTCGGCGAAGCGCGCCGCCGCCGGCGGATCGCCGGAGAGGATCTCGTCCCCCTCGTGGGCCAGCCCCTCCGCCCGGCGCGCCGGCACGTCGTTGGACTGCACCACGGCGAGGCCGGGGAAGGCGGCGGAGAGGGCGGCGTAGGCCTCCCCCCGCACCGCCTCCAGGCCGGCGGCGGTGATCTGGCTGACCAGGACGTCACCGAAGCGGTCGACCGTCCAGCCGGGGACGCCGTCCCCCTCGGCGTTGAGCAGCCGGTAGCCGGTGGTCTCCGGCGGCAGGATCGACTCCCGCAGGGCGGCCGCCTCGGCGATGCGGTCGCCGAAGAAGCGGCGGTCGGCGGCGGTGACGCCGGCCCCGAGCATGCGCACGCGGATCTGGGAACGGGGGCTGTGGAGCCCGAGGCCGAGGAGGTTGCCGCGGGCGTCGTAGACCCGGGCGAGGGGGGCGTCGGCCGGGCCGGCGAGCCGGTCGACGGCGCCCGAGAAGACCCACGGGTGGCCTTCCCGGACCGCCTTCTCCCGGCCCGGCTTGAGGTGGATCAGGGCCTCGCGGGCCTTCGGATCGCTAACGGCCCGCTCCCCCGGCCTTCGCCACCGCCGCGCCGCCCGGGGCGGTCACCACGAAGGGCGTCACGCTGGTCCGCGAGGCCCCCTGGGCGTCGGTGACGGTGAGCAACAGCTCGTACTCACCCGGCTGCAGCCGCGGCGGCCGGAAGGTGGCGGTCAGCCGGTCGGGCCCGCCGGAGGCGATCTCGCGGTTGAGCAGGGCGACCTTACCCTCCCCCACCTCCTTGCCCTCGGCGGTCATCACCATGGCCTGGGCGGTCAGCGGGCCCGCGGCCAGGTGGTAGCCGACCACGGCCATGGCGGCCTCCCGGTTCGGCTCCAGCACAGGCTTGGAGGCCGGGATGTACGGCTTGTCCTTGGCCATGAAGGGGTAGTCGGCCTTCCCCTGCCGGGTCTTGGACTCGCGGATCATCAGCCAGCGCCCCGGCGTCTCCGGGAAGAAGGGGGGGAGCAGCACCGGCCCGGCCTGCGCGAAGGCGGGCACCTCCAGCGACGCCACCTTGAGGCCGGCGGCGCCGGTGAGGCCGTTGCGGACCAGCGCCCGCACCGAGTAGCTTCCCGGCGGGAGGTCCAGATGCCCGAAGAGCTTGATGCCCGTCTGGCGCACCGCCGGACCGACCTTGGCGAGGTCGAGCCCCAGCTTCTCGCTGAAGTAGTCGTGGACCGCCCCCTGGGCGTCGAAGGCGTAGACGAAGATCTCGGCCGGCAGCACGTTCCCCTCGGTGGCGGCCACCAGGCTCGGGCCGTCGACCTCCAGGAGCACCGGCACGTAGGCCTTGTCGCCCCCCTGCTGGAAGGGGGCCGCCAGCAGGGAGACCTTCACCGGGCCTCCTTCCTGGCCGGCCGCCACCTGGCCGGAGGCGCCGAGCACCCGCTCCATGGCGGTCTGCTGGGCGTAGGGCTTGGGAGCGTAGTAGCCGGGCCGGTAGACCACCCGCGCCCCCTGCGCGTTCTTCAGCTCCACCCGGATCTTGTGGTACTGGCCGTCCCGCTTGACGTCGGGCTGGAAGCTGAGGACGTAGGTGACGCTGGTGCGGTCGAGCACCTTCTCCATGGCGGAGCCGAGGTTGTTGAAGTTGGGGTAGAACTCGCCGCCGGTGGCGTTGGCCATCATGAACAGGCCGTCCCGGCCGCGGCTCTTGATCGCCTTGACGTCGTCGCCGGCGCGCACGCCGCCGATGTCCACCGCCTGCACCACGCAGTCGGCCCGGCGCAGGGTGTCGAGCATCTTCTCCAGCACGTTGCCCGCCCGGGTGTTGCCGTAGCGCTTGTCGGAGTCGATGTTCCAGACGTCACCGCGGATGGAGTGGGTGTCCATCTCCTCGACCTCGTCGACGTCGGAGACCCCGGTGGCCACCGTGCTGTCGAACCCCTCGGAGAGGAGGATCACGTACTTGCGCCCCTTGACGCTCGCCATGGTGTTGGCGAACAGGGTGACGGCCTTGGAGAACTGCTCCATGTCCCGCTGGTTGGAGGTCCGCTCGGTGCGCTCCAGCGGAGTGGTGATCGGGTCGATGCCGTCGCTCAGCCCCGTGCTGACCGTGCCGTTCCTGTCCGCGGCCTGGTCCACCGCCTCCTACACGATCCTGCTGCTGAACTCGTGGTCCCCGTCGCCGAGCATCAGCGGGTCCCCGGCGGCGACCTGGAAGCCCGCGGAGCGCATCTGCACGGGGTCGAGGCGGTCGATGGCGTTCTCGACCAGCTTGCGGTCGGAGGTGAAGCCGACCAGGAGCTGGGGCCCTTTCGAGGGCAGGATGCTGGCCACCGCCACCAGGTCGGTGGGGTGGAAGGTGGTGAGGAGGTCCTTGGCGGCCTGGCGGGCCTTGGTCATCGCCGACGCGGAGGAGAAGCCGAGGTCGAACATCAGGACGAACCTGCGCCGGGCGGACATCGGCAGCCGGGGCGCCTGCGGCGCCGCGCCGCGGACGTTGGCGGGGACGGTGGCGAGGTCGACGACCTCGAAGCCGGTGACGGCCTGCTTCTGGCGCCCTTCATAGACCTCGAAGTCGGCCGCCGTGAGCCCGCGGACCGGCTTGCCGTCCCGGACGACCTGGACCGGCACCTCGACGGCCACGATGTCGGTGGACTCGGAGAACCGCTGCTGGGCGAGCGCCGGCAGGGAGATCCCCAGGGACAGCAAGGCGACCGCCGCGCCCCTCAGCGCGACGAAACCGGATGGAACAAACCGCATACGCCTCCCTTCTTGCCCTCTGCTTCCTCTAGACCGTAAAAGAATCGAAAAAGTTCCTCTCCATGGGAGTAACGGTCCGGAGGGGCTCAACCCCTCGGGCCACGGCCGGGGACGGTGAAGCGGAGGGAGCTCGCCGCTCCGCTCACCGAGATCCGGAGGGTGTACTCGCCCGGCTTCAGGTCGCCGGGGAGGCGGAAGGTGCCGACCGCGCGGTCCGGCGCCCCGTCGGCGCCGGCCTTGCGGTCGACGATCTGGAGGTCGCCGGCCGGGATCTCGCGCCCGCCGGGGGCGACCACCGTGGCCTCCCCCTTCCAGGGGGGATCGCCGAGGTTGTAGCCGGCGACCACCAGCCGCACCTCGCGGCCGGGGGGGAGCGCCGGCACGGCGGCCGGGACGAACCGCTGGTTGCGGAGCAGGAAGGGGTCGGGCGGCGCCGGCCCCTCTCCCCGGGGCTGCTCGCGCATCGCCAGCCAGTTATGGCTGGACGGCTCGGGGACGAGCGGCGGCAGCAGGACCGGCGCGCCGCCCGCCGCCGTGGGCACCCGCACCGGGATCACCCGCAGGCCGGAGACGCCGCTGGCGGCGTTGCGCACCAGCACCCGCAGCGAGTAGTCGCCGGGCAGCAGGTCCAGGTGGCCGAAGAACTTCACCCCTCCCTGCCGCAGGGAGGGCCCGGCCTTGGCGAGGTCGAGGCCGATGGTATGGGAGAAGAAGTCGTGCACCGCCCCCACCTCGTCGAGGGCGTAGGCGTAGATCTCCACCCGCAACGAGGCCGGCTGCCGGCCGGCGAGCAGGGACTCGCCGCCGATCTCGATCACCACCGGCACGTAGGCCTTCTCCCCCCCGGCGCCGCTGGCGCCCCCGGAGGGGCGGAAGGGGGCCACCAGCACCGCCGTGGCGATGGCGTCGCTCTCCTCGCCGCTCATCACCTGGTTGGCGGCCGCGAGGAGCTTCTCGATCGGGTCCTGCTCGGCGTAGGGCCTCGGCGGGTAGTAGCCGGGCCGGTGGACGAGCCGGGCGCCGCGCACCGGCTTCTCGAGCTCCACCCGCAGCCGGTGGAACTCCCCTTCCGGGCCCGCCCGCTCGGGCTGCACGGCCAGCACGTAGGTGACGCTGGTGCGCTGGAGCATCTGGCTCATGGCCGCGCCGAGATCGTTGTAGCTCTCGTAGAGCTCGCCGCCGGTGCCGCGGGCCATCGCCAGGAGGCTCTCGCTCCCCCCCAGCCGCGGCGCCCCCTGATCGGCCCCGGCCCGCAGGCCGCCGATGTTCACCGCCTGGATCGAGCAGTCGGCGCGGCGGAACTCCTCGACCATCCGCTCGATGGCGTTGGCGACCTCGATGAGCCCGTAGCGCTCCTCGGGGCTGGTGCGCCAGGCCTCGCCCTCGAGGGAGAGGTCGCGGATCTCCTGCTGCTGCTCGGCGTCGAGGGTCCCCAGGAAGATCGAGGCGTCGAACCCCTCGGAGAGGAAGACCAGGTACTTGCGCCCCTCCACCACCGAGAGCTGGCGCGCCAGGTCGGAGAGCGACCGGGAGAAGGTCACCACCCGGTTCTTCAGGGCCGAGCGGTCGGCCTGCTCGACCGGCTTGGTGACGTTCTCCAGCCGCAGCAGGACCGAGGAGTCGGTCACGTCGGCGAGCGGGTCGCGGGCGACCCGCGGCGCCGAGCCGGTGGCGGCGTTGTCCACCCCCAGGACCTCCTGGAGGACCAGCCGCAGCGGATCGGCCGAGCTCGCCGTCAGGTCGTAGAGCCCGAGGCCGCCCAGGGCGTTCTCGATCTGCCGCCGGTCGGAGGTGAAGCCGAGCACGAGCTGCGGGCCGCGCGAGGCGCTGTAGGTGGCGACCGCCACCAGGTCGGTGGGATGGAGACCGTCGAGCAGCCCGGCCGCCGCCCGCCGGGCGCGCACGATCGTCCTGGGCTCCGAGAAGGCGAGGTCGAAAAGGAACAGGAAGTGGCGGCGGGCCGCCGAGGGAACGGGGGAGCCCCGGCCGGCGGCGCTCGCCGCCAGGTCGAGCGCCTCGAAGCCGGTGACCGGCAGCCGGCGGCGCCCCTCCCAGACCTGGAAGTCGCCGGCCTGGAGCCCGCGCACGGGCTCCCCGTCGCGCACCACCTGCACCGGCACGTCGACGGAGAGCACCTGGGCGTTCCCCGAGAAGGAGGGGGACACGGCGGACGGCGGCGGGGCCTGGCCGTGGCCGGCCGCCGTTCCGATCGTCAGCAGCGCGGCGAGGGCGCCGCTCCTGGTCCAGCGTGACCGCATGGCGTCAGCGGCTCCCGCGGGCCCCCGCCGCTCCCGCCACCGAGAAGTGGGCCGTGCTGGTCTCCGACTTGCCCGCGCCGTTGGTGAGGGTGACCCGCAACTGGTAGTTCCCCGGCGGCAGGCTGGGCGGCCGGAAGGTGGCCACCATTCGGGTCGGCTTGCCGGCGCCGCCGGCCTCCTTCTCGCCGAGCTGGAGGGCGCCTCCCGGGACCTCCTTGCCGTCGGCTCCGACGACCTTGGCCTCGGCCTTCCAGTCCCCCTCGCCGAGGTTGAACCCCTGGAGGATGACGCGGGCGTCCTGCCCCGCGACGAGCGCCGGCCGGACCACCGGCACGTAGGGCTGGTCCTTCAGCATGAAGAGATAGGGGGGCTCCCCCTGCCCCTCCTTCTTCGCCTGCCGCAGGTTGACCCAGCGGCCGGGGGCAGGGTCCTGGAAGACGGCGGGCAGCATCAGCGCCGCCCCCTGGCCGAAGGCGGGGACCTCCAGCTCGCTGATCCGCAGGCTGGAGTTGCCGGTGGTGCCGTTGCGCACCAGGGTGCGGATCGTGTACTTGCCCGGGGGAAGGTCCAGATTGCCGAAGAACTTCATGCCCGCCTGGCGCAGCACCGGCTCGGTCTTGGTGAGGTCGAGCCCGAACACCTGGGTGATGAAGTCCTGCACGGCGCCGTTGGCGTCCAGCGCGTAGACGTAGATCTCGACCGGCAGCTTCGGGTCCTGCTTGCCGGCGAGCAGGGTCGGGCCGTCCACCTCCACCACCACCGGCACGTTGGCCCGGTTGTTGGCGGCGGGGAAGGGGGCGGCCAGCACCGAGGTGGTGATGCCGCCGCTGCCGTCCTGGCCCATCACGTCGCTGGCGGCCTCCAGCAGGCGCTGCAGCGGCGACTGCTCCTTGAACGGCCGCGGGGCGTAGTAGCCCGGCCGGAAGACCACCCGGGCGCCGCGCGGGGCGTTCTTCACCTCCACCCGCAGCTTGCGGTAGGAGCCGTCGAGCTTGAGGTCGTCGGGCTGGAAGGCCAGCACGTAGGTGACGCCGGTGCGGCGCAGCATCTGGCCCATGGCGGAGGAGAGGTCGTTGAAGTTCTCGTAGAGCTCGCCGCCGGTGCTCTTCGCCATGTTGAACAGCGCCTCGCGGCCGCTCCCCCGCTGGCCCGCGATGTCGGCGCCGGCGCGCAGGCCGCCGATGTCCACCGCCTGGATCACGCAGTCGGCGCGGCGGAACTCCTCGAGCATCTTCTCGACCGCGTTCTGCGAACGGGTGTCGCCGAACTGGGCGTCCGAGCCGGTGCCGCCGGTGGAGCCGATGATGCGCGAATTGTCGTTGTAATCGTTCGTCACCGCCTGCGGCTCGCCGATGTCCGACTGCGAGCCCGAGCCGGAGCCCGCGCCCCGGGAGTTCAGGGTGCCCGAGATCAGGGTGCTGTCGAACCCCTCGGAGAGGTAGACCACGTACTTGCGCCCCTCGACCTCCCCCATCAGCCGGGCGAGGTCGCTGAACGAGCGGGTGAGGTTGCGCACCATCTGCTGCTGGGCGGAGCGCTCGGCGCGGTCGCTCTGGGTGGCCAGGGTGTTCAGGGTCTCGATCACCTCGGCGTCCTTGCCCGTCCGGACGTCTTCGCTCAGCCGGCCGGCGGCGGCGTGCGGCCCCTGGGCCGACTTCAGGGCGTCGGAGAGCACCAGCCGCAGCGGGTCGCCGGAACGGTCGACCAGCTTGGGCAGGCCCAGGGTGTCGAGGGCGGTGGCGATCTGCCGGCGGTCGGGAGTGAAGCCCAGCACCAGCTGGGGCCCCTGGAGCGAGCTGTAGGTGGCCACCCCGACCAGGTCGGTCGGGTGCAGGCCGTCGACCACCTTCTGGGCCGCCTGGCGGGCCTTGACGATCGACTTGGGCTCGGAGAAGGAGAGGTCGAACATCATCAGGAAGTGCCGCCGCGCGGCCACCGGGACCTGGGCCGCGGCCTGTCCGGCGGGCGCCGGGGCGTCGAGGTCGAGCACCTCGAAGCCGGAGATGTTCACCTTCTTGCGGCCGTCGTAGACCTCGAAGTCGCTCGCCTTCAGCCCGCGCACCGGCTCGCCGTCCTTGACCACCTGGACGGGCACCTCGACCGCGACGACGTTGGTCGACTCCGAGAAGGTCTGCTGCGCGGCTCCCGTCCCGGGCGACAGCCCCAGGCCGGCGATCGCGAGCAGGGCGGCGAACGCTTGAGGTCGGCTACCGTGTTTCATTCCTCGTCCTTTCAGCCCTCGTTTGAAGCTCCATCTCCTCGACAGCAAAAAAGAATGGCAAAAGAAAGTTCTCTACAAAATAGCATCAATGGGCGCCCGCCACCACGAACGGCGCGCTGCTCGCGCCCACCGGTCCGGCGGCGCCGCTGAGGGTGATCCGCAGCACGTACTCCCCCGGCGGCAGGCTCGGCGGCCGGAAGGCGGCGATCAGCCGGTCGGGCTCGCCCGCGGCCGCGGCTTCCCGCTGGATCACCCGCACCTGGCCGCCGGGGACCTCCTTGCCGGCGGCGTCGAGCACCTGGGCCGCCGCCTTGAGATCCCCGGCGCCGAGGCCGTACCCCACCAGGGCCATGGGCGCCTCCTTCCCTGCCTCGAGGGCCGGCCGCGAGGAGGGGACGAAGGGCTGCCGCCGGGCCATGAAGGGGTATTCGGCCTGCGCCAGGGTCCCGCGCGGGGCCTCGCGCACCACCATCCAGCGGCTCGCCGCCGGATCGGGGAAGAGCGGGGGGAGCAGCGCAGCCCCCTTGCCGAAGTCGGGCACGGTCAGCGAGGCCGCCCGCAGGCTGAAAGCCCCGGAGGCGCCGTTGCGCACCAGCGTGCGCACCGAGTACTCCCCCGGCGGCAGCTCCAGGTGTCCGAAGAAGCGCAGCCCCCCCTGGCGCAGCATCGGGCCGGCCTTGGCGAGGTCGAGGCCGAGCGACTGGAAGAAGTAGTCCTGGATCCCCCCGGAGGCGTCGAGCGCGTAGGCGTAGACCTCGACCGGCAGGGAGCCGGTAGCGGTGGAGTTGGCGCCCAGGAGGGCCGGGCCGTCGGCCTCGATCAGCACCGGCACGTAGGCCTTGTCGCCCTCGGCGCCGCTGACGCCCGCGGCGCGGAACGGAGCGGCCAGCACGGCGCCCGGCACCGCCCCCGCCTCCGCGCCGCCCATCAGCCGCGCCGAGGCGTCGAACAGGCGCTCCAGCGGGTTGAGCTGGCCGAAGGGCTTCGGCTCGTAGTAGCCGGCGCGGTAGGCGACGCGGGTCCCCCGCGGCGCGTCCTTGAGCTCCACCTTCAGCTTGTGCCAGGCGCCGGGCTTCGCCGCCTCCCCCTGGACCGCCAGCACGTAGGTGACGCTCGTCCGCTCGAGGAGGGCGCTCAGGGCGCCGGCCAAGTCGTTCGACCGCTCGAACAGCTCGCCGCCGGTCCCCCGGGCCATGGCGAGCAGGGTGTCCTTGCCCTTCCCCTGGGAGTCGGCGCCCGCCCGCAGGCCGCCGACGTCCACCGCCTGGATCACGCAGTCGGCGCGGCGGAATTCCTCGAGCATCCGCTCCAGACCGTTGAGCGACTCGCTGCTGCCGAAGCTCTCCTGGGAATCGGAGAGGTAGACCTCCTGGTTGGCCCGGTCCCGCTGCATCGCCTCCTGGTTCTGCAGGTCGGCGTCGGCGCCGAGGCTCCCCGAGCCGGGGGAGGCCCCGGCGCGCGGACCGCCGGTGAGGACCGAGCCGTCGAAGCCCTCGGAGAAGTAGACCACCTGCTTGCGCCCCGGCAGGCTCCCCAGCCTGTGGGCGAGGTCGGCGTAGGCGCGGGTGAGCGCCGTCACCGCCGCCTTCTGGGCCGAGCGGTTGGACTCCCGGCTGAGGTTCCCCTGCTGGGTGCCGAGCGCGGCCAGCAGCGCGTCGTCCCCGGCCACGATCGTCTCCTTGGGACGCTCGGCGGTCTGCCCGCCCTGGGCCCCTCCACCTCCCGCGGCCCGCGCCATCACCAGTCTCAGGGGATCGGAGGCGCGCTCGTCGCGGACCATCCCGAGGGAGTCGAGGGCGGCGTCCACCTGCCGGCGGTCGGAGGTGAGGCCGAGCAGGATCTGGGGGCCGCGCTGGGCGCTGTAGGTGGCGACCCCCACCAGGTCCCCCGGCCGGATCCCCCGGAGCACCAGGCCGCGGGCGGCCTCGCGGGCGGCCACCACCCCCTTCGGCTCCGAGAAGGCGAGGTCGAACAGCAGGAGGAACTGCCGGCGGCCGGCCGGCGGCGCCACGCCGCGCGGGGCGCCGGCCGGCGCGGCCAGATCGACCACGCGGAAGCCGGCGACGGGCAGCTTCCGGCGGCCGTCCGAGACCTCGAAGTCCGCCGCCGTCAGCCCCTTCACCGGCTGGCCGTCGCGCGTCACCTGAACGGGGATCTCGACCTCCACCACCTCGGCCGAGCCGGAGAAGGACTGGCCCCGTAAGGGGGACGCGAGAGACAGCGCCGCCATCGCGGCCATCGCAACGCAAGGCCACGCGAGCGGCTTCGGCTTCGGCATCGGGTCCTCCCGCGGACCGGCGCGGCGGCCGGTCCGGACTGCCCTCACTTCGGGTTCATCAGATCAGAACGACAGATCCCACAAAATATCAGCGAATGACCTGGAACGGCAGAGAGTTCATCTGCTTGTGGCCGGTCGCGGGGTCGGTGACCGCGACCCGGAGGACGTAGTCGCCGGAGCCGAGGCCCGCGGGATCGAAGGTGGTCACCAGCTTGTCCAGGCCCTGAATGCCGGTGCTGGTGCGCTCCACGCTGCCCAGCTTGCCGCCCGGGAAGCTCTTGCCGTCGGCCGCCAGCACCTCGCCGTCGACCGCGACGTTCCCCTTGCCCAGGTTGTAGGCCACCAGGCAGAGCCGGGCGGGCTTCTCGCCCTTCAGGACCGGCCGGGCGGAGGGGACGTAGGGCTCGCCGGAGACGGTGAACGGGTAGACCACGGAGCCCTGGAGGGCGTTCCCCCCCGCCCCCTGCTCGCGGACCAGAAGCCATTTCTGCCGCTCCTCCATGAAGAAGGGGGGGAGCAGGACCGCCTGCGCCTGCTCGTAGGTGGGCACCGCCACCTGCAGGGCCTGCACCCCGGTGCGGCCGGTCTGGGCGTTGCGCACCAGCACGCGCACGTTGTAGGTGCCGGGCTGCAGGTCGAAGTGGCCGTAGTACTTGATCCCGCCGTCGAGCAGGGCCTGGCGGCTCTTCCCCTTGTCGAGGTCGAGCTCCACCCGCTGGGTCAGGAAGTCGCGCATCTGCCCCTGGAGGTCGCTGACGTAGACGTAGATCTCGGCGTCCAGCTTCTTCTCCCCGTGCCCTTCGAGCAGGCTCTTGCCTGCCGCCTCGACGATGACCGGCACGTAGGCCCGCTGCGGCGTGGCGCGGAACGGCGCGGTCAGCACGCTGAGCTCGACGTCCCGCTTCGGCATGGCGCTGGCGATGCCGTCGGAGGCCAGGAGGTTCTT
>Ga0207705_10003229_pt1 | contig 12409 bp, 12 predicted proteins | sample KBSC13metaG_FD_184314 | JGI IMG/M metagenome (GOLD analysis project Ga0207705, IMG submission 184314) | Corn rhizosphere microbial communities from Kellogg Biological Station, Michigan, USA - KBS C1-3 metaG (SPAdes) (version 2) | ecosystem: Host-associated > Plants > Roots > Rhizosphere > Soil ...
AAATCCTTGCCCATGTCTCTTGTCCTCAGGCGAGATGGAGGCCGGCGACGGCCACATCGATGATCTTGATGCCGACGAACGGCGCGATGAGGCCGCCAAGCCCGTAGATTGCGAGGTTGCGGCGCAGCAGCGGCCCCGCCCCCATCGGCGTATATTTCACGCCCTTGAGCGCGAGCGGAACGAGCGCCGGGATGATCAGCGCGTTGAAGATGATCGCCGACAGGATTGCGCTGGTCGGCGAGGCGAGATGCATCACGTTCAGCACGCCCAGGCCGGGATAGAGCACGATGAACATCGCCGGGATGATCGCGAAATATTTGGCGACATCGTTCGAGACCGAGAAGGTCGTTAGCGCGCCGCGCGTCATCAGCAGCTGCTTGCCCAGGCTCACCACCTCGATCAGCTTGGTCGGGTCGCTGTCGAGATCGACCATATTTCCCGCCTCGCGCGCGGCCTGCGTGCCCGTGTTCATCGCCACGCCGACATCGGCCTGGGCGAGCGCGGGCGCGTCGTTGGTGCCGTCGCCGCACATCGCGACCAACTTGCCGCCCTGCTGCTCCTGGCGGATCAAGGCGAGCTTGTCCTCAGGCGTGGCCTGGGCGAGAAAATCGTCCACGCCGGCCTCGGCCGCGATCGCAGCGGCGGTCAAGGGATTGTCGCCAGTGATCATCACCGTGCGGATGCCCATCTTGCGCAATTCGCCGAAGCGTTCGCGAATGCCCGCCTTGACGATATCCTTGAGCGCGATCACGCCGAGCAGCCGGCCGTTCTTTGCGACCGCAAGCGGGGTCATGCCCGCCCGCGCGATTTCGTCGGTCGCGCGGCGCAGCTCGGTCGCCGCGGCGGTTTCGCCCGCCCCGGGATTGGCCTTCAGCACCGAATCCACCGCGCCTTTCTGAATTAGGGTCGAGCCGAACTGCACGCCCGAGATGCGTGTCTGCGCAGTGAAAGGGATGATCTCTGCATTGCGCGGAAGCGCATTCGTACGGATGTCGAACCGCTCGCGCGCCAGCACCACGATCGAGCGCCCCTCCGGCGTCTCGTCCGCGAGGCTGGCGAGCAAGGCGGTTTCGGCCAGTTCGGACACTTTGATGCCGTTCACGGGGCGGAACTCGCTCGCCTGACGATCGCCGATCGTAATGGTGCCGGTCTTGTCGAGCAGCAATGTATCGACGTCGCCCGCTGCCTCGACCGCGCGGCCCGATTTGGCGAGCACGTTGAAGCGCACGAGGCGATCCATGCCCGCAATGCCGATCGCCGATAGAAGCGCCGCGATCGTGGTCGGGATAAGCGTGATCAGCAGTGCGGCAAGCACCGTCACCGGGATCGTGCCGCCTGCATAGGAAGCGAAGCTCGGGATCGTGCCGACCGCGATCAGGAAGATGATGGTAAGGCCGACCAAAAGGATCGTCAGCGCAATCTCGTTAGGCGTCTTCTGGCGCTCGGCGCCTTCGACTAACGCGATCATGCGGTCCAGGAAGCCCTGGCCCGGATTGACGGTGACGCGGACCCTGATCGCGTCCGAAATGACGCGCGTGCCGGCGGTCACCGCCGAACGGTCGCCGCCCGCCTCGCGGATCACGGGTGCGCTTTCGCCCGTGATCGCCGCCTCGTTGACCGAGGCGACACCCTCGATCACCTCGCCGTCCGAGGGGATGAGATCGCCCGTTTCGACCAGCACGATATCGCCCATACGGAGCGCGCTGGCGGGGACAGTCTCGATGCCCGAACCCTTGACGCGTTTGGCGGTCAGCTCCGCCTTGGTGGCGCGCAGGCTAGCCGCCTGCGCCTTGCCGCGCCCTTCGGCGAGTGCCTCCGCGAAGGTCCCGAACAGGACGGTCAGCCATAGCCAGACGACCAGTTGCAGCTTGAAACCGATGGCGAGCGGATCGTGCCCGACCGCCAGCAGGATGGTCAGCAGCGAGGCGACGCAGGCGGTGACGAACATCACCGGGTTGCGCACCAGCTGGCTGGGCGAGAGCTTGAGGAAGGCCTGTCCCATCGCCGGGACCAACAGGTCGGCGGTGAACAGGGATTTGCTTGCGGTGCGGGCCATATGCGCGCGTCCTTGAACTTAAGAGAGGTGGCCGCCGACCATCGCGAGATGGTCTGCGATCGGTCCGAGCGCCCAGCTCGGCAGGAAGGTGAGGCCGCCCATGATCAGGATCACCCCGATCAACAGGCCGACCCACAGCCCGCCGGTGGTCGGGAAGGAGCCGGCGGTTTCGGGCGTATATTTCTTAGCGGCGAGGCTCCCTGCGATCGCCAGCATCGGCACAATCATGAAGAAGCGCCCAATCCACATGCAGACGCCGAGCGTCCCATTGTAGAAAAGTGTGCCCGCACTCAGCCCGGCGAAGGCCGACCCGTTGTTCGCAACCGCGCTCGAATAGGCGTAGAGTATCTCGGAAAAACCGTGCGCGCCCTTGTTGAGCGGCCCGGCGAGACCTGCACCGGTGACGGTCGCCAGCGCGGTGCCGCCCAGGATGGCGAGCGGCAGCACGGCGATGGCAAGCACCGCCAGTTTGACCTCGCGTCCCTCGATCTTCTTGCCGACATATTCGGGCGTGCGGCCAACCATGAGCCCCGCGACGAACACCGCGAGGATGGCGAACAGCAGGAAGCCGTAAATACCCGCACCAACGCCGCCTACGACGACCTCGCCGAGCTGCATATTGATGATCGGCACCAGGCCACCCAAAGCGGTGAAGCTGTCATGCATGGCGTTGACCGCGCCACAGGACGCATCGGTCGTCACCGTCGCGAAAAGGCTTGAGGCTGCGATGCCGAAGCGCACCTCCTTGCCCTCCATATTGCCGCCGTGGAGGCCAAAGCTTTGCAACAGCGGAGTCGTGCCCGCTTCCTGCCAATAGGCGACCGTGGTTCCCGCCAGGAACAGGATCAGCATCGCAGCAAGGATAGCCCAGCCCTGCCTGGTGTTGCCGACCGCCTTGCCGAAGCACCAGGTCAGGCCGACGCCGATCGCGAAAATTGACAGCATCTGGACGAGGTTGGACAACGCGGTCGGATTCTCGAACGGGTGCGCGCTGTTGGCATTGAAGAAGCCGCCACCGTTGGTGCCGAGCATCTTGATCGCTTCCTGGCTCGCGACGGGCCCGAGCGTGATCGTCTGCTTGACGCCTTCCAGCGTGGTCGCATCGACCTGCTGGGTCAGCGTCTGCGGTACGCCCGCGAAGATCAGGTAGGTCGCATAGACCATGCAGATCGGCAGCAGCACGTAGAGCGTGATGCGCGTGCAATCCGCCCAGAAATTGCCGAGGGTCTCGGTCTGGCGCCGCGCGAAACCGCGGAACAAGGCGAAGGCGAGCGCGATGCCGGTCGCCGCGGACAGGAAATTGTGGATCACCAACCCCAGCATCTGACTTAGGTTCGAAAGCGTGCTTTCGCCCGAATACCATTGCCAGTTGGTGTTGGTGGTGAAGCTGACGGCGGTGTTGAACGCACCGTCGGGTCCGACATTGGCGAAATGCGGCGTGTTCAGCGGCAGGAATGCCTGCAGTCGCAATATCGCATAGGTGAACAGCATCAGCGCGACGTTGAAGATCAACATGTGCACCGCGTAGCGGCGCCAGCTCATATCCTCGTCCGGATCGATGCCCGAGAGGCGATAGAACCCGCGTTCCACCGGCCCCAGCACAGCATGAAGCGGCGTGCGGCGACCTTCGTAGATGGCGTGCAGCCACAGCCCCATCGGCTTGGCGAGCGCGATCAGCAGGGCAGTGAAGAGGAGGATCAGTATCCAGCCTGCAATAGTCATGGACGCGCTCCCGTCAGAAGCGCTCGGGCCGCAGGAGCACGGCCACGAGATAGAAGAGAAGGCCGATCGCGGTGAATGCCGCCAGCCAGAGATCGAGGGTCATTGTTTCAGCCCCTCACGCATTGTCGCACAGCCGAACGTAGGCGAGCGTCGCCGCCGTCAGCCCGAGCATGATGGCTATCCAGAGTATGTCCTGCATCGAATCCTCGGATCGAAAGTCGAGGATGCGCAATTAGGCGCGCGCGCCGTAATGAAGCGAGACGGGGGAAAGTGCCGCTTTATATGTTTTCCATAGGAATTTGCGCCGCGCGCCACCGAAAGCGTAAAATGCATGAACTGCGCTGCGCCTTTAGCGTTAGGAGCACATCATGCGGCACGGCCTCTTCCTCGCGACCCTGACGATCCTGGCGCTTGCCGGGTGCAGCAAAGGCTCCGACGAGGTCCCCGCCCCCGCGCCGACATCCAATCAGACTGGGGCAGCCACGAACGACGATCATTATGTCGACGACCTGCGCAAGCTCGCGCCCGCCGCCGCCAATGCTGCCTTGTTCCGGTCGATCACCGATTCCGGCGAATCCTGCACCGGCGTCACCAAATCCGCTTACCAGCAGGACTATAAGGGCATGGGCATGTGGGTCGCTCATTGCCGCGAAGGATCCGATTGGGCGATATTCGTCAGCCAAAAAGGCTATGTCCAGCCGCGCGCCTGCCCGACCGCGGCACAGGCCGGCTTCCCCGCCTGCAAGCCGCTTTGATCCGCCGCTGAACCCCTCTATCTGCCCCCTGCGAAAGGGAGCAGGCGCATGATCATCCGCAGTGACGAATTTGAGGATGTAGCCGTCCCCGGCCACGGCACGATGCGTATCCACCTGTTCCGCCCGGCGATCGAGGGCCGCTTTCCGGGCGTCCTGTTCTTTTCCGAAATCTATCAGATAACCGGCCCGATCGCGCGGCTGGCGGCTTTGGTCGCAGGCCAGGGGTTCGTGGTCGGCGTACCCGAAGTCTATCACGAATATGAGCCTGCCGGGACCGTGCTGGCCTATGACAAGGCCGGCACCGATCGCGGCAACGAATTGAAGTTCGCGAAGCCGATCGCGGCCTATGATGCCGACGCGCGCGCGGGCCTCGCTTTCCTAAGCCAGCATCCCGCCTGCACCGGCAAGCTCGCGACGATGGGCGTGTGCCTGGGCGGCCACCTCGCTTACCGCGCCGCGCTCAATTCCGAAGTCTCGGCCGCCGCATGTTTCTACGCGACCGACATCCACTCGGCCACCTTGGGTGAGGGCAAGTCCGACGACAGCCTCACGCGGATGAATGAACTCAAGGCCGAGACGATGTTCGTCTGGGGCCGTCAGGATCCGCACGTGCCGTTCGAAGGTCGCGAGGCGATCCGCGCGCGATTGCAGCAAGTCGGCGCCACCTACGAATGGCACGAGGTCAACGCGCAGCATGCGTTCCTGCGCGACGAGGGCCCTCGCTACGATCCCGCGCTGTTCCTGCAGGCGGTCGGCTGGATGCTGGCCCTGTTCAATCGGACGATTTGCGCGGTTTAAGGCCCTTGCGGCACGCCCCTACCGATCTATTGGACTAATACAGTCCGGGATGAGGGGATATTCGATGAAGCGCGCACTTTCACTGACGGCGGCGGCGTTGATTGCGGCGGCGGCGCAGGCGGATGCGGGCTATCATGGGCCGATCATCGACGCGCATGCGCATATCCGCTTCACCGACGACGACGCGATCAAGGCTGATCAGGGCAAGGGCACCGCGCCGATCGCCGCGATCGACGATGAAGCGGGGGTGACGCAGAGCGCGCTGATCGTGATCGCGCGCGCGGGCCAGATGGACAAGACGCGCGCGCAGAATGACGCGGTGATCGCGGCCGCGAAAGCGGGCAATGGCCGCTTCTATCCGGTCGCGTCGGTCCATCCCGCCGACAGCGCGAATGCGATGGCCGAGCTCGACCGCATGGCAGCGGCGGGCGTCAAGGTGATCAAGCTCCACCCCAATACGCAGAATTTCGACGTGGCCGATCCCGCAGTGGCGGCGGTGGTCCAGCATTGCGGCGAGAAGGGGCTGATCGTGCTGTTCGACAGCTACAAACCTTGGGACCTGTCGGAGATGGGCAAGTTCCTGGTGCTCGCGGTCAAGCATCCGCAGACCAAATTGATCCTCGCGCACATGGGCTTCAGCACCTTCCGCGAAGCGGTCATGTACGCGCAATTGCCCAAGCTCGGCATGGCGCAGAACGTCTATTTCGATCTGTCCGCGATCGCGGCGATCTACGCCAATTCGCCGGTCCAGCCGGAACTGGTGTGGACGATCCGCAAGGTCGGCGTGGACCATTTCCTGTTCGGATCGGATTGGCCGGTCGATACGCCCGCCGTCGCCGAGAAAGCGGTGCGCGATCTGGGCTTCACCGCGAACGAACAGAAAATGATCTTCCACGACAATGCGGCGAAGCTGATCGGGCTGCGTTAACAGCCAACCTTCGCCGTCGAATTCGAAGCCGTATTCGGCCCTGTTTCATCTGCCCCCTAGCGCGCGCGGCCCGAAGCGTGCTGATGTACAGAAAATCGCGACGGGGAGAGCGGATATGAACTTCGGAACAGGCTTTGGTTCGGGTGTCGGCGTCACGACCGTGATCGTCCTGATCGGCTGCCTCGCGCTGGGCGGGTGCCCGCGCTATCATGTCTACCAACAGGAGATGGCCGGGCGCGCCAAGCTTGCCGAGGCGCAGTCGTCGCGCCAAGTCGCGGTGCTGGAAGCCCATGCCAAGATGGAATCCGCGGTGGAGCTGGCCAAGGCCGAAGTGACGCGTGCCGAGGGCGCGGCCCAGGCGAACCATATCCTGCAGAACAGCCTGGGCGGGCCCGAGGGTTATTTGCGCTATCTGCAGATACAGGCGTTGCAGGATACCGGCGCGCAACTGATCTACGTGCCGACCGAGGCGGGCCTGCCGATGACCGAGGCCAGCCGCATGCCGCCGCTCAAGAAGGACGTGCAGAAGTCGGCGCAATAGGCACACGCGTTCCCAAGCCCGACGCTTTGCCCTAATTCTCAGGCCATGAAGCGCGCCGATCTGATCGCGGGCATATCGATCGCCGGGCTGATGCTGCCCGAGGCGGTAGCTTATGCCGGGATCGCGGGACTGGGTCCGGGCCGCGCGGTGCTGGCGGCGATCGCGGGCTGCCTGGTCTATGCGCTGGCGGGGCGCAGTCGGTTCGCGATCGTCTCGCCCACCTCCGCCTCCGCGGCGATCTTTGCCGCCGCTTTGTCCGCGGTCGACGCCGACGCGGCGACACGCGATGCGCTGGCGACGATCGCGGTAACGATGGCGGGCGGCCTGTTCCTGATCGCAGCCTTGCTGCGGTTGGGCGGGCTGACCGGATTCATCGCGCGGCCGGTGCTGCGCGGCTTTGCCTTCGGCCTCGCGATCACGATCATCCTGCGACAGCTCCCCGCTTTAGTCGGCGTGCCGATCGCTGCGCCGGATATCTTCCACCTCACGGGGCGGCTACTGGCAGCAGTCCCAATCTGGCACATCGCAAGCCTCGTTACAGGGCTAGGCGCGCTCGCAGCCTTGCTGGCGCTCCGCCACCTGCCAGCCTTGCCCGGCGCCTTTCTGGTGTTGGTCGCGGGTATTGCCGCGTCGCGCGCATTCAACCTTCCCGCACATGGGGTCGCCACGGTCGGCGCGATCGACATGCGGCTGGTGTGGCCCAGCCTGCCGTCCCTATCGATCGCAACCCTGTCGCAGCTCGGCCAGATGATCTTCCCGCTGGTGCTGATTCTGTTCGCCGAAAGCTGGGGCACGATGCGCGCGCTCGCGCTGCGCCATGGTGACACGCTCAATCCCGATCGTGAGCTGGGCGCGCTCGGCCTTGCCAATCTGGCTGCCGCCGCAGTCCAGGGCATGCCGGTCGGCGCGGGTTTCTCGGCCGGATCGGCTAGCGAGGCGGCGGGCGCGGTAAGCCGCGTGACCGCGGTGGTAGCTGCGCTCGGACTTGCCGCCTTGATCCTGATCGCGAAGGCGCCGATCGCGCTCCTGCCCCAGCCGGTCCTCGCCGCGGTGGTGATCGCGGCGCTGACGCACGCGCTCGACATCCGCCCGATCGCACAATTGTGGAAGATCGGCCGCGACCAATATATTGCGGTCGCTGCCACCCTGGGCGTGCTCGTGTTCGGCGTACTTAACGGCATGCTGCTCGCGATCGCACTGTCGATCATGGCCCTGATCCGGCGGCTGGCGACACCGCATCTGATCGAGCTCGGCCAGCTCGATGGCGGCCATAGCTATGTTGATATCGCGCGCCATCCCGGAGCGGTTCGCCCGCCTGGGATCCATATCTGGCGTCCGGCCGAACCGCTCTTCTTCGCCAATGCCGAACGCGTGCTGGGTCAACTCTATCGCCGCCTGCCGGAAGGCGGCGTCCGCGCCCTGGTGCTGAGCCTGGAGGAAAGCACCGACCTCGACAGCACGGCACTTGAGGCTTTGATCGAGTTCGACGAGCGCGTCGCCGCGCGCGGGATCGCCCTGGGCCTCGCGCGCGTACACGACCCGATCCGCGACCTGCTCGCCGCCGCCGGCGCCGACGATCTCGTGCAACATTCTTATTTTAGCGTCGACGATGCGGTCACCGCCGCGCGCAAGGAGGCCCGTTGATGCTCGACGTCGAACCCGTACTCGTTCCCGTGAAGATCGACGAGCTTCGCCCCACCCAGATGACAATCGGCTATCGCGAGGTCGAACGCAAACGCCGCGAATGGCGCCAGATCGCCGAAAGCGAAGGTGCGCGCTATCTCGGCCGCCACATGATCCCGGTGGTGTGCGGCCCCAAGAAGCATTTGTGGGTGATCGACAATCACCACCTTGCCCGCGCGCTGCATGAGGAAGGCGTGGAAGAAGTGCTGGTGCGGGTCGTGGCCGACCTGTCCAAACTGCAGCACCGGCTATTCACGACCTTCATGGACAACAAGAACTGGCTGCACCCGTTCGACGACCAGGGCCATCGTCGCGAGCTCAAGCATCTGCCCAGGCATGTCGCAAAGCTGGCTGATGACCCTTATCGCTCCCTCGCCGGCGAGCTGCGCCGCGCGGGCGGCTATGCCAAGGACCAGACGCCCTATTCCGAATTCCTGTGGGCCGATTTCCTGCGCCGGCATATCAAGCGCGACAAGGTCGAGAAGCATTTCGAGGAGGCGGTCGCGCAGGCGCTGGAGATCGCGCACAAGCCCAAGGCGGCCTATTTGCCGGGCTGGGCGGGGCCGCATTACTAAGGGGGCGTTATGAAGCTGTGCGGACTATTGCCGATCCTCGCGCTGACCGTGGCACTGGCGCCGCTCGCAGCCGAGCCCGCCGGCCATATCACCGGCGTGGGCGGCATCTTCTTCCGCAGCAAGGATCCCAAGGCGCTGATGGCCTGGTATCGCGATGTGCTGGGGATCAAGATCGAGGCCTGGGGCGGCGCGCTTCTGCCCTACGATGCGCCAAAGCATCCGCCGGTGGTGACGCTCAATGCGTTCAGCGCGAAGAGCCACTATTTTGACCCGTCGCAGCGCGAATTCATGCTCGACTTCGCGGTCGACGACCTCACCGCCTTCCTCGACCGATTGAAGGCCAAGGGCGTGCCGGTGCTGGCGCGCGACGACAGCGATCCGAGCGGCAATTTCGCGTGGATCGTGGACCCTGACGGCACCAAGATCGAACTATGGCAACCTAAGACCAAGCCGGCGGCGAAGTAGAAAGCTTGCCTGAACGGCCTATTTGACTCTGGCGCGATGGCGAAGACCGATACGAGGTCACCTTTGCGAAGGGCACGTTCATAATCGGCATCGGCCTGAGCGCGGACGGAAAGATCGTCGGCATGTCGCCGCCAATGCCCGTAACGCCCGGGCATTGAAGCAACAGCGCGCTTAACCGCGCCCCGAAGACGCGCCCAGCTCGTCGCGGATCTTGCCGATCAGGCTTTCGAGCGGCGAATTGGCCCGCGGCGCGTCCATCGTCGTCAGATGGAGCGCGATCGACGGTAACGGATTGTCGCTGTCGAACGGCAGGAGCGCCCCTGCGGTGAGTTCCTCGGTAACCGCATATTCGGGCAGGACGCCGACCACATCGCCACGCCGCACGCCGCGCTTCACCCCATCGACGCTGCCCGCCGATTCCAGCCGGGGGGCGTGCTCGACGTTACGCAGCCAACCGCGCATCAGCCCGTTGAAGGCGCCGTCGGGATCGGTCAGCAGATAGCTTTGCGTCTCCAGATCGCGCCGCCCTACACTTTGCCCCGCCAAGGGATGATTGGGATCGACAACCAGCCGTAGCCGCGCGGGCCAGGATTCGCGTACCGCCGGCGCATCACCCGCGCCGCTCGGTCCCTCGACTGTCAGCGCCGCGTCCAGCTCGGATCGCTCGACCCGCTTCCGCAGATCCGCGCACAGGCCGATCGTGATCTGCACATCGACCTGCGGCCACAGGATCCGGAAATCACGCAAGGGCCCGGGCAGCAGATAGGAACTGATCGACTCCACCGTGCCGAACCGGATCTTGGCCTGGCTCTGCCGCGCGCCTGCGGCAAGCGCGGTTTCGGAAGCCGCGATCAGCGCGCGCGCGTGCGGCAGCATTGCCTCGGCCGCCTCGGTCAGCATCGCCTCGCGCCCGATCCGGCGTACCGTGATCGGCGTGCCTACCAGCCGTTCGAGCGACAGCAAGGTCTCCGACACGGTCGACTGGGCGACGCCGAGCAAGCGGGCGGCGGCGCTGACGCTGCCGCCATCCTTGACCGCCACCAGCACGCGGCACTGCCGAACTTCGAGGTCTCTGCGCATCCGATCCTATCGGCGATTCCGATGCCTTTATCGCGGTTTTGGACAAGTCTCGAGAGGGGGTCAAGCTGATCCCGGACCAGCAAAAGAGAGTATAGTGGTGGAACTTACGGAAATGGTGGTGCACGGGCCTGCGGCCCCCACACCCCGCGGCGGCAAGCTTGTCGTGTCGTGCCTTCCGCTCGGCGAGAGCCGAATGATGAGCGAGGCGCTGGCGGTCAAGCTGGTGATCGAAGGCCAGCATGTCCACGAGATCGACGGACGGTCCTATGCGGTGTCGCCGGGGCAGATGCTGATCGTCGATCGCGGCACGCCTTATCGCGCTTATGTGCCGCGGCGCGAGACCGCGCGCGGCCTTTGCCTTTATTTGCCCGCGCGTTTGAGCGCCGCCAATGCGGACGAGCCCCTGCTGGGCCGCGCGCTGATCCAGTCGACCGAGGCAACCGCTTTGGGCCGCTTCCTCACCCGCTGCGCCGAACTGGTCCATGGCGGCCGGCGCAGCGAACTGGATCTCGACCGCCTGCTGCAGACCGCCGGCGCGCACCTCGATACGATGCTGAGCGATGCGACCGCCTCGATGAACCGGCTGATGGCGCACAAGCTCTCGACCCGGCGCGAGGTGCTGAACCGGCTCGAATGCGCGCGCGCCTATCTCCACGCACAAAAAGAGCGGATGGTGCCGCTCGACGAACTGGCGCGCGTCGCGGGCATGTCCGGCTTCCAGCTGACACGCTATTTCTCGCTGGTCTTCGGCAAGCCGCCCGGGCGCTATCACCGCACGATCCGCCTGCACCACGCGGCCAAAAGACTGCGCGAGGAGGATGCCTCGGTTACCGAGATCGCGCTGAGCGCAGGCTATAGCGAAGCGAGCGCCTTCAGCTACGCCTTCGTGCGAGAGTTCGGCCATCCGCCCAAGTTCGAGGCTCGCTTCGCCGCCGGCCTGAGCCGGGCTGCCTGAGCGACTTATGACCTATCAGCCCGCCGCATCGCGCAACGCCATCCTGCCGCTTCGCGTCACACCGCAAATCTCCGCCTTGCAGGCGTTCGAGCGAACCGCCAGCCTGCGTAGCTTCAGCCGCGCCGCGCTCGAACTGGCGGTCACGCCATCCGCGATCAGCCACCAGATCAGGGGGCTGGAGCAATATTTCGGCACGCAATTATTTGTCCGCGGCCGCAAATCGGTCGCGCTCACCAAGCAGGGCGAGCTGTTCGCCACGCAGGTTCGCGCCGGCCTGCAACAGCTCGACTGGGCGAGCCGCAATCTGCTGCAGGAGGGCCGCTCCAACCGCCATCGCCTGCGGGTGCGCACCAGCCCCGATCTGGCGCATCTCTTCCTGTTCGACGCCTTCCGCGAATTCGAACGCGGCCACCCGAGCCTGACGGTCTCGCTCGACGTGTCGGCATCGAGTGGGCTGGACGATGCCGACGGTCCGCTGGTCATCATCCAGATCGGCAGGGCCGATCTCCACGCGATGCGGCTGCACCCGCTGATGGATATGCCGATGGTGCCGGTGGCATCGTGTAAACTGGAGCCCGGTGACCTCGCCGACCCCGCAAATCTGCTACGTCATCGCCTGATCCACATACGATCGCATGCCACCGCGTGGCGCGATCATCTGGGCACTGCAGAGACCGCGCCGCTCGACGACGGCGCGATCTGGGTCGAGAATATCACCGCCGCGCTCCATGCGGCGCGCGCTGGTCTCGGCGTCGCCCTGGCCCCGCGCGACCTGATAGCGCGTGAAACGCAGAATGGATTGCGGATCGGCCACGCGGCCACCGGCGCCGGAAGACAGACACTCTATTTGG
>Ga0207705_10003230_pt1 | contig 12407 bp, 15 predicted proteins | sample KBSC13metaG_FD_184314 | JGI IMG/M metagenome (GOLD analysis project Ga0207705, IMG submission 184314) | Corn rhizosphere microbial communities from Kellogg Biological Station, Michigan, USA - KBS C1-3 metaG (SPAdes) (version 2) | ecosystem: Host-associated > Plants > Roots > Rhizosphere > Soil ...
ATCGACGGTAGTGCCGCCCGTCGGTGCCGCGGGTACCGAAGGGCGCTGCCAGCCGCCGCGATAAAGCAGCATCTGCCCGGTGGATCGATCCAGCAGCCGCATGCCGTCGCCCGGTGTCGAGAACAGCCAGTTGCCGGACTGGCGAGATGCGATCTTGCCGTCCGCACCCGCCCAATCGCCCGTTGCGCCGGCCGCCACCAGCCATGTCTCGCCCTCCGACGGCGTCGGTGGCGGATCGGAGGCTTCGCCTTCGCACGCGGGGTGAAGCAGCGCATCGGTGAGCGCGTGCGCTTCGTTGACGTAGAATTCCTTCTGGGATTGCCCGGCGAAAAGCAGCGGCAACCCATAGCGCGGAGTTGTGGAAGTGAAGCTGATGGGATCGGTCATGGAAGCATCCTGTCGATGAGCTAGGCGATTGTGGTGAGGAGCAAGGGCGGCGAAAGCGCCGCCGTGCCGACTTGGCGGACCCAGATGGGCTTTCCAGCATGGGCCGAGCGCAGGACTGCCCAGGTCGCGGCATCGAATTGAAGCGTCGAGGTCTCCGCTTCCCAGCGAAGCTCCGGCGCATCGCTGTCGCCAAGCCCGACAACGTAGAGCTCGGCTTGCTCATTCAGCGGAACCTCGATTTCGTCGAGCCACAGCCAACTGCCGCGCGCCCGCCGGCACCAGGCCAGCGACAACGAGCCGTCCGCATGCTCGCCGACGGTGCCGTGAACTGGCGATAGCGGCTGGCGAGCAATCCCCGCGTTGGCGAGCGGGGCATAGACCGGCTGCGGATCGGCAAGTCCGATGGCCGCGAGGGTGGCGCCCGCAGGATCAAGCCTGGCCGAATCGAGCGCGACCGGCGCACCGTCGAGCAAGACGAAACCCGCTTCCGCGCCGGTGCCCAGAAGCGCTTGCGCTTCCGTGCCGCCGCGGCCGCGCAACAGCCCGGTAAGACGCCAGCGAGCGTCAGCGAGTCGTTCCGCTCCCAGAAATTGCACCAGCTCGGCCCCGACAAGCGCCATGTTCGCGCCCTTTGCGAGAGCCGCGACGTCGGCGGATTCGAGGGCAAATTCTGGTGAGGCGAGATCGACTTCGAGGCTGGACATCCGATCCAGGAGGAGCGGCGACGATGGCGGCAAATGCGTGACGGTGCCAATGATGCTGCGCTGCGATCCGCTCGGCCCCAGCGGCAGCAGATCGCTCCCTTGCTGGACATAGAGTGCAGCCCCGCGCCACCCCGCCGCCAGCGATGACGCCGCGGCGAAAGTCGCTCGGGTCTCCGAGCTGCCGTTGCCGTCCCACGGCATTTCGTAGGCGAGCAGTTGCGTCGAGGTTACGGCAAGGTCGGGCGCGGGCAGCGCCGCACCGGCGTCCGCGGCCGGTTGCCGTGCCGGCCCGCGTGGCAGCCGGGTCAGCTCCAGTTCGATGCCCTGATCGCGCCACTCCCAGCTGTCGATGCGCCAGAGCCCGTCGCGGTTCGGAACCCGAACGACCGAGCCGGGCGCGATGGCGGGATCGAGCTCCGCCATGCGCCATGCGATCGTCTCACGCGACCAGCCCGCCCGGGCCGCCGCCGCGTTGGTCAGCGACCGCGCGTCGGCCGCCTGAAGCACGCCGGGAAATTCGATCACCTGGCTGCGGCCAGGCCTGGCGCGCCCGTCGGCACGCTGCATTCCCGGCTGATAGTCGCGCGCAATATCGTAATAGCGCAGTGCGTCGGGGATATCGCTTGCCTCGGCCTGGCGGCGACTCTGCTGGCCTGTCGCGGCGGCGAAGCTCTCGTCGCCGTCCACCGCAGTGGCTTCGGGCAGGATCGGCGGCGCGTCGGGGATCCGGTCGGCCGAGCCCAGCGAAAGGCTGTCGCCACCCGCGTCGCACGCGAGCGGATAAAGCTGGTCGATCGCCGCCAGGGTGTCGGCCAGGGCACCGCCGTCGTTGCTGAAACCTTGCAAGCCGTCGAGCGTGCGGTCGATCGTCGGCTGTTGCGCGAGGGGCTCCAGGAGCGACGCGATTGTAACGGAGTGATCATCGGCGATGACTTCGAAGGTCAGGGCGGGAATGCGATTGCCGAAATCGGTGAGTTCCAGCGCTTCGAACACGCAGTAGGCAAGGCCGCGGAAGGCCGGGCTGTTCGGCTCGGCCGAGGCGAGGAGCGGATCGAGCGGTTGGTCGCCCTCGCCGGTATAGAGCCGGAAAGCACCGCCGGACTTGAGATCGCCGGCCGCGCCGCGAAGCAGGCTTCCGTCCGCCCATATGCGGCCGACAGCCGCGACCGGCCGACTCGACAGGGCCACCGCGAAAGAGACCGAATAACTGTAATTCGTAACCGACGGCTGGCCTTTGCCGCCGCCGCTCTTCTGCTTGCGTTCGACCAGATCGGTCGACCAGACGATCGTGCCCGCCGTCCGGACACGCCCGTGATGGCGCGCAATGGGTGTGCCGTAGCTCGAGGTGCTGACGCTCAGCTCCTTCAGCCGGGGCCCCTCGCGCCTGGGCCCGCCGAACACCGCGTGGTCGATCTGGTTGCCAAGCAGGCCGCCGATCGCGCCGCCCAACGGACCGCCGACGGCCGTGCCGAGTGCCGAGAGAACCAGTGTAGCCATGATCGAACCTCAGTCTTCGCGCAGGCGCCAATGGCGCTCGATGGGTGACGGGCAGGGCGGCGGCGTGATCACCACGCGTCCAAGGCCGGCGTGGGCGTGGATCACGCCGCCGCCTCTATCCGCGATAGCCAGGTGCGGCTGCGCCGGGCCCGCCCGCAGGAGCAGCAAATCGCCAGGCCGGACAACGTCGTGAACGCTCTCGAACCCGGCTGCCGTGGCGGCGGTGAGCATTGGAGCAAAGTCTCGCTGGCGCATGGCATACGGCGGGACAGGCGGCGACCCCGATCCAATCCTTTGCAGCGCGGTGATCACGAGGCCGATGCAATCGAGGCCGCTGTGCGGATCGCGCCCGCGAAAACGGAACGGCGTTCCGACGAGGCTCTCGGCAGCCTCGGCGAAAGCGGCGCGCCGGTCGCTCACGCCGAGCTCGGCGGCAGCCGGGTGAGCAGATCGTTGCCCGGCAACGATGGCTCGCCCTGGAAATTGATCGAATTGGCGAAGCGCGCGGCGCATGTGACGATCGTGTGATCGCAACCCTCACGCAGGCGTGCCAGAGCGCCTGGCGCGAGCGCGGAGTCGAGCGCATGCTCCAGGACGAGCAGCTCTCCCTGGATATCGACCACGGTATTCGCCTGACCCGCTTGCGGTCCGCCGAGCCAGCGCAGGCTGCCGTCGCGGAATTGGTCGGCGGCAGGTCCGGATGCGAACGAGACCGCGTTTGCGCCCAGATCGATCGTCGCGACCCGCAGCTCATGCGTGAACCGCGCGGCGCTGAGCGCGCAGCCCGGGCCGCAGAACTGCGCCCGGCACGTCGGGCTGGTCCGGGGCACCGGATCGATTTCCAGCTGCGACTTGGCCGAGAGCAGCTCGGCGGAAAATCCGGCGGCTTCCTGGCTGATCGCGCCGATCTCGCCGCGGTAAAGCACCGCGAGATCGCCGGTTTCCCAGTCCGTCACGCCCATCTGGACCTGCGCGCCATCGAAACGCCCGGACGCGAGGTCTTCGGCCGAGATCGCGTCGTGGGTCAGCGCTCCGTTAACGTCGACGCTGTCGGCGCCGAGATCGGCGGTGCGCCTGACGGCAGACGGCAGCATCCCGGGCGCCGCGCGATGCAGCAGGCCGTCGAACCACAAGTCGCGGTCGTGGCTGGTGAAGCCGAGCGTCACCCCGTCGGTGCGCTGAACACGCCAGAACGTCGCGGTCGGCTCGAGCTCTTCGCGGAAAAACACCCGGGTCATAGAACCTCGCGCACTTCGATCAGCGGCACCGAGGGCGCTTCCCCGGCGGCGAACGCCGAGCCGGAGATGTCGAGGCGGTCTTCGGCGAATCGCACAGGCACGTCGAACAGGAAGCCGGCGCGCACTTGCGCGCCTTCGGCCGGCGCCGCGTCGAAGACGACCTTGCCGCCGCTGGCGAGCGTGAAATCGCTGCGCATGGCGCCATCGACGCTGACCACGACCGAGCCTTGGCGCGGGCGCGAGATCGGGCGCACTTGCGGGTCCGCCGGATCGCCGTAGCGCTTGGTCAGCTGGAAGGTGGCGGTGAGGCCGTCGCCGACGCCGACCAGCTGATCGAACATCGTTGGCGCTCCGGTCATCTCATTCGAACTGAAGTCGAACGGGTCGGCGAGACGGAAGCCGCGCGCCGCCCCCCGGCGGGCACGGAAGAAGGCGATCAGCGTGCCAAGCTCCGCGTCGGAGCGGATGCCCGGGCCGACATCGAAGCGCAGGCGCGCGTCGGTCCATTGGCTGGCGCGGCGTTCGTAGCCCGAAGCGGTCACCGAGACCGAGGTCGAGAACTCGGGAGAGATCGTCGCGTCGCGCCCGAGGGCGAGCGGGTAAAGCACGTCGTCGAAGGATTGCATGGTATCGTCCTGTGGCTCGGGAAGGCGGGTGTATCCGTCGCGGCAGACCTGTGGCAGCGCCCAGACGAAGCGCTGGCCGACGCTCCTGCCGGCCGCGTCGGTCAGCCCGCCGTCGATGCGCCGCCACAAGAGGTCGGCGTCGTCGGCGGACAGCACGAAGCCGGCGAAGTAGTCCTGCTGTGCCGCCGGGTAGCCAAGGCGGGCATCGACCGTGCGGTAGGCCGTCGTGCGCAAAGCTTCGGCACCGGCTGTCAGCCAGTCGTAGTCCTCGCTCTGCAGGCGGTCGAACGCCGGCCAGGCCCAGCCGAGCGGCAGGTTGGCCCGCGCCAGCTCGGGCATCGCCGCGGCGAGCACCGTGGGGGTGAACGTGAGCAGCAGCACCTCGGCGGTGGCCGGAGCCGCCTGCTGGCGCACCGCCTCAGCCAGAGCCGCTGTCGATTGCGCGAGCAGGGCGCCGGCTTGATTGAGCAGGTCGGTCTGCGCCTGGGTGAGCGGCTCGCGCATGTCGTCGATTTCGGGCGGCGACCCGCCGAAGGCCGCCCGCGCCGCGTCGTCGTAAAGGTGGATGCGGCCGTCGGACGTCGTCCACCACCAGGGCTCGCCGACCTGAAACAGCACTTCGAGCCCGGCTGCTTGCTGTCGCTCGACGAAATTCCGCGCGACGGCTTGCAGCCAGCCCATCGCCTCGCCGTTCGCCGGCGAGAGCAAAGCCGACGGCGGGTCCCAGCCGGTCCGCGCGGCATTGCCGGCATGGTCGCGCTGTTGCCAGGCGTCCGGACAGTGGTCGGCGAGCAACTCGTACGAGAGCGAGACGATCGGCGCGAAGCCGAGCGCAGCGCATGAAGCGAAATAGTTCGCGTGCCACGCTTCGGCCGGGCCGCAGAGCGTTCCCCCGGGATCGGCCAAAAGCGTCCCATCTCCCGGTATCAGCCGGAAGAAGTGGCTCATTCCCGCGTAGTGAGCGATGCGGCCGCGATAGCCCAGGCCGACGATCGTCCGCAGCAGCCGCGCGGGCGTCTGGTTATAGGCATCGTCGTAACCGACCGCGATCTGCACGCCGTGCGGCGGCAGCAGGATGTCGCCGATCGTCAGCATCGGGCGGTGCCCCTCGCAGGCGATCCCGCTCAGCTCGGCCCAGGCGTCGACCCGGGCGGGCAGGAGCGAGTCGTCGCCCGCGGAATAGCCTTGCGGCGCGAGCGAGATAAATATCCGGTCGATGTCCGCCGGATGCACCGGATCGGGCGCGGTCGCGATGTCCCAGCCGCCGGCGAGCGCCGAGAACGGCAATTCGATTTGGGCGTCCTCGGGCGTGCCGGTGGCGTAGTTCCACAGCCGCACGTACCAGTTGCGGCTGGCGCCACTGGCGTCGCGGCCTTCGATCGTCAATGTCGGCCCGTCGACGGCGTCGAGCGGTAGCACGCCCGACGAACGCCAGCGAAAGCTCAGCGTGGTGCGCGAGTAATCGCGGTCGGTATCGTAGGCGAGCAGGGGATGGTCGAGCACGTCCTCGCTCGCCCAGATCAGCCCGGCGAGATCGCCCTTGCGGTGAAACTCCAGGTCCACCCGCAGCGCGTCGGGCGCGGTGGTGACGACGGAAGCCATCATCGGTCGCGGGAAATCGACCGTCCAGAAGCGCGGATCGAAGCGCTGGATGAAGTCGGTCGCCTGCCCGTCGCGTTTCCTGGTGAGCCAGAAAGCCATCGGATCGTCTCCTAGAAATCGCGCAGGGAGCGGCGCACCGCGCTCGCCACCTGGCGCGAGGAGCGCTGCAGGGCGACAGGGGCGCTCGTGCCGCGGGGGGCGGCGAGCTGGATCGAGACGCGCACATCGCGCGAGCTGGCGGGCGAGGCCGTTTCCACCCGGCCGGACGACGTCGGCACGAACAGCTCCGGCCCGCGTTCGCCGACGACGTAAGCCTGGCCAGGCGCGACCGCGCCGCCGGTCGCCCGGCCCGGCAGACCGAACAGCGAGCCGATGGCGCCAGCGAGCAACTGGCCGATTGAACCCCCGCCGGCCGAACCGCCCGAAGCCCCCGAAACGGCGCTGCCGATGCCGGCCCGCAACGACTGAGCGGCGATCTCGTCCATCGTGCTCAGCGCCACGCGCTTGAGGTCGTCGAACCCGAGGCTGCCCTTCTTGATGGCGGAAAGCAGGCCCTTTTCGAGCACGTCGCCGGCCTTGACGAAGCCGCCGCCGAGCGTCGTGTCGACCGCCCCGCGCATCGTCTCGATGTCCGACTGGAAGCCTTGCGTGCTGGCGCGCACGTCGATCATCAGGGTGTCGATCGGGTCACTCATCGCCGAAGCGCTCCAGCAGTTGGTCGAGCTCGCCGCGGCTGAGCGGTTGCTCGCCGGGCGGATCGAAAGTCGTGAGAATGGCCGCGAGCTCGGCCGGGGTGGCTTGCCAGAAGTCCTCCGGCCGCCAGCCGAGCAAGCGGGGGATCAGGCCGGCGAGCCGGGCTGCGCCATGCGCGAAACAATCGTTCATGCCTGCCCCCGCAGGATCTGCGTCAGCAGCGTCCTGAGCGGTGCGGCGCAGCCGGCGAGGCCGTGTTCGAGAACGGCCTCGCCGATATCGTCGCGGGACAGGTCGACCCGGTCCGCCAGGCAGTGCCAGAACAACGCGGCCAGTTCGGACAGGCGCAGGCCGCCCTCGCTGGCGCGTTCGACCAGGGCGAAGAGGGGGCCGAGTTCGTCCTCGGCGGCGACGAGCGCAGCGAACGTCGGCCGGAGCAGATGCGCGCGGCCGGCGATGGTCAGCAGAGCCTCGCCGCGTAGCGCGTTGGGCGACCTGTTATCTGCGTTATCGCCTGCGGCTACTTGAGCGCGCGTCACGCCGACACCACCTCGCCGGAGCTTTCCAGCTGGACGGTGTAATTGCGCTCGCCGTTGAAATCGCCGGCATAGTCGAGCCGCGAGACGAGGAACTTGCCGGTCAGTTTTTCGCCATTTTCGAACGCCAGCTGATAGTCCTCGATCGTGCCGGCCAGCGCGTGGCCGCGCAGCGCGATTTCGGCCGCGCTGCCGAGGAAGATCCCGGCGGCGCTGACCGACAGCGAGCGCGAGCCCGCTCCCGACAGCAACTCGCGCCAGCCGCCGGAATCCTTGTTGGTGACGACGACGACCTCGCCGTTGATCGATAGCTGAGTGGTCCGCAATCCGGCGACGGTGCTGTAAGTGGGCGGCTGCGCCCCGTCGCCGATCTTGAGCAGGAAGTTGGAGCCGTTCTGGGCAGGCATGGGAATCCTTTCGACAAATAAGTCCGTTCGCCCTGAGCTTGTCGAAGGGCGGCCTTGCGGACGCGTGCTTCGACAAGCTCAGCACGAACGGAGAACAGGGGCTCAGGAATTCCCGAGCAGGCGGAAGCGGTATTCGAGCAGGGCGGCGCGGGTGTTCGCGGGCCGCTGCTCGACGCGAGAGCGCAGGAAGACGATCGTCACGACGGCGAATCCGTCCTGCGCGCGCGCCAGGGAGGCGATGCGTTCCTCTATCGCCTGGACGAGGGTTGCGCCGGTCGCCGGATCGTCGCCGCGCAAATGCAGTTCGAGCGCGATGCGCACTTCACGGCCGGTGGCGTCCTTGACGCTCCAGTCGGTGCTGGCGCTGGTGACGAGGCCGAGCCACGGCGGGCTGGCGCGCGCCGGCGCTTCCTCGGTCACCGAATTGAGCTGGGCGGCCAGGGTGGGATCGGTGCGGAGCCACTCGACGAGCGCGGCGCGAAGCTGGGTTTCCATGATCTATCGGTCCTTCGCGAACAGGGGCCACAGCAGGCGCGCGCGGCGCCAGCGAGCCGGATCGCCGCGGCCCGCGAGCAGCCTCGTCTGCGCGGCCGCGACGGCGATTTGCGCGGCGCGGGTGGCCAGCGCGGCGGCAAACCCTCCGCCGGGCGCGGTCCTGGCTTCGATCACGCGACGCGCATCCGGCGCCACGGCCGCCACAAGGCGACGATGGCGGCGGGTGGTTGCAAGCCCTGGCCTTCGCCGTCGCGCCGGCGGTAGGCTTCGGCCGCGAGGCGGATGACGCCAAGGCGCACGCCGTCCGGCAGGCCGGCCCAGTCGGGCGCGAGGCCGGCGGTGAAGCGCACCGCCACGCGACCGGCGGCGCCGGGATTGAGGATGCGGACATGGGCTCCGCCGTCGGCATCGAGGTCGATCGCGTAGTCCGCCGGTGCGAACGCGAAGCGGGCGCCTTCGGGCGGGATGCCGTCGATCCCGGTGATCGCCTGGACGGGCCGCGTCTGCAGGCTTCGCCAGCAGGCGTCGGCGGGGAGCACTTCCTCGCACGTCGCCTCTAGCGGCAGCAGCCCTGTGAAAGCCTCGCAGGTTTCGAGCGCCGCGTTGAGCAAAGCCGCGAGAGTGGCATCGTCACCCGATGAGGCGATCGCAAGCCAGGCCTTGAGTTCGTCGAGCGCCGCGGGCGCAAGCGCCGGCGGCGCGATGATCGCGCGTTTCATGGAGTTGTCCTGCTGGAGAGGAAAGCCCTCTCCCGTTGTGCTGCGCACAGCTGCGCTTCCAGGGGGAGAGGGTTGGGAGAGGGGGCTGTCAGGAGAGCCGGTGGCTTACATCCCCGCCCCCAACCCTCTCCCCTGAAGGGGAGGGGGTTTCACGCTTACGCTTCGATCTTCAGCAGCTTGATCGCGTCGCTGTCGAGCACCTGCCCGCCGATGCGCTTCGTCGCGTAGAAGTGGACGAACGGCTTGTTGGTGAACGGATCGCGCAGGATCGAGGTCGAGCTGCGCTCGGCGATAAGATAGCCGGCCTTGAAGTTGCCGAAGGCGATCGGGAAAGTGTCGGCGCCGACGTCGGGCATGTCTTCGGCTTCGACCACGGGATAGCCGAGCAGGCGATCCGGCTGGCCTTCGACCAGGCCCGGCTGCCACAGCAGCGCGCCATCGGTGGTCTTGAGCTTGCGGACTTCGGCCAGCGTGGCCGAGTTCATCACCCAGCTGGCGCCCTGGCGATGCCCGCTCTTGAGTGTGTGAACGAGGTCGATCAGCCGGCTCTCCGGATCGGTGCCGAAACCGGCGGCATCGCCGGTCGCGAGGTACTGCAACGTGCCGAACGGGCGCACCGCGTCGCCGCCCAGCGAGGTCGCGGCGGTGAGGAAGCCGGCGGGCTGATTGGCCCCGGAGCCGTTGACGAACGCCGCGCCTTCCGCGCGGGCGAACTCCATCGCGATCTCGCTGGCGATCCAGCCTTCGAGGTCGAACGCCGCGTCGTCGAGCATCGCCTGGCTTGCCGCCGGGTTGGCGTAAAGCTCGCCGGAGGGCGGCGCGACTTCCTGGAACTGCGGAGTGGCCGTCTCCGGCCGGGCCGCGGTCTCCGAAACCCAGCCACTGGGCGTGCCGCCGGTGGTGACGAGCTTGCGATAGCCGGCGGTGCCGACCTGGACGATCTGGGCGATCTGGCGGATCGGGCTCATGACCTTGAGCTGGCTGGCGATCAGCGCGTCGATTTCGCGCGGAACCGCATAGCCGCCATCGGCCGGCACCGTGCCGCTGATCGACTTGACCTCCGCCTCGCGACCGCGGCGCAGGTAGCCGTCGACGAAGCCCTTCATTTCGGGCGTCGGCGCGGCGATACCGTCGAGCGCCGGACGCGACGCGGCGCGGCTGACCCGGTCGAGCCGCGCCTTTACCTCGTCGACGTCGGAGCGCAGCACGGTAATGGCCTGCTCGGCCTGGTCCTGGCGCGCGACGATATCGAACGACGCGCTGAGGACTTCGGTTTCAACTTGCATATCCATGGGGGCAATCACCTTTCTTCAGGGACAAAAAGGCCGCCCCGATTGGCGGCCGCTTGGGAATTCAATCCTCCCCGAGCTTGCTCGGGGAGGGGGACCATCCGAAGGATGGTGGAGGGGAGCGAGAGAGGGCCATTCCGTCACCGGCCTGCGGCGGGCGCCACCTCCCCGAGACAAGCTCGCGGAGGATTTTACTGAACCAGATGCACTCTCGCCCCCGGCTGGAGCGGGTGCGTGACCAGGCTCACTTCGAGCAATTCGATGTCCTCGAGCACGCGGCCGGCCGGGACCGGCGTGTAACCGCGCGCGCGGTAGCCGAAGCTGAGGCCGGAGACCTCGCCGCGCTGCAATAGGTCGGCGGCGCGGCTGTCGGGGCTGTCGAGCCGGGCGATCACCCGCAGGCCGCGTGCGTCGGTGGTCGCCTCGACCCGGCCGATCGGTTGCGCCGGGTTGTGCTGCCACAGCAGCGGATAGCGGTTTGTCTCGGAAAGCGCCTTGACGAAGGCGCGAGGTCGGATGGTGTCGCCGGCGCCGTCGGCAATGCCGAACAGCGCGGCATAGCCGGCAAAGCACAGGGTCATCGGAACAGCCCCGAGACATTGAGCCGCACGGCGATGCCGATCAGCAGCGCGGCTAACAGCGCGCGCACCGTCCATTCGACGGCCGCCTTCCACGCGCTCGCCTTGGCCGCGCGCCAGGCGCCGAGCAGCTCGCGCAATTCGTCGATGTCGTCCTGCGCCTTGTCGTCGCTCAGGCCGAGGCGGGCGAGCGCGCGGGCGGCGCCGACCTCGCTCGCTTCCTCGACGATGGCGCGCAGCGTGGTCAGGTCGCAGCCGACGGCCTGGTTCTGGCCGACCGCTTGCGCGACCAGCCCGGCGAGCATGTCGTCACGGATCATTTCGCGCCTCCCGAAATCCCGAGCATCGCGCGCTTTTCGACCGGATCGAGGAAGTCCGCCGCGGTCACTTGCGCCCACAGCTGCTGGCGGTCGTCGGCCAGCGCCGGCACGCGGTCGAGGTCGACGGCGAGCGCCAGCGACGGGAACCACGGCCGCAGCCCTTCGCTCAGCCCGCCGAGGATCTTGCCCGCCAACGGCAGCAGCGTCAGCCGCCACAGCGCGCGGTTGGCTTCCTTGTAGTTCGAATAGGTATTGTCGCCCGGCAGCCCGAGCAGCATCGGCGGCACCCCGAAGGCGAGCGCGATGTCGCGCGCGGCCGAATCCTTCAACGCGGCGAAATCCATCTCCGCCGGCGAGAGCGCCATCGATTGCCAGGTAAGCCCGCCTTCGAGAACCATCGGCCGCCCGGCGTTGCCTTCACCGGAGTAGGACTGCGTGAGCTCGGACTTGAGCCGCTCGAACTGCTCGGTGGTGAGCCCGCCGCCATCGCCGGCGGCGAAGATCAGCGCGCCGGAAGGCCGCGCGGCGTTGTCGAGCAGCGCGCGGTTCCACGCCGCCGCGCTGTTGTGGATCGCCACCGCCTGCTCGGCGGCCGAGAGGCACCCGGCGCCGTAATGGTCGTCCGCCGGGTGATAGGCCTTGAGGTGGATGAGATTCGGCCAGCCGCTCTCGTCCTCGGTCGGGATCGTCAGCTTGCGGTCGCCGACGGTGTAGGCATAGGCGGCGGGCCAGCCCTCCGCGTCGGGGATCACCGAGACGCGTTCGGGCCGCAGCGCGTAAAGCTCGACCGGCTTGCCCGCGCCATCCCTGGCGATCTGCACGAAGGCGTTGCCGTGGAGCAGCAGCTGCGCGGCGAGCGTTTCGAGCAGCGACTGCCCGGCGCTCGTCGCCGCGACCAGCGCCCGGGCCCTGGCGTCGCACTCGGCCAGCGGCGCGCCGCCGACCCCGTCGGCAACGATCCGCACCGCGCGCTGCGCCACCGGGTTCTCGAGGAACGCCTGACGCACCGCTGTGCGGTATTCATAGGGCAGGCGCGTGCCGCCGCGCTCGAACGCCCATTGCCAGGGCGAGACGAAGTTGCGGGCCAGCGGCACCCGCCCCTGCGCCCCGCCCTTGAAGGCGGCGCGCAAGCTGGTGAGGAGGGACATGTTGGGGAGCCTTTCGGACGTGAAAGAGGCCTCCCCGAGCTTGCTCGGGGAGGATTGAGCGCAACCGCAGCTCTAGCTATTGTTGACGAATGAAACCCATGCGCCCGCTAGGCGCCACCCGTTGGGGCATGGCGATAATCGGGATCGGCGGCGCGGCGGCATTGTCGC
>Ga0207705_10003234_pt1 | contig 12404 bp, 9 predicted proteins | sample KBSC13metaG_FD_184314 | JGI IMG/M metagenome (GOLD analysis project Ga0207705, IMG submission 184314) | Corn rhizosphere microbial communities from Kellogg Biological Station, Michigan, USA - KBS C1-3 metaG (SPAdes) (version 2) | ecosystem: Host-associated > Plants > Roots > Rhizosphere > Soil ...
GTCGAGTGCGATCACCTTGCCGTCGCCCGTGACGATCAGGGGGTTGATTTCGGCGAGCGATGCGTCGGTTTCCCAGGTGGCCTTATAAAGACCCTGAAGAATCGCACGCGCTTGCGGAATCGAGGCATCGGGCACGCCGATCTTCTTCGCGAGATCGTCGGCGTCGGAATCGAGCAGCCCCGTCGACGGATCGACCGCCACCTTGTGGATCGCTTCCGGCGTCTTCGCGGCGACTTCCTCGATGTCCATGCCGCCTTCGCTCGACGCCATGACGACGACCTTTTGCGACACGCGGTCGATCACGAGGCCGACATAAAGTTCCTTCTTGATGTCCGCGCCTTCTTCGATCAGCAGGCGGTTCACCTTCTGGCCTTGCGGACCGGTTTGGTGTGTGACGAGCTGCATGCCGAGGATCTGGTTCGAGTACTCACGAACTTGCTCCAGCGACTTGGCCACTTTCACACCGCCGCCCTTGCCACGGCCGCCCGCATGAATTTGCGCCTTGACGACCCAGACCGGGCCGCCGAGCTCTTCAGCGGCCTTGACCGCGTCATCCACCGAAAACACCGGCTTGCCGCGCGGTACCGCGACACCGAATTTCCGCAGGATTTCCTTACCCTGGTACTCGTGAATCTTCATGCGTGATTCCCTTCAGTCTGAGAGTTGGATTGAACTTCGTGATCGTGATCGCGCAATGGCCTCGAGCCGACCGTATCGGACTTGGACTTCGTCGTCTCGGTCATGCCCATCGGCACCTCGCCCGCCGACGTATCGCTCGTTGCGTGGCCGCGTGGGGCGTGTCCGTACCAGCGCGGGTAGAAATGTCGCACCGCCTCGCCCTCGAACCGCAGCGCGTGGCAACGGCCGAGCTGGAAAGGCGGCTCGTCGAGAGGCGCGCCGGCGCCGGTATCGGTGGCGCTGTCCCGCGTATTCCAAACATCGCCGGCGAATGCTTGGATCGCGGCGGTCGGCAAAATGGCGCAGAGTTCGGTGAGATGCGTGCAGCCTGCCGTTTCGGCGAGCAAGCGCCGGGCGTGGCGGCGGAAATCGTCGAACAGGTTGAGACCGATGAGCGCGCGGTAGGCAGGATTGGCGGCTTCGCAGTGACCGGGATAAGGTACCCATTCCGACGACGCTTCGGCGTCGACGATGGTGAGCGTGCGGTCGATAGTGATGCGGAGCCAGAGTTCATGGATCGGTAGGCCTTTGGGCCGGACACCGGGTGCCAATGCGACGTCGCGCGGCTTATGATCGGTCAGGCACGCCTCGATATCCCACAGGCCGTCGTCTCGTTCGAAGGCCTCCACTCGGATTGCGCGGCGATGGCGCAACTGACGGGAAACGGGCGACGAAAGCGGCATGCGAGGGGGGGCGGCTGAAGAGAAAACCGGACGATTTTAACATACTGAGTATTTCCGGACGCCGGCCCCTTTTCTCGGCCGGCCGCTCAGCGCCGGTCGCGCCGCCGCACCCCGCTCACGCCCCGCTCACGCCCCGGTCGCTTCCCCGTCGCTTCCCCGTCGCTTCCCCGTCGCTTCCCTTAGCCAGGGCCAAGCCCGGGCCCTTCGCTCAGTCCTTGTTCCAGGCCTTCTTCCGAGCGAGGTTCTGACGGCTACTCATCGCTCCAGTCGTCCTCGCCCTTCAGGATGTGTGAAATCGTCGCGTGCGAGAAACCACGCATCGCAAGAAAGCGCGCCTGCTTGGCGCGATCGGCCGCCGATTGCGGCAGTTGACCGAACTTCTTACGCCATACCGCTTGCGCGCGAGCCCGCTCGGTGTCGCGCAATGTCGAAGCGACCGCTTCGACAAGCGTATCGTCAAGGCGGTGCTGTCGTAGCTCGTTGACAATGCGGCTCGAACCCATGCGGGCCGAACGCCGGTTCATCACACTTTCGGCGAAACGCGCGTCGGATAACAAGCCTTCGCGCTCCAGCGCGTCGAGAAGCGGATCGAGTGCGTCACCCTCCTCGACGAACGGCGCCAGCTTACGGCTTAACTCCGTGCGGCTGTATTCGCGCCGAGAGAGATAATCGATCGCTCGCATTTTGAGCGAACGCGTGGGCCGGCGCGAGTGGCCGCCCGGCTCGGACGCGGAAGACGACGAATCGGGCGCCGCGTAATCCGACGACGGATCTAGCGGATCGCCGCCCGGCGGATCGCCGCCCGACGGATCGGAGCCGGACCGCGCTCCGATATCCGACTTAGCGCCGGGCCGATCCCAGCGCCGCCCATCACGGACGCCGAAGCGGCGGCCGTCAGGCCGACCGCCCGGCACGGGCCGGCCTTTGCGTATCACGCGGCTTACTTCTCTTCGTCAGCCACTGCAACGGCACCGGCACCGGCACGGCCAGCCGGCATCGCGCTGACGCCAAGCGACTCACGGATCCGGTTTTCGATCTCGCGTGCGATGTCGGGGTTCTCGCGCAGGAACTCACGTGCGTTGTCCTTGCCCTGCCCGATTCGCTCGCCGCTGTAGCTATACCAGGCGCCGGCCTTGTCGACGATCTTCGCCTGCACGCCGAGATCGATGACTTCGCCTTGGCGAGAAATGCCTTCGCCGTAGAGGATGTCGAAGATCGCTTCGCGGAACGGCGGCGCCACCTTGTTCTTGACGACCTTCACGCGCGTTTCGTTGCCGATGACTTCGTCGTTCTTCTTGATCGAGCCGATACGGCGGATATCGAGTCGCACCGAAGCGTAAAACTTCAGCGCATTACCGCCCGTCGTGGTTTCGGGGTTGCCGAACATCACGCCGATCTTCATCCGGATCTGGTTGATGAAGATAACGAGACAGTTCGTGCGCTTGATCGTGCCGGTGAGCTTGCGCAGCGCCTGCGACATCAACCGCGCTTGCAGGCCCGGTAGCGAATCGCCCATTTCACCTTCGATTTCGGCCTTCGGCACGAGCGCCGCGACCGAATCGATGACGATCATGTCGATCGAGCCCGAGCGCACGAGCGCATCGGCAATTTCGAGCGCCTGCTCACCCGTGTCGGGCTGCGAGACGAGCAGATCGTTGACGTTTACGCCCAGCTTCGATGCATATTGGATATCGAGCGCGTGCTCGGCATCGATGAACGCCGCGGTGCCGCCGATCTTTTGCATTTCGGCGATGACTTGCAGCGTCAACGTCGTCTTACCCGACGATTCCGGCCCGTAGATTTCGACCACGCGCCCGCGCGGCAGGCCGCCGACGCCAAGTGCGATGTCAAGGCCCAGCGAGCCCGTCGACACCACTTGAATGTCCTCGGCCACCTCGCCATCGCCGAGCCGCATGACCGACCCCTTGCCGAACTGCTTCTCGATCTGCGCGAGCGCAGCGGCGAGCGCTTTGCTTTTTTCGGCAGTCAGTCCAGCCGGGCCTTTCTTGCTTTCTTCCATGAATCGTCCTTTGCTATGATGAGCGGGCGTCTGAGGCGGGCGGGCCGGCCGGTGAAGCATAGCGGCCACAGGCTAGTGGCAGATGCTCACGGCATATCTTCCGGCTGGCGCACGAAACGCAGACACTGTATAAAAAAACAGGGTTTTTTGCAAGCCCGACACGACGGATTTGCGTTGCGGCAACGGAAACGCTGTGGCGCCTCGCGAACCGTCTCCCCTCAGATCCTATAAGACCAGCGGAGACACCCGCCCAGCGCCGGCACGCAAGTACCGGCAGGCCGCGCGGCGCACACCATGCGAATACTCATTGCCGAAGACGACAGCATACTCGCGGACGGCCTCGTCCGATCACTCCGCCAATCGGGCTATGCGGTCGATCACGTCAAGGGCGGGAGCGAGGCCGATGCCGCGCTCACGATGCAGTCGTTCGACCTCTTGATTCTCGATCTGGGCTTGCCGCGCATGTCCGGGCTCGAAGTCTTGCGCCGCTTGCGCGCGCGCAATTCGAGCTTGCCCGTGCTGATTCTGACAGCCGCCGACGGCGTCGACGAGCGCGTCAAGGGGCTCGATTTAGGCGCCGACGATTACATGAGCAAACCGTTTCACCTGAACGAGCTCGAGGCGCGCGTGCGAGCGCTCACGCGGCGGGGCAGCGGCGGCGGTCCGACCGTCGTGCGGCATGGCTCGCTGGCGTACGATCAGGTCGGACGCGTCGCGTCGGTCAACGATCAAGTGATCGACCTTTCCGCACGCGAGCTCGGCGTACTAGAAGTACTGCTGCAGCGGATCGGGCGGCTCGTCTCCAAAGAGCAGCTCGTCGACCACCTCTGCGAATGGGGCGAGGAGGTCAGCAACAACGCGATCGAAGTCTACGTCCACCGCCTGCGCAAAAAAATCGAACCGAGCGGCGTGCGCATCATTACGGTGCGTGGCCTCGGCTACTGTCTGGAGAAACCTGCTGCGAACTGCGCGGGCGCACCGGGGACAACGGCTTCAGCCTCGGCGGCGGACGCCTGCGCGCCCACTGTCGCGGCGGTACCCGTCCCTCCCCCGGCACAGCCCGGCGCGATCGCGAACACCCGGCCCAAGTAGGCATACCGTGGCTTCGCCCGCTTCCGCGAAAGACGACGCTCGATCCGAGCGCGCGTCCGGCCCGCCGCTACACGCGCCCCCTACGCAGCAGAGCGCCGACGCCGAGCGAGACGCCATCTACGCGAACCCCTTCGCGCCGCCGGACGAAGCCGACGCCGCCACGGCGCGCCGTCCCCGTTCGCTCTTCGGCGAAATCCTCGACTGGATGCTCGCGCCGCTATTATTGCTGTGGCCGATGAGCATCGCCGTGACCTACCTCGTCGCCAAGACAATCGCGAACGGGCCGTTCGATCGCGGGCTCGAAACCGACGCCTATGTGCTCGCGCGGCAAATTCACCCGGTAAATGGTGTCGCCACGCTGAGCTTGCCGGAAGCCGCCCGCGATTTTCTGAGCGGCGACAACGTCGATAAAGTCTTCTATCAGGTGCTGGGCACGCGCGGCGAGCTCGTCGCCGGGGTCGGCGACATGCCGCTGCCGCCCGAGGACGACCGCCCGCAGCCCGGCCTCGTCGAATTTCGCGATGCCGTGCTGCACGGCAACGACATCCGCATCGCCTATACGACGGTGGAACTCGCGCCAGGCGGCGAGAAGCACACGGTGCTCGTCCAAGTGGCCGAAACCTTCGACAAGCGCAGCGCTCTCGCCAACGACATCATCAAAGGCGTGATCCTGCCGCAGTTCGTCATCTTGCCGTTGGCGATCGTGCTCGTCTGGTTCGGGCTCTCGCGGGGGCTCGCCCCGCTGACAACGCTGCAGGAGAACCTGCGCGCTCGCCGGCCGGACGACCTCTCGCCGCTCGAAGCGTCGAGCGCGCCACCGGAAATCGAGCCGCTTGTCACCTCGTTCAACGATTTGCTCACGCGGCTCGAGCAGAACATCGATCTGCAAAAGCGCTTCATCGCCGATGCCGCGCACCAGATGAAGACCCCGCTCGCCGGGCTGCATATGCAGGCCGAGCTTGCGCTGCGCGACGACGTTTCGCCCGAGGTACGCCGTTCGCTCGAGCAGATTGCCACCGGAGCGGATCAGGCCGCGCGCCTCGTCACTCAATTGCTCGCGCTGGCGCGTGCCGAGAACCGGATGTCGGGGCAAGTCTTCACGCATGTGGAGGTGACGCACTTGGCCCGCTTGGCGGTGCGCGACTGGGTGCGCGCGGCACTCGTCAAGCAGATGGACCTCGGCTACGAGGGTCCCGACGAGCCGGTTTTCGTCGAAGGCAATCCGGTGATGCTGCGGGAAATGCTGTCGAACGTCATCGACAACGCGATCCGCTATACGCCGGCGGGTGGTCGGATCACCGTTCGCGTGGCGGCACAGCGAGGGACGGATCAAGTCCTTATCGAAGTTGAAGATACGGGGCCCGGCATCGCGCCGGCCGAGCGCCCGAAAGTAGTCGAGCGGTTCTACCGGATTCTTGGGCGCGAAGGCGACGGCAGCGGCCTGGGCCTTGCCATCGTTCGAGAAATCGCAACGATGCACGGCGGCACGCTGAGAATCGACGACCACATCTATCAAGCACTGCCGCACCGGGCCGGCACGCTCGTGCGGATCGCGCTACCGATTTCGCGGAGCACCCCGGAGTTACCCTGAGCATGCTGGCCGACGACGTCACCGTCGACACCACAAGACCCGACGATGCCGGCCATATCGCCGAGGTTGGTAAGGTTTACAACCATAAACGCGACAAAGCAGATCCCCTCCTGATCTAACAAATAGGCAACAAAACCACCTTGCGCGTCAGTCCGCCGTAAGTTTGCCTTCCAATAATCGACGACGGGGATGCGCCGGGTCCGGCCGCCTGCGAACGCATTATCAAAATTATTTGGAGACGACTCATGGCAACCGTTGGCGGGCAACTTTCGCGCGCGCGGATGACGAGTGACGAGAAGCGGGTGATCTTCGCGTCGTCGCTCGGCACCGTGTTCGAGTGGTACGACTTCTATCTAGCGGGTTCGCTCGCGGCGTACATCAGCAAGAGCTTCTTTTCCGGCATCAATCCGACAGCCGCTTTCATCTTTACGCTGCTGGGCTTTGCGGCGGGCTTTGCGGTGCGTCCGTTCGGCGCGCTCGTGTTCGGGCGGCTCGGCGATATGGTTGGCCGCAAGCACACCTTCTTGATCACGATTGTGATCATGGGTCTGTCGACGTTCGTCGTCGGCTTGTTGCCCGGTTACGCGTCGATCGGCTTTGCCTCTCCGGTCATCTTCATCGCCATGCGGCTCTTGCAGGGCCTCGCGCTCGGCGGTGAGTACGGCGGCGCGGCAACGTATGTGGCGGAGCATGCGCCGGCGAACCGTCGCGGCTATTACACGTCGTGGATTCAAACGACGGCCACACTCGGCCTGTTCCTGTCGCTGCTCGTCATCTTGGGCGTGCGCACGACGATGGGCGAAGAAGCCTTCGGCGCTTGGGGCTGGCGCATTCCGTTCATTGCATCGTTGATTCTGCTGGGCGTCTCGGTCTGGATTCGCTTGCAACTGTCCGAATCGCCGGCGTTCGTGCGCATTAAGGCCGAAGGCAAGACATCGAAGGCGCCGCTGATGGAATCGTTTGGTCAGTGGAGCAATCTGAAGATCGTCATTTTGGCGTTGATCGGCTTGACCGCCGGCCAGGCCGTGGTCTGGTACACGGGTCAGTTCTACGCGCTGTTCTTCTTGACGCAGACCCTCAAGGTGGACGGCGCGAGCGCCAACATCCTGATTGCGTTGGCCCTTTTGATCGGCACGCCGTTCTTCGTGTTCTTCGGCGCGCTGTCCGACCGGATCGGGCGCAAGCCTGTGATTATGGTGGGCTGCCTGATCGCAGCGTTGACCTACTTCCCACTGTTCAAGGCGCTGACGCACTATGCGAACCCGGCGCTCGAAGCGGCCGAGCAAAAGTCGCCGATCGTGGTCGTCGCGAACCCGGACGAGTGCTCGTTCCAGTTCAATCCGGTGGGCACGGCGAAGTTCACGAGTTCCTGCGACATCGCCAAGAGCGCGCTCGCCAAGTCGGGCTTGAACTACGCGAACGTGGCGGCGCCGGCTGGGACGCAAGCGCAGATCAAGGTAGGCGATACGGTGATCGACACGTTCGATGGCAAGGCCGCCGATGCCAAGGACAAGGCTAAGACGTTCGAGAAGACGCTTTCGGGGGCGCTCAAGAGCGCGGGCTATCCGCCGAAGGCCGATCCGTCGCAATTGAATTGGCCGATGACCGTCGCGATCTTGGCGTTACTGGTGATTTACGTAACGATGGTGTACGGACCGATCGCGGCGATGCTGGTGGAGATGTTCCCGACTCGGATCCGCTATACGTCGATGTCGCTGCCGTACCACATCGGCAACGGCTGGTTCGGGGGCTTCCTGCCGGCGACGGCGTTTGCGATTGTCGCGGCGCAGGGCAACATCTACTCGGGGCTGTGGTATCCGGTCGCGGTGGCGCTTGGCACATTCGTGATCGGCATGTTGTTCGTGAAGGAGACCAAGGACTCGGATATCTATTCGAGGGACTAAAGGGAAGATGAGGGGCCGTGCGCGTATGGCCGCCGGGGAAGCGGATGCGGACGCACGAGGTGGTTGACAGCGCGGCCCGTCGTCGTCATAATCCGTCTTCTTTCGGCGAATTAGCTCAGTTGGTTAGAGCGACGGAATCATAATCCGCAGGTCCGGGGTTCGAGTCCCTGATTCGCCACCAGTTGTAAAAAAAGCCGCTGCTTCTCACGAAGCAGCGGCTTTTTTGTTCTGGAACGCCGGGAATGCGCCCGAACAGGCGCATTACGCATCTAAAGCGGCCAACCGTTTTAGATGCGGGCGATTTTCCGGGCGCGGGTGCTACACGCCACTGTTACCTTCCGTGGAGTGCCCACCCATGAAACACCCCTACCTGACCACCCGCGCGGATTCCCGCCACTTCTATTTCCGCCGCAAGGTGCCGCTGGAGTTGCGCGCCCTGCTCAACAGGACCGAAATCTGGCTGAGCCTGGAAACAGCGTGCCGCGACGAGGCCATCACCCGCCTGCCGATGGCCGTCCTGGAATTCGAACGCGTCATCGCCCCGGCGCGAGCCGCGGCCGATGTGGCCGCAGAGCGCTGGCTGCCGCATGGCCTGCGTCCCGCAGGCGACGATGAGCCTCACCCGTATCATCCGACCGCCTGCCCCACCGGCTGGACCCCACTGGCCGACGTCCAGATACCGCGGCTCCTCGAGCGGTATCGCGCGCACGCCCTCGCGAGCGAACGGGCGTACCGTGTCGCGCTGCACGCGAAGGACATCCCTGGCGCTGAAGGCGAGCCCGACGAGGCGGCCCGGGCCGCTGCCCGCCAGCGTCTGGCGGACGAGGGCTATGACCCCGCCGCCCATCTCGCCCTGCTCCGGCAGGAAGTGGAACAGCTAAAGCAGGCCCGCGCCGCAGAGGACTACACCGACCTGCGCGACCAGGTCGAGGAGCTGCTGACGTGCGAGCGCGTCTGGCTGCCCGCGGCGTCGGACAGTTTCCGACGGCTGCTGTCGGCATTCGCGATAGTCCGCCTCGACACGCTCGCCGAAGAGCTGCGCCGGTACGGCGGCGACGGCCAGCCCGACCCGGCACTGGTCCCGCTGGTCGACGAGCACGACACGTGGTCCGCCGCCGTGCAGGGCTGGGTCGCCGAAGCGGCCCCGCAACCCAAAACGGCCGACGAGGTCCGGACGCAGGTGGCCCGGTTCGAACGGCTGGTCGGTTCGCTTCCGCTGTGCACCCTGACCGCCACGCACGTCGAGCAGTTCAAGGCGGCGTGCCTCAAGCAGGAAAAGGTCAGCAAGAGCCGTGTGAACACCATCGTGTCACTGCTCTCGCCCGTCATCACCGTCGCGATGAAGAAGAAGCTGACCATGCTCGGTACCAATCCGTTTGCAGGCGCGAAGTACAGCCGGAAGGCCGTGCGCAAGGACGCCGACCCCGAAGCACAGCGCGACGCCTTCACGGTCGACGAACTCAACCGGCTGTACGCGTCCCGCGTCTACGTGCGTGGACATCGTCCCGGCAAGGGCGGACGCGAGGCCGCTTACTGGGTGCCCCTGCTTGGTCTTCACTCCGGCGCACGTCTCGAGGACCTGTGCCGTCTGCGTACCCGGGACGTGGTGCAGCGCGCCGGCGTGTGGTGTCTGCACCTGCACGACACGAAACGCGAGCACCGGACGGGCGAAATGAGTATGCGCTACGTACCCGTTCACCGGACGCTCCTTCATCTTGGATGGCTCGACTACGTCCGGGCGCAGGACATCGATGACCGGCTTTTCCCCGACCTGAAGCCCAACAAATATGAAAAGCTCGGTGCCGTGTGGAGCACCTGGTTTAACGAGTTCCTGGACAAGGATGTGGGCCTCCCCGACCCGCGGCTCGACTTTTATAGCTTCCGCCATACCTTCAAGGTCTTCGGTCTGCTCTCCGGCATTGACAACGCGGTGATTGAAGAGCTGATGGGACATGCGCCGGATGACTGGTACGGCCGCAACGAGGACGGCGAGAAGCACCTCCCCTTTGAATTGTTGGTGAAGGGGATGGAGAAGCTAGACTTCCCTGGACTCGAGCTGGGACACCTGCCCTACGCGGGCAGGGCGTAATGAGGCAGGCGGGAGCCACGGCGCCCGCCTGTTTCTGGAGCAGCCGACCTTGTTCTGCGCGAGGCAGTGAGAGATATAAACCCTTCTACCTAAAATCTTTAAAAAGAGTTCTTCTGGATGTAAGGCTGTTCTTTGAAGACCCTGAAAAGGAGTCTTCTTAGCAAGAATGAGAGCTCTTCCCGCGGTCAAGCCGGTACGAAGGTCCGTACTTGTGCACCGCCCGTCAGGTGAAAGCTGCGACGCTCTTCTCGCAAACAAACAAGGACGAAATGGCGCGCAGGAATTCGCCAATGGCATCTGTTAGCTCGGAAGCTCTGGAATACCGCAGCGATGACGAGTTCGCGGCAGCAATCACTGCTCGACCTTTAACCGCGCTCATGTGCCCCGAACCGGCTCAGCTTATCCACGGGGGCTGTGAACAAGCGAGACACTTCGACCATCGATGCAAAGTTCGGGGAAGCCAAAGCTGAACTCAGTTAGCAATCGGTAGCGCGGAGCGAATCGGCCACTCGCAGATGAGACGACACTTCGGCGTTTACACCTGTTTGTAGGACTTTCCCTTGTTCGTCTTGTGAGGTATGAACGTCGGGGCGGATAATCAATAGAACACTAGGTCAGGAGAGCATCGTGCCCGATACCGTAGCAAAAATACATGGTCATGCATGCGGGCCCAAGCTAGTCGGGTACATCAACGGTAGAACGTTAGAACTAGCGCTACAAATTGCGAGCCGCCCAACGCAAATTAGAAGCTTTACTAAAACCCAATGGGTTGAGGTATGCCCGGTATGTCACGAAGGAGTTCTTGGCTCCCCAACGCACAAATGGCCTTATCGTTGCGCGGAAGGAGTCATGCGAACCATTGATGATTTCGACAAGGACTCTGGCCTCTACACGACTGAGGTGCTTAGTTTCGCGTCTTTTGCGCATTCTCAGAATGCTCTCGTCAGCGCCATTAGCTTGCAAAAGAGAGACCAGAAGACCCGAGATACCGAAGCGCTGGGAAAAATGCTGCTGCAGGACATAAAGGATGACCATGCTCATCCCGCTGACATCTACAAATTTAGCGAGGCGGTCCATGAGTGGGGTGGAGCTGTAGGCAAGAGAGTTTGGGCAAACTTGACGCGTCATCACGGCGCCCAACTAGAGACATTGCTGACCACATGGCTATCTCAGGTTCCTTGGCTGGACGCTGAAGACGCCGTGGAGGCCGGGAGTCGCATAAAAGGACTTAAGGTCTCCTTCGCCAGCAAACACCTCCGCATGTTGGAGCCAGAGCGCTTCTGCGTACTCGACGAGGTGCTGAGTCTGGGCTTGGGATATGCCCTAAATCCACGGGGGTACAAGCTTTTCGTAGACCAGCTACGGGTCTATCAACGGGTACACCATCCCAGTGAAACCATCGCATTCGTGGAAGGAGGCTTCTTCTTGCTCGTCAGACAAGACGTGAGGTCAGTTAAATAGTTGTTCGGATGACCAATTTATTTCCTCCGTTCAAGCTCAACACCAGGCCTGGTTCGTCACCAAGATGCCAGGCTGACAAAATTGCGGGTAAATCCGGTCGAGGTTATCGACACCAATGGCTAGCCTGCGGAGTGGGTACTCCCCCGGCGTCGCCTGCATCAATTCGTCGAAGGCGTTCTGAAATTCGACGGACGACTGCCACGCGTCCTCGCGGGTTTCAACGGTCCCTTCAGCTGAGCTGCGTCGCAGCACAAGACCGAATACCTTCGCGGGAAGCAGATGTAATAACGCGAACGACCCAAAACGTAAGTCAACTGTGCGTGGAACGGTACGATGGAACCGCTAGAACTAGAGGGCGTCGACGCGTCGCTCGCGGCTGGGCACAATACAGTCGTTCATCGAACGCTAGCAGAAGCCCCACCGATTCCGAGTTGTGCACCGTTGCCATGACAGCGCGCCGCCTGGCGCGGCGTCGGCGTTAAGCTGCTTCGGCGGTCCGAGCGGCGTCCCGCAACCGCTTTCGCCCTGCTGCCGTAAGGGCAAAGGTGCCATCGTCGAACTGACGGACCAACCCGCACTGCGCGAGCAGCAGCATCGCGTGAAACAGGCGGTCTTGCATGATTGTAACGTTGCCCACGCCACCCTTGCTCGCCACGCGCTCGAGTCCGTTGTCACCCTGGATGAAGACGAACCGGTTGCGGCCGTCGTATGTCCGCTCCTGCACTACTGCGAAGTGCAGGAGGATGACATAGAACTGCACCACATGAGCGATGAACTCCGACGGCGGCGTGTCACTGAACTGCATCAGAAGACCGCGCAACACGCTCAGGGGCAGCCGGTCGTTTTCGAATTCCTGCACGACATACTCGTTGGCCAAGAGGTTTTC
>Ga0207705_10003242_pt1 | contig 12393 bp, 12 predicted proteins | sample KBSC13metaG_FD_184314 | JGI IMG/M metagenome (GOLD analysis project Ga0207705, IMG submission 184314) | Corn rhizosphere microbial communities from Kellogg Biological Station, Michigan, USA - KBS C1-3 metaG (SPAdes) (version 2) | ecosystem: Host-associated > Plants > Roots > Rhizosphere > Soil ...
ACATGGCGTTGCAGGATCCGAAGCAGTACTCGATGCACCTGACCAACCACCACGCGGAAGTGGCGGCGTTCGGCGGCATGTTCCTGCTGCTGGTCTTCCTGAACTTCCTGTTCGATGAAGAGAAGGAACACCACTGGCTCGGCCACTTCGAAGAGAAGCTCGGTTCGCTCGGCAAGGTGTCGTCGATCTCCGTGATGATCGCGATCGGCGCGCTGATGGCCAGCCTGGCCCTGGTGCCGGAAGTCCAGAAGATGGTCGTGCTGATGTCGGGCCTGTGGGGCATCCTGATCTACGTCGGCGTGGACGTGCTGTCGAACATGCTCGAAAAGTCGGAAGAGGGCGGCGGCGAGGTCGGCGAGATGGTCAAGCGCGGCGGTATCGGCGGCTTCCTGTACCTGGAAGTGCTGGATGCATCGTTCAGCTTCGACGGCGTGATCGGCGCCTTCGCCATCACCAACGACGTCGTGATCATCATGCTGGGCCTGGCGATCGGTGCGATGTTCGTGCGTTCGCTGACGGTGTACCTGGTGGAAAAGGGCACGCTCGACCAGTTCGTGTACCTGGAGCACGGCGCCCACTACGCGATCGGCATCCTGGCCTTGATCATGCTGGCCAGTATGAAGTTCCACGTGCCGGAAATGGTGACGGGTCTCGCGGGTGTCGCCTTCATCGGTGCCTCGGTGTGGTCGTCGATCCGGTACCGCAGGAAGCAGGAAGCGTTGGGACTGGATCGTAAAGAGTTGGCTGCAGTGGAATGAACGAAGAAGTACTTTTAACCTGAAGGAGAACCATCATGGCAATCAGTCTGCAAAAAGGCGGTAACGTCAACCTGTCGAAGGAAGCACCGGGCCTGTCCAGCCTGAAACTGGGCCTCGGCTGGGATGTGCGCGCCACCGATGGCGCCGCGTTCGACCTGGATGGCGTCGCGTTCCTGCTGAACCAGTCGGGCAAGGTCCGCTCGGATGCCGACTTCATCTTCTACAACAACGCCAGGTCGGCCGACGGCTCGGTGACGCACTCGGGCGACAACCGTACCGGTGCCGGCGAGGGCGACGACGAAACCCTCAGCATCGACCTCACGAAAGTCCCGGCCGACGTCGACCGCATCGTGCTGGCCGTGACCATCCATGAGGGCGATGTGCGCCGCCAGAATTTCGGCCAGGTGAGCCGTGCGTTCATCCGCTGCATCAACGCGGCCAACAACAGCGAGATCGCCCGCTACGACCTGTCCGAAGACGGTTCGACCGAATCGGCCATGATTTTCGGCGAGGTGTATCGTAACGGCGCGGACTGGAAGTTCCGCGCGGTGGGCCAGGGCTTCAACGGCGGCCTCGGCCCCCTCGCCAAGAACTACGGCGTGAACGTTTAACCACAACCGATGCCGTTCCGCGACGTTGCGGGACGGCTGCCTGAAAGGAAGCCAAATGCCAGTGTTTACCGTGACCGGGGACGTCGACCCCTTCCTGCACGTGTCGCTCAAGCGCGGCGAGACCATCTACTGCGAATCGGATGCGATGGTCATGATGGAATCGACGCTCGACCTCAAGGGCAAGATGAAGGGTGGCCTGGGCAGCGCGCTGATGCGCACCTTCGCCAACGGCGAGTCGTTCTTCCAGCAGCACATCGAAGCGGCGCGCGGCGACGGCGACTGTCTGCTGTCGCCCACGCTGCCGGGTGCGATGCAGATCGTCGACTGCGGCCCGCGCCAGTACATCATCAGCGATGGCGCGTTCGTCGCGGCCGCATCCGGCGTCGACCTGCGCGTGCGGACCCAGAGCCTGGGCAATGCGCTGTTCGCCCAGAGCGGGGGCTTCTTCGTGACCGAGACCACGGGCAGCGGCCAGGTCGTCGTGTCGGGCTTCGGCTCGATGAACGAGCTGGAGGTGGAGCCGGGCAAGGACGCGATCATCGACAACTCGCACGTCGTCGCCTGGGACAGCACCCTGCACTACGAGGTTTCGATCACGACCGGCACCAGCGGCGGCTTCCTGGGCAATTTGATCAACAGCCAGACCAGCGGCGAGGGCATCGTCCTGCGCTTCTCCGGTCGCGGCAAGATTTATGTCTGTTCGCGCAACCGCGCCGCGTTCAAAGCGTGGATGCAGGCGCCCGCGCGCTGACGCACTGAAAGGAGTATCAACATGGCAGTCAATCTGCAGAAGGGCCAGAAGATCTCGCTGGAGAAGGAAGCGGGCGGTGCCCTGTCCCGCGTGACGATGGGCCTCGGCTGGGACGTGGCGAAGAAGGGCGGCTTCTTCGGCTTCGGCGCGAAGAACGAATCGATTGACCTCGATGCGTCCGTCGTGATGTTCGACGATGCCAACCGTCCGGTCGACGTGGTCTGGTTCCGCCAGCTGAAAAGCCGCGACGGCAGCATCACGCACACCGGCGACAACCGCACGGGTGCCGGCGACGGCGACGACGAGCAGATCATCGTCGACCTGCGCACGGTGCCGGCGAACGTGAAGTCGCTCGTCTTCACCGTCAACAGCTTCACGGGCCAGAACTTCTCGTCGGTCCAGAACGCGTTCTGCCGCCTGTTCGACACGAACAACGGCAAGGAGATCGCGCGCTTCGACCTCTCGGTGCAGGGCTCGCACACGGCCCAGATCATGGCCAAGCTGTACCGCCATAACGGCGAGTGGAAGATGCATGCGATCGGCGAGAACGGCAACGGCCGCACCTTCGACGACCTCATGCCGCTGATCGTGCCGCACCTGTAACAGTCTTCAACCTCTGTCGTCTCCGCGGACCCGTCTCTGTCCGCGGTTCCAAAGTGGGCGGCTTGGCGCCCACGCCCTTTAACGGCTCCTTCGGGAGCCGTCTTTTTTTGTAAATGTCGCTTGACCCCGCCGGCTTTTCATCCTACTGTATTACTCAATTAATACAGTAGACACCATGCCCACACACACCGCCAGCCTGTTTTCGATCGCGACCGGATCGCCGGAACCGATCTACCGCCAGCTCGTCGAGCAGGTGCGCCGCCTGTCCGCCGGCGGCCAGCTGCGGCCCGGCGACGAGATGCCGTCCGTGCGCGAGATCGCGCAGGCACTGGCGCTGAATCCGATGACCGTCTCGAAGGCGTACAGCCTGCTGGAAATGGAAGGCGTGCTTGCGCGCCGGCGCGGACTGGGCATGGTCGTGGCCGAGTCCGCGCCGGCGCCAAAGGCCGACCGCGCCAGCCTCCTGCGTCCGACACTCGAACGCGCCGCCCTGGAGGCGCGCCAGCTCGAGCTCGATCCCGATACCGTCCTGTCCTTGTTCGCAACCATCCTGAAGGAAACAAAATGAGTGCCGCTATCGTTCGCATGTCCTCGGTGAGCAAGTCGTTCGGCAGCCAGCGCGTACTTGCCGGCCTCGACTGGCAGATCGCGCCCGGCCAGGTCGTGGGCCTGCTGGGCCGTAACGGCGCCGGCAAGTCGACGCTGCTCGAATGCATGCTCGGGTTGCGCGAGGCCGACGGCGGCAGCGTGGCCCTGTTCGACGAAGACGTGGTCGCGCTGTCGGACGAAGCGCGCGGGCGCATCGGTTACGTCCCGCAGCGCACCGACCTGTTCGACTGGCTGACGCCCGTGCAAATGCTCGACTATTTCCAGGCCATGTACCCGCGCTGGAACAGGGCCAGGGTCGACGGACTGCTGTCGCGCTGGGGCTTCGGGCCGCACCTGCTGGGCAAGCCGATCAAGCGCCTGTCCGGCGGCGAGCAGCAGCGGCTGGCCATCATCCGCGCGCTGGCGCACGAGCCGGACCTGCTGATCCTCGACGAACCCGTGTCCTCGCTGGACCCCGTCGGCCGGCGCGAATTCCTGCGCGAACTGGTCGACCAGGTGATCGAGCGCGGCACGACGGTCGTGTTCTCCACGCACATCCTGTCCGACCTGGAGCGCGTCGCGTTCGACCTCGCGTTCCTCAAGGATGGCCGCATCGCGCTGCAGGGCCAGACCGACGCGCTGCTGGAAGACGCGCGCCGCATCGTCGTGCCGGCAGCCGCGCTGCCGGGCGCGCCGCTGGCGGGGGAGGTGCGCCGGCGCCAGCAGGGCGGCGTGGCCAGCGTGATCGTGCAGGCGCCGGGCGACGATGTCGCGCGCCTCGCGCGCGAGCCGGGCGTGCGCGTGGAAAAGCTCAGCCTCGAAGACCTGTACATGGAAGTGATGAGCGAGGTGGCACGATGAACGCCGCGCTGCGGGATGTCCAGGTCATCTGGCGCGCCGTCGCGGCACAGCGCGAGCCGGGCGCACTACGCAGCCTGTACCTGACGGCGGGTGCCATCGGTGCCTGCGCGTTGATCCTCGCCGTGCTGGACGACATGGACGCCATGCGCATGCTGCGCCTCTTCGTCGGTGCCGCCGCCGGGGCGCTGGCGCTCCTCTGGGCCTTCCTGTTCGTGCCCGGTTCGGTCCGGCTGAATTCCCCGATCAACGCCTGGTTGTTGCCGCGCCAGCGCCGCCGCCTGCTGCAGGTGACGACGGTCTGCTGGCTGCTCGTCACCGCCGCCACCGGCTTCGCCATCGGGAGTTGGGGCGACCTGCCGCTCGTTGCCCTGGCGACGCTCGGGCTGGTCCTGATGACCGCGGGGAACAAGCCCGTCGCATGGCTTCTCATTGCGGGCGGTAATGCCCCTTGGCTGTTGTACTTCGTGCTGCCGCCGGGATGGGGCGACGTGGCGACCGGCAAGGGCGCCACGGTCGTGCTGGGTATCCTGGTCGTGCCTGCCGCGGTGTGGGGCCTGCGCTGGCTCTACCCGGCCGGCGGCGATGCCTACCTCGAGCGGCGCGCCGGGCAGCTCGAGCGCGTGGGGCGCTTCGACCAGTGCGGCGAGGACGAGCAGCCCGTGCAGCGCGACGTGGCGTGGCCGGGCAATCTGCCGTTCTACTTCACCGTGTGGCGTCGTGACCTGCGCCGTGCCGATCCGGACGCCATGCTGATGCACGCGCTGGGCCCGGCCGCGCACTGGACCGCGTGGATCGCCAACACCGTCACCTTGCTGATCGTCGGCATCGCTGCGCACATCATCCTGACGTGGGCGCGCGACAAGGTCCCGCAAGCGTTCGCCGCCTGGCTGTTGAACGTCGCGCCGCCCCTGCTGGCACTGACCATTGCGTTCAGCACGGCCCAGTATGGCCAGCAACTGCGCCGCACGCAGCGCGAGCAGGCGTTGCTGCGCCTGACGCCCCTGGCCGGCAATGCCACCCTGCTGAACCGGCGCCTCGCCGCACGCCTGCTGCGCCAGGCGCTGGCCTGCTGGGCCGCCCAGACCGTAGCCGTGCTGTGCGTGACGTTCCTCGTCGGCGCCGATACGGCCACCCTGCTGCGCCAGCTCGGCCTGTGCAGCCTCGCCGGCCAGGCGGCGATGACAGGCCTGTTGGCCGACTACGCCAATGCAAATGGCGGCTGGAACGTGGCGCTGGGACTGCGCGCCGCCGGCCTGGCGCTTGTGCAGGTCATGGTAGCCGTGGTCATGGGCGGGTTGACCGGCACGACGCCGTGGCCATGGCTGGTCGCGGTCCCGCTGGCCGTGTGCGCCATCCTGCTGCGCCGCGGCTGGCGCCGCATGCTGGCCGCGCCGCCGGCGTTCCCGGCGGGCCGGATGGCGTAGCTTCAGTGCCCGCGCTTCTGCACGAGCGCCGCGCCGCTGCCGTGGCGACGGATTTCGCTGACGGCCGTCACGGTGCCGTCAGGATTGAACACGAGGGCGTTGGCGGCGCCGATTTCCTCGGGCTTCGCTTCCCACTTGTGGCCGAACGGTTCGAGCGCCCGCGCCTCGGGCGTGTTCGCGAAGCCCGGTTCGACCGACGTTTCCTTGCTGTTCCGTTGCGACAGCCGGGGCGCGGCGAGCGCCTGGTCCATGGGCATGCCGAGGTCGATGTAGTTGACGATCGTCTGCAGTACCGTCGTGATGATCGTGGCGCCGCCCGGGCTGCCGATCGTGAAGGCGGGCTTGCCGTCCTTGAGGGCGATCGTCGGCGCCATGCTGCTGCGCGGGCGCTTGCCGGCCTCGGGGATGTTCGGTGCCGGCCCCATGAAGTCGAAGTCCGTCATCTCGTTGTTCAGCAAAAAGCCATAGCCCGGCACGACGATGCCGCTGCCGCCCCATGACTCGATCGTGAACGTGTACGACACGACGTTGCCCCATTTGTCGGACACCGTCAGGTGCGTCGTGTGCGTGCCTTCGCGCATGATCAGGTCCTGCTGCGGACGCAGCGGAAAGCTCTTGTCGTTCTCGTACAGGAAGGCGTCGCTGGCCGGGACGATGCCGGCCGCGCGGTCCGGCCGGATCAGCGAACGGCGCTGTGCCGCGAACTGTTTCGACAACATGCCTTCGATGGGTGCGTCGACGTATTCGGGATCGGCGAGGTAGGCGTTGCGGTCGGCGAACGCGAGGCGGCTCGCCTCCAGGTAGAGGTGCTCCACGTTCGCGCGCGGCATGGATTTCAGGTCGAAGCCCTCGAGGATGTTCAAGGCCTCGGCCACCGTCACGCCGCCGCTGCTGGGCGGCGGCATGCCGTACAGGTCGTAGCCGCGGTACGTGGACCGGATCGGCTGGCGGATGCGCGCCTCGTAGTTCGCGACGTCCGCCAGCGACATCGTGCCGGGCCGGACCTGGACGCCGGCTGCGACGGGCGGGCGATTGACGGCGTCGACGACGGCCTGCGCCAGCGGTCCTTCATAGAACACCTTGTAGCCCTTGGCGGCCAGTTCGCGGTAGGCCTTGGCGAGGTCGGGATTCTTCACGATCGTGCCGACCGGCAGCGCCTTGCCGTTCTTCAGGTAGAGCCGGCTCGTCGGCTCGAACATGCCGAACTTCTTTTCGTTCTCGACGATCAGCCCGTGCATGGTCTCGCTGACGGGAAAGCCCTTCGTGGCGACCTGGATCGCGGGCGCCAGCACCTGCTTGAACGACATCGTGCCGTAGCGGTCCAGCGCCTCGTGCCAGCCGCGCACGGTGCCCGGCACGCCGACGGACGCGCCGCTGGCGACGGCCGTGTCGAAATCGACGGGCTTGCCGTTGTCGAGGAAGACGTTGGGGCTGAACGACGCCGGCGCCGTCTCGCGGTGGTCGATCGTGATTACGCGCTTGTCCTTCGCGAGATACACGACCATGAAACCGCCGCCGCCGATGCCGCAGCTGAACGGATCGGTGACGCCGAGCGTGGCCGCCGCCGCGACGGCCGCGTCGATGGCATTGCCGCCCTGGTTGAGGATGGCGAGCGCGGAAGCCGACGCCTTTTCGCTGATCGTGGCGACGGCGCCGCCAAGGCCCGTGGCGATGGGTGTCTTGGCGAGCGCGAGCGGCGGTGCCAGGACGATGGACAGGATCAGCCCGCAGGCGAGGGCTTTGGCGGATGTGGTCATGGCTGGCGAAGGTAGTGGGGAATCATTTGCGCACGTTTGCGGTGATCCTGAGCGTGACGGGAATGACGTCGCCAGGCCGCGTCGTGCCGGCCGCGCGCGCGGGCGGGATCGCGGACGTGTCGAGCGTGACCCGGGCGCCGTGCAGTGCCTCGGGCGTGGCTACCGGTTGGTCCGGACCGAGCGTGAATTCCTCGACGCCATCCGGCCCGTCGATGAGGAAGCGGAAGATCAGCCGTCCGGCCCAGATGCAGCGGGTATTCGCCGGACAACGGCTGTCGCTGAAGCTGTCGTAGGTGAGGACGAGTCCGTGCGCCAGCACGACGCTCTGTTCGGGCCGGAGCGGATAGACGGCGTCGGGCGGCGGCGGGGTGGCGCAGCCGGCCAGCAGCAGTGCGAGCGCCACGGCAACCCGGGCGGCGAACGGTCGCGGCAGCGTCATGTGGCGTCCTTTGTTTGCATAAAGCCAATAATAGCAAACTCGCCAGCCCGGGCCGGCGCGATTCGGCCCGGCCGCGGGATATCGGCCGCGCCGGTCAGACGATCGGATAGCGGCGGAACACGGGCAATGCTTCCGCCCGCGTAGCCCAGGACGCGAGGCGCGGAAAGTCGGCGGGGTCGACGATTTGCGGCACCATCAGCTGGATGAACGACCACGTGACGGCGGCCGTGATGGCGGCCTGGCCGAGGTCGACGATCTCGAATGCGTCCGCTGCCGCGTCCAGCTGGCGGCAGGCAGCCAGCAATTGTTCCTGCACACGGTCGAGCCAGGGCTGGTGCTGTTTCTCGGGCGGGCGCAGCTCGTATTCGTAGACGACCTGCGCTGTCTTTTCGCAGGCGGCCAGCGCCGGGCCGATGGCGCGCAGGGCTTGCGCGCGCGCGGCCGGGGCGGCCGGCAGCAGGGAGCGGCCGGCCAGTGCCTCGGCGTACTCGATGATCAGCGTGGAATCCATCAGCACCGTCCCGTCGTCCAGCACGAGCGTCGGCGCCTTGACGACCGGATTGATGGCGGCAAAGGCATCGAAGTTGCGGAATACCGACAACGCCTTGTGTTCGAACGGGATGTCGAGCAGGTCCAGCGTGATGGCGACGCGGCGGACGAAGGGCGAATCGAGCATGCCGATGAGTTGCATGGGTTCTCCTGTTGGGTGCGATGGCCTTTCATTCTATTGCCTTTGCGGCAATGCTGCTGGCTATGCACCGTAACTTGACGGCGCAGACGCTGCGGCCGATATTTGAAATCGTTTTCATTAATGGGCGAGCGAGGGGGCGGCGATGGGCGAGGTGGTGCGGATGGAGCGGCCCCGCAGGGCGGACACGCGGCAGGCGCCGACGCAGGCGGCGCGCATGCTGGCCGTCGACCTGCTGCGCGGCCTCGCCGTGATGGGCATGGTCATGGTCGCGTATGCGGGCGGCTGGGACCACCGTTTCACGTTCCTGACCCACGCCGACTGGCGTGGATTCGCCATCGCCGACATGATCTTCCCGGCCTTCCTGTTCTGTGCCGGCGCCGCCCTGCCGTACGCATTGCGGCGGCGGGAAGCGCAGGGCAGGGCGGCCCTCGCGCTGCACGTCTGGCGGCGCGCCGGCGCGCTCGTCGCGCTCGGTGTCGTGTTGAACCTGCTACCCGGCTTCGACGTCGCCCACGTGCGCCTGCCGGGCATCCTGCAGCGCATCGGCCTGTGCTATGCCATCGCCGGCACCGGTTGCATCCTGGTGGCACGCCGCGACGGTCCGCCGGTCGCGGCGCTGGTCGCGGCGATGATCGCCTTGCTGGCCGGTTACGCCGCGTTGCTGCTCGCATGGGATGCGCCCGGCTGTGGGCGCGCCTGCTTCGATTCGGCGCACGCCCTGCCGGCTGTCGTCGACCGCGCCGTGTTCGGCGTCGCCCACCTGTGGCCGTGGGGACGGACGGGCGCCGTCGTCACCTACGACCCCGAAGGCATCGTGTCGACGCTGGGCGCACTCGTCAACATGCTGCTTGGCGTGACGGCGTCCGTGCTGCTGATGCGCTCGCACAAGCCGGCCACGCTGACGGCGCTTGCCATCGCCGGCGTGGCCTGCCTGCTGACCGGGCTCCTGCTCGATCCGCTCATCCCGATGGTCAAGAAGCTGTGGACGCCGAGTTTTGCGCTTGTCTCCGGCGGCTTCTCGCTGCTGGCATTGCTGGTCCTGATCCGCCTCGTACCGCCCGGCAGCGAGGCGCCGGCGTGGGCACGGCCGGCACTCGCGTTCGGCACGAATGCGACGCTGGCCTTCGTCGGCATCACGCTGATCGATACTGCCATGCAACTGCCTTTGGGAAGCGCTGGCAGCGGGCACGATCTGCTGGCGGGCACGCTGGCACGCCTGATCCCGGAGGCCCGGATTGCATCGGCCGCGTATTCGGCGCTGCTGCTGGGCGTGCTCGGTGCCGGGCTGTGGCAGCTGTACCGCAGGCGGATCGTCATCCGGATCTGAAAAACCGGCGTATGCTGGCGCTCATCTCAACGGACCGGAGAGTACAAGATGACGCGTTTGACCGCAGCGGATTTCGACCCCGAGGTATTGAAACTGTTCGATGGCTATGTGCACGGACGTGTCTCGCGCCGCGATTTCCTCGCGCGCGCGGGCCGCTATGCCGCCGGCGGCACGACGGCCGCCACCTTGCTGGCGCAATTGTCGCCATCGTTCGCCGCGCCCGTGGTCGCGCCCGCGGACGCGCGCCTGAAGACGGCCTACGTCGACTTCCCGTCGCCGCAGGGTTACGGCAAGGTGCATGGCTACCTGGCCGAGCCGGCGCAGGCGAAGGGCAAGTTGCCGACGATCCTCGTCGTGCACGAAAACCGCGGCCTGAATCCGCACATCGAGGACATTGCGCGCCGCATCGCGCTCGACGGCTATGTCGCCTTCGCCCCGGACGCGCTGTACCCGCTGGGCGGCTACCCGGGCGACGAGGACAAGGCGAGGGACCTGTTCCCCAAGTTGGATCAAACCAGAACCCGCGCCGACTTCATCGCGGCCTTTCACGCGCTGGCGACGCTGCCGCAGGGGACGGGCAAGGTCGGCGTGGTGGGCTTCTGCTACGGCGGGGGCATCGCCAACTACCTTGCGACGCAATTACCGGACCTGGCGGCCGTCGTGCCGTTCTACGGCATGCCGCCGCCGGCCGCGGACGTCGCCCGGATCCGCGCGCCGCTGCTGATCCACGATGCCGGCAAGGACGAGCGCATCCTGGCGGGCTGGCCCGCCTACGAGGCCGCGCTGAAGGCGAACCACGTCGACTACCAGCATTTCGTCTACCCGGGCGTCGAACACGGCTTCAACAACGACACGACGCCGCGCTACGACGAGGCGGCCGCGAAGCTGGCATGGGGACGGACGATGGCGTTCTTCAAGGCAAAGCTGGGATAAAACGGATAAAACAAAAGGCACCCGAAGGTGCCTTTGTCGTTGGCTGCGAAGATGGCTTACACGTAAGCCGACAGCGCGGTCTTCATCTTCTTCAGCGCGGCCGATTCGATCTGGCGGATGCGCTCGGCCGACACGCCGAACTCTTCGGCCAGCGTGTGCAGCGTCGCGCCCGAACCGTCGTCGTTGGCCAGCCAGCGTGCTTCCACGATGCGGCGCGAACGCGGGTCCAGTTTCGACAAGGCCGTTTCCAGGCCTTCCGATTGCAGACGTACCTTTTCCTCGCCTTCCAGGACCTTCGTCGGTTCCTGCTGGTCCGAAGACAGGTAGGCGATCGGCGAGAACTTGTCGTCTTCGTCGTCGGTCGGTGCTTCCAGTGCGATGTCGCGGCCGGACAGGCGCGTTTCCATCTCGATCACTTCCTCGCGCTTGACGTCGAGCATCCTGGCCAGATCGTCGACTTGCTGCGGCGACATAGCGTCGAGACCTTGCTTGTTGCTGCGCAGGTTGAAGAACAGCTTGCGCTGAGCCTTGGTCGTTGCGACCTTGACCAGACGCCAGTTCTTCAGGATGTATTCGTGCATCTCGGCCTTGATCCAGTGCATGGCGTACGACACCAGGCGGACGCCCTGGTTCGGGTCGAAACGCTTGACTGCCTTCATCAGGCCGATATTGCCTTCCTGGATCAGGTCGGCGTGCGGCAGGCCATAGCCGAGGTAGCCGCGCGCGATCGACACGACCAGGCGCAGGTGCGACATCACGAGTTTTTGTGCGGCATCCAGGTCGTTCTTTTCCCGCAGCCGCGTAGCCAGCGAAACTTCTTCTTCGTGGGACAGCATCGGCAGGCGATTCACTGCCGAGATATAGGCATCGATATTACCGAGATTGCCACTGAAGCCGAGTCCCAGAGCACGACTGCCGGCCGGAACCAATGCGGATTGTGCGGACATAGTCACTCCCTCTGTTAAGCTGCTGCATCGTCTCGCCATCTCCAGAGCCCCGAAGGCGCAGCTGGCTGGCTTGTGTCGGGATGCTGACGGTGCTATCAAAACCATTTCCCGCGATAGTCTGACGTTATATTAGCACTCTCTTGATGTGAGTGCTAGGCGCCACCATATCCCTTAGACGGCTTTAAGTTTCATTAAAGTATTGCTCATGGGAACCGAAAAACGGGATGCGATTCCACTGTAGAGCAGGCGCGAACGGTTCAGTTGAGATGCCTCAAATGTGACGCGCGTATCGATTGAACTTCATAGATAACAGGTTAGGCGACATGTGCTACGGCTTCTGTTGGTTGGCGCACGTTGCCATGTAGGCGCGTGCCTCGCGTCGGCTGCGGGATTTCACTGGCCAGCAGCCGACGAGTTCACGAAACGACAACAATCACCCGCATGTCGAACCGGGCCGCGCCAACAGGCATGGGGAAGCGCCACGCCGAAGATCAATGTCGGGAATATTTACAGTTGGATGATGGCTAACATCCTGTCCAATGGCAAGCTGTTGATTCCTCAGGAAAATTTCATTTAGGCATAGTAGTTGCTTAATCTAAATTAAGGTTTCAATACGAAATTATTTTATTCACTTGCCCTATAAAGGTTCGCCGGATCATGAAAAAAACGCTCGCTTTCATCGCTGCTGCATTCGCCCTGCATG
>Ga0207705_10003243_pt1 | contig 12393 bp, 8 predicted proteins | sample KBSC13metaG_FD_184314 | JGI IMG/M metagenome (GOLD analysis project Ga0207705, IMG submission 184314) | Corn rhizosphere microbial communities from Kellogg Biological Station, Michigan, USA - KBS C1-3 metaG (SPAdes) (version 2) | ecosystem: Host-associated > Plants > Roots > Rhizosphere > Soil ...
ACGTGATCAAGGAAGTCCGTGCGATCACCGGTCTTGGCCTCGGCGAGGCGAAGGCGCTGGTCGAGGGCGCTCCGAAGGCCGTCAAGGAAGGCATCAACAAGGCGGAAGCCGAGAAGATCAAGAAGCAAATCGAAGACGCCGGCGGCACCGTCGAGCTCAAGTAAGCTTCTCAGCTACTCGATTGAAACAGTAAGGGCGGCTCTTCGGAGCCGCCCTTTTCTTATGCGAGAGCGTCGAGAAACGACGCGATTGCAGCCGTGGCCTCAGGCTCGTCGAGCATGGGCGCATGACCTACCCCGGCGACCTCGGCGAAGCGCGCCTGCGGCGCGGCTGCGCGCATCCGCTCCAATGCGTCGGCGCCCAGAAGGTCGCTGCGCTCACCGCGGAGGACGAGGAGCGGGTGGCGGGCCAGCGCGTGGAACAACGGCCACATGTCGACGGCAGGCGCGGGCAGCTTGAACGGCGCGGCGATCGCCGGGTCGTAATCGAAAATGACCGAACCATGCTCCTGCCGACAAGCGCGATGCGCGGCCCTCAGCCAATCGGCGTCGGTAAAGCTCTCCGGAACGCCGCGATTGATGGCGGCGAGAGCCCGTGCAGCGTCGTCCCAGCTCTTGAATCGCTCGCCGTTGCCGACGTAGCCGCGAATCCGGTCGAGACCGGCTGCTTCCAGCTCGGGCCCGACGTCATTGAGGATCGCGCCGACGATGCGCTTTGGCGCCGAGGCCGCGATCAGCATCGTCACGATGCCGCCAAGCGACGTCCCGACGAAAATTGCCCGCGGCACATCCAGCTGATCGAGCAGGTGGAGGACGTCACCGGCATAAGTCAGCGGATTGTAGCGCAGCGGCTGCGGATCGCGGTCGCTCAGCGATCGCCCGCGAAAGTCGAGCGCGAGGACTCGAAAGCGCGGCGAATGAGCTTCGGCGAAATCCGCGAAATCTCGCGCGTTGCGGGTCAGTCCCGGAAGGCACAGAAGTGGCGGCCTGTCCGCGCTGCCGGGATAATCGCGGTAATGCAGCCGCAGGCCGTCCGGCACGGAATACCGGCCGTCGCGAAAGCGCTCCTCAGCCACGCTTGCGGCGCGGCGTCATGTCAATCGGCGCGGCAACGGCCTCGGCGGCGGTCCGGGTGTCAGGCTGGGGCTCGCCATAGGTGACGGTCACCGGAACAAAGCCCGACCACACGCGCTCCGGACCGACGTCGGTCGGAACGTCGCTGTTCACTTTGCCCACCGCTTCTTCGATCGGGACCACCACCACCATCGTTCCCTCGAGATAGCCTTCGGGGAGCGGCGGAAGCGACGGTGTTCGGCTCTTGCCCACCAAGGATTCGAACACCTGCATCATAATCGCGGCCTTCTCGCTCTCGTCCTCGACGAGGCGGCCGCGGCCGTAGACGGTTGCCGACCGGTAGAGCATCGAATGGTCCTCGATCCGGCGACACACCGCGAGGGCGTCAATCATGAAGGCGTTGATGCAGGCTTCCGCTCCGTTGGCGATGGCGTTCAAGAGGCGGTTGGTGGCGAGGCCGTGGAGGATGAGGTCATTGCCGATGCGGGCATGGATCATCGGCTGGACCTGCGGCGCGCCGTCGATGACGACCGCGACCGAGGCCGTCAGCGCTTCATCGAGGATCGCGTGGACCGTCGCGACGTCATAGGTTCCGCGTTTGGCGCGGCGGCGAACCGTCGTCCGTGGAGTGCGTGCAAAATCATCTGCCATGCGGCCGGCACTAGACGCTGATCCTCTCCGGCTCCAGACGGGGCTTTGCGATCGCGCCGGCGACATTTTGGTCTGCCGAGGCCTTGCACGGCCACTGATTCGCGCTATATCGGCCCAATCCAACACATAGTCGGCTCCGCCGCACGGTGACGTGCGCCCGGGGCTTTTCCCGTCCTCTCCGGGACAGGGCCCGATACGGCGCACGGGTTCCACGCATTGGAGAGGGAGAACGGGAGCAGCGCTCCACGACACGATCCCGAACGGGACCGGGAACCAATTGCGGAGCGCGCGATCGTCGTGCGTTGCCGCGCAGCGCAGGGAAGCACATGGCCACCAAAGCGATCGACGCACCTCGTCACAAGGGCGCGAACAAGGTCAATCAGCGGCGGATCCGCAAGATCTTCGGCAACATCCACGAAATCTCCGAGATGCCGAACCTCATCGAGGTTCAGCGCGAGAGCTACGAGCAGTTCCTCCGCTCCGACCCGAAGACGGGCTACGTGTCGGGCCTGGAGAAGACGCTCCGCTCGGTCTTCCCGATCATGGATTTCGCCGGCACCGCCCACCTGGACTTCGATCATTACGAGCTCGAACCGCCGAAGTACGACACCGACGAGTGTCGCCAGCGGGGCCTCACTTATGCCGCGCCGATGCGCGTCACGCTGCGCCTGACCACCTTCGAGATCGACCCCGAGACCGAGGCCAAGTCGGTCATCGATATCAAGGAGCAGGACGTGTACATGGGCGACATGCCGCTCATGACGATGAACGGCACCTTCATCATCAACGGCACCGAGCGCGTCATCGTGTCGCAGATGCACCGCTCGCCGGGCGTGCTGTTCGACCATGACCGCGGCAAGACCCACGCCAGCGGCAAATATCTCTTCGCCGCCCGCGTCATCCCCTATCGCGGTAGCTGGCTCGACTTCGAGTTCGACGCCAAGGACATCGTCAACGTCCGCATCGACCGCAAGCGCAAACTGCCGGTCACGGCGCTACTTCATGCGCTCGGCATGCCGAGCGAGGAAATCCTCAACACCTTCTACAAGCGCGTCATCTACACGCGCGGGAAGAACGGCTGGCAAATCCCGTATTCGGCCGAAGCGTGGCGTGGCCAGAAGCCAACGCACGACGTAGCCGACGCCGACAGCGGCGAGATCATCTTCAAGGCGGGCGAGAAGATCACTCCGCGCCGCGCCAACCAGGCGGGCAAGGATGGGGTCAAGAATTTGATCATCCCGACCGAGGAAATCTTCGGCCGCTATTCCGCATATGACCTCATCAACGAGAAGACCGGCGAGATCTACATCGAGGCCGGCGACGAGGTCAGCGAAGAGAATATGGCCAAGCTGGACGCCGCCGGCGTCAAGAGGCTCGAACTCCTCGACATCGACTTCATCAACACGGGTCCGTGGATCCGCAACACGTTGAAGGCGGACAAGAGCGAGGACGGCGACAGCGCGCTGGCTGACATCTATCGCGTCATGCGCCCCGGCGAGCCGCCGACGCGCGAGACGGCCGACGCTCTATTCTACGGCCTGTTTTTCGACCCCGAGCGCTACGACCTCTCCGCGGTCGGCCGGGTCAAGCTCAACATGCGCCTTGGCCTCGACGCCGAGGACACGGTGACGACGCTCCGCAAGGAAGACATCCTCGCCGTGGTCCAGGAGCTGGTGAATCTCAAGGACGGCAAGGGCGACATCGACGACATCGACAATCTCGCCAACCGCCGCGTGCGCTCCGTCGGCGAGCTCCTGGAGAACCAGTACCGCGTCGGCCTTCTCCGCATGGAGCGGGCGGTCAAGGAGCGCATGTCGAGCGTCGATGTGTCGACCGTGATGCCGAACGATTTGATCAACGCCAAGCCGGCGGTCGCCGCCGTCCGCGAGTTCTTCGGATCGTCGCAGCTGTCGCAGTTCATGGACCAGACCAACCCGCTGTCGGAAGTCACGCACAAGCGTCGCGTTTCGGCGTTGGGCCCCGGCGGCCTGACCCGCGAGCGCGCCGGCTTCGAGGTTCGCGACGTCCACCCGACGCACTACGGCCGCATCTGCCCGATCGAGACTCCGGAAGGCCCGAACATCGGCCTGATCAATAGCCTTGCGAGCTTCAGCCGGGTGAACAAGTACGGGTTCATTGAGACGCCGTACCGCAAGGTGATCGACCGCAAGGTGACCAACGAGGTCGTCTATCTGTCGGCGATGGAAGAGGCGAAGCACACGATCGCCCAGGCGAACGCGGAGCTGAACAAGGACAGCACCTTCGTCGAGGAAATCATCTCCGCCCGCCGCAACGGCGAGTTCCTGATCGCTCCGCGCGACCAGATCACGTTGATGGACGTCAGTCCCAAGCAGCTGGTATCGGTCGCAGCCTCGCTCATCCCGTTCCTCGAGAACGACGACGCCAACCGCGCGCTGATGGGCTCGAACATGCAGCGCCAGGCGGTGCCGTTGCTCCAGGCCGAAGCGCCGCTGGTCGGCACCGGCATGGAGGAGACGGTCGCCCGCGATTCGGGCGCGGCCATCGCCGCGCGACGCACCGGCATCGTCGATCAGGTCGACGCCGCGCGCATCGTGGTTCGCGCGACCGGCGATTTGAAGCCGGGTGAATCGGGCGTCGACATCTACACCCTGATGAAGTTCCAGCGCTCGAACCAGAACACCTGCATCAACCAGCGCCCGCTGGTGAAGGTCGGTGACACGGTCGAGGCCGGCGAGACGATCGCCGACGGGCCCTCGACCGAGTACGGCGAGCTTGCGCTCGGCCGTAACGTGCTCGTCGCGTTCATGCCGTGGAACGGGTACAATTATGAGGACTCGATCCTGATCTCCGAGCGGATCGTGAAGGACGACGTCTTCACCTCGATCCACATCGAAGAGTTCGAGGTCATGGCCCGCGACACCAAGCTCGGGCCGGAGGACATCACCCGCGACATCCCGAACGTCGGCGAGGAGGCGCTGCGCAATCTCGACGAGGCCGGCATCGTCTACATCGGAGCCGAGGTCGAGCCGGGCGATATTCTGTGCGGCAAGATCACGCCCAAGGGCGAGAGCCCGATGACTCCGGAGGAGAAGCTGCTTCGCGCCATCTTCGGCGAAAAGGCGTCGGACGTCCGCGATACTTCGCTGCGCCTGCCGCCTGGCGTGCAGGGCACGGTGGTTGAAGTGCGCGTGTTCAACCGCCACGGCATCGACATCGACGACCGCACCCGCGCCATCCAAACGGAAGAGAAGGAGCGGCTGAAGAAGGACGCCGACGACGAGCGCGGTATCCTCAATCGCGCGACTTTCGCCCGGTTGAAGGAGATGTTGCTCAAGCAGGTCGCAACGGCGGCTCCCAAGGCGATCAAGAAGGGCTCGACCCTCGACGATGCGACGATCGAGGCGGCGGAACGCCACGAATGGTGGAAGATCGCTGTCAAGGACGACAAGCGCCAGGCCGACATCGAGGCGCTGAAGGCGCAGTACGACGAGGCGATCAACACGATCAACCGGCGCTTCGAGGACCGCGTCGAGAAGCTGGAGCGCGGCGATGAGCTGCCGCCGGGCGTGCTCAAGATGGTCAAGGTGTTCGTCGCGGTGAAGCGCAAGCTGCAGCCGGGCGACAAGATGGCCGGCCGTCACGGCAACAAGGGCGTGATCAGCCGCATCCTGCCGATCGAGGACATGCCGTTCCTCGAAGACGGGACGCACGCCGACATCGTTCTCAATCCGCTGGGCGTGCCGAGCCGCATGAACGTCGGACAGATCTTCGAGACTCACCTTGGCTGGGCCTCGCGCGGCCTCGGTCGGCAGATCCAGGAGATGCTCGACGGAATGCACGATCGCGGCAAGGACGTCGCCGGCAAGGACGTGAAGGCAATCCGCACGAAGCTGAAGGACATCTACGGCGATGCCTACGCCAAGGAAATCGACGCTCGCGACGACGACGCTCTGATGGATCTGGCGGCGAACCTGACCGCCGGCGTGCCGATGGGCACTCCAGTGTTCGACGGTGCGCGCGAACCCGATGTCAGCGCAATGCTGGAAATGGCCGGGCTGGATACGTCGGGCCAGGTGGTCCTGTTCGACGGGCGCACCGGCAATCCGTTCGATCGCAAGGTCACGGTGGGCTACATCTACATGCTGAAGCTCCACCACCTCGTGGACGACAAGATCCACGCGCGCTCGATCGGCCCGTACAGCCTCGTCACCCAGCAGCCGCTGGGCGGCAAGGCGCAGTTCGGCGGCCAGCGCTTCGGCGAGATGGAGGTGTGGGCGCTCCAGGCGTACGGCGCCGCCTACACGCTTCAAGAGATGCTGACGGTCAAGTCGGACGACGTGATCGGCCGGACCAAGGTCTACGAGGCGATCGTCAAGGGCGACGACACGTTCGAGGCCGGCATTCCCGAGAGCTTCAACGTGCTGGTCAAGGAGATGCGCAGCCTCGGGCTGAACGTCGAGCTCGACAGCATCGCGGACCCGGACGCCGAACAGCCGACCGCCCTCGCCGCCGAATAGGAAACCTATGCCCGTCTCCCCCCGAGGGAGAGGGGTTGGGGTGAGGGCCTGTCCCTTTCACCCCCTCACCCTCCCAAGCCTGACGGCTTGGGTCCCTCCCTCTCCCTCCTGGGGAGAGGGGCTTGAGGAAGAGAAAAAATGAACGAACTGACGAACTTCGCGAACCCGATCGCCAAGCCGGAAACCTTCGACGAGATCCGCATCGGCATCGCGTCGCCCGACAAGATCCGCAGCTGGTCGTTCGGGGAGATCAAAAAGCCGGAGACGATCAACTACCGCACGTTCAAGCCGGAGCGTGACGGCCTGTTCTGCGCGCGCATCTTCGGCCCGATCAAGGACTACGAGTGCCTGTGCGGCAAGTACAAGCGCATGAAGTATAAGGGCATCGTCTGCGAAAAGTGCGGCGTCGAGGTGACCGTCTCCAAGGTCCGTCGCGAGCGCATGGGCCATATCGAGCTCGCCGCTCCCGTCGCCCACATCTGGTTCCTGAAGAGCTTGCCGAGCCGCATCGGCCTGCTGCTCGACATGCAGCTCAAGCAGCTCGAGCGCGTGCTCTATTTCGAGAGCTATGTGGTGATCGAGCCGGGCCTGACCCCGCTCGAGAAGTACCAATTGCTGACCGAGGACGAGCTCCTCTCCGCGCAGGACGAATATGGCGAGGACGCCTTCTCCGCCGGGATCGGCGCCGAGGCGGTCAAGCACATGCTGATCGACCTCGACCTCGCGGGCGAGAAGGAAGCGCTGCTCAAGGAGCTGGCCGAGACCAAGTCGGAGCTCAAGCCCAAGAAGATCATCAAGCGCCTGAAGGTCGTCGAGAGCTTCCTAGAATCCGGCAACCGGCCTGAGTGGATGATCCTCGAGGTCGTCCCGGTCATCCCGCCCGAGCTGCGCCCGCTGGTGCCGCTCGACGGCGGCCGCTTCGCGACGTCGGACCTCAACGACCTCTATCGCCGCGTCATCAACCGCAACAACCGCCTGAAGCGGCTGATGGAGCTGCGCGCTCCGGACATCATCGTCCGCAACGAAAAGCGCATGCTCCAGGAAGCCGTCGACGCTTTGTTCGACAACGGCCGGCGCGGTCGCACCATCACCGGCGCCAACAAGCGTCCGCTGAAGTCATTGAGCGACATGCTCAAGGGCAAGCAGGGCCGCTTCCGCCAGAACCTGCTCGGCAAGCGCGTCGACTATTCGGGCCGCTCGGTCATCGTCACCGGGCCGGAGCTCAAGCTCCACCAGTGCGGCCTGCCGAAGAAGATGGCCTTGGAGTTGTTCAAGCCGTTCATCTACTCGCGCCTCGACGCCAAGGGCCTGTCGATGACGCTCAAGCAGGCGAAGAAGTGGGTCGAAAAGGAGCGCAAGGAAGTCTGGGACATCCTCGACGAGGTGATCCGCGAGCATCCGGTGCTTCTGAACCGCGCGCCGACGCTTCACCGCCTCGGCATCCAGGCGTTCGAGCCGGTGCTGATCGAGGGCAAGGCGATCCAGCTTCACCCGCTGGTTTGCGCGGCGTTCAACGCCGACTTCGACGGCGACCAGATGGCGGTCCACGTGCCGCTGAGCCTCGAGGCACAGCTCGAAGCGCGCGTGCTGATGATGTCGACCAACAACATCCTCTCGCCAGCCAACGGCAAGCCGATCATCGTTCCGTCGCAGGACATGGTCCTGGGCCTCTACTATCTTTCGATCGAGAAAGAGGACGAGCCCGGCCAGGGCATGATGCTGTCCGACATGGCCGAGGTCCACCAGGCCCTCGCCGCCGGCGCGGTCACGCTCCATTCGAAGATCGTCAGCCGAGTCCCGCAGACCGACGAGCAGGGCAACAGCTATATGAAGCGGTTCGAGACGACCGCGGGCCGGATGCTGCTCGGCGAGACGCTGCCGAAGAGCCACAAGGTTCCGTTCGAGACCGTCAACCGGCTTCTGACCAAGAAGGAGATCGGCGACGTCATCGACATCGTCTATCGCCACACCGGGCAGAAGGAGACGGTGCTGTTCGCCGACGCCATCATGGCGCTGGGCTTCCGCCACGCGTTTGCCGCCGGCATTTCCTTCGGCAAGGACGACATGGTCATCCCCGCCGCCAAGGAAGGCCTGGTCGAGGACACCCGCGCGCTCGTGAAGGACTATGAGCAGCAGTATCAGGACGGCCTGATCACGCAGCAGGAAAAGTACAACAAGGTGATCGACGCCTGGTCGCGCTGCGGCGACCAGGTCGCGACGGCGATGATGAAGGAGATTTCGGCGACTCCGAAGCAGGAGGACGGCCGGGAGGCTCCGGTCAACTCGATCTACATGATGGCCCACTCCGGCGCCCGCGGTTCGCAGGCGCAGATCAAGCAGCTGGCGGGAATGCGCGGCCTGATGGCCAAACCGTCGGGCGAGATCATCGAGACTCCGATCATCTCGAACTTCAAGGAAGGCCTGACCGTCCTCGAATATTTCAACTCGACCCACGGCGCCCGCAAGGGCCTCGCGGACACGGCGCTCAAGACGGCGAACTCGGGTTACCTGACCCGCCGTCTCGTCGACGTCAGCCAGGACGCGGTGATCATCGAGGAGGATTGCGGCACGGACCAGGCGCTCGAAATGCGCGCCATTGTCCAGGGCGGCGCGGTCATCGCTTCGCTCGCCGATCGCGTGCTCGGCCGCACCACGGCCGAGGACATTGTCGACCCGAAGACCAGCGACATCATCATCCCCGAGGGCGAGCTGCTCGACGAGGCGATGGTCGCGAAGATCGAGGAGATTGGCCTGCAGGGCGTCAAGATCCGCTCCCCGTTGGTCTGCGCCTCCAAGCAGGGCGTTTGTGGCAAATGCTACGGCCGCGACCTGGCGCGCGGCACGCCGGTGAATATCGGCGAGGCAGTCGGAGTCATCGCCGCTCAGTCGATCGGCGAGCCGGGCACGCAGCTGACGATGCGGACCTTCCACATCGGCGGCGCGGCGCAGCTCAACGAGCAGTCGAACCTCGAATCGCCGGTCGACGGGACGATCGAGTTCCGCGACATGCCGACGATCATCGACCCGCGTGGGCGTCATTTGTCGTTGTCGCGCTCGGGCGAAATCGCCATCCTCGACATGGATGGCCGCGAGCTCTCGACGCACCGCGTGCCGTTCGGTGCCCACTTGCTGTGCGAAAGCGGGCATATCGTCAGCCGCGGCGACCGCATCGCCGAGTGGGACCCCTCGTTCAGCCCGGTGATCACCGAGAAGGCTGGTACCGTGAAGTACCAGGACCTGATCGAGAACCGGACCATGACCGAAGTGGTCGACGAATCGACCGGCATCACGCAGCGCGTCGTCACCGAGGACACCGGCAGCAAGTCCAAGAAGGAAGCGCTTCACCCGCGCCTCACGCTGACCGGCAAGGGCGCGAAGGAAGCGGGCGTCTATCGCCTTGCCGCCGGAGCGATCGTCGCGGTCGAGGACGGACAAACGGTCGAAGCCGGCGAAGTGCTGGCGCGTATGCCGCGGGAAGCGGCGCGTACGCGTGACATCACCGGCGGTCTGCCGCGGGTTGCGGAGCTGTTCGAGGCGCGCAAGCCGAAGGAGAATGCGATCATCGCCAAGGTCTCCGGCAAGGTGACCTTCATGCGCGACTACAAGGCCAAGCGGAAAATCGCGATCGTGCCCGAGGATGGCTCCGAGCCGGTCGAGTATCTCGTCCCCAAGGCCAAGATGATCGAGGTCCAGGAAGGCGACTTCGTGAAGCGCGGCGACAACCTGGTCGGCGGTTCACCCGATCCGCACGACATCCTCGAGGTACTCGGGGTGGTCGCGCTCGCCGAGTATCTCGTGAGCGAGATCCAGGAGGTCTACCGACTGCAGGGCGTGAAGATCAACGACAAGCACATCGAGGTGATCGTTCGCCAGATGCTGCAGAAGGTCGAGATCACGGACGGCGGCGACACGACGCTGCTCGCCGGCGAGCAGGTTGATCGCGAGGAGATGGACGAAATCAACTCGCGCCTTGAGAAGAAGCAGAAGAAGGCTGAAGGCAAGCCGGTGCTGCTGGGCATCACCAAGGCGAGCCTGCAGACCCGCAGCTTCATCTCGGCGGCCTCGTTCCAGGAGACCACCCGAGTCCTCACCGAGGCCGCGGTCCAGGGCAAGGTCGACACGCTCCAGGGCCTCAAGGAGAACGTGATCGTCGGACGGTTGATCCCGGCGGGCACGGGCGCGGGCATGAACCGCCTGCGCGTCGCCGCTTCGTCGCGGGACACGGCGCTGCGTGCGGCTCACCGCCGGATGCAGGAAGCGCTGATCGCGCCGGATTCGGCCGAGGAGCTGCGTGCCGCCGAGCTCGCGCGCTCGCCGCGCGACGACACCGGCACCGGTGACGATCCGCTGGGCGAGGTCGTTCCGAGCGGCCACGGCTTGGATGCGGACGCCGGGGACTATCTCCAGGACTAAGGCGTCACGTCTGGAATACAAAAACCCCGCCGGAGCGATCCGGCGGGGTTTCGTTTTGCAACGTCAATGAACTAGCAATTGCCGCCGTGCATCGCGTTCTCAGTGCAACTGGCCGCCGAATTGACGTCGGCCGCCGCGCCCCGGACGGTGTTGCATGCGGCGATGCCAAGCGCTCCGCCGACCAGAATCACCGTCACAAGCTTACGAACCATCGATCGCTCCTCCATTTTGGGTCCGGAACGACCATGGCTAACAGCGGCAATTTGTCTAGCGGCTTAACAATGCTGGGTGCCGTTGATCGCGTTTTCGGTGCAATTGGCGACCGAATTGACGTCGCGCGCAGCACCGCGGACCGTGTTGCAGGCGGCGATCGCGAACGCGACGCCGATCAATCCGACGGTCATGGCTTTCTGGAACATGGTTGTTCTCCTTATCGTAACGGCTCAAACTAACGCGGACATGCAGGAACGGGTCCATTCCGCCCGCGTTATTTTCCAATTCGACGCGACGGAGTGAGCGATGCGCAAGATGATGATCTCGGTCGCGGTGCTGCTTGAGGGATGCGTGACCAGCACGAATGGCGTCCATCCGCTGCGCCCGCTGGAGATCGCGACGGCGCCTTATCAGCCGACGGTCACCGCGGCGCTTGCCGGCAGCCTGATGTATGAGGGCAATTGCCTGATCTTCCGCGACGAGGCGACGAAGATCTATCTGATGCCGGTCTGGCCCAACGGCAGCAGCTTCAACGGAACGGGCCTGCTGTTCCACCAGCCCGGCAAGACCGACCAGCGGATCATGATCGCCGAAGAGTTCCTGATGGAGGGCCAGCCGCTGCAATGGTCGACCCTGAGCGGCGCCACCTACGCGCCGTTCCTCAGCCAGTGCGGCTACCAGCCCTTCTTCGTGGCTTCGGCCCGGCCCGCGAACTGATCAGACCGCGACCGGCGCCGCGATATGCGGGTGCGGATCGTAGGCTTCAAAAACGAAGTCGTCGGGCTCGTAGCTGAACAGTCCCTGCCCGCGATCCTTGATCACCAGCTGCGGCAGCGGGCGTGGCTCGCGGGTGAGCTGCAGCCGCGCCTGCTCGAGATGGTTGGAATAGAGGTGGCAATCGCCGCCGGTCCACACGAAGACGCCGGGTTCCAGCCCGCATTCGCGGGCGAGCATGTGGGTCAACAGCGCATAGGAGGCGATGTTGAACGGTACGCCGAGGAAGATGTCGGCGCTCCGCTGATAGAGCTGGAGATTGAGCCGGCCGGCCGCCACCTGCGTCTGGAACAGGCAATGGCAGGGAGCCAGCGCCATGCGTGCGATCTCGCCGGGGTTCCACGCGGTCACGATCTGCCGCCGCGAATAAGGATCGCGGCGGATCAGCTCGATCAGGTTGGCGATTTGGTCGATGTGGCCGCCGTCGCTCGATTGCCAGTCGCGCCATTGCTTGCCGTAAACCGGGCCGAGGTCGCCATTCTCGTCGGCCCATTCGTCCCAGATGCGGACGTTGCGATCCTTGAGCCACGCGATGTTGGTGTCGCCGCGAAGAAACCACAGCAGTTCGACGATGATCGAGCGCAAGTGCAGCTTCTTGGTGGTCAGCAGCGGGAAGCCGTCGGCGAGGTCGAAGCGCATCTGTGCGCCGAACCAGGACAAGGTGCCCGTTCCGGTGCGATCCTCCTGCGCGACACCCTGGTCGAGGATCTTCTGCATGAGGTCGAGATATTGGCGCATCGCGCAGACACCCTAGCGAGGGGCGCGGGACG
>Ga0207705_10003246_pt1 | contig 12383 bp, 13 predicted proteins | sample KBSC13metaG_FD_184314 | JGI IMG/M metagenome (GOLD analysis project Ga0207705, IMG submission 184314) | Corn rhizosphere microbial communities from Kellogg Biological Station, Michigan, USA - KBS C1-3 metaG (SPAdes) (version 2) | ecosystem: Host-associated > Plants > Roots > Rhizosphere > Soil ...
GCCGTCGGTAATGTCGATGCTCATCCAAAAAGAGGTGGCCGAACGCATTACCGCCGCCCCCGGCGAGCTCTCCATCCTGGCCCTGTCGGTGCAATATTACGGCCACCCCGAGCTGGTGCGCCTGGTGGAACGGCACAAATTCTGGCCGCCGCCCGAGGTTGATTCGGCCGTGTTGCGGGTGGTGATCACCGGCCCCGCCTTCCCGGCCGACCCCCACAAACTGTTCCGGCTCATCAAAGCCGGCTTCGGCGAAAAGCGCAAGCAACTCAAAAACGCCCTCGCCGGCGGCCTCAACCTCAGCCCCGGTTACTCCGCAGGTCTCCTAGCCACCGCCAAGCTCAGCCCCACCGCCCGTGCTCAGGAACTCGGCCTGCCCGATTGGGAGCGCCTGTACCTGGCCGCCCAGTCTGAAAATTTGCTGTAATATAGCCATAACAACTAAGGGAAACGAAACAATGCAAAACTCCAGCCTCTACGCCCAGCCGGCGCAGACGCCGACGCCGGCCCAAGCCGCGGCCAATGCCACTGTGCTTATTTTTAGCTTGTTAATAACGACGGTATTCCTCGTGCTGGCCCTAATCGGGCTCTGGAAAATGTATAAAAAAGCCGGCAAACCTGGTTGGGCCACGCTTATCCCTATCTACAACACGGTCGTGTACCTGCGGATCATAGCCCGGCCCTGGTGGTGGATCCTGCTTCTGCTAATCCCATTTGTTAACATCATCGTCACCTTCATCATGGCGGTGAAACTCGGGAAGTCCTTCGGCAAATCGGGTCTGTTTGGCTTCGTGTGGCTGGGTCTCTTCCCCATAGTCGGCACCCTCATCCTTGGCTTCGGCTCAGCACAATACACTAACCCGGGCAGTGGCTCGGGACCGGCCTCCGGCTCTCCAGCCGGTCCCACCCAGGCCCCCATGCCACCCGCTCCGGCCGCCTAGGTCCCCGTTAAATTCCCTTAACGGTCAAATTAAGGTAAGATAGGCCGCGTAACAAAACGGACTCGGCATGCCAAAATTTTACGTCACTACCTCCATCGCCTATACCAACGCTGCTCCTCACATAGGTTATGCCATGGAGCTGGTTCAGTCCGACGTGCTGGCGCGCTACCACCGGGCTCAGGGCGACCAAGTCCGGTTCCTCACCGGCACCGACGAACACGGCAACAAGAACAAGCAGGCTGCCGAGGCCGCCGGCAAAACTCCGCAAGGCTACGTCGACGACATCTCGAAGCAATTCCAGGCGTTGGCCGAGACCCTCAACGTCTCCATCGACCAGTTCATCCGCACCACCGACCCCAAGCACAAGGAGGCCGCCCAGGCACTCTGGACTGCCTGCAAAAAAGACATCTATAAGAAAGATTATGAGGGCTGGTACTGCACCGGCTGCGAAGCCTTTTACACCGAGTTCGACGTGCCCGATCGCATCTGTCCCATTCACAAAAAGCCGCTCGAGCACATGAAGGCCGAAAATTACTTCTTTAAACTCAGCGCCTACACCGACCGCGTCAAGGAGCTCATTAACTCTGGGGCCCTCGTGGTGCGTCCCGAATCCCGCAAAAACGAGGTGATGGCCCTGCTGGAGCGAGGCCTCGAAGACATCAGCATTTCCCGCGAAAAAGGCCAGCTCGACTGGGGTGTACAGGTCCTCGACGACAAAGACCACGTTATGTACGTCTGGTTCGACGCGCTCACTAACTACATCTCGGCGCTTGGCTATCCCGACACCAAGGACCCGAAGTTCATCGACTTCTGGCCGGCCGATGTGCATGTCATTGGCAAGGACATCACGCGCTTCCATGCCGCCCTCTGGCCCGCCATGCTCATGAGCGCCGGTCTTGCCACCCCCGAATCCGTTTACGCGCACGGCTTCATTTCGAGTGAGGGCCACAAGATGAGCAAGTCGCTCGGCAACGTAGTGGCGCCACAAGACGTCATCGACAAGTACGGGGTGGACGCACTGCGCTACTACCTACTGCGCGAAATTCCTTCGGACGGCGACGGCGACTTCTCATGGGCTCGCATGGAGCAGATCTACAATGCCGACCTCGCCAACGACCTCGGCAACCTCGTACAGCGCGTCCAGGTGATGTTCGGCAAGTACCTCAAAGGCATCGTCGGCGACCTGCCGCCGCACTCGCACGACACCACGCCCTACGAAGAAGCCATGGCCGACCTCCGCTTCGATAAGGCTCTGGCCGAGATTTGGGTGCTTATTCGCGGCCTCAACCAGTACCTCGAAGAGGAAAAGCCGTGGGAGCTGGCCAAATCCGATAAAGACCATCTGGCCGAAGTACTCCACCACGCTGTGGCCGATCTCATCCAGATCGCTACCATGATTATGCCGTTTATGCCCGCCACCGCCCAAAAAATCGCGGCCACCTTCTCCGGCGGCGTCGCCCGGCCCGAAATCGGCCTGCTCTTCCCCAAGCAGGACCAGCCCCATGCCACCGGCGGCAAGGTCAAGCCCGAGGCCAAATGATCCGCCCGGTCGAGCCTTCGGATCTGCCGGCGCTGGCGGAATTAGCCGCGAGCTCATTCGCCGATGCCTTCGGCGACACCTTCTCGCCAGAGCACCTAGCAACCGAACTCCAAGAAAACCGCTCGGAGTCCTATTTCGAGCGCGCCCTCCAGCACGACACTATCCTGGTCGACACCGGTGGTGACCGCTTGCTCGGCTACGTCCAATTCGGTGACCCTGAATGGCCCGATGTTAAAACCGAACCCGGCGATCAGGTGATCCACCGGCTCTACATCGCCACCAACCATCAAGGCCAAGGCGTCGGCCGCCAACTACTCCAAGCCGCGCTGGGTCACCCCCGTGTCGCTGCGGCTGGCCGGGTTTGGCTGCAGGTTTGGGAGCACAACCTGCGGGCCATTCGCCTCTATGAATCATTCGGCTTCAAGATGCATGGCACCACCAAGTACCTCGCCGGCACCAAGGGCGACGAGTTAATTATGGTCAAAACCATGGAGGATTCCGCCCATGCTAATTGATACCCATTCCCACATTCACTTCGAAGAGTTCCGAGATGAAATCGACGACGTGCTCGAGCGAGCCCAGGCGGCCGGCGTGAACAAAATGCTGGTGGTGGGCGTCAACGACACCGACTCCGCTCAGGCCGTGGCCGTCGCCCGCGCCTACGAAAACCTTTGGGCCACCGTCGGCCTGCACCCGCACGACGCCGATCGCGGCTACGAGGCGCTCGAAGAAATCCAGGCTTTGAGCGAGCACGAATCGGTGGTGGCGATCGGGGAGTGCGGCCTCGACCAATACAAATCCGAAACCAGTCTCGAAGACCAGGAGCGCGCGTTGCGGTTCCAGATCGAGCTCGGTCTGGAGCGCGGTCTGCCCATGGTCTTCCATGTCCGCGAGGCCTTTCCAGATTTCTGGCGCATCCTCGACGATTACCCGGGCGTGCGCGGCGTCGTCCACAGCTTCACCGCCGGCACCCGTGAGCTCGAGGGTTCCTTGCTGCGTGGCCTCCACATCGCGCTCAACGGCATCATGACCTTCACCAAAGACGAACGCCAGCACGAGGCCGCCCGCCGCGTACCCCTAAACCGCCTCATCCTTGAAACCGATTGCCCGTTCCTGGCGCCCGTGCCCATGCGCGGCAAGCGCAACGAGCCCGCCTACATCGAGCACACCGCTCGCTTCCTGGCCGAACTCCGTGGCGAACCGCTCTCAGACCTGCAGGACGCCACCACCCGCAACGCCGAAAAATTGTTTAATATCTAGTTAACCAGGAGACGGCTATGCCCGAGCAACCTCGACCCGAAACCAACCCACAGGAATCCGGCCACACTAGCGAAAACGATCTCGCTCGCCTGCTCCAGGAATCGTCCGCCGAAACAGATCGCTCTGCTGCCAATCTGCTGGCGGACACGCTGCACCAATCGATCGAAGAGCGCAGGGGCGTTATCCGCCGAGCACTCGGCCCCGAGCTCTATGCGGAGGCCTACGCTGAAGCTAATGCTGAAATCAAGCGCAATAATGAGGCGCGATCGTACATCGACGAAGCGTTTGCTGAACTGGACGCCAAAGAAATCAGGGCTCTAGAAAAGCGCTCGCCGGACTTCCCCGATGAGGAATTTACGGACCGCCCTGAAGCCGTGCAAAGGCTTGAAAATGTTGAAGCCTGGCTAGATAGAGAGATATCTGTAGTCTTGCACCCCTACGAGCTCTCCAAGAGCCGGCTTTGGACAGTCCACACATTATCCGACGGTGGTAAAACACAAGTCACGGCCAGTATGTACGCTCCCAATACCGTGAAGAGTACGTATACGAAGTTACCGAAACCGGCTCAAAAAGCCTTAGCGAACTGCAGCAAATCCTGATGGTTCGCAGAAACCATGCCCGTCGGCTAACTCCAGGATAAGCCTTCGATCTGGAGACCAAGCTCAAAAAATATCACAACTTAATGACCGAGATCGCCGGCCTCACCTCGGAAGAAATCATGCAACGGGTGCACGAAGACGACTACCACGACGGCCCCGAAGACGAACCGGTTTAAATACTAAGAGGCCCGGCCCTCACCGCCAAAAACGGTGAAGGCCGGGCCTCAGTGGTTATGCCGGCGGCTTACGCCAGATGCCACAGAACATGAATGAACAGCAGCTATATGTGCTGAACGTATCCAGCGCCTCCCAGCCGGCGTCCGTGTAGAGAGCCGTAACCTCGTCTGGGTCGCTGGGAACGAAGTGCTCAGCCAAGTGAGACGGCGGGATGGGGATAATGGGCACCGCCAGCGCATGGTAGCCCCCGGGGCCGGTCAGCGCCTGTGCCTGGGCCACGAGGCTCACCGCGTCGGAGTAGTGAAACTCGTGGAGGACCTTCGCCATGATGATGGCGTCCCAGGGACCGTCGGGCAGCCCGGCGAGCGCGTCGCCCAGCACCGCTGTCACGAACTTGTCTGTGCCGAGCTGGCGGGCAAACTCCAGCAGCCTGGCGTTGCCTTCGGCGGATGTGTCCACCGATGTCACTGTGTGGCCCTTGCGCCCGATCGGCAGGATGTTGCGCCCGACTCCACCTCCGATTTCGAGCACCCTATCGCCCGGCCGCAGGTACCCATCCAGTTCGAGGACCACCGGCTCTATGGGCGGCACGGTGTCCAGCGTGGTGCCCCGGTACGACCTGTCGTAGAAGTCAATCGTCTCACTGTCTTGGTTTGTCAATTTCGCTCCTCTCGGACGAACGTGGCGATAATTGTAATGTAACCGACCGGCGCTTGTAAAGTCAGTTAAAATCTTGCATAATCCACTATCGATGTCTGAGCTAATCTACCTAGACCACGCCGCCGCCACCCCGCTTGATCCGCGGGTGTTTGAAGCTATGCGGCCGTTCGTCGAGGACCAGTTCGCCAACCCCTCCAGCCTTTACCGGGCGGCCCGCGCCACCCGCCGCGCCGTCGAGGGCTCCCGGCACGCTGTTGCCGCCATCCTGGGCGCCAAGCCAACCGAAATCGTGTTCACGAGCGGCGGCACCGAGGGCGACAACCTGGCGGTACAGGGCGTGCTTCGCGCACACCCCGGCGCTCATTGGGTCACTACGGCGATCGAGCACGATGCCGTCCTTAATATCGCCCGCGCCCTCGACCGCCAAGGCTTCACGCACACCGTTGTGCCCGTTAAGCCGAACGGCATCGTCGATCCAACCGCCATTGCCGGGGCTGTCACGGACCAAACCGTGCTCGTATCGATCATGATGGCCAACAACGAGATCGGCACCATACAGCCCATCGCCGAGCTCGCCAAAACCGTGGCCCGCATCCGCGCCGATCGCGTCAACCGCCGCGTCGGCCGTCCGCTCTACCTCCACACCGACGCCGCCCAGGCCGCCGGTTACCTCGACCTCCAAGTTTCGCGCCTAAATGTCGATCTGCTCTCGCTCAACGGTTCCAAAATTTATGGCCCCAAAGGTACCGGCGTGCTGTATGTGCGCCACGGCACCACCCTTGAACCGTTGATGTATGGCGGGGGACAGGAGCGCGGCCGGCGCAGCGGCACCGAAAACGTGGCCGGCGTCGTTGGCTTGGCCAAGGCCCTTGAGCTGGCCGCAGCCGAACGCGAATCCGAATCGCGCCGCCTCTCCGCTCTCCGCGACGACCTAATCCGCCGCCTGCTCCCTGCCATCCCGGATGCCTCCCTCAATGGCGACCCCAAGCGGCGCCTCCCAAACAACGTCAATCTCACCATCCCCGGCGCCGAGGGTGAGGGCCTGGTGCTATACCTCGACAACGCCGGCATCATGGCCTCAACCGGTTCAGCCTGCACCACCGGCAGCCTCGACCCCTCGCACGTACTGCTCGCCATTGGCCGCACCCCAGCCGAGGCCAATTCCAGCCTCCGCCTCACCCTCGGCCGCTCCACTGGCGCCGAAGCCATAGATCGCGTCGTGGAGCTTCTTTCTGGCATCGTTGCCCGCCTGCGCGAGCTCTAATCATTTCCGCTAGCTTTGAGCTATTAACGTAATTATGGTAAGAAAACCTCGTGTCTTCCCGCCTATCATTTTGGAGGTGAGGGTGAATGGGAGACGGAGACCTGCCTTGGTCCCTTGAAAACCAGGACCAGTCCGGCCCCGATGAGAAGCCGCGCGAGCCCTGGCGCTGCCCACCGCGACGCCCACCGCGCCGTTCACAGCGTCGGCGCAGGATAATTTGGGTACTCGCAGGCGTGGTCGCAATGGTGGTAATCCTTGGAGTGGTGTTCAACTCCCGGGGGAACTCACGGCACACCGAAGCGTCTTCACGCTCTAACACTTCGGTTCCCCGGCCCAGCGCTCAGTTCAGCGCGCCGGGCAACACCGCGCCGGGCAGTGCCGCCCCCGGCCCGGCCCGCGGTTCAAGTCCGAGCTCCAGCCCCCAGCCGACCGCGGCGGCCGGCGCCGTCTGTCTTAGCACCAGCGGCTGGACTACGGCCACCAAGGCTACGCGGCCGGTGCATCAGACAGCGCCGATCGTAACGTCTGGCCCGCCCGGCATCCATGATAACTGCGACCGCCTTGTGCTTATCCTGCGCGGCGCCAGTCCGGCGCATGTGGGCTTCACGGCCGGGTACACCCAGAGTATCGTCACCGAACCCAAGGGCGATCCGGTGGATCTCGAGGGCCATCCCGCCATCCGGTTGGTAGTCCTGGCGCCAAGCCGCCTGGCCGTCTCGGGCGGCTACGTATTTTCGCCCAGCTACCTTCAAGCAGTCGCGAAGTCACTTCACAGCTCCTACAAGGAGTTGCGCTGGGTGAAGTTCGCCGGCAGCTCCGAGGGCCAAACCACTCTCGTTATTAGCGTAGACGACCAGCGCCCGTTTGAGGCCTTCACGACGTTCGACAATGCCGGCAACCTGGTTCTGGTTCTAGATATCGCTCGGGCCGACTTAGGCTCGGGTTAACCATCGGCAAGCATCTGGCCAGCCCTCTCCGTTCCTCCCATGGGGCGAGGAGGGCTGGCCCCGTAATTATTCTTGCTACAATGGAATTATGAAGCGTTTTTTGGTGGGGGTGCTTATGTTTGCGCTCGTCATAGCTATACTCGCGTCCGGTTTCTTCTTTGGCATCGGCTACTACTTATCACCGCAGTCGCCGCTGAGTAAATCAGATGCCATTGTAGCCATTTCTGGCGGCGACACTGAGGCCCGCACCGCCGAAGCCGTTAGCCTCTACAAGGCCGGCTGGGCGACCCACCTCATCTTCTCTGGCGCCGCCGCCGACGCCAGCGGGCCATCCAACGCTCGCGCCATGGCTACCGACGCCGAGAGCGCTGGCGTGCCTAAGTCGGCCATCCTGCTCGACGAAACCTCGGCCAACACCGAGCAAAACGCCGCCGACGTCGCCACCATTATTCACAGCCAAGGCTACCAGTCCATCATCCTGGTCACGTCACCCTACCACCAACGCCGAGCCTATATCGTATTCCGCCGAGCGTTGGGCTCAAGCTTCACCATCATCAACCACTCATCCATCGATCAGCAATGGCGGCGCTCCCACTGGTGGGCCACCGCCTACAGCCGCAACCTCACTATGCAGGAGCTACAAAAAGTGGCCTACGAGCTGGCGAGCGGCCAACAACAGTGATCCTCATTGACCTAATCGTTCTCGTGGTCTTCGCCTACGCAGCCTACGTTGGCACCCAACGCGGCCTCGTACTCGTCAGCCTCGAGCTGCTCAGCCTGGTGGTGGCCACGGTGGTGTCTCTGCTGGCCTACCACCCGCTCGGCAGCCTCATAAAGCCCCTGGCCGGCATCTCACTGGCCCTGGGTGACCTGGCAGCGTTCGCGCTCATCTGGATCATCACCGAAATACTTATGGCAATCGTGGTGCGCCTCACCATCCTGCGCCGGCTCCCCCGCAGTGTTCACGCCACTCGCGCCAACCGCATCGGCGGCTCGGTCCTCAACACCATCAAATCCGTTATTTCGGTGGCGCTCGGACTCGTAATCATCGCCGGTCTGCCGCTCTCGTCTGCCACCAAGCGCGTGGTTACCGACGCCGCCGTGCCCAAGTTCATCCTGGCCTCAAGTGGCGTGCTCCAAAGTTGGGTGGCCGGCACCATCGGCCACGACCTCAACCAGAGCCTCGATTTCTACACCGTCACCGCCGAGCCTGAGAGCGAGCAACGCATTGAACTGGGCTACACTACCACCGGCACCATCGACCCCCAAGACGAAGGCGCCATGCTGATCATGCTCAACCACGAGCGCACCACGCGCGGCCTGGGGGCACTCACGCTAAACACCCAGGCTCGCGCCGTCGCCCGCGCCTACTCGGCTGAGATGTTCGCCAAGGGTTACTTCTCGCACATCGATCCTAATGGTAAAAGCCCATTCGACCGCATGCGCGCGGCCGGCATCAAATTCGGCGCCGCCGGCGAAAACCTGGCCCTTGCGCCTACCCTCCAGCTCGCTCACCAGGGCCTCATGAACTCGCCTGGCCACCGCGCCAACATTCTCAGCCCCCACTACCGCACCGTCGGCATCGGCATCGTCGACGGCGGCCCCAACGGCCTCATGATCACCCAAGACTTCACTGACTAGATAGCCAAGAAGTTTTTTGTTAAAATAGTCAAGTTATGACCACCGTCTACGTCGGCCTCAGTGGGGGAGTGGACTCCTCCGTTTCAGCCGCCTTGCTCAAACAGCAAGGCTATAACGTAGTGGGCGTGTACATGAAGAACTGGACCGCCGATGTGGCCGGCGTCGAGTGCCCCTGGAAGCAGGACCTAGCCGACGCCCGCGCTGCCGCCGCCGTACTCGACATTCCGTTTAAGGTCTTTGACTTTCAAACCGAATACAAGCAGCACGTCGTTGATGCCATGGTGGCTGAGTACCAGGTCGGCCGCACCCCAAACCCCGACGTCATGTGCAACGCCCACATCAAATTCGACTTGTTTTTAAAGACCGCCCTGGCCGACGGCGCCGACCTCATCGCTACCGGCCATTACGCGCGGGTTGCCGACCACCAGCTCTTAATCCCCCATGACCGCAACAAGGACCAAACCTACTTCTTGTACCGCATTACGGGTGAGGCCTTGGTAAAGACCCTCTTCCCCTTAAAAGATTTAACAAAGCCTGAAGTGCGTCAGTTAGCTGAAAAATTCGGTCTGCCCACCGCCCAAAAACCCGACTCCCAGGGCATCTGCTTCGTGGGCGAGGTCGGCATCCGCGAATTTCTGCGCCAATACATTTCTGCCCCGCCAGGACCGGTCCTGCACCGCGCTACAGGCCGTCAGCTGGGTGAGCACCAGGGAGCCGTGTTCTATACCACCGGCCAGCGCCACGGCCTCGGCATCGGCGGCGGACAGCCCTACTACGTGGTAGGCAAGGATGTGGCGGCCAACACCGTTTACGTCACCGACGATCCGGCCGACCTTGAGCTCGAATCCGCTTCCTTCACCCTCGAGCAATCCTCCTGGATAGGCGAGAAGCCCGCGCCCGGCCGTACCTACCAAATCCGCGCCCGTTACCGCGCCGACCTCATACCTGGTACCCTCGAACCCAGCACCACCGGCCAATACCGCGTGAAGCTCGAGCGCCCGGAGCGAGCCATCACGCACGGCCAATCGGCCGTGGTCTACGACGGCGACCGCGTGCTCGGCGGCGGCATCATCGCTGGGCGCTAAAACTCTTAGACGTCCTGCCGCAGCTCCACCTACAGCTTCTCGAGCCGGGCGATCGCCAACTCCTCGTCGAAGCTGTTGCGAGTATACGAATTGTACATGAGCCCAATCTAGTAAAGTCAGCTTTAGTATATGGTGGATGGGCTCCAGTGAGGAGCAAGATCCCGAAGGGAGACCATGTAATGGCCATCGACCCCGACCTGGCCTATCTGCTCCGTGAGGTTCGGTCTATGATTTGGACCGACGCCCTATCTCGGCGCTCCGGCGGCCTTAGGCCCGACCACAGCGTCAGCCTGCGGCAACTCGAGCCGGAGGTTACGAGCCTTCGCCTCCGGATTGAGGCCCGGGTGAATTACCCGCCTCAGCGCGCGGCCCAGGCAATCGCCGGCCTATTGCCGCTGCCGATCCTCTCGCGTTATCCGGCGGTAATCCCAGCACTGGCCGATGCCGTCCGTGCTGGCCATATCACCCCGTCCGAGATTGAGTGCTTCCTACTCACCTCGGAGTACGACCGCTCAACAGCCGTCAAACCCCCGGCTCCGACGGTTAGCCGCCTGGTCGCCCGTCCAGTCAACACCCGCCGGCGTCCTCACGCCCCGGTTGGCTGATGCCCGCCGCTATCCCCCACTGAAGACTCAAGCGGTCCGTCGTTTTGCACGATGGGCCGCTCTCCATTTGGACATTACGCTAACTTTGGCCTACAATGTCGAGGTTATGACAGCCAATGAAATTCGCTCTGCCTATCTGAAATTCTTTGCCGATCGTGGCCACGCCGTAATTCCCCGCGCCAATCTGGTGCCGCAAGAGGACCCCACCACCCTGTTTACCGGCTCCGGAATGCAGCCGCTGGTGCCGTACCTGCTCGGCGCCGAGCACCCGCAGGGCCGCCGCTTGGTTGATGCACAGCCGTCGTTTCGAGCCGAGGACATAGATGAGGTCGGCGACAACCGTCACACCACCATGTTCGAGATGCTCGGCAACTGGAGCCTCGGCGACTACTTCAAGCAAGAAGAGCTCCCTTGGTTCTGGGAGTTCATGACCAAAGTAGTTGGACTAGATCCGAATAAACTTTACGTCACAGCTTTTATTGGCGATCCCAAATACCATGTGCCCCAGGACCACGAATCGGTCGAGCTCTGGAAGCGCATGTACAAAGAAGCCGGCATTGAGCCAAAAGTCGCCGAAATCGGTTCCGAGGCCGATGGTTACCGCCGTGGAATTAAGCCGGGTGAGCGTATTTTCCTCTACGACGCCAAGAAAAACTGGTGGAACAGGGGTGAGAAGGGCCCCAATACTACACCGGTCGGCGATCCCTGTGGTCCTTGTGCCGAAATGTTCTATCTATTTGAGCACGTGGAACATGATCCCAAATGGGGCGAACACTGCCATCCCAACTGCGACTGTGGCCGCTTCGTTGAAATCGGCAATGCGGTCTTCATGCAGTACAAGAAGCGCGAGGACGGCGGCCTCGATGAGCTGGCCAAACCTAATGTAGATTTCGGTGGCGGCCTGGAAAGGATCGCCCAGGCCGAAGAAGGCTCGGGTGACATGTTCAAGATCGACGTCATCTGGCCCATCGTCCACAAGCTCGAGGAGATAAGTGGTTTCCGCTATGACCAAAACCCCACTGCTATGCGCGTCATCGCCGACCACTTGCGTGCCGCCGCTTGGTTGGCCACCGATGGCGTCGTTCCGAGCAACACGGCCCAAGGTTACGTCATGCGCCGTTTCCTCCGCCGCGCCATCCGCCAGGCCTTGGCGCTCGGCCTGCGCGAGGACTTCCTGGAGCTGGTGGTCCCCGTTATTACCGGCATTTACCGCGACGCCTATCCCGAGCTGGCCGCCTGCGAAGAAACCGTCATTCACACGCTCGTCAAAGAGGAGCACCAATTCCGCCGCACCCTCAGGTCGGGGGTCCGCGAGTTCGACAAACTCGCCCAACACGGCCTCACCGGTTACGAAATTTTTACTCTATTCGACACCTTCGGCTTCCCGCCCGAGCTTACCCTCGAGGAGGCCCACGAGAAGGGCGCGAAGATCAGCCACAATTGGCGTGAACAATTCGACAAGCACATGGCCGAGCAAAAGGAGCGCTCCCGTACTGCCACCGTTGGGCAATTCCGGGGCGGCCTGGCCGACCATTCCGACATCAGCATCAAATACCACACCGCCACGCACCTGCTTTACAAGGCCTTGCGCCTCACTCTGGGCGACCACGTGGTGCAGCGCGGGTCCAACATTACGCCTGAGCGCCTGCGCTTCGATTTCTCCCACC
>Ga0207705_10003247_pt1 | contig 12383 bp, 13 predicted proteins | sample KBSC13metaG_FD_184314 | JGI IMG/M metagenome (GOLD analysis project Ga0207705, IMG submission 184314) | Corn rhizosphere microbial communities from Kellogg Biological Station, Michigan, USA - KBS C1-3 metaG (SPAdes) (version 2) | ecosystem: Host-associated > Plants > Roots > Rhizosphere > Soil ...
AGCACCGCCATTAGCAGGCCTGCAGCAAGGACGGTTCAGGGCACGGCAGCTGCATAGCGACCACCGGCTCGACAGGAGCCGGTGCCGCCGGCTCCTGCGGCTGTGATCGCACCCACAGCCGGTGCAGGCGCATCTCTTCCGGCATCGTGAGCAGCCGCCCGCCACGCCGCGGGATGCGGCCCCAGGGTGAGTCGGGCGTGCACAGGCTGGACGCCGGCGCCCCTCGCCCCAGTGGGTTGGCATAGAGGTGGGTGTAGGCCGGCAGCATGATGACGATCAGCCGGCCTGTGAGCGAGGCGAAGCGGTGGGTCAGCCAGCCGTGGCGGTCATCGAACCGGGTGCGATAGCCGAGGTAAATCATCGGCTCCCGAGCCCGCAGGAAGAAGCCCTTGGCCAAGGCTTCATGGAACGCATCCGCGGCTTCGGCCAGCTGGCGGAAGCGCGGCGAGTCGATCGACACGTTGTACATGATTGCTCCTTGTGAAGATGGGTTGGGTTTGAGTTACACGAGGGTCAGGTGCGGCAGGCTCTGCTCGAGCGCGAACTCCACGTCGTCGATGAAGAACTGGCTGGCGTCGACGGCGTGGACGCGGTCATCGAAGTACGCGAAGGCGTACATCCGCGGGTCCTTGTCCTGCACATTGATCAGGTGGATGCCGTCCAGCTGCGGCACCAGGGCCGCGGCTTCGTCCAGGCCGCGGGCGGTGGCACTCTGGTAGCTGCCGCCCAGGAAGATGCTCCCGCCACGGTCGGCGTAGTCGGCGTCGTCGTGGGACCAGCAAACGCCATCGTGGCTGCACCGCTGGGTGGGCACCTGCGGCCGGGTCCACTTGGTCCAGCCGGCGTCCAGCATCAGGCTGATGCACATGCACCGCTGGCGGGAGCGGGCGAACAGGCGGGTCATCTGGTCCAGCCACAGGGTCTGGGAGACTGGGAACTGCGGCAGCAGGAACGGCTCGAACGAATGCGGCGGGACAATGAGCATGCCCTTGGGGCTGCTCTGGATGGAGATCAGGCGCGTAGAGGTCGATGGATTGGACATGTTGATCCTTTGGGTTGAGGCATGAAACGACGGCGGCCGACACGCGTCGGCCGAAAGGACAGGCATGGGTTGAGAAACGGGAGAGGTGGCGTCAGCCGGGATGCGGCTCGTCGAGCCGCCGGTGAGCGAGCTGAAGGGCCAGCACCAGCACAACGCCCAACCGCTCGATGCGGTGGGTGGTCTGGCGCTGCAGCTTGACCGGCAGGTGCCGGCCGAGGCGGTGATGAAGATCTGACGCTTCTTCGAGCAGCAAGGCAGCCAGTTCCGGCTCCTGTTGCTCGAGCTGGGTCAGGGCAGCGGTATTGCCCAGACGACGGACCTGCCGCAGTGCTTCCAGCACGTCGGCAGCGGTGACCAGGGGTTCACTGGCCATGGGGACTCCTTGTTGTTGTAGGGGATAAGAGGCTGACGCGGGTTGCGCCAGCGAGAACCGGCGAAAGCCGCCGGTATCAAATGACAGCGAAGTTCAGCGTCGCCGGCCGAGGAACTCGGCAACGGCATCGAGCGGATCCTGACCGCAGGCCTTGGCCCAGTCACAGAACTCGGCCAGGTCCACCCGCCGGTCGCCGGTTTCGTTCTTGTGGACCGCCACGTACGACACGTCCAGCTTCCGTGCCAACGCCCGCTGGGTCAGGTTGGCATGTTCACGCATGTCACGCAGCAACTTGGGCAGGCCTTTGTAGCGGGCATGGTGCTGCGCCTTAGTGGGCATGTCACCACTGTGCAGCAAAGCTTGCAGTGCTAACGATTGGATAGCATACTACCAGCGTGCTATCGAAGCGGAAGCACGAGCTGGATCGATTTCGCCGCCGAGCGGCCCGCTGTCTGCGGCGGCATCGGGAAGAGGCTGAGCTGACGCAACGGGAGTTGGCCAAACGGATGGATATCACCCACGTGGCGGTGCACAAGATAGAGACCGGGCTGCAGCGGGTGGAACTGCCGCTGTTCTGCCGGTGGGCAAAGGCGTGCGGAAGCGATCCAGTAGCTGTGTTGAGGGAGATCGTGCCGTCGGCCGACCGTCAAGGGCGACGGTGAAATCGGGCTGTAGCAGCAGCGTTTGCTGCCGCTCACGCATCGCAATGCCCCAAATGGGGCACGTTTGGACGTTCAGCAAGGGGGACCACTCATGGCCGAGCCGCCGCCAATTCCACAATACGTTCTTGATTCTAAACCGGGTCCGCGTCCGCAGCCGCCGTCCACCTCGCCGCTGAGGTTTCAGCCGGCCTCCACTACCGACCCCTCCCCTGCCATTCCCTGGTACCGAAGACACGGGTGGATGACTTTCTTGGTCTGGGCACCCACCCTTTTTGGGATGTCGCTCGGTTTCAGCGGACTTGGCGGCATCATGTTGGTGGTCGGCCCGCTGCTCTTGCTGCTCTACGCGCCGGTGCTGCTGGCGGTGCTGGTGACCGGCCCGATTTACGGCGGAAGCCACGTCTCTGGCAAATGGGCGCTCAGCACGCAGATCGCGGTGATCCTTTATCTCTTGGCCAGCTTTGGCGCAGCCGGCTGGGTCATCCTTTCCCCGTTGCTGGACCGGGGGGCAAAATGAGCGAGGGCACACCTTCTTCGACAGAAAACAATCAGCACGACGAACAAAGACGTACGACGCCCAGCGTGGGTCCGCACGGGCACGACGCTCCAGCGCCGCGCGTAGTACCGAAGTACTTCATGGTCAGTAAGGGGCAACGCATCGGTCCCTTGACGCCCCGCGGCATGGTCGACACTGGACTCACCGCCACTAGCTATGTCTGGCGAAAGGGTCTTAAGGCGTGGACACGCGCTGAAGAGGTACCAGAGCTGGCGCCGCTGGTTCAGAAACTTCCGCCGGCCCCCCCGCCCTCGGCCCCACCGCCATTGCCGTCGCCCGCAGCGGCGCTGCAATATCGGGTGACCGCGCGGCCGCCGAAGCCCAGCAAGCTGATGCAGATTTTCCGCAGCTTTGGCAGCCTGTCGATGCAGCAGGATGTCGTTCCCGCGACACCGGAACGATTGCGGCAGTTGATTGTGCAGCCGGCGTTTTGGCTCATCTTGGTGCTGGCGACGTTGCCGCTGGTGTTCGGCACAGCCCAAGACAACGAAGTCGTCATCACAGCCTTCGCACTATTCTTCTCCGGGATCTGGGCACTGATCTTCTGTTTCTGGATCAAGGGCGAAACGATCGGCTGGGGGTGGCGCATCGGAACGCTACTGTTTACGGGCATCATCGGGCTGGCCGCGCTCGACAAATTCGGCGAGCTGATTAGATCGCCAAGTGGCGAAAGCTCAAACAGTTCCTTCTTCGCGTGGTTCGGCTACATCCTCGCGGTCGGCATACCGGAAGAACTGGTCAAGGCGTTTCCTGTGGCTGCGCTGACGCTGCTTCTGCGAAAACGGCTGAATGCGGCGGATATCGTCATCCTGGCAGTTTTCAGCGGACTGGGCTTCGCGGCTTACGAGAACGCCGGCTATTTCAAAAACCAAATCGTCGCCTGCGCGAACGGCATCGACGGGTACGTCAGCGCCGCCAGCGGGACCGATAAGACGGCTGCGGACGCGGCTGCTTCTCAGGTCATCGCGTCACTTGTCACCACGATGCTCCTGCCGCTGGTAAGGTCGCTGTCGACGACATTCGCTCATGCCGTCTTCGCAGGGTTGAGCGGCGTGTTCATCGCCAAGGCCACACGGCCCGAAGCCGTGGGTCGGCGCATCGCTCTGTGCACGCTCGGCTTGGCGCTGGCCGCGGCTGTGCACGGAACATTCGACTGGTTGTGCAACCTGCAACCCGTGCTGCCGGCACTCATCGCCGGCGGCGGATTCCTGCTACTGAGCGTGCAGATGCAGGCGCTGATGCCGCTCCCGCCCGCCACAAAAACATCGACCGAAACGCCTGCGTCGGCGGAGCCCGCCGGATCTTTCATCGCTCCGGAGGTAGCCGATGCCTAAATCCTCTGCATCAATATTGCCCGAAAGCGATCGATTTTTTAGTGCGGCCAGCGAGCGGTTCTGGCGCCGGTTGAATGCCGTAACGGCCGTTGTCCTGTTTCTGTTGAACGTTACGAATGAAGTTGCATCGGGCGACCAGACCGTGTGGACAAAAGGGAGTTTCGACCGCTTTCTTCACGACCGGGTCATCCTACACGTACCGTTCGGGTACTCCATCACTACTTCCGCGGCCGAAATCGATCGCGTGCTTCAGGCACAGGGGGTTTCCACCGACCAAGTCTTTGATGCGGTCATCAAACCTGATGCGTCGGAGTGCTATATCAGCATACGCGTTGTGGCGACTAATGAGCCGCCACCAACGGCGCTGACGGAGGAGACCGAAGCGGAGGCGCTTCAAACCTTTCGTGATCACTTTACACAGCCGGATCCCCGCAATGGAAGCGTCCCTACCCGAGTAGACGGATGGGCTTTTCGGCCCTACGTCGAAGCCGGACCGCCGGTGACGTTTCACTTTGCACTGAACCTGGCCGGCGGCAACCGACCGCCGCACGTAGTTCTTAGCAGCATGCTCTTGAGCAAGACTAGGATCGCTATCGCGATACTCTGCACCGACAGTTCCGATCCTGCGAAATACAAGCAGCTGTTCGATGGTGTTGTGAAAGGGATCGACTTGGTGACCCAACAACCGTTGGCTCCTCCTCCTAAAGCGGCGGCAGTTCCAACTCCGAAAGGTCAGGCGCCGGCCGGCCGGACGGATTGGTGGGACTTGCTGACCGCCACAAATAAGGATGGATATTCAATAGCTGGCGCGGTGATCATAATCGCTGCGGCTCTGATCCGCAGCAGGAACGAGCGACGCAAGGTTGGTGATGTCGTTCAGAAAGCGCCCAGCAGCAGCGATTTAAATCTTTCAGCCGACCTTCCGCCGCTACCGACGGAAGAAGAGTTGGATCACTAAGATTTATCCCGCGCGATCCGCCATATTTCGTGCAAAGCGTCTCGCTAGAGCCTGTTATGCAGTTTGCTTCGGCCTGTCCTACTGTTTTAGATGGCACGGAAGCCTTATCCAAGTGACGTGAGCGACGAAGAATGGGCATTTGCCGCGTCGTACCTGACGCTGATGCGTGAAGACGCTCCTCAGCGAGAGCACTCGCTGCGGGAGTTGTTCAACGCCCTGCGTTGGCTGGCCAGAACCGGGCCCAGTGGCGCATGCTGCCCAACGACCTGCCGCCCTGGACGGCCGTGTACCAGCAGGCCCGCCGCTGGATTGCCGCAGGCGTGTTCGAGGCGATGGCCCACGACCTGCGGGTCGTGCTGCGGGCGGCACTGGGCCGCGGCATCCGGCCGACCCGTGCCGTGATCGACAGCCGCACGATCCGCTCCACCCCCGAGAGCGGAGCCCGTAGCTGCTACGACGGGTACAAGCGGGTCAAAGGCAGCAAGGTCCACACGATCGTCGACACGCTGGGCTACCTGCTGGCGTTGCACGTCACGCCGGCCAACGCGCAGGAGCGGGAACAAGTCGACGCCCTGGCCAAAGACGTCGCTGAGGCGACGCGGGAATCGGTCACGGTGCTCTACGGCGACCAGGGCTACACCGGCCACGCCGTCGCCGATGCGGCTAAATCCCACGGCATGGAACTGGTGGTGGTCGGGCTCAAGGAAGCCCGCCGCGGCTTTGTGCTCTTGCCCAAGCGGTGGGTGGTCGAACGCTCGTTCGCCTGGGCCGCCCGCTTCCGGCGCCTGGCCCGCGACCACGAACGCCTGGCCGACGTCCTCGCAGGCCTCCACTTCGCCGCCTTCGCCATCCTCATGCTCGCACAACTACTGCGGCTTTATCGAGGGGAAGTGCATAACAGGCTCTAGGCTTGTCATTGCCGGCATAATTGCGCCTTGAGGGCTGCATTCCCCCACCTCAAAAGCAGTGGCTCAGTCAACGCCAATTAGGTATCTCGCCATGAAAGCGGCGCCTGATACCGGGATATCGCTTTCTGGAAGATCGAGTAACCGTGGTGATGTATTGCGCGACCCACTGCCCTTGCTGCAGGCGGTCGCTTTCGGCGAGAAACGCAGCCAGTGGGTATATGCCCGGCCAATTCGCCGGCTAAGGGAAAAGACGGATGCCGCTTACAGCGCGAGTTGCTCCGATAAAGCCCGTCGTCCAGCGCAATCCGAACGAGGCAAAGCCGCCGCCGACACAGTTGATGAACGTGATGGTCATCGTCCGTCTCCTTTAGTTCGAGAGCCCTCTCGCCACCGGCTGATGCGCATCAGCAGATACCGGAGATAACGATTCTCAGGAGATTTTGATGCGTTTTTTCTACTTTTGAACAGTCCCCTTCGCGTCGAGGATGTTCAGGTCCAGGTTGCCGGGCACGAAGCCGGCGCCGATGCCCTGCATCTTGCGCCGGCCGGGCTGCACGGGCATGCCTTCACGGGTTTGCGCATTTGGTAATTGAGATTCGTTTTGGAGGCACGGCATATGACTCCAAAAGTTTAAGACGGGACACTTCCTCAATCAGGCTTTATTTCTTGCACTTTCGCACTCGAGCAGGCTTCTAAAGGGTGCAATCGATTAGAGTTACAGCAAACCAAGCCGCCCCGCTGAAACCCGTAACCTTCGGTTCGACAGGCCGACGGACTAATTTGTTGGAATGCAGCACGACGGTTCAGCATCATGTTTAACAAAACGAACTCGCCGAGCACCTATCAACAAGCGGTAAGCGCAGGGCCTTGTTGGCGGGCACGCCTATTGACCGTCTGAAAAGGCGGTTGGTCTAATGTCCGGGCTCGGAAACACACGTTGTATGCCCAGTCTCCTACGGGAGCCAATATTAGCCAGCACAAGATATTGGTGGCGGTTCGACGCGGGCGGCTTGAAGTTGTGCATCGTGAATTATTGGATTAGGCGGCAACCGGTCCCGATTCATTCCGTTTCCAACAAATTCGAAACGTTTGGCCCGAAACCGTATTGATGTGAGGCTCTGCGGCCTCGGCGTTCAACGGTAGAAATACCATTGCGAAGAAGGCAGTCTGAGTTCAAATTCTCCCACGATGAAGCAGAAGTTACGGCTGACGATGAGCAGAGGCAAGGTGTCGCTCCTTTAGTGAGGACGATAGCTTGGGCAGCCCTAGATGCGTCTCGCACCGTTTCGATCCACGCTTCCGTGAGTGAGAGAGACGCGGAACATCAGTCATTCCCTGACGGTAAAAATCGTTTCTATCCACGCCCCCGTGAGGGGGCGACCCAGCCGACCGGCAAAACCTTCGCCACCCATGAGGTTTCTATCCACGCCCCCGTGAGGGCGCGACCTTCACGCCGAGCAGGTATTCGTCGAACTTGAAGTTTCTATCCACGCCCCCGTGAGGGGGCGACTTCTGGATCGACTTCGCGCAGACGATCTTCGCGATGTTTCTATCCACGCCCCCGTGAGGGGGCGACATGCGTTGCCGCAGCACTAGCACGAGCGCACCCTTGTTTCTATCCACGCCCCCGTGAGGGGGCGACAACGCATTTACCCGTGTCTCGGCCCGGTAGGCCGGTTTCTATCCACGCCCCCGTGAGGGGGCGACTCGCCGATCCCGCTCTATGCGGAATCACCAAACAGTTTCTATCCACGCCCCCGTGAGGGGGCGACGTCTGGGCAATCAGGTAGCTGAGCCGCTGGATAAGTTTCTATCCACGCCCCCGTGAGGGGGCGACATGAACAACAACAGCAGGAACCACCACGACCAATGTTTCTATCCACGCCCCCGTGAGGGGGCGACTACTCAGCCGAGACCGTCTGACCGGTATTAAGGGGTTTCTATCCACGCCCCCGTGAGGGGGCGACCAGATCATCGAGCAGCTCGGGGCGACCTGGGCGAAGTTTCTATCCACGCCCCCGTGAGGGGGCGACGCGTAAGCGACCGTTGGCGAGCTGAACGCGTGAAGTTTCTATCCACGCCCCCGTGAGGGGGCGACCCGATGAGCATGCGGGCGTTGCGGGCGAAGGCGAGTTTCTATCCACGCCCCCGTGAGGGGGCGACACCGCTAAGGCCGCGGACGAGCGAAAGAAGCAGGTTTCTATCCACGCCCCCGTGAGGGGGCGACGCGACCCGTTCGACGCGCGGCCGTCGTTCTGGGTGTTTCTATCCACGCCCCCGTGAGGGGGCGACGAAGTGCCCAAAACCCCTGCTGCGTGCATAACGTGTTTCTATCCACGCCCCCGTGAGGGGGCGACTAACTTGCCCTATGAAGGTGCGGTCGCGTCGTTGGTTTCTATCCACGCCCCCGTGAGGGGGCGACATCATACGCACGGGATTGCGGACATTTACGGGCGGTTTCTATCCACGCCCCCGTGAGGGGGCGACCTACCGCAACGCGGCCGGCCTCGGCCTTGCCGCCGAGTTTCTATCCACGCCCCCGTGAGGGGGCGACCGCTGGCCATCAACACCATCACGTTCGGCATCAAGTTTCTATCCACGCCCCCGTGAGGGGGCGACGTGCGACGCGAACACGCAGCGACCACCAACCTTGTTTCTATCCACGCCCCCGTGAGGGGGCGACCCCGGCCTTTGGCCCAATTGGAGCTCGCCAGGGTGTTTCTATCCACGCCCCCGTGAGGGGGCGACGATGTCCACCGGCCCCAGCAGCGGCTCCATCGACAGGTTTCTATCCACGCCCCCGTGAGGGGGCGACGCCGAGAGGTGAAGGCGACGCGGCTGGCAACGGGTTTCTATCCGGAAGATCACGCCAAGCGTCTTGTCGTTGGCGATCTCCCAGTCCGTCTCGCCAACGTTCAGCACGCCGACGTGAAATCGAGGCTCAGCCAACGGAAGGCTCCGTTAAAGGAAGGCCGCTGGTGAAGTCCTCGGCGATTGCGAGCAGGCGATCGGTCAGTTCGCTGAACTCAAACTCCCCGCCGATGTCCAAGACGGCCCTGAGGACCGCCATGTAGATCTCGTGCCTCACTTGCTCCATCGTCAGATGGTCCAATGAAAGCCGACTGTCGTGGTTGTCGTTCTGCGTGAGACGGAAACGCGGGACGTTCAGGGTCCAGGGCCTCTCGTTTTCCGGGCGATGCTCAAGGGTGAAGCGACCGTCCCCCCATGGATCAACTCGCTATTGCCCGTCGTGCCCTTGAAGACGAGATCGCCGCATTGACGGCAGAAGTCGCCCGCTTAGAAGCCGTTCTGGCGTCCGTGGATCGCCCACAAGCTTCTGGACCGAACCAGGCCCCTACAAACCCGTCCGATGCTCCAAAGCGTCGCGGACGCCCGCCTAAGGCCAAATAGAGATTCTTCGCAATGGGGCCTGATCGCTGCGAGGCCAGACAGGTGAAGGTTAAGGCGAGACAATGGAAGCCAATACAGTTCAGATAATTTGGACAGTTCTTCAGGGCATATCGACAGTAGCCATCGCCCTATGTGGTCTGTATCTAGCGTTCCGCAACACCGCTCTTACATCGCACAAAATTCGCTTTGACCTCTATGGAAAGAGGCTTGCAGTCTATCAGTCGATCAAGGATTTCGTCCGTCGTGTCCGTAGGTCGGACTTCCCAACGCAAGAAGAGTGGCTGGAATATCGGGATAAATGGCAAGAAGTCGCTTTTCTCTTCGAGTCCAAAGTGGTCCGTTGGGTGCAGAATGTAAAGGACGAGGCGGAGATGCTAGATAGTTCGATGCAGATCCTCCAAGGCGGCGAGCACGTCGACATCGAAATGATGGGATCCTCCGCTAAAGATAAACAGGACGCCGAAAGGGCACTCTTCCGGCTCGATCAGGAAGCCGAGACTGTCTTCATGCCCTACCTCGACTTCCGCAGTCTGAGGTTGAACATCGACCGGAAGTGAACGGCACGAATTGCCGATCATCCCGCATCGACCTCCACCAGATCGACCACCCTTTGCCCGCTGGGAGCTTGATCGAAGTCGTCGATTGTCGGCTTAGGCTGTCATCGTCCCCTTGCAACCCGGATACCGCTCGCACACCAGAACCTCGAACCCGCCCTCGGGTCTCTCCGAGCCATCCTCAGGACCATCTTGGCTCCACATGGGACACGCCTTCACCCTTTCCGCGCCTTGCCCCGCCTCGCCGCTGGGGCAGCCTCCGAATTGCTAAATTGGAGCTGCCGGGCGGACGCTGACTACCAGCTGAACATCGGTTCCTGCTGGCAGGAGCTCAACATGTGCGAGTGCGGGAGTGGAGTCCAGGTTTACGGCGAAGCAAAATTCACAGCTTGTTCCGCACCGCTTGCCGGCAGATAACTTGATATAATTACAACGAGACCTTCCAAGTAGCTTTGATACTAGCTCCGGCTGATTGCTATCCGATCCAGCACTTGGAAAAACGTTGCAATATTTCCATCTACTTTTCGCCGTCGCAGGAGCCTCTATGAGGACCCCCGATAGACACTCCGGCCCTTCAGGGGAGAACCGCAAGGCAAAAATATAGTTCTTGGAATTCAAAGTGACCTGCTCCAACACGATGAAGGGCAGTACTGGACCGCGAAGCATAGCGGCTTGCTCCGCATCAATTTCAGCAATTTGCGGAGCGACCTCCTTTAGTCTTCTCCACTTTTGAGAGTCGACAGCCGCGTTAATCATTCTGTAATCAGGATACGGGCGCGACAGGTATACACCGGAGCCACCGGTCTCAGTGCTGCGAATCCCTTCATAAAGCGCGGGATCACTGCCTTGGAATGTCGAGGGTGTGCCGGGATGTTGGCAGCCATAATCCAACGTAGCCGTCAGTAGAAGGAACATTGAAAACAGCACACTTCCTCGATTGGAAACCACGATGCGCCTCTTGTTAAAGCGAGAGAATATTACTTCGTAAAATCCATCTTAGCTTTCAAGTTTGGCGGAAGGCTCCAGCTAATGGAAAAGGATTTAAATTTCGGCTTACCGTTTTTCATTGTCCCGGTCCACGTGTACGAGAATCCATAGGAATCAACTGCTGCACCAACACCGGCTAGCGATTTATACCCACCGAACATGTTGGGAAAGTTGTTCGTGTTAGGACCACTAGAATTAGACCAATTCGTATAATTTGAACCCCACGACATCTGCTGGCCACTCCCCGGCACGGTCTGGCCAGAATAGGTTTGTGGACCATTTCCATTGTCGATAGTCGCTGAAATATCCTTAAAGACTGTGGCGGAAAAGGAACCCGAAAGTACTTCTGTGGCACAATCTTTATCGTGGCCCGGAATCGAAACGCTGGTGGTTTGCACAATATCGCCACTCGTTGGCAAGCTGCTCGTACCGAAAATTTTTCCCCATTCATGCACGCCTTCGCTGGTATCATAAACAACTTTGCCTGTGCTATCGGTGATAGTCGCGTGTTTTGAAACATCCTGCACCACAAAGTATCCTGCGTAACTTCCGGGCCACGCTATATTAAATTTGAGACCGACGCCCGGAGTCCCCACCAAAACGTCGGTATACCATGCGGCGAGCGCTTCCGTCCCCATTGGATCTGTGTAAATTAGGGGGTTACTCCGTTCAAATCGATAAACGTTGAAACCGTCGATAGCTCCCTTAGGGTCTCTCTCAAGCCATTGCCCCTGAGTCGGGCTCTCGTACCTCGCCCGTGCGTACCAGTTGCCGCTCTCCGGATCCATCCGCAGCCCCTGGAACCCCAGCAGGAACCCATAGTCACTGCCGGTGGTGTCCACTGACCAATCCGCACCGTCTGCATCCGCCCCGCTGCCGCTATAGTTCTGCGTCCCGTTCAGGATGATCTGCTGGCCGTACGGCGTGTATTCATACCGCTCGACAGTCTTGCCACCCTGAGTCACGAGGCTCGTGATGTTGTAGTTAGCGTCCCAAGTCGTATAGAGCCGCTGATCGGCCGTCCCGTTGAGGTCCGTGTCGAACTCCACGAACACCGGAGCGTCGACGTAATTCAGATCCCACAGGTAACGTTCCTTGGGGTTCCCGTTGATCGTCTTGACCCCACCGGTGACAGTGCCAGATCGCACTTCCAGAACTTGGTTCTGCTCGTCTTGGTAATACTCCTCAGTGGTCCCTGAGGCATCGGAGCCGTCGTTGGCGTTATCGACGAACTTGGTGATCCGCCGTCCGGTGCCGTCGTAGCTATAACGGACGTCGCCTGCGTCGTTCAGGTCGCCGTCATGGTTGGCGTCGACACCGACAAGGCGGTTCCAGCCGTCGTATACATAGCCAAGCTGCGTCGTGGGGCTGTCGCCTTCGCCGCCCAGGGTCTGGTTCCCGGATGCGTCGTAGGACGTCCCAGCAAACGCCCCGCCGGTTCCGCTCGTGCCGGTCGTCCCGGTGATCTCGTTGGCGGCATTGGCCGTTCGCGTGGCCTGCTCGGCCTCTTCAAGTGCTGCTTCCGTGCCGCTGCGGGCCTCGGCCAGCACGCGCTGACGCTGCTCGGTCGTCACCGCATTGGCCAGTTGCGCTTCGGC
>Ga0207705_10003251_pt1 | contig 12377 bp, 8 predicted proteins | sample KBSC13metaG_FD_184314 | JGI IMG/M metagenome (GOLD analysis project Ga0207705, IMG submission 184314) | Corn rhizosphere microbial communities from Kellogg Biological Station, Michigan, USA - KBS C1-3 metaG (SPAdes) (version 2) | ecosystem: Host-associated > Plants > Roots > Rhizosphere > Soil ...
ATCTGCTCTGGAACGCGCCGTAGGGGCAGGCGCTCGCGCAGAACTTGCGGCGTATCCAGAGCAGATCGGCGGCGATGACGGCGGCGACCGAGTAGACGGCAAAGGCGGCGCTACCGTCGACGGTCGGCCGGATCGTCGCAGCGCCGACGAGGGCGGGGTCGAGCCAGTAGCACGCCAGGATCGCGCCCGTGCCGATAGAGATGGCGAGCATCGTCATCGTCCAGATCGTGCGCGAAACGATGAACTCGGGCTTGCCGGGACGCGCGTGCAGGGCCTTGTCGAGGCGTTGTTTTAACGAGTCGGCAAAGTCGCTGGCGAGTGTCTGCGGGCAGACCCAGCCGCACCAGAGTCGGCCGTATAGGAACGAAACCGCACACAGAGCCCAGAGCGCGAGCATGCCCAGCCAGAAGATCAGGATGGTGTCGTTCATCCGAATCTGGTGGCCGACGATGAAGAAGATGCCGCTACGGACATCGGCGCGCAGCCCGTTGGTCAACGGGAGTCCAACGAGCAGTATGCCGCAGAGGACTTGCAGGAACCGCCGCCACGGGTGCCATCGAACTTTGCTGGGCTCTTTGGGCGGCGGTTGGATAATGCGGTCGGTTAGGTCGATCACGGGTGTATTACCGATTCATTATACCTCCGAGGACCCTCACCCCGGCTTCGCCACTTCTCTCCCATCGGAATGGGCGAGGGCTTGTGGCATTTGTCGACGCCGTGGTGACGAGGGCGAGGGTCGGCCTTCGGGTCCTCGCTCCACTCGGATCGCTGCGCGCCCCCTCACCCCGGCTTCGCCACCCTCTCCCATCGGAATGGGCGAGGGGCCATTGACATGATACTGTGCCTCTTGAGTTCGCAAGTACGGATCGGTAGTCGGTAGTTCCTAAATGGAGCATTGCTAGGCGAGTAAGAGAAGGAATGGGCATCGGAGATAGGGAATCGGTTATAATGCAGTTTTGGGGAGTGGCTTAGTGAAGAAGCAGTTTGTCCGCGAGTTGGCGATTGACGATGAGGTGGATACCGTGTTCAAAGTCGTGTCCTATCATGTGAAGGACACGCGCAGCGGGCAGCGGTATCTGACGCTCGGGCTCGTCGACCGGACGGGTCGAATTTCGGGCAAGCGGTGGGATATTGGCGATGCTGAGGTCGAGATGGGGCGGAGCCTCAAGTATGTGCGGGTGCAGGGCGTCGTCGAAGACTATCGAGGCGCGCGGCAAGTGCGGCTCGACCAGCCGATCGAGGACGTGGGTGACGACTTTGAGCCGGGGGACTATGAGCCGACGTCGGCGCTGAAGGTCGAGGAGCTACGTGCTCGGCTCGACGCCATCATCGACGGGGTGACGGAGCGTCCGCTGGTCAACCTCTTGAACGCATTCTTCGGCGATCCCAAGTTTCGCGCCCGCTTCGATATTGCGCCGGCGGCGAAGGGCATTCATCATGCGTGCCGTCATGGACTGTTGCAGCACACGGTCGAGGTGGCCGAGATAGTGCGGGCGATTTGCCAGGTGCAGCAGACGTGGGGGTATCCCGGCGTCTCGGTCGACCTCGCGGTGACGGGTGCGCTGCTGCACGACATCGGCAAGATCCGTGAGCTGGACTGGACGGAGCCGGCGTACGAGTACACGTCGACGGGCAGTTTGCTTGGACATATCACCATCGGCTATCAGATGGTGTTCACCAAGATCAACCACGTTTCCGGCTTCCCCACCCCACTCCGCGACGCGCTGCTGCACATCATTCTCTCGCATCATGGCAAGCTGGAGCATGGCTCGCCGGTGACCCCGATGCTGCGCGAGGCGCAGATCGTGACGATGGCCGACGACCTTGACGCTCGCCTTTACTGTATGACGGAAGCGGCGGAAGGGTCGGATGATAAGGACTTCGGATGGCACCGCGGGGTCGCGGGCGGCAGGGTCTACGCAGGGTCGCTGGGGCTCGAGTCGGAGGTGGTCGAGGTCGAGGATGCGGCGGTAGTGGTCGAGGAAATGGTCGTTGTCGAGCCTGTCGTCGAGGCGCAGGTCACGCCGAGCGCGCCGGTACGCGGCCGTGTCGACAGCGGGGCGGCGGCGATTTTGGGCACGATTAGCGGTGGTCAGGGGCGGTTTGGTCGACGGTAGTCGCGTCCGGCCCTAAAGGGCCGGCCTGGGCCGTAAAGGACCATAAATGGCCCTGAAGAGATGAAAGATTACGCGGAGGAGGGACGCCCATCCCGATAAGATTTGTCGACAGCGGCCCCGGGACGACATGCCCGCACAGGCCGCCGGCATGGCACCCGGAGCAGGCTTTATCTATGCTAGATATCACCATCCATGTTAACTTCCTTCTACTCTACGCCGCTTTGGCTAGGGTGTCGGCGAGGCGCGGGATGCGGTCGGGATGGCAGAGGATTTCGTGCAGGGCGGCGCTGGTGAGTGGGCGTGAGAAGAAGAAGCCCTGGCCGAGGTCGCTGCCCAGGTCATTGAGGCGCATGAGCTGGTCGGCTGTTTCGATGCCTTCGCTGGTAACGTGCAGGTTGAGTGTCTTGGCGAGCGTGATGATGGCACGAACGATGGCGTCGGCTTCCGCTTGCTCTCCCAATCCCCCCACAAACGATTTGTCGATCTTGAGCGTGTCGAGCGGGAATCGGCTGAGGTAGGCCATGGACGAGTAGCCGGTGCCGAAGTCATCGACCGCGAGTCGAACGCCGAGGTCGCGCAGGGCCATGAGCTTGGCGCGGGTGGCCTCGGGGTTCACCATCATCAAACTTTCCGTGATCTCCAACTTGAGCGAACATGCCGGCAGGCCGGTTTCCCGAAGGACGCGCGACACCTCGCTGACGAGGTTGGATTGCGCGAACTGGCGAGGAGAGATGTTGACGCCAATGGTGAGCGGCGGCGTGGTTGGAAACTCCAATTGCCACTCGCGCGCCTGGCGGCAGGATTCCTCGAGCACCCATCGACCCAGCGGCAGGATGAGGCCGGTTTCCTCGGCGAGCGGGATGAAGCGCATCGGCGGCATGATGCCGCGGACCGGGTGCTCCCAGCGGACCAGGGCCTCGACTTCGGTGACGCTGCCGCTGTCCAGGCTGATGATGGGCTGGTAGTGCAGACGAAGTTCGCCCCCGTCGATGGCGCGGCGCAACTCCCCTTCGAGTTCCAGCCGCTCATTGGCGCGCTCGTTCATCGTCGGGTCAAAGACTGTGTGGTGGGCCTTGCCGGCGGCCTTGGCCTGATACATGGCCGTGTCCGCGTCGCGGAGCATGTCACCCGGGAGTTCGTTGCGTCCGGCGCTGACGGCCACGCCGATGCTGGCGCTGGTATGGACTTCGTGCCCCTTGAGCTGGACAGGCGTATTGAGGGCGCGGGCGACGCGAGACGCCATTTCGGAGGCGAACTCGGGATCGACGATGTCTTCGAGCAGAATGGTGAACTCGTCGCCGCCCAGTCTGGCGACGGTGTCCTGGGAGCGGACACAGGTCCGCAACCGCTTGGCGACTTCCACCAGCATCTCGTCGCCGGAGTCGTGGCCCAGACTGTCGTTGACGACCTTGAAGTTGTCGAGGTCGAGGAACATGACGGCGACGCTGCGGCCATGTGTCGACGCTCTGAGCAGTGCGCGGTCGAGGCGGTCGAGGAAGAGCGAGCGGTTCGGCAGTCCCGAGAGCGGATCGTGGAAGGCTTGGTGCGCGAGTTGCTCTTCGAAGAGTTTGCGCTCGGTGATGTCGCGGCAGGTCATCACGATGCCGTTGACAGCAGCTTCCGCGCTCTGGTCATTTGCGACCACTTCGCAGGTCACCCAGGCGTCGTTGGCGCTGCGTAGTCGAAGCTCGCCGCTAAAGTTAGTGGCCGGAGCGTCGCCGGCCAGGCCGAAGAATGTATGAGCCCGGTGCTGATCGTCGGGGTGGATCATGTCGAGCGCCAGGGTCCCCTTGAGCTCGGCCGGGGAATAGCCCCAGAGCTCGGCCACGCTCGGACTGGCGTAGGTCACGGTTCCGTCGGCGGAGACGATCAGGATCACGTCAGAAGCGTTGGCGACAATCGCTTTATAGAGCTGCTCCTTGGCGCGCAGGGCATCTTGAGCCAACTGCCGCTCCCGGATGTGCAGCAGCATGTTGCGCACGCTGCGAGTGATGAGGAGACATGCGCCACCGCCCATGAGGATGGCCGCGAGAAACAGGCCGAAGACCAGTATTTTGCTGACCTTGAACGCAACTTCTTCCTGCCGGGACAGGCCAGCGCCGACGCGGCGATTCCATTCGGACATGGCGGCCGCTTGCTGTTCGACGTCGAGAAAACATTCGCGCATCGGCCTGTTGAGCTGCTTGGACGCGGCAGGAATATCGTTTGCGGTGGACAGCGGGAGTATGGCATCGTGCATGGCGACGTATCGATACCAACCGGCCGCAAGGTGATTGTAATTATTGCGGTCCTCGCTATCGACAATGGTGCGTCGGTAGTCGCTCAAAGCCTGGTCGACATCGCCCTCAAGTTTCTTGAATCGTGCGAGAGCCTTGCGCTTCTCGTCGGCGTCGTAGGTGACGAGGTAGCGATAGTCGACGGTTCGGAAAGATCGTGCCGCGGAGTTGAAGCAAACGAGATCTTCGGTTGCGGGAAGCGGCCGACCTACGATCTGCGTGGTGACCTCGTGCATCTGGGCCATGCGCTCAACCGCCACAACGCTTACCGCAAACAACAGAATCAGGAACAGTACGAATACCATCCCCACCTTTTGCTCGACCGGTAGATTCCGCCAATCTCGATACATACTCACGCCTATCAATCTCATTACCACTGTACAGGTCTGTCGCGAAACTATAACAGGCTCTTCCTATACAAGAGTTATGAGCAGTCTCTATTATTGGCGAGTAGGGCCTAAATCATGAGGGCCACTCACCCCAGCCTCGGCACCCGTGTCCCATCGGATGTGTTGACGCCCCGGTCGCTTCCGCTCCCTTCCCCAATAATGGGGTTGCGGATTTTCGCTAGCCTACCGGGCGCTGGGCCTCGATCGTTAACCGCCGGACGGGCGGGACGTCCGTCCCACGAAAGGACTTGTCTAGGGCGTGGTGTCGTAGATGTAGAAGTACATGAGGGATCCGCCCTGGGGCAAGGCGGTGGTTTGGGGCGAGGTGCGCCCGAGGTCGACGTTGTCGAGCTCTTCCACAGGTGACGCCCAGCTTGCGGGGAAGACCTGGTATTTGCCGGCGGGGTCGATGAGGCTGAGTTGGGCGGGGTCGCCGCCGTCGTCGTTGATCGCGCCCCAGACGCCGAGCGTGCGCCAGAAGTGTTGTTCGTCGGCGATGTCCCACCCTCCCTGCTCCAGCATGCGGGCGCGCGAGTTCGACGGAAATCCAATGCCGCGCATTCGGAAGGCGAGGACGCTGCCGGTCTCGTTGCCGCGTTGGCGGACGAAGAGCAGGTAGAGCTGTTTGGAATCGCGCGACCATCCGAAGGAGACGCGCGAGGTCTTGATGTGGTCGACAAGAGGAATGTGCCCGGCTTCATCGGCGGTGGACGGTGCGCCGAGCGGATCGGCAACGTCGACGGGACCGGGGAATGGTCGAAGACGGAGTGGCCGTCCGTCATGGATCAAGCATTGGGCTCCGCCGGCGGCGTAGGTGAAGGTCGACATAGTCTGACGGTCGGGCTCGTGGGCGACGTCGAAGGTCGCAGACGGATCCGTGTCCCCATGACTGAAGTCATGGGCTGGCGTGGGGATCGTCCTCCGGACGTTAGGAACCTGGTGGTACTTCACACCGAAGGTCCATCGGTGACTGCCGACATTGTAGCGAAGGACGCCATTGTCGACGGTGGCGGTGACGTGGTGGGCGATTCCGTGTGGCGGCACGATGCCGTTGATAGGCCGATAGTCCGAGCCGAAGAACAGCCCGTTGCATGCGGCGACGATCTGGCCGTTTGGTTGTCGCCCCTGGTCGCCTGGGCTCCCTTCCCCAATAATGGGGTTGCGAGTTTTGTGGGCGTCGTTCGCGTCTGCCATCCGTGTGTTGAGATGCGCCGTTGCCTGGGCGACGCCCATGGGCCAGAAGTCGACGCTGTCGTCGCGTGGGTGGGCGTCGTCGGAGTCCTGGTCGTAGATGGCGAAGCGGAGGTTAGGGTTGGCGTCGAAGTCGAAGCGGATGAGCCGGACTATGTCGCCGTTGGACGAGGAGCGGTCGGTCCAGACGGTGACGCCGGGATGCGGCGTAGTGACGGCTGCGTGCGGCCACGGCCAGGTCGCCATGGGCGCCGGCGCGGTCAACGGACCCTGGCTGCGTCGATAAATGAGGCAGCCCACGACGATGGCCGGGACGAGGGCGACCGTCAAAAGGGCGACGCGAATGTTGAGGCGAGGCTTGTCCATGATATGACAAAGGCGCGCCTACATCAAAGTAAGCGCGCCCATCGTCTTCCCATATCGCTACCGATTACTTCTTGGAGTAGTCGAGGTTGATCTGGATGTATTTCTTCCACTGTTCCGGGACTTCATCTTCCATGAAGATGGCGTCGACAGGACACTCAGGCTCACACAGACCGCAATCGATGCACTCGTTCGGGTCGATGTAAAGCATGTCTTCCACCTCGTGGATGCAGTCAACGGGGCAGACGGCCACGCACGATTTATCTTTGACACCGACGCAGGGCTCGGCAATCACGTAAGGCATGAGTCTCTCCTACAAAATTAATCAATGGCAGTATTATACACACCGGCGTCGACAAATGGCAATTGGGCGCGCCAAATTGCGGTAAAGCCGGATGTTGACGGCGATTCACCAGGCAAACGATAACCCAACACTATTGACAGAATAATAGGCCGAATGTTATACTCAGTCATTCCGTAAACGGTTACGGAACAGCTAAACGGCTCGCTTGCTCCCGCGAGAATGCCGGAAACTGAATACGATCAATTATTTTGTATTTGCAGCAATCGCTACTCAGTCTCACGAGGGAGAGGAAAGGACACTGCAATGCCTACACGTCTCGTTTCACGCACCGCGCTCTTGGGTTTCCTGGCTCTGGGAATTTGCACACCCGCGCATTCCCAGGTCACCACCCTGACGGTACTACAGCAGAATTACTTTGGGGAAAACGGCACGGGGACTATTCCCGGCGATATCGACGAGATCAGGGCCGTCAATCCGGATGTGGTTACGCTGATGGATGGCTATAGTTACGAAGCCTATAACATTGCGACCAGCCTCGGATACTATGTCGCGCAGAACGGCGAGGGGACGGCGGTCGCCAGTCGCTACCCGATCCTGGCCGTCGACGGACTCACCAGCATCGACCACGGCGGACTTGGCGTTACAATCCAACTGGCTCCGGATCAGCGGATCCACGTGTGGGCGTGCCATCTTCCGTCCACGAGCTACGGTCCCTATCTCGTGCAGCAGGGAAAGACGGCTCAACAGATCGTCAGCAGCGAGAATACGTACAGGATGCCCAACCTCAACGCGGTACTCACGTTGATGCCGCATGATATCGCGAGCGGCGAGCCGACCTTCCTCTGCGGGGACTACAACGCGCCGTCCGACCTGGACTATTCCGGCATTGCCTGGCCGGAAGAGCCCGCCTGTCGCAATGCGGGATTACTCGATTCGTATCGCATTCTGCACTCTGGAAATCGATTGGCGCCACCGGCGTTTGCCTACAATGACCCGGGTATTACCTGGACACCGTTCACGCAGTATGAACCGAGCAACGCCTTCGACCGCATCGACTTTAACAACTATTCGGCGGCAAGCGGAATCTCACCGACGACATCGATCACGATCGATGAGACGAACAGCTCGCCCAATTTCGACTCGGATCACCGGGGAGTTCTGACCACTTACTCACTGACCCCGCCTGCGCGGAAGTCGACGGCAAGCATTCCGCTCCCCGCGACGAGTTCCACGGGGACGCAGATCCGGCCTTTTCTGAGCTGGCTTCCGTCGATCGGGGCGACGTCGCATAACGTCTATTTCGGGACGACGAATCCGCCGCCGTCGATAGGCAATCAAGCCAACAGCTACTATAATGCCGGCCTGCTCAAGCCGAGCACGAAGTACTACTGGCGGATCGACGAGGTGACATCGGGGGGAACGGTGACGGGCGCCGTTTGGTCATTCACGACCGGGAACAATGCATCCGTGACCAGCGGCAGCGCCAGCTACGCGGTTAACACGCCGATCACGATCAATTTTGCTAACGGTCCTGGAAACACAAAGGACTGGATCGGCATCTACCCGGCGGGATCACCGTACGGAAGCGGGAGCTCATCGACCAATTGGTGCTACCTCAACGGGACTCAGACGGCCCCGAACAAAGCCATTAAGAATGGAACCGTCAAGTTCGCCACCGGCATATCCAGCAAAGGCGCCTACGTGGCGCGATTCTTCTCGAACGACGGCTACTATCTCATGGATCAGGTGCCCTTCACCGTACAGTAGACAGTCGATCGGCCCATCGTTGTTTCGCTGGCGACGATGGGCCGACTTCCGACTTCGCACCGCGGATTCCACGGGTATAAAACCCGAGGCTAAATGACGCTTCGCGCCGTTCTTGTTGCCCAGCGCCGCGCTGGCTTCGCACAAAGCGTACAACTCGTCGGTCTGAGGCAGAGCCTCGCTAGATCTGCGCCCCTTGCGCATTCAGTCGCCGTCGCAACTCCACAGTGTCGACGTCCCTGACGGCCACGCCGCTCTCGACGGCCATAGCCGCCGCTAGTCCCGCGGCTTCGCCGAGGGCGCGGCAGTTTTGCTGGATGCGGACCGCCGCCTGAGCTGCGAACGTCGCGCTGAGGCAGCGGCCGGCGACGAGGAGGTTGTCGACACCCACCGGCAGCATGCAGCGGTACGGGATCTCGTGGTAGTGACCCTTGGGCAGGTGCTTCATCACGATGCCCGCCTTGGCCTTGACGCTGTGGATGTCGATGGGATAGGAGTTGCGCGCGACGGAATCGTCGAAGCGGGCCTCGTTCAGGAAGTCGTCCTCGGTCAGCGTATATTCGCCGACGATCCGCCTCGACTCACGGACGCCGACCATGGGGGCGACCGTGCCGATATAGGAGTTCTCGAAGCCGCCGACATATTTCTTGAAGAATGTGGCGATGCGGCGGATCTTTTGACGGCCGATTTGCTGGGCGGTCGACAGGTCCCAGGCGTCCGTCGACTTGAGGCCGGCGATACGTGGGCAGTTGAAGGCAAGTTCGCCGGGGCGGCCGAGCATGGAGAAGAACTGGAGGTACCCGAGGTCGTCCTCTTCGAGCACGCCCGCGTCGATGGCCTGACCAATCAGCGGGCCGAGGGCCGTGTTCTTGGCCTCGCCGGTGCCGATCTCGAAGAGCGGGGGACGGGCGTAGCAGGGCATGCCGAGCTCGTCGGCGATGAAGACGACGGCGCGGTCCTGGTCGACACCCGCGAGGGCGAAGCGCAGGGACATGGGCTGATTGTGGCCATCGTCGGGGTCGCCGCTGACGGTCTCGACACCGGCGTGGACGGCGACGTCGGCGTCGCCGGTGCAGTCGATAATGACCTTCGCGTCGATGCGTTGTCGGCCCGACTTGTTCTCGACGACGATGCCGGTGACGGAAGCCACGCCAGCACCCTCTGTCGTCAAATGCGCGGGCGAGGTTACGGGCACGGCGGTTGTGGTATCGGAGACGTCGGCACCACTCTGTGCCCTCCATCTCGCCACTACGTCCGGAATGTCGGACGTAACGGTGTCGCTGATGAAGGTGTGGAAGAGGACGCGGACGCCGGCGTCGGCGGCCATGTCGTCGAGGACGAAGGCGAGTGTCACCGGGTTGAACCAGAGGAGATCGCCGGATTTGTCGGTCGGTGGCGGATCGTATTTGGCGGCGCGGTGGATGATTTCGTCGTTGATGCCGTGGGTCAGCGATTCTTCGAGGATCTTGTTAGGCATCATCGGCGTCACCCAGGCGGCGCTTTGGGTGCCGCCGAGGAGGCCGAGTTGCTCGACGATCAAGACCTTCGCCCCGGCCCGTGCGGCGGCGATCGCGGCGACGGCTCCGGCGGTGCCGCCGCCGCAGACGAGGACGTCGGTGGTGGCGGCGAGGGGGAGTTTGCTGGCTGTGATGCTGTCCATAGTACTATTGTACGCCGTCAGGGCAAAGTTTGAACCTGACGGCTACGACTATGCGGATCGGAGGCCTGTGGCTAGCCAGGTAGCACACTCTTTGCCGAGTTCGTCGACGGCTTTCGTTTCGTAGGCGCGGCTCGCTTCCGGACTCAACATGTCCTTCCAGCGACCGTTGGTTCCCTTGTTGATGAAGGTTTCGGCCCCGCCGTCCCAGAATGCGCCGCCGAGCGGGACGCTTTTGGTTGCGTTTGCCTTCATCCACTCGAAGGTGCAGTACTCGACGATGCTGTCCCATCGAGATTCGTCGATCGGGATTTCCAGGAAGGCGGCGAGCTTTCGCATTTCACCGGGCATGTCCTGTTTCAGTGTGTTGAAATGGAGAAGATAGACGTTGTCCAGATTGCGGATCTCCCACCAGGTGCGGATATTCTCCCAAAACGGCCAGAACGGATACCCGTCTTTTTCCAGCCAGTCCTGAAAGTACACGAGCACGTCCGCAGGCGGTGGCCCGATTGGTGGGCCGACGAGGCCGGGCGTGTCGTTCAGCGCGGCGTACCATCCGGCGTTGGCGTTGAGGTGATGGTTGTACATGCTCCAAACGACGTCGCGTCCGTCCCTCGCGATATACACGTACTTGGCCCTCGGCGAGAAGACGATAGCGTCCACGGGCAGATGCGTCTTGATGATTCGTCGATGGGTCTGCGCCTCGACTTCCGGCAGCTTCACTTCCTTCGGCGGCACCCGCAGGTCCAGCCACGGCGACAATTCCGCGACGGGTAGATCGGGATCGCCGCCGTACATCATCTGCGCGATGATCTGTTGAGTCCACGTCGTTCCGGATTTGGCGTAGGTCGATACGATGATGTCGTCGTCCCGAAACTGAAAGTCATTCCAGATCGTCGAATCGAAGTGGTGATTGTTCAGTTCTCTTGTCTTGACCGGATAAGTCGCGTTAGGCAATGAATAAACTCCTCTTGTTGCCAATTAGCATTGGGGCGTAATCCCTGTGGGTCGGGGTAGCATCGCCGGTACTCTCAGAGTCTCCGTCGATTGCCGGCCAAAGTCGTCCGAGAATTTTGCCGGGCAAGCCACCATTCTATCAGACAAATCGGCAGAGGGCAAGCCAATTAGCATTGGGGCGTAATCCCTGTGGGTCGGGGTGACGTCAACGGTACTCTTAGAGATTCCGTCAATTGCCGGCCAACCCGTCCGAGGAATTGTGCCGGGCAGGCCACCATTCTATCAGACAAACGAGCAGAGGGCAAGCGCCAATGCTTAGCGGAGACCTCGTCGATGATGGCTTTGGCGGCGAGGAAGTGCTTGCCGCTTTCGGTGGAGGCAACTTACGCCCTGATGCCTGTTGGGGAACTACTGCCAGGGTACACTCGCGGGAATCTGCCCCGTCACAGCGTTATACCGCGCGAGCATGCGGACCGAGAGAAGAGTTACGACGGTGCAGGCGAGATATGCCGCAAGCGTCGTGACGCCGTCGTCGACAATGGCCGCTCCTATCTCGGTCGCCTTCGATGAGCCGCTCAGGGCAAGGCCCTCTATCACTCCGGTGACGCCCATGGCGAGATACACAAGCCACCAACCTGTAATCAATCCAGACGATTGGTTGGCGCTGGGAATGGCCGTGTTTGGATCACTGCGCCGCCACATCTCTTGAAATACCTGCAACGGTTTATAGATGCAAAGGAACGGAATGAAGAAGTATGCTACGGCCCACCCCGGCGTCGATTCGGAACGTACGGAGGCGAGTGACGAGAGGTTGCCATAGGCCCGATGCGTCCACATTAAGAATATGATGCCGGACACGAGATGGACCAAGACAGCCAGCCCGGAAAAGATCGAAGAGACGGTCCCCGGCGTGGTGACGTCGACGATATCGCTGATGTCAAATACGATCGTACTGGCGACGATCGCAATGATTGTCGCGCGTCTTAGACCCGCGAGGTCGCGGAACATCGGCATGTACGGAGACTGGTAGGGAGCCTGTTGAGGCGTGCCTTCCGGTGGTGGCGGCCACACCGGGCCTTGCGGCGGTGGGTACCCTGATGGTCCGTTGTCCATATTTCACTCCTTGTCGATTGGCAAGCAACCAAACACATCAGGTCGCAATGATAGATTGTACACCGTCACAGGCGATTCGGCGAGCACTGAATCGTGATTCCCCGACGCGGCGATTGAGGTATACTGGGTCGGTATGAATTTGCCAGTCGGGCCGACGCACCCTCGCGACGCCATGAATTTTGAAGACGCGGTGGGATACGTCCGCGGGCGCTTGCGCCTGGGCGTGAAGCTGGGAAACGCTCGATT
>Ga0207705_10003259_pt1 | contig 12356 bp, 11 predicted proteins | sample KBSC13metaG_FD_184314 | JGI IMG/M metagenome (GOLD analysis project Ga0207705, IMG submission 184314) | Corn rhizosphere microbial communities from Kellogg Biological Station, Michigan, USA - KBS C1-3 metaG (SPAdes) (version 2) | ecosystem: Host-associated > Plants > Roots > Rhizosphere > Soil ...
TTGCGGGCATCGGTGTCGTAAGCCAGCACGAATTCGACGTCGGCCGGGCCATAGCCGCCGACATTGTCATGGATCAGGCCGGCGGAGCCGCGGGCCGGATCAGCGTAATGGTACACGCCCTGCACCAGGGAGCTGGCACAGTTGCCGACGCCGATAACCGCAACCCGAATTCTACCCATAAAACACGCTCCTCCGTCTTTGATATGTCACAGATGCCAAACGCCCCGCGAAGTCAAGCCGGGCGACCGCGATGATCGTTCTTTCTGCCGCGAGAGCGGGCAGTCGCGGCTTGACTAGCGGCATGCTTCGTCGGATCAGCTAAGGCGATGATGGACTGCACGTTTCGCCGATCCGCGGCGGTCGAATTCGGAACGGCGCGCGAAGCGCAGCATTGGCTTGCCGGAGTGCCGGTGGCGGCGCGCATCGCGCGTGAGGTCGCTTTGGCGCGCTTCACGGACTTGTGGATAGCCGTTACCTCGGGCGGAGCTCTCGATCCGCAGGCGATGGCGGAAATTCATCGTCTGGCCCCTTCGCTTACTGTGCACGACGGATCCCCGCCGGATGGCGCGGCCGATCATTTCCCGCCGGATCAGCTTATCGCCGCCGATGCCATTCCCGATTTCCTTGCCGGCCAGGAGTATGCATTTACACGCCTCGATTCATCCGCAGCCGCGGCCGCGATCTTGCGCCAGACGGGCAAGGCCACCGACGGGGCGGTATCGCGCTGGCTCAACCGGCCGATTTCACGGCAGCTGTCGGAGTTCCTGTTGCGCCTGCCCGGGATCAGGCCGATCCATGCGACATTGGGCACCGCGGCGATCGGCGCTGCGATGTTCGCATCGCTGCTTTTCGGTGGGCGGCCCGGCCTGATCACCGGCGCGCTGCTGTTTCAGGGCGCATCGATCTTCGATGGGGTCGACGGGGAGATCGCCCGCTCGACTTTCCGCACGTCGCGCCTGGGCGCGGCGCTGGACTCGGCCGTCGACATGGCGACCAACGTCGCCGCGGTGCTCGGGCTGGCGGTCAATCTTGCATTGCGCGGGCAGCGCAGCGCTCTGCCGCTGGTCACCTGGGGAGTGGTCTTGCTCCTGATCGGCCTGGCGATGATCGGCCGCCGCTCGCTCCGGGATACCGGGAGCATCACCTTCGACGGCGTTAAGCAGCGTTATCGCGGCCGCGCCGCAGGGCCGCTGGCGAGTCGCCTGATGACGCTCGCCACCCTGGGCACGAGCCGCGACTTCTGCGCTCTGCTCTATCTCGTGCTTGTGCTGGTCGGCATCCCCATCGCCGGGCTGTACCTGTTCGCGGTCGTGACACCGGTGTGGATCGTCTTCGTGACCGCCGCGCTGTGGCCGCTGGGCGGCAAGGTGCCCGCCTTCCCGGAACGCAGCGCGTGAGCCCGCAATCAGCGCCGGCTGTGGAGATCTCGCCGCCGGTCACGCGAACTTCGACCGGGCGGGTGCCGGAACTCGAGGATCCACTCAATCACTATGTCTATCATCCGCTGGCGTTCCGCCTGGCCAAGCTGCTCCAGCCGACGGGCATGTCGCCCAATGCCGTGTCGGGCGTCAGCGGCGCGCTCGTGTGCATCGCCGCCGTCCTTTATACAGGCGTCGCCTGGCCCGTCGGCGCGCTGGCCGGCTTCGGGTGCCATCTGTTATGGCACGTGGCCGACGGCGCGGACGGCGACCTCGCCCGGCTGACCGGCAAGGCAAGCCCGATTGGCGAGTTCGTCGACGGCGCCGCAGACTACCTCAGCCACATCTTCATGTACCTGCTGCTGGCGGCAATGCTCGACGATGGCCCGATCGGCGTCTGGGCGTGGCCGCTTGCCGTTTTCGCCGGCCTTTCCCGCATCGTCCAGGCTAATCATACCGAGACTCAGCGGCGCCAATATCTATGGCGTGCTTACGGCGTGCCCTGGTTGCGGACGCAGCGGGACAGCGGCAAATCCGTGTTTACCGAACAAAGCTGGTTCAGTTGCAACTCGGCCAGGATCATGCGGGCCTACCTGATGCTGGGCGAGCAAATGGCGCCTTACTCCGCGCCACTTGATCAGGCGCTCCAGGCAGCGGTGCAAGAGCGGCGGCAGCCTGAAGCGCGCGCCCTCGTTCGCGCCTCGTCGCGCCGATCGCTGCTGCTACAGAAGGGCCTCGGGGCGAACCCGCGTACCATCCTGCTCGGCTTGAGCATGATCGCCGGCACGCCGCTGTGGTTCTTCCTCGTCGAAGCCGTGGCATTGAACGGCGTGCTAGTGGCCTCGATCGCCCGCAACAACGCCGTCGAGCGCCGGCTTCTCGCGACGCTACTGGAAGCGCGGGCGCGTTGACAGCGCCGCCGCCGGGCGGTCTAACTCCCTGACAAACCAGCGAGGGTGCGGGATCAAATGTGGTTGCTCGACAAGTTCCTTAAGCGGGTCATCCGGCACGGCCGGCTGGCCGTCACCGATTATGACGGCAAGATCTACGCTTACGGCCCCGAAGGCGGCGAGACGATCCGCGCTCGCCTGACCCACAAGAAGGCCGCGGCGCACATCGCGCGCTATCCGCAACTCGGCGCCGGCGAGGCTTATATGTGGGGCTGGCTAGAGGTCGAGCCTCCACATGACATTCGCGACCTGGTGCTGTTCGCCAGCGAGCAGGCCCACGCCGATGGGGTCGACGAATTCCGGCCCAAGCGAAAGCTCACCCGCTTCGCCGACTGGGCCGTGGCCCGGGCCGACAGCGTCAATTTGCGCGGCAAGGCGCGCAAGAACGCCGAATATACTTACAACCTCACCCGCCGCCTCTACGAGTTGTTCCTCGACGAGGACCGCCAGTACACGATGGGTTACCACCGCGATCCGGCGAACAGTCTCGAGAAAGCGCAGCTCGACAAAAAGGCGCACATGGCAGCCAAGATGTACCTCGAGCCGGGCATGAAAGTGCTCGATATCGGCTGCGGCTGGGGCGGCTTGGCGCTTTATCTCAACCGCCGCTACGACGTCGAAGTGCTCGGCGTCGCGCTGGCGCCCGACCAGATCGCCTTCTGCCAGGAACGGGCGAAGGCCGAAGGGGTGGCCGACAAAGTCAAGTTCGAGCTGATGGATTATCGCGACGTCAGGGGCCAGTTCGACCGGATCAGCGCGGTCGGCCTTCTCGAGCACGTGGGAACGCCGCATTATCCTGAATTCTTCGCTCACACCAACCGGCTGCTGAAGCCGAACGGCGTGATGTTCACCCATTGCTGCGGACGCACCTCGCCGCCCGGCTTCACCGACAAGTGGACTCGCAAGTACATCTTCCCCGGCGGCTACATCCCGGCGCTGTCGGAACTGGTCAGCGAAGCCGAGAAGGCCGGCTGGCAAGTGATGGACGTCGAAGCGATGCGCTTCCATTACTGCTACACGCTGGCCGAATGGTACAACCGCACGGTCATGCACCGGGACGAGATCGTCGATCTCTACGACGAGCGCTTCTATCGCATGTGGCAGTTCTATCTCGCCGGGGCCGAACAGAGCTTCCGCCACAACAAGATGGTCAACTGGCAGATGGTCTACGTGAAGGACCGGGCCGCGATCCCGATGACGCGGGACTTCATGTACGAGGAAAGTGCGCGGCTACGAGAAGGCGACGAAGCGCCCGAGTGGCATCTCGCAAGGGCCGCCGAATAACGGTGGCCGAACGCAGCGCCGGAGTGCTGCTCTATCGGCTGAAACCCGAGCTCGAAGTCCTGCTCGTCCATCCCGGCGGTCCATACTGGACGCGCCGGGATCGTGGGGCGTGGCAAATCCCCAAGGGCGCGATCGATCCGGGCGAGCGACCGGAAGATGCGGCGCGGCGGGAAACCGCGGAGGAAATCGGCCTGGAGATGGAGGGCGAGCTGCGGCCGCTCGGGGACATTCGCCAGGCCGGCGGCAAGTGGGTCACCGCGTTCGCGGCGATGGCGGACTTCGATCCCGCCGAGTTGGCCAGCAACAGCTTCGAAATGGAATGGCCTCCGCGCAGCGGCAAGACCGCCTCGTTCCCGGAAGTCGATGCCGCGCGCTGGATCACGATAGCCGAAGCGCGAGAGTTCATGCTGGAAAGCCAGCTGCCATTCCTCGACCGCCTGCTCGAAATGGTAGCCGGGCGTTGATTTTGTCCGTCCGCTGACCGACACTCCGTTCGGAGCAGGACAGGAGTCGCCGATGGCCACCATTCTCGAACCGGGTGCAGCCGCAGCGGACATCCCGCAAGGCTCGGCTTACGGACGGGGTGCGCAACACCCCGACGCCGCGCTGACGCAGGTGAGCCAGGGCACCCCAATGGGCGAATTGATGCGCCGTTACTGGCAACCGGTCCTGGCCAGCCGCAACGTCACCGCCCGCCCGCGCGAAGTGCGCCTTCTCGGCGAGGATCTGATCGTATTCCGCGACGGAGAGGGCCGCCCGGGGCTGCTTTATCCGCGCTGCATGCATCGCGGCACCAGCCTCTTATGGGGCCATGTCGAGCCCGACGGCATCCGCTGTTGCTACCACGGCTGGAAGTTCGACGTCGAAGGCAACTGCGTGGAGCAGCCGTGCGAGCCCAATCCCTACCTCTGCCGGCCCGAGCACCGCCAGCCGTGGTACCCGGTGCGCGAGCGCTACGGCCTGGTCTGGGCTTACATGGGCCCGCCCGAGAAGATGCCGGTCATGCCGCGCTTCGACAGCTTGGAGCCGCTCGAAGAGGGCGAGGACTACCTCGCATTCGACAATTCGCTCGGCTCGCACGGCGACATCAACGGCCCCGAGGTGGTGCCGTACAGCTGGCTGCACATGAACGACAACGTGATGGACCCGTTTCACGTCCAGGTGCTGCACACGACCTTTTCCGGCACCCAGTTCGTGCGCGAGTTCGCCGTGATGCCTACCGTCGAATTCGAGGAGATCGAGGCGGGGGTGATCTACAAGGCGCGCCGCGACCTCGAAGACGGCCGCCACGTCAACCGCGTCTCGACCTGGATCGTGCCGAACGTGATGTGCGTACCCGACGTCGCGATGCGCCCGGGCCGCGCCAACGGGCTCGGTTTCTCCGTCCCAGTTGACGACGGCAGCAGCCGCATCCTGATGTGCATGCGCGCGGCGATGTCGCCCGATGGCCGGCGGCCTATGCGCGGCCTCGAAGCGGAGAACTTCAAGCCGTGGCACCAGCGCACACTCGAAGAACGCCAGGACCAGCCGAGCGATTACGAAGCCCAGGCCGGCCAGGGGGCGATCTCGCTCCACAGCGAAGAGCACCTGGTGACGTCGGACAAGGGCATCGCGATGCAGCGCCGCGCGCTGCGCCGGGCGATGGACACGGTCGCGGCCGGAGGCGATCCGCCCGGCGTCGCGTTCGACAATGCCGACGCGACGATCCACTTGCCGTCGGGCAACTACTTCAGCTGACCGACGCTCAGTTCTCCGCCTCGGTCTGGCCCCAGGCGAGGAAGGCGAACAAGCCCGTTCCGCCGATCACGTTACCGACCAGGGCCGGCAGCAGGATCGTCGTCAGCCCGGTCCACAAGCCGAGCTCGCCGTGGATCGTCAGCAGGAAGACCTCGGCCGACCCGACGACCACGTGAGAAAAGCCGCCGGCCGCGATCAACCAGGCGAAGGCGGTGATGGTGAAGATTTCGAAGCCTTTGGAGCTCGGCAGCATCCATACGATCGAGGCAATGAAGAAGCCCGCCGGTATCGCGTGGACCAGCCCGGTCCAGCCGGTCTGCTCGAGCACCCTGCGCGACACCTCCAGCATCGCTGCGGTATTTTCCGGGGTGGTAGTGCCGAGCTTGAGCGAGATGAACGCGGTCACGAACGTTCCCACAAGGTTGGCCACGAACACCACCGCCCACAGCCGTGCCGAGCGCCACAAGTTGTCGCCCGAAGGCTTGTCGAGCACCGGCAGCACCACGCTCAGCGTGTTCTCGGTGAACAGCTGCAGGCGCGAGAGGATGACGATGACGAAGCCCAGCGCATAGCCCAGCGCGGCGATAACCTCCCGTGCGGGGTTGCCCGCCAGCACGCGATACAGAATGGCCTCGGCCAGGAGCGAGGTGGACAATGCCAGGCCGGCAGCGATGCCGGACCACCACAGCGAGATGACCGGGCGATTGAGCTCCTCGTCCCCTTCCAGGCGGATCGTCTCGAACACCGTGACGGCGGACAGCCGCTGATGCTCCTTCGCGTCGGCCTTCTTCTCTTCAATCGAGGCACCTTCGCTCTGGTCCTCGTCTTCTTGCGCTGCGCTGTCGCGTTCGCTGGCTGGCATGGCAAATTCCCGCAGGTCCTGGCACTTCCGAACCGGCCAGATGCCGCCCGGGTTCCGCTCGGCTCGTCCGTAACGGGGGCTTAACCATCTAGGTGGCATAAGGCCTTCGCAATGGGGGCCGAAGCCTGTGGATGACCTGCTTGCCGAGTTCATAGCCGAATCGCGCGACATGCTCGAAGCCTTGTCGGGCGAGATCGTCGCGTGGGAAGCCGACCCCGCCGATCGAGCGCGGCTCGATGCGATCTTTCGCTTCGTCCACACCGTCAAGGGCAACTGCGGCTTCTTCGAATTTCCGCGCCTCGAAGCGCTCAGCCACGCGGCTGAAGATGCGCTCGCCGATGTTCGCGCGGGCCGCCGCCACGCCGATTCGGCGCTCGTCAGCGCGGTACTCGCCGTGATCGACAAGATTGCCGAGATAGTCGACGCCATCGGCGAAGGCCGCGAGCAGCCCGAAAGCGATGACGCACCGCTGATCGCCGCGCTCGACGGCGCGGGCGAAGAAGGCCCTTCCGCCCCCTCGACGCCCACCTCGACGGCCGCGCAAAGGCGGCAGTCGGTAACCCCGCGCACGATCCGCTTGCCCGTCGATCTGCTTGACCGGGTGATGAGCGGCGTTTCCGACATGGCCGTGGCCCGCAACGACCTGGCGCGCAAGCTGTCGCTGCAGGAAGGGACCGGCCTAGAAGGGCCGTTCAACCGCCTCTCGGCGATCCTCGCCGACTTGCGCGAGGCGATCACCCGCATCCGCATGCAGCGGATCGATACGCTGTTTTCCGGCTTTCCGCGCATGGTCCGCGACCTGTCGCACGAGCTCGGCAAGCAAGTGATGGTCGAGATCGAAAGCGGCGATGTGGAGATCGACCGCGAGATGATCGAAGTGGTGCGGGACCCGCTGGTCCATCTCATCCGCAATGCCGTCGATCACGGCATCGAAACGCCGGCCGAACGCATTGCCGCGGGCAAGCGCGAAATCGGCATGCTGCAGATCTCCGCCCGCCAGACCGGCAGCGAGATCCGCATCGGCATTGTCGACGACGGCAAGGGCATCGACGGCGACAAGCTGCTCGCCAAGGCCATCGCCGCCGGTATCCTGACCGACGAGGAAGCCAAAGTGCTGACCATGCGCGAACGCAACGCGCTGATCTGCCAGCCCGGCCTCTCGACCGCCAAGGAAGTGACCGCAGTGTCCGGCCGCGGGGTCGGCATGGACGTCGTGCGCGCGAACATCGAGAAAATCGGTGGCTCGCTGATGATCGACAGCACGCCCGGCTCCGGCACGCGGATGATGCTCAACGTGCCGCTGACCCTCAGCATCGTCCCCTCGCTGACCATCGGGGTCGGCAGGCAGACGTTCGCTATCCCGCGCTCCTACGTCGAGGAAATCGTCCGCGCGTCGGGCGAGGAGATGGACAGCGCCCAGATCGGTGGCCGCGAGTACATCACAGTGCGCGGCCAACGCATCGCCTGCGTCGGGCTGGAGGAAATCCTCGAGGTCGAATCGACCTGCCCGCCCGAAGCGCGGCTTTACGTTCTCATCCGCCTCGTCGGCGGCGACATTTTCGGCCTCGCCGTCGATGCCATCCACAATCACGAAGAGCTTGTGGTCAAGCCGATCGCGCCGGTGCTGATGGCCTGCGGATTCTATGTCGGCACCACCCAGCTCGACGACGGCAGCCCGGTGCCGATGCTCGACGTCTCGGGCATCGCCCGTTCCGCCGGAATGATCCGCGAGGTCAAGGACCGTTCGCTGCGCCGCGAGCTGCGCCACGAGCGCGAGGAGGAGCGCGTGCTCGTCCCCGCATTGATGTTCCGCGGCTTCGACGGCGGCGAACGAGCGGTGGAAATGGATTCGGTCCGCCGCATCGAGAAGGTCTCGTCCGCTTCGCTTCGTTCCGGCGCCGACGGCACAGCCCAGGTCGTGCTCGATGGACGCATTGTCCCGCTGGCCGGTCTCGGCGGGCTGAAGCCGGAAGGTGAGAAGATCAACCTTTTCCGCGTCGGCGAAAACGGCCAGGAACGGGCTTACGCCTATGCCGAGATCATCGACCTGTGCGAATTCGATCCTGCCGAGGTCGTCAAGGCCAAAGGACGCGACAGCCAGCGCCTGGCTCTAATCGGCGGTCGCCCGATCGAGTTGTTCGACGCCGCCGAACTTCTCGCGGCCGCGCAGCCTGACGAGAAGGCTTGATCATGGATCACACGCTTCTCCTCGTCTCGATCGCCGGCGAACGGGCCGCGATCGCATCCGATATCATCCGTTCGGTCGTCGAGCTCGACGTCATCACTCCAGTCCCGCGCTCGCCCGAGCATATCGCTGGCCTTGCCGCCCTGCGCAGCCGGGCGATGACGGTCGTCGATTGCCGCAGCTCGCTTGAGCTAGACGAAGCATCCGGCCCCACGAAGCTGACGGTCGTCGTCGATGTCGAAGGGTTCCTTTACGCGCTGCTCGTCGACGATGTCGTCGAAGTCGTTCCCTTTGACGGAGAACCGAGCGAGCTGCGCGCCGATCTTCTCCCCGGCTGGGCGCGCGCCTCGGTCGGAATGATCGAAACCACTGCCGGGCCGGCCCTGGTGCTCGATCCTGTCAAACTCATCGAAGGCCCAGCAAAAAGGAAGGCTGCGTAAGCCAATGTTTACCGTAAAGCGACTATCGGACACCCCGAACAAGGGGCCGGACGCCATGAAGAACTGCCTGATCGTCGATGACTCGCGGGTGATCCGAAAGGTCTCGCGGCACATTGTCGAAACTCTCGGCTTCGAGGTCGACGAGGCCGCCGACGGCCAGGAAGCGCTCGCCAAGTGCGACGCGGCCATGCCCGACGTGATCCTGCTCGACTGGAACATGCCGGTGATGAGCGGGATCGAATTCCTCACGCAGTTGCGCGGCCGGCCCGACGGGCGAGCGCCGAAGGTCGTGTTCTGCACGACCGAGAACGACGTGGCGCATATCCGCGAGGCGATCGACGCCGGAGCCGACGAATACGTGATGAAGCCGTTCGACCACGATACGCTGCAGATCAAGCTGCAGCTGGTCGGCGCCGCTTAAGGAGGGGAGTTTGGGTTTCTCCTCCCCGCTAGGCGCCCCCGGTGCGGGGCAAGCGCTGCAGCGTGGCCGGCAGATTCGCGTCATGGTGGTCGACGATTCACTGATCGTCCGCGCCGCCTTCTCGCGGCTGGTCGACCAGGAAGCCGATCTGGAACTCGCGGCGGCCGTTTCGACCGCCGAGGACGCGCTCACGCTGCTCGCCAGCGAGCGGGTCGACGTCATCCTGCTCGATCTCGAGATGCCCGGCATCGGCGGCCTCGGCGCGCTGCCGCAGATGCTCGAACGGGCGCGCGAAGCCAAGATCATGGTGGTGTCGAGCCTGACGGCCGACGGCGCCGAGCACACCGTCGAGGCGCTCGCGCTCGGCGCGGCGGACACCTTGCAAAAGCCGGCCACCGGCGGCTTCGACCGCGAATACAAGGAGCGCCTGCTCGCCAAGATCCGCGCGCTCGGTCGCCGGCCGTTGCGTCGCGCAGTCGCCGCCGACGCGTCGGTCAACGCGCCAGTGCTGCGCGGCGCCTCGCGCGAGCGCGCCGCGATTGTCGCCATCGGCGCTTCGACCGGCGGCATCCACTCGATCGGCCAGTTGTTCGGCGCGCTGCCGAGAGGGCTCGGCATTCCGATCCTCATCACCCAGCACTTGCCGGTGTCGTTCATCCCGGCTTTTGCGCAGCAACTGCGCGAGCTGACCGGGCGCGAGACCCATCCGGCCAGCGAAGGCATGGCGATGATCCCCGACGGGATTATCATCGCCCCGGGCGACGCTCACCTCACCGTCGTGCGCAAGACCATCGGCCCGGTGGTCAGGCTGGAGCGCCGCCCGGCCCCGAGCGGGTGCATGCCGTCGGTCGATCCCATGTTCGCCTCGCTCGCCGATACTTACGGCTCCGCGGCGCTGGGCGTCGTGCTGACCGGCATGGGCCGCGACGGCACACTGGGCGCGGAAGAAATCGCCGAAGCCGGCGGGACGATCCTGGTCCAGAATGAAGCGACATCGGCGGTCTGGGGCATGCCCGGTTCGGTCGCCCGCGCAGGCCTCGCCTCGGCGATCCTGCATCCCCTCGACATCGCCGGCCGCATCGCGGCGGCGGCCACTGGACGGAGTGCTTGATGGATCCCGATGATATCGCGATCGGCATCATCGCAGGATTGCTCGAAGCACGCACCGGCCAGAAGCTGACCGAAGACCGCCGCTGGCGCATCGCGCCGGCGCTGTCCGGGCTGTTCCGCGACCGCGGCATCTCGAGCAACCAGGACCTGGTCGTGCTGCTCACGCAGCCTGACGAATCCTCGTTGGCGCAGGATGTCGTCGAAGCGCTGCTGAACAACGAGACCTACTTCTTCCGCGATCGGCAGATCTTCGATCACCTGGCCACCGGCGTGCTGGCCGATCTGGCCGCCAAGCGCACCGCGGAGCGCAGGCTATCGATCTGGTGCGTCGGCTGCTCGACCGGGCAGGAGACGCTCTCGGTGGCGATGACCTTCCTCGAACAGCAGGCCCGCTGGGACGGATGGGCGATTGAAATTCTCGGCACGGACGTCTCTTCCTCGGCGGTCGATTTCTGCCGCTCGGCGACGTATTCGAACTTCCAGATCCAACGCGGCCTCGGCGTCGGCCAGATGCTCGGCTTCTTCACCGAGACGCCCGACGGCTGGCGGGCGCGCGACAACTTGCGGCGGATGGTGCGCTACGAGGTGCACAACGTGTTGCACCCGGCGCCCTACCCCGGGCAATTCGACCTTATCCTGTGCCGCAACGTGCTGCTGTACTTCGACGGCCAGGTCCGCTCGCGCGCCTTCGCCCGGCTCGCCGAAGCGCTCGCCGGCGACGGCCGGCTGCTCCTCGGCGGGGGTGAAACGGTGCTCGAAAAGGGCGCCTACTTCCGTCCCTCGGAAGAGCGTTTCGCGCTTTACGAGCCGCTCCCGGCCTCGGCCCGGCCCGCCCGCGCGCACGCCGCCTGAGGCGGGCGGAGCCAGGACGGTAAACGCAAACGTAAGCGTTCCTTAAGGCCTTATCCCTATCGCCGACGGCAAAAGGGGGACGAGGGTGAGGACCAGATTCCGCAAGGACCAGCTGTCACCTCGAATGCTGGTGTTCGCGCCGATCACGGTCCTTACCGGGATCGTCGCCGGGTCCGTGCTGTACCTTTCGGCGCGCGGGATTTTCGCCAATGCAGCCAGCTACCGCGCGCTTGGCGTCAGCCTGGCACTGTACTGCGCCGCGGTCCTGCTGTTCATCCGCATCGGCCTCAACAGCATCGACAACCTTGAATCGCTCGGCCTGACCGACAGCCTCAGCGGCCTGCCCAATCGCCGGGCGATCCACCTCGACATCGTCCGCCTGGCCGAGGAAGACGACGAGATCGCCCTGGCGCTCATCGACCTCGACGGCTTCAAGTCGGTCAACGACCACTACGGCCACTTCGTCGGCGACAAGCTGATCAAGGAAACCGCGCGCATACTGCAGCACTTTTGCGGCAACGAAGCGCGCGCCTACCGCCTGGGCGGCGACGAGTTCGCGCTGGTCGTGATCGGACCGATCGCCGGCAACATCCTCGAAGGCCTGTGCCGCCGCCTGCTCGAACGCATGGCCAAGCCGATCGAGATCGACGACCGCCAGCTCAGCATCGGCGCGAGCATCGGCCTGTCGCGCAGCACCCGGCATAATCACGCCAACTCGTCGGACCTGCTGCGCCAGTCGGACGTCGCGATGTACGCGTCGAAAACGGGCGGCAAGATGCGCTGCACCTGGTTTCACAGCGAGTTCGACCGCAAGCGCGAGGTCTCGCAACAGATCGAAGCCCAGTTGCGCGAAGGCATCGCCAACGAGGAATTCGCCGTCCATTACCAGCCGCTGGTCGATGCGATGAGCGGGGCGATCGTCGCGGTCGAGGCGCTGGTGCGCTGGCAGCGGCCGGATGGCAGTTCCGTGAGCCCGGCGCTGTTCATCCCGATCGCCGAGGAAACCGGGCTGATCAATGCGATCGGCCGCTGGGTCCTGAGCCGGGCCTGCATCGACGCGCTCGATTGGGACGGCATCAAGCTTTCGGTCAACGTTT
>Ga0207705_10003260_pt1 | contig 12347 bp, 7 predicted proteins | sample KBSC13metaG_FD_184314 | JGI IMG/M metagenome (GOLD analysis project Ga0207705, IMG submission 184314) | Corn rhizosphere microbial communities from Kellogg Biological Station, Michigan, USA - KBS C1-3 metaG (SPAdes) (version 2) | ecosystem: Host-associated > Plants > Roots > Rhizosphere > Soil ...
GTCTCGGCAAAATCGGTAAGCCAGACGATCAGCGAGCGTCTGGTCTGCATCCGCAGCAGCGTGCGCACGGCTTTGCCATGATCCGCTTCCGAGGCCTCCCCGTGAACGTCGGCGAGCGCCTCCACCAGACTTCGCACATGCAGTGCGCCCCGCCCGGGCGCGACGGACCGCTGCACGCCTCGCCCGTAAGCAATCAGTCCGGCGCGATCGCCCGACTGCGATGCCACCATAGCGAGCGACAGCGCGGCGTCTACCGAAAAATCCAGCTTGGAGGACGGAAACGGACGCCCGGCCACCTGCACCTGCGTTCGCAGCAAACGCCCGGCGTCCACTACGATCCAGACGGTCTGGCTACGCTCCACGCGATACGCCCGCGCAATCGGATGGTGGCGCCGGGCGGTCGCCGTCCAGCAGATGTCGCGCAGTTCATCGCCGGGGCGATAGTCCCGCAGGCAATCGAAGTCACGCCCGTGCCCACGCTCGCGTCGCCGTCGCTTCTCCATTTCGATCTGGCGGCTTCGAATCAGGAATAAGGCGAACTTCCGCGCCTGCGCAAGTCCGGGCAATACGCGCACGGTCTGCGCAATGTCCGCCACCGCCCATTTTTCGGCCAGACCGAGAGGCGAGCGATAGCGAACGAACAGCCGCCCTGCGGGAGTATTGCCCCGCGCACGCGGCAGAACCGGATAGTTCACCCGCGCGGTAGCCCCTGCCGGTATCGCGGCTGCGAGGCTTGCCGGAAAATCGCGCAGCACCGGAGGTAATTCATCGAGCAGGAGTGTCTGGATGGGCTGCGCACTCGTGTTCTCCACCTCCACCGTCACTGTCGCGGGCTCTCCCAGCGATAATGAAGCACTCCAGCTCCGCCGTGCCCGAAGCGTTGCCGCGGAGGGAAGCTTTCGCAGATCCACGAGCCACGCGAGCAGGACCAGACCGTCCCACAGGAACATGGCCGCGACGAATCTCGAATCGCGCCATGCCGGAATCAGCCAGATCAATCCCAGCAGCAGCGCGGGGAAGAAACGGGGCCCGAACGCAAACGGCAACCGCCCTTTCGCGCGCAGGATGGACGTGGGCGCCGCTGGACTCATTTCGGAATCTCAACGCTCTCCAGCACCTGTTGCACCACAAGATCGGGCGTAATCCCTTCCATGTCGGCTTCGGGTTTGAGTACAAGCCGGTGACGCAGCACCGGCGGAGCCGCGCTTTTCACATCGTCCGGCAGTAAATAGTCGCGCCCATCGAGGCCGGCCAAAGTGCGCGCTGCCGTAAACAGCGCCACCGCCGCGCGCGGACTCGCGCCAAGCGAAACGGCGGGCCAGTCCCGCGTCCGGCGAATTATGCCGACGATATACCCGTACAGCGCGGGCTCAATCCGAATCTGCGCGATTTCGCCCTTTGCCGCCGCCAGCAAAGATGGATCAATCGGCACAAGCGCGATCTCTTCCTGCTGGCGCGGATCGAAGCCGGAACCATGCCGCGAAATGATGTCGATCTCTTCTTCCTCTGTGGGATACGGAATCCTGATCTTCAAAAGAAAACGATCAAGTTGCGCTTCCGGCAGTGGATACGTCCCCTCGAATTCAATCGGATTCTGCGTGGCGAGCACGGTGAAGTGTTCCGGCAGCGGGTAGCGGATGCCGTCGATGGTCACCTGCCGCTCTTCCATTGCTTCCAGCAGCGCCGCCTGCGTGCGCGGGGCGGTTCGATTGATTTCATCCACCAGCAGGAGGCCGGTAAAAATCGGTCCCTGATGCAGCCGGAATTCGCTGTTTTCGAGATGAAATACATTGGTCCCGGTGATATCCGCGGGCATGAGATCAGCCGTACACTGCACGCGCTGAAAGCCAAGCCCGCAGATTCTCGCGAGCGACTTCGCGGCGAGCGTTTTTGCGAGTCCCGGCGCTCCCTCAATCAACGCATGCCCGCCGGAAGCCAGCGCCAGCAGCAATTGGTCCGTCGCTTCGCGCTGGCCCACAATGACCTTCGCGAGTTCCGCGCGCACGTGCGCCGCGAGCGCCGCCAGATGTTCCATCTTTATTTCTTCTCCTTTTGCATTTCCGGTGAACCGCCCGGCTCGAGCCGGACCGCGTAACCGGTCAGCCGCTTCACGAGCGCGAGGGCATCTTTGGGCCGGATTCGCTGGTCGTAACAATAAGAACTTCCGTGCCGGAGATCTTCCGCCAGATTCCGGCCCGCCAGTCCGAATCGCTGTTCGGCGAGGCGCGCAACGTCTTCCTCACTCATCGTGGCGGCGACGCCTAAGCGGCGTATCAATACGGCGCGCAGATGCCGGTAGGCAACCTCTACCGGAATGGATGCTGCGCCGGCGCGCCGGTAGAGGCCCCCCATTGTGTCGACGAATTCCAGCGGCGAGAGGCGCGACGGCGCGGCAGGCGAGAGGATCGGCCCGCTGCGGCGGCTGAACGTAAACAGCACCGCGAAACCAACCAGCAGGACCTGAGCCGCGGCCCACAGCGCTGGTGTCTGGGCGGCATAGCTGACGAGGCCGGTCCGCTGACCGTGAAAGTATTCGTCCCATAGAACCACCGAAGGCCGGCCGTGCGGCGAATCCGCGATGCTGTTCAGAAACAGATTCAGATTGCCGGTCTGGGTGATTCCCGCATTCGTCAGTGGCGTGGCGCCCGCCCACCAAAGCACGCTGCCGGCGCCGATTTTCCACTCCACCACCGTCGCCCAATCGTCCGTGCCATAGAGCCACAGCAGGGACGAGCTCCGTTTCTTCCACACGGATTGGGCCCCCAATGTGATGGTCTCCGCGCCGCGAGTCACACGCCCGGGAAATATCGCTTGAAACTCCGCCCAGCCGGATTTCGGAGAATTGTAAGGAGTTCCTGCATGAGAGAAGAATGCGCCGAGCGTTCTCCCGCAAAACAGCACTCTTCCGCCGCGATTCACAAAATCGAGAAGCGCTGCGCGGTCGTGCTCTGAAGGCAATTCCGTCGGCTCCGCGATGATGAGCAGGGCGCCCTGGGGTGTGGTCCGCAGCGCTGCCGGCGATTCCTCCCACGCGCGTACGTTATAGTGCAGGTCCTCGAGCAGCAGCCAGGCGGCTCGCGCGCCCGCTTTGCCGCTCGAATAGATGGACGGAATCTGCGACTCGTCTGATTGTGAGGGGCCCGCGAGAATCGTGCCGATCAACAGGACCATAAGAGCCCCGCCGGCGATGGTGAGCAGGCGCCGGTCGGCCGGATTCAGTCGGGCCGGCATCCGAGAGCCTCCATGCTGCCGAATAACTCCTGAACATCCGCGGACGTGGCCGGACGATTCGCATACCAGAACCGTTCCAGTCCGGACGTCAAAGCGGCGAATGAATCGTGCGTCTTCCGGTTATCCGGAACCAGCCGCAGATATTCGCGCGGCGTGAGTGTGGTGTCCGCCGGTAAGAGACGCTCGTCCTGCAAGCGCGCTACGCCCGCCCAGTACGCCGCATGTGCGGCCGCGCGAAAATCGCCCTGCGCCAATGCTTCTCGCGCCGCACTGACCCATTGCTCCCATGTCCGAACCGACTGCGTCTGAGCAGAAGCGCCGCTCAGCGCGGGCCGCGTTTCCGTTCTTAAGGTCCGGTAGAGCCAAAGCGCGAGAAATACAACGGCGACCGATCCAAGCCCCCAAATAAACCTGCCCGTTGATGGCCCCAGATAGCCAAATAGACGCGCCAGAAGGCTGCCGATCCAGTTCTGGAGCCATGCTTTGAACCGTTCCCACGGGCTCGGCGGACGAACCGCTGCAAATTCCCGGCCCGAGAGAATGCGGTTCAGCGCCGCGCGGGGAGCGTCGTCAGTGCGTTTGGACTCGATTTCGGGCTGGGCTCCCTCGAGTTGGCTCGCCACCTGTTCGATCCAGGCTTCCGCGGCGGCGTCATCCTTCGATTCCAATTGGGATTTCAATTCAGCGGTTCGGATCGGATAGTCGGTCCCTTCCGAGTGGACTACCCACGCGAGAGGCAACGTATCGTGAACCTCCTGCCGGTGTCCCTCTTTGATCGAGGTTTCTATCCGCCGCAACTCAACCGACAGTGCGTGTGGATTCTCAAAGACAGAAGCGCCCGGAGCCGCGATCGCGCACGCCAGAAGGCAGACGATGGTCCGGCGTTCCGTGGTATTCATCGACGTTCAGAATCTTAGCGCAACGCTTCAGGCGATGGACGCCGCGCCGGACGAACCGGGCGGATTCAATTCCGGATTCATCATGAGCTGGATGTCGAACGCCTCTTTACGCACCCGCAGATCGTAATAAAAGACGGATACTCCAATCAGGAGAATCGGGAGCGCGAGAGCGCCGCCAATTTGAGCGCTGACCTGCATCACGGCGGTCCAGACGCGCAGCATGCCCGGATCTCTGGCTGCGGACGCGATCATGGCCGTGAATGGTAAGTCAAACACGAGGCCCACGATGAATCCAATGACCGCGTAAACTACGTAGATCATAAAGGCCCGGCCGGCAAATCCTTTGGTCAGGCGGAAACCGCGCGAAAATGCATCGCGCGCCCCTTTATCCTCAACCACCGCGGTGGGCACGCTGACGGCGAGGCGGCAGGTCATATAAATTCCTGGAATGATCAGCAACAACGTGCAGCCGAGGATAACCAGAATGTTTAGTGCGACGAGAGCCAGCAGGGAGAGAAACCGCTCGCGAATTTTTCCCAGCGCGTTTCCGATAGTGACTTGTCTGCCGAGATAGATCTCCGAAACGCCTATTGTCGAAGCGCCCTGACAAAAAACATAGGCAATCGCGCCGACGATGAACGCCGCAAAGTAGCCGAGAAGAACTGTCGGATCCGTAAATAAAGCGAGAGGATTGGCGCCTGGGACGCGCGCCGGTTGCAGGTAGAGAACGGCCAGCGAAACGGGGAGCGTCAGGACCTGCGGTATCAGGGCAATACCGAAAAATAACAAAAAATTCTTCCGATAGAGAGTGAAAGTCCGGTCGAGAATTTCACCGAGCGACAGGGGGCGAAGGTCGAATTCAGGCAAAAATTCCTCCCACGCGGCAGGAATGCGCGTTAAAGCACTATACCAGAAATTCCCGCCCGATACCGGGAATTTCATGAGCATAGTCCCGTTTATCATGGGACCGTAAGGAGTCCTCTGATATGCAGCACGCTGTCGTAACCGAACAGGAATGGCTCACCGCGCGCAAAGCTCTCCTCGCGAAAGAGAAAGAACTCATTCATCTGCGGGACCGGATCAATCAGGAGCGCCAGGCGCTTCCCTGGGTCAAAATCGGCAGGGAGTACGTTTTCGATACGCCCTCCGGCAGGAAAACTCTCGCCGATCTTTTCGATGGGCGCAGTCAGCTCCTGATCTATCACTTCATGCTCGGTCCTGGCAGAAGGCGGGCTGTCCCTCCTGCTCGCTGCTGGCCGACGGCTTCGACGGCGTTCTCACCCATCTCGAGAATCACGACGTTGCATTCGTCACCGTCTCACGAGCCCCGCTCGCGGAGATCGAGGCATATAAGACCCGCATGGGATGGTGCTTCCCCTGGGTTTCCTCCGCGGGAACCGATTTCAATTTCGACTACAACGTCTCATTCACGCCGGAACGGTCTCCCAACGGGCACGCCACCTATAACTATTCCGACATGCCTGTGCCCGCCGGCTCCAAAGACTTTGAGCTGCCCGGGTTGAGCGCTTTCTCAAAAAACGAGCAGGGTGAGGTCTTCCGCACGTACTCGTGCTACGCGAGAGGTCTTGAAGACATGCTGGGCACTATGATGTTTCTCGACCGAGCCCCGAAAGGCCGTAACGAGAAAGCCACGATGGATTTCGTTCGCAGGCACGACGAATACGCGAACCCGCGAAAATCAAACTCCTGCTGTTCGTAGCGGGAAGTTACGCCCGGCGTCGGCGTTGAAGCAGAGCTACCCCAAGCAGGCCGCTGCCCGCGAGCGCGAGTGAAATCGGCTCGGGCGCACTCGGAGGCGGCGTGGCGCCAGTGGTCGAGATCGTTCCGCAACCGCTGGTGCATATACCTGCGATGTGGTAATCCGGACCGGTCCCGAAATAGAAGTTCACATTACTCAGAACAGTGGACGTCGTCAGCCCCACCATGCCGGTTATCTCAAAGTCGACCGTGCCCATCAGCGTGGGGCTGTGACCGGTAATGCTGGAATTCGCATTGTTATCCGGCCCCGCGGCCATGATCATGTCCAGCGGCTTGCCTCCGGTGAGGGTGGTCAGATCAAATCCGGCGACTCCCTGACCCATCTGGGCGACCGTTCCGAAATCCCAACGCGCGGGTGTCGTCGTCGTGGTGGTTGTAGTCCTATTGCTGTTCATTACAGTCACCGCGCCGCCCGTCCCATCGCCGTTACTGTTGTTATTGATCACATTGGAGAGCGTACCGGTCGCCGGGAGCGATGTGCCGGCGTTGAGCAGTTGAAAGGACAGACCGCTGATGAGCTGGCCGGCGGATTTCGGATTCACCTGAGTGTTCGTGATGGCGATGTCCAGCGTGCAGGAAGAGACCGGTCCGGTGATGCAATCGGAAATATAAAAGTTGGCGTATCCGGAGATCGCCCCATCGCTGTCGCTGGCTCCGACCGGTACCGACCACGCTGTCGCCGCATGCAGACAGCCGCCGCATAGAAGCACTCCGAGTACGAATCCTGACAGTTTAGACATCCAGCTTCGAGGCTACGCAGGATATCTGAAAATTTGCTGAAAATCGGGGCTGCCGAGGTACTGGACCCGTTATGTCGGCGTTTCCTGCGTCCACGGCGTCATCGTCGGCTGTAATCCATATAAGTGACTGAATCAAAATAGGATAGTCAGTAGGCGGTTCGCCGAAGAACCTATACTGGCCAAGGCCGTTTATGCCATCGCGGCGGCTGCCGGCACTTCGCTCCGAATGAGTTGCAGGAACTCCAACCCAGCGCGCGAGAGCTTTTTCTTCTTGCGATGGATGATGGCGGTAGGACGCACCAGCTCCGGCGCGTCCAGCGGAATGGCGAGCAGCCGGTGCTGCTCCACTTCGGAGGAGATCGATCTTTCCGGCAGAATGCTGATGCCCGCTCCCTGCGCCACGGCTTCTTTGATCGACTGAATGTTATCGAACTGCGCCGCGATCGAAACTTCGATGGCGTTTTCCCGGAAGAACCGCTCGAGCTCGCGATGGATGGTGACTTCCTGATCGAATGCGACGAAATTCTGCCCATCGAGCTCATCCGGCTGAAGCAGCGTCCGGCCAGCGAAAGGATGAGACGGATACGCCGCGACCACCATCTGCTCCTCACGCCACGGAATGACCGTCAGATCGCGATTGGGTTCGGGGTAGCTGATGAATCCGATATCGGCGTGATCGCTCAGCACGGCATCGTAAACCTTATTGGGACGCAGGAATTCGACCAGGAGCTGCACCCCGGGACAGACCCGAGCGAACTCCTCACGCAACCGCGGCATCTCGGTCAGCCCGATCGAATAGATAGAGGCGATCCGGAAAGTCCCTTCCATCGCGCCTTTCAGGTCCGCCATGGACGCCATGAAGTCTTCTCCCCGGCGGAGCACGTCGCGGCAGAGATCGGCATAGAGTCTTCCGGCGGCCGTGAGCCCCAGGGGACGCGTAGTCCGGTCCAGTAACTCCACCCCCATCTTGCTCTCAAGTTGTTGAATATGTTGGGTTGCGGCGGACTGACTAATGCCATTGAGTTGCGCCGCCCGGCTCAGGCTGCGCGTATGCGCAACGTCCCGAAACAGCCTGCACTCCTCAAAAATCACCTCTTCAGAATAATAAGTGTTTCTGATAATGTCAAGGCCGTGAATTTCGATTGCGTTATAGTTAAGATTCCTGCTAATATTGGGAAACCATGGTGGCGCCGGACCCCGGTCCGGCCTCGCCGTCGGCAGTTCGCTCACCAGACGGTTAAAACGGTTATAAAGCGCATGGATATGAATCACTCCCGATCCACCGAAGGCCAGGTTGTATCCGGACTCCCCGGGGCTCAGGGTCTGTACCACCCCGGCCAGGAGCACGATGCGTGCGGCATTGGGTTTGTCGCCAATATCAAAGGCGAGAAATCGCACGACATCATCGAGAAGGGCATTCAGATTCTCATCAATCTGACGCACCGCGGCGCATGCGGCTGCGACCCGGAAACGGGAGACGGCGCAGGCGTCCTGATTCAGATTCCGCACCACTTTTTTGCGCGCGAAACGGCCAGACTCGGCTTTACCCTTCCGGCCCCCGGCGAATATGGCGTGGGCATGTGTTTCCTCCCCGTGGAACCGAACGAACGCCGCGAGGCAGAAGGCATTCTGGAGCGCATCATCCGCGAGGAAGGCCTCACGGTTTTGGGCTGGCGCGATACGCCGCTCAACATCAATGCCATCGGGCGCGTAGCGCGCGCTTCGCAGCCCTATATCGAACAGATTTTTGTCGGCCACGAAGCGAACTACACGCAGGATGAGCTGGAGCGAAGGCTCTACGTGGTCCGCAAACGCGCGGAAAAGGAAGTGCCCGAGGCGGAAGGCATCGTCAATGTGTCGATGTTTTATCTGCCGTCGCTTTCCTCGCGCACCATCGTTTATAAAGGACTGCTGCTCGCGCCGCAGATTGCGAATTTCTATCCGGAACTCTCCGATCCGGAAGTCATGAGCGCGCTCTGCCTGGTGCACCAGCGCTTTTCGACGAACACGTTCCCCACGTGGTCGCTCGCGCACCCGTTCCGCTTTGTGGCGCACAACGGCGAAATTAACACCCTGCGCGGTAACGTCAACTGGATGAACGCGCGGCAGTCGATTCTCGAATCGCCGCTGTTCGGCGACGATCTGAAAAAGCTCTTCCCCATCATCCAGCCCGGCGGCAGCGATTCAGCCGCGTTCGATAACGCGCTGGAACTGCTGGTGCAGTCCGGCCGCTCGCTCCCGCACGCCATGGCGATGCTGATTCCCGAAGCCTGGGACGGCAATCCGCACATGGATGAAAACAAGCGGGCGTTCTACGAATATCACTGCTCGCTGATGGAACCGTGGGATGGTCCCGCCGCCGTCACGTTCACCGACGGCCGCGTGATCGGCGCCACGCTGGACCGCAACGGTCTGCGTCCGGCTCGCTATGTCGTCACGCATGACGGCATGGTGGTGCTGGCGTCGGAAACCGGGGTTCTCCCCATCAAGCCCGAACAGGTAAAAATGAAGGGCCGCCTGCAGCCCGGCAAGATGTTCGTGATCGATCTCGAACAGGGCCGCATCGTCTCCGACAGGGAAATCAAAGAACAGCTCGCGAATCGGCAGCCATACGGCGAATGGCTGAAGGAAAACCAGATCACGCTCGAGACGCTGCCGGAGCCGGCGCGTGGACACGCGGTGGAAGATACGTCGCTGGTGGAGCGCCAGCGCGCCTTCGGCTATAACGACGAAGACGTGCGCAACCTGATGTACCCGATGGCTGTCAACGGCGAAGAGCCCATCGGTTCCATGGGAACCGATACGCCGCTGGCCTGTCTTTCGGACAAGCCCCAGCCGCTGTTCAACTACTTCAAGCAGTTGTTCGCGCAGGTCACGAATCCACCTATCGATCCCATTCGTGAACAGATGGTGATGTCGCTCGTGAGCTACATCGGCACCGAGCGCAACATTCTGGCTGAAACGCCGCGCCACTGTCACACCCTGAAGCTGCCGCATCCGATTTTGACCAATCGCGATCTGGAAAAACTGCGCCGCGTAGCGGTGGGGGACTTCCTCACCATGACGCTGCCCACCATGTTTCAGGTGGCCGATGGCGAGGCCGGCCTTCGCCGCGCTCTGGACGCGCTCTGCCGGCGCGCCACGCTCGCGATCCAGTCCGGCTACACGATCATTATTCTTTCCGACCGCGGCATCAATTCCGACTGGGCGCCGATTCCGAGCCTGCTGGCGATGACGGCGGTGCACAATCACCTGATCCGCGAGGGCACGCGTACGCAGGTTGCGCTCATTCTCGAATCGGGCGAGCCGCGCGAAGTCATGCACTACGCGCTCCTGATCGGCTACGGCGCGAGCGCCATCAATCCCTGGCTCGCCATTGAAACGCTGGAAGACATGGCGAAGAAGGGCGTTCTGCCGGAGAACGTAACGGCGGAAAAGGCGGTCTACAACTACGTCAAAGCCCTCAACAAAGGCCTCCTCAAGGTCTTCTCGAAGATGGGGATCTCGACGCTGCAGAGCTATCGCGGCGCGCAGGTGTTTGAAGCCATCGGCCTGAACGAAGCCCTCGTGAACGAGTACTTCACCGGCACGCCGTCGCGCATCGAAGGCGTCGGTCTCGACGTTCTCGCCCGTGAAGCGGTGATGAAGCACCAGTCCGCGTTTCACCCGATGGAAGCCGATACGGAGCTGCCGGTGGGCGGCAACTATGCGTATCGCCTGCGCGGCGAATACCACCTGCTGAATCCCGCCTCGATCGCAAAAGTGCAGCACGCGATCCGCAGCAACAACTTCGCGACGTTCAAAGAGTACACGGACATGGTCGACGAACAGAACCGGCAGCTTTGCACGCTGCGCGGCCTGTTCCAGTTCAAAAAGAGCAAGTCCGTGCCGCTGGCAGATGTGGAACCCGCCAGCGAGATCGTCAAGCGCTTCGCGACCGGCGCCATGTCGTTCGGCTCGATTTCAAAGGAAGCGCACGAGACGCTGGCGATTGCGATGAACCGTATCGGCGGCCGTTCCAATACCGGCGAGGGCGGGGAAGACGAAGCGCGCTTCAAGCGTGACGCCAACGGCGATTCCCGCCGCAGTTCGATCAAGCAGGTGGCCTCTGGCCGCTTCGGCGTGACGGTGAATTATCTCGTCAACGCCGATGAGCTCCAGATCAAAATGGCGCAGGGCGCGAAACCCGGCGAGGGTGGTCAGCTTCCCGGCCACAAAGTCGATGAAGTCATCGCCAAAGTGCGCCACTCGGTACCGGGCGTCGGTCTGGTGTCACCGCCGCCGCACCACGACATCTACTCGATCGAAGATCTCGCGCAGTTGATCTTCGACCTCAAAAACGCCAACCCGAAGGCGCGCATCTCGGTCAAGCTCGTGGCTGAAGTGGGCGTCGGAACGGTTGCGGCAGGCGTTGCGAAAGCGCACGCTGACGTGGTTCTCATCAGCGGACATGACGGTGGTACGGGCGCGTCGCCGCTGACGTCTCTCAAGCATGCGGGCTCGCCCTGGGAACTCGGTCTCGCCGAAACCCAGCAGGTGCTCGTGATGAATGATCTGCGCAGCCGCATCCGCGTGCAGACAGACGGCAAGCTGGCCACCGGCCGCGACGTCGCTATCGCCGCGCTTCTCGGCGCGGAAGAGTTCGGCTTCTCCACCATGCCGCTGGTCGCGCTGGGTTGCATCATGATGCGCAAGTGCCATCTGAATACCTGCCCGGTTGGAATCGCGACGCAGGATCCGCGGCTCCGCGCGAAGTTCCAGGGCCAGCCGGAAGACGTGATCAACTACTTCTTCTTCGTCGCCGAGCAGCTGCGCGAAATTATGGCGCAGCTCGGCTTCCGGAAGATGGACGACATGATCGGCCGCGTCGATAAGCTCGACGGACGCGCCGCAATCGACCACTGGAAGGCGAGAGGGATTGACTTCTCGAACGTCCTCTACAATCCGCCCGCGCCTTCGCGAGTCGGGCGGCGCTGCACCATTTCGCAGGATCACGGTCTCGATGAAGCGCTCGATTACAAAATGATCGACCTGACGCGCGATGCCCTTGAAAGCCGCGTGCCGGTCGAGATCAAGCTGCCGATCCGCAACGTTCACCGCACGGTCGGCGCGATGCTTTCGGGCGAAATCGCGCGGAAATACGGTTCAGCCGGACTCCCGGACGGCACTATCCAGTGCAAGTTCACGGGATCCGCCGGGCAGAGCTTCGGCGCGTTCCTCGCGAAGGGCGTTTCGCTCGAACTCGAAGGCGACGCGAACGATTACGTGGGTAAAGGACTTTCGGGCGGAAGCATTGTTGTCTATCCGCCGCGCACTTCCACATTCATTCCGGAAGAGAATATTCTGATCGGCAACGTGGTGCTCTACGGGGCCACGAGCGGCGAGGCATTCTTCAACGGCGTCGCCGGCGAGCGCTTCGCTGTCCGTAACTCCGGCGCTACGGCGGTTGTGGAAGGCGTGGGCGATCACGGCTGTGAATACATGACCAATGGTCTGGTGGTTGTGCTTGGTAAAACGGGACGCAACTTCGCCGCTGGTATGTCGGGCGGCTTCGCTTACGTTCTCGATGAGCAGGGCGATTTCTCGGGCTACCGCTGCAACAAGGCTTCCGTCGATCTGGAACATGTCTTCGATCCCGAAGACCAGCAGACGCTGAAGGAACTGATTTACCGGCATTTCGATGCCACGAAGAGTCCGC
>Ga0207705_10003261_pt1 | contig 12347 bp, 4 predicted proteins | sample KBSC13metaG_FD_184314 | JGI IMG/M metagenome (GOLD analysis project Ga0207705, IMG submission 184314) | Corn rhizosphere microbial communities from Kellogg Biological Station, Michigan, USA - KBS C1-3 metaG (SPAdes) (version 2) | ecosystem: Host-associated > Plants > Roots > Rhizosphere > Soil ...
AAAAAGAGCGCCGACTAGTCGGTTGCCGTCGAAATGGGCGAAACGTCGCTGGCCGGTTGTGAGGTCATGATAAGCTAATAGCTCCGTGTTGCGCGCGCAGCCGAACAACGTCGTAGCGAAATCTGCCCAGTCACGATCTGATTCGATGAAGCCAAGCTCGATCCGCCAGCCACCGTTGCATCTGGCGATGGCCCAATAATCGGCATCGAGCCTGGGAGGTCTGTGACGGAAAACCGCGAAGCCGAAACTCTTGGCTTCGAGAGGTGCAACCTGCGCCGCAACATGCTTCGAAGCTGGCTGACCAGATATCGGATCGGTCGATGCCGGAACCAGGACATCGACGCGCGCTTGCGCTGCGAATTGATCGTTCCAGTGCATTGGAACGAAGATCGAGCCGCGCACCTGCCGCGGCGAAAGCAGGGCTCTGACCAGCACCGTGCCATGAGATGTCGTCACGCGGACGAGATCGGCAGGGCAGATGCCGCGCGCGGCTGCGTCCGCCGGATGCAGTTCGCAGAAGGGTTCGGCCAGGTGTTGAGACAGGCGCGGGCTTTTGCCGGTGCGAGTCATGGTGTGCCAATGATCGCGAATCCGGCCCGTATTGAGGACCAGCGGAAACGCCGCGCTGGTCCGCTGCGCGACAGCGGGCGTGACGGCAACGAACCGTGCTCTGCGGCCGGGCGTGAAGAATTGTCCGTCGCCGAAGAAGCGCGTCTCAGCCGGAGATCCATGATCAGGTTGCGGCCATTGGAACGGCTGCAGGTCCTCGAATGCCGCGCGATCGATGTTGCCATAGGCGCCGATGTCGAAGTCGCGTGAACCATCGTTCTCGAAAGCCGACAAGGCGGCGTGCTCGGCGAAAATCTCGGCGGGCGTCTCGTAGCCGAATGTGTCGGCGAATCCCATGCGCTGGGCAACCTGCGAAACGATCCACCAGTCGGGGCGGGTCTCGCCGGGGCGCGCGAGAAACTGCCGTTGGCGGGAGATACGCCGTTCCGAATTGGTCACGGTGCCGTCCTTTTCACCCCAGCCGGCGGCGGGCAGCGCCACATCCGCGTGACGCATCGTGTCGGTTTCGGCAAGGATGTCGGAGACGACGACAAAAGGGCATGTTCCCAGCGCCGCTTCGACCGCGCCTGCATCGGGCATCGTGTCGGCCGGATTGGTTGCCATGATCCACAGCGCCTTGATCCGTCCGTCGGCGGCGGCGCGAAACATCTCGACCGCCTTGAGGCCGGGTTTGTCTGCGATGACAGGCGACCGCCAGAACCGCTGCACAAGATCGCGATGCATCGGGTTCTCGATTTCCATATGCGCGGCCAGCATATTGGCGAGCCCGCCCACTTCGCGGCCGCCCATCGCATTCGGTTGCCCGGTGACCGAAAACGGCCCCGCGCCGGGCTTGCCGATGCGTCCGGTCGCGAGATGACAGTTGAGGATGGCGTTGACCTTGTCCGTGCCGGAGGACGATTGATTGACGCCCTGGCTGTAGACCGTCACCACTTTCGGGGTCGCTCCGAAAAGCGCGTAGAATTGACGGATCGCTTCGAAGGTCAGGCCTGTTTGCCGTGCGATCCCGTCGTATCCGATCGCGCGTGCGGATGTCAGCGCTTCCGCGAAGCCGGAGGTGTGGGCCGCGATATAGTCGGGGTCGAGTGCATCGTTGTCGGCAAGCCAGGCCAGCAGTCCGGCGAACAGGGCGACGTCCCCGTCAGCGCCGATCGGCAGATGCAGATCGGCGATTTCGCTTGTCATGGTGCGGCGCGGATCGATCGTGACGACGCGCATCTGTGGCCGCTTTTGTTTGGCGGCGGCGAGCCGCTGGTAGAGGACCGGATGACACCAGGCGAGGTTGGAGCCGACCAGCACGACGAGATCGGCGAGTTCGAGGTCCTCATAGCTGCCTGGCACCGTGTCCGAGCCGAAGGCCCTGCGATGCCCCGCGACGGAGGACGCCATGCAGAGCCGCGAATTGGTATCGATGTTCGCCGTGCCGATGAAGCCCTTCATTAGCTTGTTGGCGATGTAGTAATCCTCTGTCAGCAACTGGCCCGAGACGTAGAATGCGACCGAATTCGGTCCATATTCCTCGATGGTCCGTGAGAATGTCGTGGCGACGAGATCGAGCGCCGCGTCCCAGCCTGTGGTGCGACCGTGGATTTTTGGAGAGAGCAGCCGGCCATCAAGATCGATGGTTTCGGCAAGTGCGGAGCCCTTCGAGCAGAGCCGGCCGTAATTCGCTGGATGATCTGGATCGCCGCGCACGCTCACGGCGCCATCCGATGTCGCCTCGGCCAGCACGCCGCAGCCCACCCCGCAATAGGGGCAGGTCGTGCGAACGGTGCGGTTGCCGGTCATCGCCCTCATATCAGGCGGCCAACCTGACGCGGGCGTTGCGCGCGATCGGGTCTTGCAGGTCGATGGCTTTCGTCATCCTGCGGTTGCGGAGGCCGTTGCAGCTGCGGATTTTTGTATCATCCGGCAAGGCTACAACGGCCGCCATAGGGTCCAAGGGGGCGCCTCCCTGGTAACTCTGTCCGAAGATCAACGTGTCGCGGATGCCGGCGATGTTCACCGCCTGCTTCTGCAGATCGTTGAACCAGGCGCCGTCCAATGTTTCGCCAAAGAGGACGGTGCCGATGACGCGGTCATTTTCGATGACGATGCGTTTGTAGACACCAGCCGCGACGTCGCGGAGCACGATATCCTGCCGGTCGTCGCCGTCGGCAAAGTCGCCGATCGAGAACAGGTCGATACCGGTTACCTTGAGCTTGGTCGGCGTGTCGCTGTGGACGAAGCCACGCGTCTCGTGGTCGGCGAGCGTCGCCGCCGCTACCTTGGCCATCTCATAGAGCGGCGCGACAAGACCGTAGGTGTGTCCGTCGATCTCTGCACACTCGCCGAGCGCGAGGATGTCGGGATCCGACGTCCGCATCAGAGCGTCGACGACGATGCCGCGCTTGACGGTCAGCCCCGCGGCTTTCGCAAGTCCGGCATTCGGTCGGATACCCGCGGCCATCACGACAAGGGTCGCCGGCACGACGGTGCCATCGGCCAACTCTACGCCTTCGACCTTTCTCGCCCCGCGAATGGCCTTCGTGTTGGCATTGGTCATGACCTTGATGCCCCGCTCCTTGAGGGCGCTCTCGAGCAGTCGGCCAGCAGCGGCATCGAGTTGGCGTTCCATCAGAGTCGGCATCAAGTGCAGGACCGTGACGTCCATCCCGCGCATCTGTAATCCGGCGGCCGCTTCCAGGCCCAGCAGTCCACCGCCGATGACGACAGCCTTCGCGCGGGACTGCGCGGCGAGCAGCATCGCGTTGACGTCGTCGAGATCGCGATAGGTCAGGACGCCAGGTAAATTGTTGCCAGGGACCGGCAGGATGAATGGCACGGAGCCGGTCGCGATGACGAGCTTGTCATAGGTCGCGGTCGCGCCGTGATCCGAGGTGATCGTCTTTGCTGCACGATCGATCGCGACGACCTTGTGACCTTTGTAGAGTACGATGCCGTTTTTGATGTACCAGCCGTCGCCGTGGATGATGGTCTGTTCGTAGTCCTTCTCGCCCGAGAGAACGGGTGAGAGCATGATGCGGTCGTAATTGACCCGCGGCTCGGCGTTGAAGATCGTGATGTCATAGCGGCCGGGAGCTTGCTCGAACAGGTGCTCGAGCATGCGTCCGGGAGCCATGCCGTTGCCGATGATAACGAATTTCTCGATCATTCTCGAGCTCTGCAAGGTCATGAGGTTGCCAACACCGCGTCGGGCGCCGACGAGGCCATGCGCCGTCGCAGTACACGGATCGAGACGTGCATCCAGCCAAGCGAGACGATGACGATCGCGAACAGCAGCACAAAGCAGCTTGGCCAGTATCCCGTCACGTCCTTCAGAAAACCGAAGGCGATCGGGAGCAGGAAGCCGCCAAGTCCGCCGACCATGCCGACCACGCCCCCGACCGGGCCAACGCTGTCGGAATAGTAGGCCGGGATGTGCTTGTAGACGGCGGCCTTGCCGAGACTCATGACGAAGCCGAGGACGAAGATGACCGCGATGAAAACGACCGGGTTGGTCTGGAATGACAGGATCCCGGTCGTCACGGCGGCCATGACAAACATGAAATACATGACCGAGCGCGCTCCCTTCCTGTCGGACAGGACGCCGCCATAGGCGCGGAAGATGCTGCCGGGGATCGAGTAGGCGGCGGCGACCATGCCGGCCGTCTCGATGTCGAAGCCGTAGACGCCAATCAGATAGCGAGGCAACCAAAGCGCCAGAGCGACGAACCCGCCGAAGGCAAAGAAATAGTAGAATGAGAAGCGCCAGACCTGAAGACTCGTCAGTGGTGCGAGGTCCGCGCCTAAGGTCCTGCGCGGTACTGACGCGGCGCGTCGTGCGATGAAATTCGGATCGTCTTTGGTCGAGAACCAGAAGACGATACCCATCAATGCCAGCCCCACCGCCCAGATTTCGGCCACAGTCTGCCAGCCCCATGCCAGCAGCACGAAGGGAGCGAGGAACTTAGTCACGGCCGCTCCGACATTGCCCGCTCCGAAGATGCCGAGCGCCGTGCCCTGTTTCTCGGCTGGAAAGAAAGGCGAGACATAGGCGATGCCGACGGCGAACGAGCCGCCGGCGAGACCGACGCCAAGTGCCGCCACCAGGAACTGCGGATAGGTTGTGGCATAGGCAAGCAGGAAGGTCGCCAGCGCCGCCGCCAGCATCGTAAGCGTGTAGACGAGGCGCCCGCCATAACGTGGCGTCCACATGCCTAACGGGACGCGGACCAGCGAACCGGTGAGTATCGGCGTGCCGATCAAGAGGCCGAATTCCGTCTCGTTGAGTCCAAGCTCTTGCTTGATGCGGATGCCGATGATCGCAAATATCGTCCATACCGCGAAGCAGACGGTGAAGGCGATGGTCGATAACCAAAGGGCGCGCTGCGCGGTCGATGATTCAGGCGGAGAAGCTGTTGTCATGGTTGGCTCCGATGGCAAAAGGCGCGCATCAGGGAGCATCCCCCCGCAGGCGGAAGGCACACAAACCTGATCGGCGACTCTGCTGAAGTCGTGATTGAATCCCAGAGGCTTGCAGTCATGGGAGCAGGAATTGTGCCAATTCCGGTTGGAGTGAAAATCGCTGTTCTTTAAGGCGATGCCGCCCAGAAGATCACGTTGCAACAGCAGGTAGGATTACGAAGCCGCACGATTTGTTCGCAGTTGCTCAAACGGCATGCATTCTGTGCACTATCGATCATGGAGCCGTAGGCCGGGTTGCATAACCGACGGACTCTCCGCTGTCGAAGCCGCCTGTGCCGAAGCGCTCGTCCACGGCGTCAACTCGGACTGACGTCGTGCTCAACATCCTGGCTAGCAATGTGATCCCGGGTTGTTGGTCACCGTCCTGCCGCCGTCCGCACCGACGCTTCGCCAAGTGTCGATCGCTAATTGTGCCCGCAACCCCCGCGGATGATTGTGTGATGGAACGAACCCAGATATTCGACTTCATGGGTGTGCTCGCTATGACGCGCGATCAGTCGCAAGTGATCTTTTGAATTTGATAATGTTGCAGGTGGCGGCGCGAAAGTGACCGGTCGGATTTCGCGAGATGACGAATATGGAATGTTCGTATCGCTGCGGACAGGTTGCAGACGTCGGTGAATTCGGGAGTATCGATCAAACGGACACGGCGAGAGCTGCGGCTATCTTTCGCGGAATACTTCCTGTTTGTATCTGACGATCGGCGAAAGCAGATAGGAGATAATCCGGCGGGTGCCTGTCTTTATCTCAACCGTCACCGCCATGCCGGGCCCCAAATTCACCATGCCATTTTCGATTTGCATCTGGGTTCGATCCAACGACACCCTAGCCGCGTAATTCAGATCTTGACCTTTGACTTCGCTCGCTCCCGCAACCGCGCTGGCCTTGTCCGCCGATCTGCCATCCAGCTGCTTGTCGACCGTAATGGCGTCCTGAGATACGTCCAGTACTTGGCCGTGCAACAGACCATACCGAGTGAACGCAAAGGTATTGACCTTGATTTCTGCTTCCTGGCCTGCGCGCACGAAGCCGATGTCATTATTGGAGACCATTGCCTCGATCTCTAACCGGCTGTCAGCAGGAACAAGTACCGCCAGCGGCTGAGCAGGAGTCACGATGCCGCCAATTGTATGGATGGCCAGTTGCTGCACCACGCCGTCAGTAGGAGCGGTCAGCAGTTGAAGCTTGGTGCGACGCTCCGCTTTGACGACATCCTGCGTCAGGGCGGCGATTTTTTGCTCTGCCTTGGCAAGGTCATCAAACAGCGACCGTCTATTCTCCGCGGCAAGCCTAGAGCGCGTCTCTTTCAGAACTGCAATAGCAGCTTCGGCTTCGCGCAAGCGGCTCTTCTGCACGATAAGCTCCTGCTGCATACCGACATAATCCTGATATTCGGTAAGATATGTCAGCTTTGATCCCAGTTCTTTACCATAAAGGTATTTGCGCAATTCGACGCGTTCTCCAAGCACCGGAGTCATTGCCTCAAGTTTGCCAATTGCGGCCGCAACGCTGTCTCGCTCTGCCTCCTTCTGCAGTTGCTGACGATCGATCTCGGCGAGCTTGGCGCGTTGCTCTGTTCTCTGCGCAATCATGAATTGACGGTGCATCTCAATTTGCGTCGCGCTCGCACCTGTGGGGGCTTCAAACTCGGCTTGCCCACTCAACAAGGCACGTAATCGAGCCGCCTCCAGTTCGGCAGCCAATAGGTCGCTTTTCAGATGGCCAGTTTCGGCGTTCGTCATAGTCGGATCGAGCTCGATGAGAACCTCTCCCGTTTTAACGCTCTGCCCATCGTGAACATGGATCGCCCGCACCACTCCGGTTTCAAAAGGCTGGATAAGCTTGGTGCGGCCGCTGGGCACGATCTTGCCCGGTGCAGTGGCCACGATGTCAACCGTGCCTAAAGAAGCCCAGAGCAGCGCCAGACAGAATGCAGCAATGATCGTCGCTCCCACAGCACGGCCAACGGGCGAGGGCGGGGTCTCACTGATTTCCAGCGCCGCCGGCAGGAAAGCGAGCTCGAATTCCCGTCGCCGCACGGCCAGCTTCGGAAAAGAGACAACCTTGCGCTCAGCGGTTGTCATTGATGCCAGCCTGCATGAGATGAAGATTTGCGTAGCGACCATTATGGCGTATTAACTCTTCGTGGCTGCCGTCCTCCACCAAGCGCCCTCGTTCAATGGTAAGTATCCGGTCAGCTCGCCGCACCGCCGATAGTCGGTGCGCAATGATGAAGACCGTCCGGCCGGCTGAAATCTCTTTCATGTTCTGCTGGATCGCTCGCTCACTTTCGTAGTCAAGCGCGCTCGTTGCTTCGTCAAAGATCAATACCCTAGGATTGGTAATAAGCGCTCGCGCGATGGCAATACGCTGCCGCTGCCCCCCCGAGAGCGAGCTGCCGCGCTCGCCCACAATTGTGTCGTACCCCTCAGGGAGCTCCACAATGAAATCGTGGGCGCCGGCTAGCTTCGAAGCCGCTATGACCCGCTCCATCGAGATTGTCGGCTCGACCAGGGCAATGTTGTCGCGAATGGAAGAGTTGAACAGTACGTTTTCCTGCAACACAACGCCGATCTGACGTCGCAGCCAAGAGACGTCGACCATCGAAAGATCAACGCCGTCTACCAGCACTCGCCCTTGCTCAGGAACGAACAGGCGTTGGATCAATTTCGTAAGGGTGCTTTTGCCGGAACCAGAGGACCCAACGATACCAACCACCTGTCCGGCACCGATATTGAAACTGATATCGGACAGGACTTGTGGTCCATCTACTCGATAGCGGAAAGACACGTGTTCAAACTCTATTTCCCCACGAATTGCTGGAAGATGTGCCCTGCTCGCGCTCGTGCTAGGCTCAGGCTGAGTGTTTAGAATATCCCCAAGACGTGCGACGGAGAGCCTGGACTGATGAAAGTCCTGCCAGATCTGGGCAAGTCTTAGCACCGGTCCGCTGACCCGGCTTGACAACATATTGAATGCGACAAGTTCGCCGACGGTCAGTGCGCCCTCAATCACCAGTTTTGCGCCGAAATAGAGGATCGCCGCTATGACAAGCTTGTTGATAAGTTGAACAATTTGACTTGCAGTGTTGTTGAGGCTGATGACGCGAAAGCTCGCCGCGACATACCCTGCGAGTTGTTCCTCCCAGCGGCGCTGCATTTGTGGTTCGACGGCCATGGACTTGAGCGTCTCAATGCCGACAACGCTCTCGACCAAGAATGCCTGGTTCTCAGAACCGCGACGAAATTTTTCATCAAGTCGGCGCCGAAACATCGGAGTTGCCGCGACCGAAACTGCGATGTACAGCGGGAAGGATCCTAATACGACACCCGTAAGAAGCGGCGAATAGTAGAACATCACGGCTAGAAACACCGTCGTGAACGCAAGATCAATGACGAGAGTCAGTGCCGATCCAGTCAGAAATTGGCGGATATTTTCGAGCTCGCGTATTCGAGCGACGGAATCTCCGACCCTGCGAGACTGAAAGTAAGCTATGGGAAGCGCCAACAGATGGCGAAACAGGCGCGCGCCGAGCTCAATATCGATGCGGTTCGTCGTATGCGCGAACAGATAGGTTCGCAGGGTCCCTAGAATCGCTTCAAACACTCCTATTGCGACCAGTCCAACGACCAGGACGTCCAGCGTGCTCATGCTGCGATGCACGAGCACCTTGTCGATGACCACTTGAAAAAACAGCGGTGAAATGAGCGCGAACAACTGAAGAAAGAATGATGCGACAAGGACCTCGCTGAGCAAACGACGATATTTATGGATAGCGCCGAGAAACCACGTGATGTCGAATCGGTGCGATAGATCCAGTAGCGAAACGCGCCGTGCCATCAGCACGAGGCGACCGTCCCAAACGGTTTCAAATTCCGCTCGCGTCATTGCCTCAGGTAGAGGCGAGCCAGCACGTTGTACGAGGACCTTATCTTCGCCGGCCTTTCCGACGATGAGAAATTCGCCGTTGCGCAAGACAGCTATTCCAGGCAGCGGCGTACTCTGCAACCGGTACCAATCACTGCGCCTCTCCTGAGCCTTGAGCCCGAGTTGTTTGGCGCATCGCACGATTTCAACAACGCCGATCTCCGGAATGCCGATCTGATGGCGAATCTGCTCGGCTTCAGCGCCGACACCGTGAAAGCGCAACAACATCACCAAACAGCCGAGCGCAGAATCATTCGCTGATGACGAAATATTCAGACCGGTTCTTGGGATGGCCGAGGAACCGGGTTTATCTTCGGTATTCAATCGAGTTGTCGAGCTGTTCGACGCGCGGCTCGCTGAAGGGATCCTTGGTAGTCTCAAGGCTCGCAATATTGAGCCTAAACGTCCAGGTGACTGAAGCCAGCCAAATCTGGTGTTCCGCACCTTGGGATCGTGAGAAATCTGCACAAACCGCTTATCCCAGATTGCGTCGAATGCGCCGTGGCTCATTTCGACTCGGCTGTCGGACATCTGATGTGCGATAACGACGCGATCGGCATTGGCATTCACAATTGTCGCAAAGGTCCCATCGCGCAGTGACACTACGGCAGGAAAACTTGTGTTCTGAAGATCTTTCCAGCCTTTCCTTCGCAACCGGCCGTAATACCCGAAGTGCTTGATCGCGGTTATCATTTCGGGAACGCCGATCTTCGAAGATCCCGAAACCGCGAGGATCTGGTCAGGATTAACCTTGATCCCGATCAGACGTAAGCCCAAAGCAAGGGCAAACAGACCCGAGTCCATATATCGCGCTTCATTCGTAGTCATAATAATTTTTCCACTACAAACGTGGCGACGAAGGATCGCCAAAATTTACAGCGATCGTCAGCGACGAGCTGCCTCAAAAAACATTTGTGCCTCGAGCCATTCGCCTGCTGTTGGCTGGTTAACCGAGGCCCGCAAATTCACCGATCAAGTGTCATTATATTATCGTATTTCGTCGCGTTTACCGACTTCAGACGGTGGGTTTGGTTAAGAGCGACTCGGTCAAATCCGGCGCAGGTGCAACGTAGGTTACCAGCGCACCACCTGTACTGTCGCTGCCGACCTGGAATCCAGCTGCAGCATATTGACCAAGTAATGTGAGGCCTACCGTATGAACGCCGTCGCCGACATACAGCTTGCCGCCAGATCCATCGCTGTTTTCGGAGAATGCCAAGGTGGTGTTGTTGCCGAACCCGACGTCCACCAGGTCCAGACTATCCCCGGTTCCGAAGCCTGAAATAGATCCAGTAAAGGCGCCGGACTGATCGAGCTTGAGCGTGCCGGTTGCATTTGGTGCGAAAGTCGTGTTCTCGGTGGATGCTGCACCAAATTCGAGTGTTGCCGATCCGGAGATGATTGCGCTTCCGCTACCTGTTACGGCTCCTCTGAATGTGATATTGCCGCCATTGGCCAGCACAGTGCCAGAATTCTCGACCGCGCTGTCGACGATCAGCCCGCCATTGCCGGTCGCTTGCAGCGTGCCGGAATTGAGCACTACATTTATCCCTGTATCAATCTCGAGCGCTTGCGTGCCATTGGCGGTGATCGTGCCCTGGTTGACGAGAATCATCCGTCCGTCACCGAGTTCTCCGGCGCCAGAAATAATGTTGTCGACGTTGGTGAGTGTGACGTCGGAGACCGTTCCCCTGATCACATTGCCGCTGCTGTCGGACAGTATGACCTGCCCATGCCCTTCGAGGGTGATGCCATGTTCGATGAGTTCAAGGTCGGTTTGTTGCCCGGCCGACTGCAGCACAATTTGACCAGTATTGTTGATGACGCCGCTAAGAGGCAGGATCGCGCCATCACCAATTAGCATGCTCCCCGCGTTTGTGATAATGGGCGTCTGGTCGAAAACGAAGTCGCTTGCGTTCAGTGTTGAAACATTGACGCCATCCAGAGTGATTGACTGCCCCGCTGACAGTGTGATGACGGCATTCCCGGCTTCGTCACTGGTCATACGTGCCAGGACATCGCTGAAGGTGGTCATCCCCTCATAGCCGATCAGATCAATCTGATCGGCGGTCGGGTCAAAACTATAGACAGTGTCGTGTCCGATCGGCTGCGAAAACACCAGAAGGTCACTACCACGGGAGGCACTTACAACATCGTCGCCGGAGAGCGCGAGAATCGGAGAGCCGTGTGGGTAGGCCTCGACGTTGTCCGATATCGACAGATTTTCTGCGATGCCATCGGCGTTTAACCATGACATCGAAATGTCGAGCACCACCGCGCCCGAGTAGTCGCTGGGCGTGGTCACGGTCAGCGACCGCACATCGTTCGTTTGAATGGTCCAGCTTTGATCAGTGTTCTGTGTGGCACCGTTTATGATCCAACCTGCTGGCAGAGCTTTAATGGTGACGCTGACGATTCCGTCATGTCCCGACGGAACGTCAAGACCGAGATTGATGGCTTCGCCGGCGATGCCGACCGGCTTCAGGCCACCCTGCGTTGCTTGAGTGCTGAGGTTGCTAGCACCATCTTTAAAAGCACCCGCCGCAAACGTCGCCGTATAGCTGGTGCCGTTATTGGGCTTGTTGACTAGTAGCGTAAACGTGTCGACGGTTTGACCGGCAACGGTCGTCGTCCCCCAAGTTCCGGTGGGAGATACCAGCGTTACTCCGTTGCTCAAGGTCAACTTGGTTGAATCGAAGAACGAATGGTTCATTCCGGATTCGCTAAAGGTGAGGATGAGCGTACTTGGTGCGTTGTTATTACCCTGAACGCCGGCGATCGACGTGATATTGGGCGGCGTGGTATCCCCCCCCGTGACTTTGATCGTTGCCGTCGCCGTGCCGGTATCGGCACCTCCGTCCCCGTCCACTACGGTGTAGGTGACGGTTTTGGTTGTCGACGCACTCGACGCGTTTGAATAGAAAATGTCGTCGGCCAGAGCCTGAACAGCCTGTGGCGTGGCGCTTATGCTGTTGAAGCTTACGATCAACTGCGTTCCATTCGTGCCGCCCGTGAAGGTGCCGATTGCGACACCGCCGTAGGTCACAATGTTTCCGCTCACTCCGATCTGACCGGAGCCGATGCCTTGGTTGTGAACCGTCAGTTGATCTGACGACGTTCCGTTGCTGGTTACCGCCACCGCAAGATGACCGCCGCTGAAATCAGCCGAATCAATATCCGCGACCGTAGCAGCGGGTGAGATAGCCGTTGGCGCGGTGCCTGTTGTGTAGTTCAGCGTATTGCCAGCCGTGACAATGGGCACGTCGTTGGTGCCGTGGATGGTGACGGTCACCACCTGGCTGGCGGTGCCGTCGCTGGAGACGGCGGTGAAGGAGTCGGTGATCGACTGAGTGGCGCCGAGCTGCTGGATCGCGGTCTGGGTG
>Ga0207705_10003264_pt1 | contig 12343 bp, 9 predicted proteins | sample KBSC13metaG_FD_184314 | JGI IMG/M metagenome (GOLD analysis project Ga0207705, IMG submission 184314) | Corn rhizosphere microbial communities from Kellogg Biological Station, Michigan, USA - KBS C1-3 metaG (SPAdes) (version 2) | ecosystem: Host-associated > Plants > Roots > Rhizosphere > Soil ...
CGCCGATCGAGCGGTCGTCGCTGGTGAGGACCGCATTCTTGAGCGGCGCCCAGAAGCTGGGCCAGCCGGTGCCGCTTTCGAACTTAGTGGCGGAGGCGAACAAGGGCAGCGCGCAGCCCGCGCAATTGAAGACGCCTTTGCGGTGCTCGTTGAGCAGCGGGCTGGTGAAGGCGCGTTCGGTACCCTGCTGGCGCAGCACATAATAAGCCTCGGGTGAGAGCTTGGCGCGCCACTGCCCATCGGTCAGCGTAACCGCATAATGTGTCGACGCGCCGGTGCCGCCCGAGGGCCAGAACCACGCCACTGCGATCGCGCCGGTGCCCGCACCGATCAATGCTCGTCTCGAAATCTGCACGACTTTCCCTTCCCGCGGTCTCCTAAACCCCCGTCCCCTGAAAAGTGTTCATCCGATCAGCAAGATACAAGCGCGGGCGCGCCGATGTGATAATGTAGGTCAGTGACACCACCCTTTTCCATCGAAGCCGCGATCAAGGCGGAGGCGCGTGCGCTGGGTTTCGCCGATTGCCGGATCGCGCGGGCGGACGCGATTCCGGACGCGTCGGAACGCCTGCGCGACTGGCTGGCCGCGGGGGCGCACGGCGATATGGCCTGGATGGAGGATCGCGCACATCAGCGCGGCAGCCCGGCGTCGCTGTGGCCCGAGGCGAAGTCGGTGATCATGCTGGGGATGAGCTACGCGCCGCCCAACGATCCGCTGGCGCTGGCGGACGAAGTCGGGGTCGGCCGTATCTCGGTCTATGCGCAGGGCCAGGATTATCATGACATCGTCAAGAAGGGCCTGAAGGCGCTCGCGCGCTGGCTGGTCGCGAAGATGCCCGACACTGACCTCAAGGTGTTCGTCGATACGGCGCCGGTGATGGAGAAGCCGCTGGCGGAGGCAGCCGGCCTGGGCTGGCAGGGCAAGCATACCAACCTCGTCAGCCGTGAGGAGGGGAGCTGGCTGCTGCTCGGTGCGATCATGACCACGCTGGAGCTGGAGCCCGACGCGCAAGGCGAGGTGAAGTGCGGATCATGCAGCGCCTGCCTCGCCGCCTGTCCGACCGACGCGTTCCCCGCGCCGTTCAAGCTGGATGCGCGGCGCTGCATTTCTTACCTCACGATCGAGCTCAAAGGGCCGATTCCGCACGAATTTCGCGAAGCAATCGGCAATCGCATCTATGGCTGCGACGATTGCCTTGCGGTCTGCCCCTGGAACAAGTTCGCCGAGGCGGCGCATGCCAACCGCGCCTTCCACGCGCGCGCCGAACTGGCCGCGCCGGCGCTGGGCGACATATTGCAGCTGGACGATACGAGCTTTCGCGAGGTGTTTTCGGGATCGCCGATCAAGCGGATTGGGCGCGACAGGATGATGCGCAACGCGCTGATCGCGGCGGGCAATGGCGGGCTGCCGGACTTGCTGCCGCGTGTGTTGGCGCTGCTTGACGATCCGGCACCGGTGGTGCGGGGTGCGGCGGCCTGGGCGCTGTCGCGGCTCGATCCGGCGCGGTTTGAGGAAGAGGGGGCCGTGCGGCGCGCGGTCGAGCCGGATCCGAACGTAGGCCGCGAATGGGAGGGCTTGGATCGTCTTGCCGAGGCGGCCTCGCGGGTGGCGTCCAACACCTTATAAGCCGGCCGTCTGGAATCCCGGTACGCCGAGGTCGGCCAGCGCCTTCTCCTGGCGGGGGAGAAGCGAATATCCGCAACGGGGCCGATACGGGTCAGGCCGCCTCCGGCGATCCCGTCACGATGTCCCGCAGCGTGGCGAAGCAATCACCGTCGATCGCGCGTCCGACTTCGGATTTCATCACCGCCAGCGCCTCGTCCACGGGCATCGCCGCGCGATAGGGTCGGTCCGCCGTCAGGGCATCGTAGAAGTCGCACACGGTGATGATCCGGGCTTCGCGCGCGATCTGAAGCTGGTCGAGTCCGAGCGGGTAGCCCCGCCCGTCGAGCCGCTCGTGATGCGCGCCCGCGATCGCGGCCATGCGGCGGAACGGCGTAATGCGCGACAGGATGCTCGTGGTCTGCGCGGCATGGTTGCGCATCACGTCCCATTCGCCTTCGTCGAGCTTGCCCGGCTTTTCGAGAATGCGGCTGCTCACCGCGAGCTTGCCGACATCGTGCAGCACGGCGGCGCGGCGCAACTCGCGGACCGGTTCGGGCGCGAACCCAAGCGCGCCACCGACCAGAGCGGCATAGTCGCCGACGCGAGTGGAATGGCCGCCGGTGAAAGGGCTCTTGGCATCGATCACCGCGCCGAACGCTGCCGCGATCGCATCCAGATAATCCGCGTCGACCGCGACCCTCTGTTCCTGCGGTTCGAGGTCGCGCACGCGGATCTCTAGCAGGGGGTCGCTCAAACCGGCCCAGAACGCGCCCTCTGCCGCCACGCGTTGAAACAATTTTACCACTGCCGGGTCGAACCAGGTCCCCGATCGGGCTGCGACCTCGTCGTGCGCGGCTTGCGCGCCGCCGACCGAATGAAAGACATCGGCGATCTGGCCGAGCAGCGCGAACTGGCTGGCGGTGGGAATGGCGTGATTTTGCAGGCCGAGCGGCTTGCCGCTTCCATCCCAATGTTCGTCCAGCGCGGCGATCGCGTTCGCGACTTCTTCGGGGAAGCGGAGCTGCCGGGCAATGTCCGCGCCGCGCGTGCAGCGCGTCTGGATCAGTTCCCGCGCGATCGCGCTCCCGTTGCGCAAGATGTGCAGCACCGCTTTGGCACGTACGCTCATCCCTTCTTCCCGTCCGGTGGCGGCGAAGACGAAGCGTAAGGTCGGACCGATCCCCTGCGGCAACAGCTTGAAGTCGTGCTTGAACGCGCGATCGTCGGCCAGATAGACCTCGGCGATGCGCGCGGCATTGCTGCTGCAGCCCAGATCCTTGAGCAAGGTCGCATAATAGATCGTCCGCCGTTCGGCCGGCGTCATGCCCGCAGCCGCCGCCATCTGGCTCGCGATCCAGCAGGTACGCAGCGAGTGACCCTCCGGCTGCCCCTCGGTCAGGTCGAGCGCGTAGGAAAAAGCGCCGAGGATTTCGGCGAGCGACGTTCCGGAATTATCGTCCTGGGCCAGCGCCCTGACCGGTGCGTAATACATGGCTCACCTATTGAAGCGGCCATGCTTGCCACGCGGAGGTTTAAGGAGACGTCAATACGGCGGATTGGGACGCGCTCGCGTCGGGCGTGTTGGGCTTAGCGCCCAGGCGCGACCGTCAGATCTGTAAACAGGAATTCGCCGGTCGAACACATGATCCGTAGCGCGGGGGCAGCCGCCTTCATGGGGATGCTCTTCGTCTCCTTGCCGAGTGTCACCGCGACGGTGCTGCCATCATAGGTCAGCACGAACGGCTGGACCGTGCCGGGCTTGGTCATCACCGACATTGGCAGGAATTCGTCATCCTTGCCGTTGACCGAATAGCTCAGCATCTGGACCACGGCCTCGCCTGTCGGCGACTTCTTCGCGTCCATGGGGAGTGCGCCGAGGGAGAAGCCCGCAGCGGCGCTGGGCTGCTGACCCGGCGCGGCAGGATCGACGATCTGGACGCGTGTAACCGGTGCGAACTTCTTGCTGCCGGCAAGCGTGTTCAGCTTGACGTTACCCGACACGGTGAAGGGAACGCTGCCGGACGGCAGGACCAGTTCGGAGAAATGGTCAGCGGCGGTATCGCAATCATAGGTTATGCCAGCGGCCGCGGCCATTGCCGGGAACGCGATCGCGGCCAGTCCGGCAACGTACGCGCGCAAGATATATGTCATTGGCATTTCTCCCCTCGTCCAACTCCGTAACGACCTTCTAAGCATGGGTCATCCGGCGGGAAGCAGGATTGTCACCGATATGGCCGAGGTCGAGCGCAGTGGGTTGCCGGCGTGCGCAACCTTCAAACCATCGCCGGTCAGGTGAAGATCGCGGCGAACACGACCAGGAACAGATGCCGTGCGGCGGCTAGCGGGCGTTTCTGGCGGATCCCGATCCGAGCCAAACCCCAGTGGGAAGCCAGATGTAGTTTCTTGTCGCTGTGACAGGCGCCATGTGCGCGGCCGAAATGCCGCTTGGCGACGACAAGATTGCCCCGGTGATACGCCATGCGCGCTAGGCGCAGTTCCTTCGCGCAATCCAAAATGCACCTCAACTCGGGGCAATGCCTCGCAGCACCCGTTGGACGCTGTTCCCCGGGGCCGTAAGTGCCCTGAGATGACCCTGCCGTTCAGAAGAGGTCCGCTGAAAGCTTACCGCGATCAGCCGATATTCCCGCCAATTTGCTTGTTGGCCTCAAGGAACAGCGTTCTTGCGACCTGGCCGGCCTCCGCGTCATTGGTCGCGGTCGGCGGATATTTCGACTGCACCCACATCGTCCAGTCGCCCACTTTGCCAACCCAGACGCCTTCCGTGCCGCCATCGGTATCCCAGAAAGCGACCAATTCCGGTGCCGGTGCCGGCCCGATCGCCAGCGGCGGAACGTGATCCCCCGTGATGTGCAAGGTCGCGTGCGCCTTGGCGGTAATCTGGTCGAAGATATTGCGGGCGGTCATGGTCGGCGGCGCCCTGACCAAAGTCAGCATATAGCGGACCTGATCGGTCGGCCGGAAATGCAGATCGGTGCCGCTGCGATATCTGCACGACAGATAGTCAGTTCTTGGATCGATCGCCATCAGCAGGATCGTCAGGCCCTCGAAGCTTTTGGGGCAGGCAAAGCCGGAGGGACGGTGCTGCATGCCCTTGGCCATATCCAGCAGCTGCGGATCGCCTGTGCTCTGGATCAGTATCTGGGGGCCCGCAGCGATGGTGGTGCTGCCGTCCGCAGCCCGCCCGGGCTGCACCGGCAGGGGAACGCCGCCATGCGGTGTAAATCCGTAACGGACCGCTCGCTGCGTAGCGTCAAAACTCATGATGCCGCTCTTTTTGGTCAGCGCCCCGCGCACGTCCTCTGCCAACCGCTGATCGGTGGGGATGCCCGCATAGAGTTTTTCGACGACGGTGAGCGAACCCGTGAAACGGACCATGAGCGCGAACAGTCCGGGATTGGAGGGCGGATGCGCCAGATAGGCGACGGCGCCTGGCTGACCGTCCGCGCGGACCGCCAGACGGGAGATGGGCTCGTCATTTTCGCCGCCCAGGATGTAGTCACCGATCGGCGTGCTGATGGTCGATCGCGTGCAGGTGGGCGCGGCCGGCAAGGCGCTCGTCACTTCCGGGAAGATGAGTGGAACCATCGATCTTGCGATCGGAACGTCATTCGCATCGTTACGCGGAAACGCGATCGGTGCGTCGGCGTTGCCTTGGGTCTTGCAAGGCGACGCAGCAGCGGGTGCGCTGGCGATCAGCAGAGCCGCGACCAAGCCCGATAGCTTCCACCACATCCGACGATCCCCCGCGATTTTGCCGGAAGCTGCACGGACGTTTCAAAGACCGCAAGTAGGCCAGTACGTTTCTCGCTGACGCGGGATCATGCCGGAACAAGTCCGGCATGACGGGTATAAAGGCAACCCTGCTTCCCCCAAAGCAAATCAGGTTCTATGCGCGCTTCCATGAGCGATGCGGCGATCAGCCTTCAGGGGCTTAGCAAGACGTATAAGGGCGGCAAGCAGGCGTTGACCGACGTCACGCTGGATGTGCCCGCCGGACAGATTTTCGGGCTGCTGGGCCCCAATGGTGCGGGCAAATCGACCACGATCAACATCCTGGCGGGGCTGGTCACCAAGACTGCGGGCAAGGCCTCGATCTGGGGCTTCGACATCGACGAGCATCCGCGCAACGCCAAGGCCTCGATCGGGATCGTGCCGCAGGAGATCGTGTTCGATCCCTTCTTCACGCCGTTCGAGATGCTGGAGCTTTATGCCGGTCTCTATGGCGTGCCGAAGAGCGAGCGGCGTTCGATGGAATTGCTGCGCGCGGTCTATCTCGACGAGAAGGCCAATGCCTATGCGCGCTCGCTTTCGGGCGGCATGAAGCGCCGGCTGTTGGTGGCGAAAGCCCTCGTCCATAACCCGCCGGTTCTGGTGCTCGACGAGCCGACCGCGGGCGTGGACGTCGAACTGCGCCAGCAGCTTTGGGAATATGTGCGCAAGCTCAATGGCGATGGCGTCACGGTGGTGCTGACCACGCATTACCTGCAGGAGGCCGAAGAGCTTTGCGACCGGATCGCGATCATCAATCACGGTCAGGTCATCGCCAATCGCCCGACGCGCGAATTGCTGGCGATGGCGCAGGAGAAAGCGGTGACCGTGACGGTCGATCGCGATCTCAAGAAAGCGCCACAGGCGGCTTGCTTCGGCAAGAGCGAACTCAAGAACGAGCGCTCGGTCGTGATCACCTACTCCAAGGACAAGGTGAATGCGGGCGAGGTACTGGCGGCGCTGCAATCCGAAGGGCTGGGCATCGTCGACGTTTCCACCCACGAGGCGGACCTGGAGGACGTGTTCCTGAACCTGACCCGGGCGCCGGCGCACGGCTGATCCGATGAGCGCCGCGCATCACTACGACGTCCTGATCATCGGCTCCGGCGCGGCGGGGCTGACCGCGGCGCTCAATCTGGCGGATCGGCTCAAGGTGGGCGTGCTCGCCAAGGCGGGGCTGGCCGAAGGCTCGACCGCGCATGCGCAGGGCGGGATCGCGGCGGTGTTGGAGCCGGGCGACACGTTCGAAAGCCATATCGAGGACACGATGATCGCGGGGGCGGGGCTCAACGACCGCAAGACCGTCGAGTTCGTGGTCGAGAATGCGCCGGCGGCGATCGAACGACTCGCGCAACTCGGGGTGCCGTTTAATCCAGGCGAAGACGCGAGCGGCGACCGGTGGCACCTGACGCGCGAGGGTGGGCACAGCCATCGCCGCATCGTGCATGTCGACGACGCGACTGGCTGGGCGGTGCAGCAGGCGCTGCAGAAGGCGGCCGAGGCGCATCCCAATATCAGCCTGATCACCGACATGGCCGCGATCGACCTGGTCACCGGGCGCCATGCGGTGCGCTATTCGGGCGATGGGCGCGTGCGCGGCGTCTATGCGCTGCATCGCGCGACCGGGCATGTGGCTTTGTTCACCGCCAAGGCGACGATCCTCGCGACGGGCGGGGCGGGGCGCGTCTATCAATATTCGACCGCACCGCGCGGCGCCTCGGGCGACGGGATCGCGATGGCGTGGCGCGCGGGCTGCCGCGTGTCGAACATGGAATTCAACCAGTTCCACCCGACCTGCCTCTACAATCTGGAGGTCAAGAACTTCCTGATTACCGAGGCGATGCGGGGCGAAGGGGGCATTTTGAAGCTGCCCACCAACGGCCACCGCTTCATGCCCGATTTCGATCCGCGCGCCGAACTCGCGCCGCGCGACGTTGTGGCGCGCGCGATCGACCATGAGATCAAACGGCTGGGCCTAGACTATGTCCATCTCGACATCAGCCACAAGCCGCCCGAATTCATCGAGCAGCATTTCCCGACCATCTATGCCAAGCTGCTTGGGTTGGGGATCGATATCACCAAGGAGCCGATCCCGGTCGTCCCGGCGATGCACTACACCTGCGGCGGGGTAATGATCGATCTCGACGGGCGGACCGATCTGCCCGGCCTCTATGCGGCGGGCGAGGTGACGCAATCGGGCCTGCATGGCGCCAACCGGCTTGCATCCAATTCCTTGCTAGAATGCTTCGTGTTCGGCGAGGCGGCGGCCAAGCATATCCTGGCCAATTTCGACGATCTGCCTGCGCCCGACGCGATCCGGCCATGGGACGAAAGCCGGGTGCGCGATTCGGACGAGGACATCGTCGTCCAGCACAATTGGCGCGAGATCCGCCGCTTCATGTGGGATTATGTCGGCATCGTTCGCACCACCAAAAGGCTGGAGCGCGCGCTGCACCGCGCCACCCTGCTCGCGCAGGAGGTCGAGGATTATTACGGCAATTACCGCATCACGACCGACCTGATCGAACTGCGCAACCTGATCGTGGTCGCAACCCTGATCGTGAAGTCGGCGCTCAAGCGCAAGGAGAGCCGGGGGCTTCACTATACGCTGGACCATCCCGAGACGAAGGCGCGGGCGGTGGATACGGTGCTGGTACCCTGATCTGTTCCCCTCCCGCTTGCGGGAGGGGAGAAGCGTCAGCGCGGCTTTACGAAGCGGAGCGTCATGCGGTCGCTTTCGCCGATCGCGAGATATTTGGCGCGATCCTTGTCGCCCTGCGACAGGGTCGGCGGCAGCGTCCAGACCCCATTGGGCCAGTCGGCGCTGTCCTTGGGATTGGCGTTGATCTCGCTCTCGCCTGCAAGCTTGAAGCCCGCTTCGGTCGCGAGCCGGATCACGGTCGAGCGCTTGACGTAGCCGCTGCTATTCTCGCGCGCGGCATCGGCTTTCTCGGGCAGGCGATGGTCGACCACGCCGAGCATTCCCCCGGGCTTGAGCGCCTTGAAGGCGGCGCGGAAGAAGGCGCGCGCGACGGAACCGTCCTTGGCGCCGCCATCCTCGGGCATCAGCAGATTGTGGATGTTGCGGAAGGTCAGAACGCGGTCGACGCTGTTCGGCTTGGCCATGGTCGCACCGGCGACATCGAAACCGTTCACTTCGGCTTTCGTGGCACCCGGAAGCGGCGCGATCAGCTTGCGCGCGCCCTCGATCGCCTTGGGATTGTTGCCGACCACGGCGATATAATGGCCGTGGGCTGCCAGCAGCGGCATCAGGATGCGCGTGTACCAGCCGCCGCCCGGGCTATACTCGATCACGGTCTGGTTGGGCGCGACCCCGAAGAAGTCGAGCGTCTCGAGCGGATGGCGATATTTGTCTCGCGGCTTTTCGGACTCCAGTCGGCTGGAATTGGCGACCGCAGCCTTGAGCGCCGGGTTGGGCGCGGCGTGGACGGGCGCGACGAACAGGATCGAGACGGCGAGGGCGGTGAGGCTGGCGGAACGCATGGGGGACATCCTCTTCGAATTTTCGTGGCCGATCCGTACCCTCTCGGCAGATGGGGGCGAAACGAAAAAGGACTCGGCCGATCGCATGCGCGGGCGCTTCCACGAATGGCTAACACACTCTAGAACACCCCTCGCATGGCTTCCAACCACCTCTATCTGGTCGATGGCTCCGGCTATATTTTCCGGGCTTATCATCGGCTTCCGCCGCTCACCAATCAGCATGGCCAGCCCGCGGGCGCGGTCTACGGCTTCACCACCATGATGTGGAAGCTGGTCGAGGAGCTTAATGCGGCCGACGGGCCGACACACATGGCGGTGATTTTCGACGCCTCGTCGAAGACGTTCCGCAACGACATGTACGACCAGTACAAGGCGCATCGGCCGCCGCCGCCCGAGGACCTGGTCCCACAATTCCCGATGATCCGCGACGCGACGCGCGCTTTCTCGCTGCCGTGCATCGAGGAAGAGGGGCTGGAAGCCGACGATATCATCGCCTGTTATGCCAAGGCTGCGCTGGCCGAAGGTTGGAAGGTGACGATCGTCAGCTCCGACAAGGATCTGATGCAATTAATCGAGCCCGGCAGGCTCGATTTGCTCGACACGATGAACAACCGCCGCCTGAGCGTTGAGCATGTGAAGGAAAAGTTCGGGGTGCTGCCCGAGCAATTGGGCGACGTGCTGGCGCTTATGGGCGACAGCGTCGATAATGTGCCGGGCGTACCCGGGGTCGGGCCGAAGACGGCGAGCGAGCTGATCCAGACCTATGGCGACCTGGAGGGCGTGCTGGCGGCGGCGCCGAGCATCAAGAAGCCCAAGCTCAGCCAGAACCTGATCGAACATGCGGACAATGCGCGCCTGAGCCGCGAACTGGTGCGGCTGGTGTGCGACCGCCCTCTGCCGCAGCCGCTGGAAGAACTGGCGCTCAAGGGGCTGGTGCGCGAGCCGCTCCAGGCCTTCCTGATGCATCAGGGCTTCCGCTCGCTGCTGACGAAATTGGGCGGCGAGGAGGTGAGCGCGCAGCTTCCGGCGCGGGTCGAGGATGCTCAGCCGTTCAACCACAAGGATTATGAGGCGGTCATCACCGAGGCCGACCTCGACCGCTGGATCGCGGACGCTTTCGCAGCGGGCGTGGTCGCGGTCGATACCGAGACCGACGGGGTCGACTGCATCCAGTGCAATCTGGTGGGCATCAGCCTCGCCACCGCGCCGGGCAAGGCCTGCTACATTCCGGTCGGCCATGGGCGGAGCGGCGAGGACCTGCTGACCGAGCGGCCCGAGCAATTGCCACACCCCCTCGTGCTGGCGAAGCTGAAGCCGCTGCTGGAGGATCCGGCGGTGCTCAAGGTCGGCCAGAACCTCAAATACGACCTGATCATGTTCCGCCGGGCGGGCATCGATATCGCGCCCTATGACGACACGATGCTGCTTTCCTACGACCTCGACGCGGGGCTGGGCGGCCATGGCATGGACGAACTCGCGCGGCGCCACCTCGACCATGCCTGCATCGAGTTCAAGGAGGTTTGCGGCACCGGCAAGAGCCAGGTCACGTTCGACGCGGTGCCGATCGACCGCGCGACCGAATATGCGGCCGAGGATGCCGATGTAACGCTACGGCTGTGGAAGCGGCTGAAGCCCCGGCTGGTGCCCGAAGCGGCGAACCGGGTCTACGAGCTGGTCGACCGTCCCCTCGTGCCGGTCGTCGCCGAAATGGAGCGCGCGGGCATCCTGGTCGATCGCGGCGAGCTGCATAAGCTTTCGACCGAATTCGGCGAGGAGATCCTCAAGCTCGAGGCCAAGGTGCACGAGGCGGCGGGCGGGCCGTTCACGATCGGCAGCCCCAAGCAATTGGGCGAGGTGCTGTTCGACCGGCTTGGCCTCGCCGGTGGGCGCAAGGGCAAGTCGGGCGTCTATTCGACCGACGTCAACGAGATGGAGCGGCTGGCGGCGGAGGGTGTCGAGGTCGCGAAGCTGGTGCTCGACTGGCGCCAGCTCACCAAGCTCAAATCGACCTATACCGACGCCCTGCAGCAGCAGATCAATGCCGGCACGGGACGCGTCCACACGAGCTTCAGCCTCGCGGTGGCGCAGACCGGGCGCCTGTCCTCGACCGACCCCAATCTCCAGAACATCCCGATACGCAGCGAGCATGGCCGGCGCATCCGCCATGCCTTCGTGGCGCCCCCGGGGCACGTTCTGCTGGCTGCCGATTATTCGCAGATCGAGCTGCGGCTGGCGGCGCACATGGCCGACGTGCCGCAATTGCGCGAGGCATTTGCGCAAGGGCAGGACATCCACAATCTGACCGCCGAGGAATTGTTCGGCACGGTCGATCGTGACACGCGTGCCAAGGCCAAGACGATCAACTTCGCCATCCTCTACGGCATCTCGTCGTGGGGACTGGCGGGCCGGCTCGGCGTCGACCGAACCGAGGCGCAGGCGATCATCGACCGCTATTTCGAACGCTTCCCGGGCGTGAAGAATTACATGGCGGAGACGATCAACCAGCTGCGCGAAAAAGGCTTCGTCACCACTCTCTTCGGCCGCAAGACGCACTTGCCCGGCATCAAGGGCAAGACCGTCGGCGAGCGCCAGAGCGCAGAACGCCAGGCAATCAATGCGCCGATCCAGGGTACCAGCGCGGACATCATCAAGCGCGCGATGGTGCGGATGGGCCCGGCTTTGGAGGCGGCGGGTTTGGACAAGGTGCGCATGCTGCTCCAGGTCCATGACGAACTCGTGTTCGAACTGCCCGAGGGTGACATCGCCGCCGCCAAACCGGTGATCGAGATGGTCATGGCGGAGGCCGCCGAGCCGCATGTCAAACTGTCCGTCCCGCTCGGCATCGAGATCGGCACCGGCCACTCGTGGGGCGACGCGCATTGAGCCAGATCTCCGTCCGGTTGCTGCCGCCGGGTTCCGGGCAGCGGCGCGTTGAAGCCTGCATGTATGCGTTGCCCTGTCCGATCGCCATGAAAGCCGCCTGTGGCGACTGCTAGCACCAAGCCGCTCGACGCGACCGGGCCGGGCGATATCGAGGCGCTGGCCAAGGGCGGGCGCACCAATTTCTTCGGCTTCCTGTTGCGGCTGGCGGCGCGGCTGCCCTTCCTGTTCATCGCGGGGCGCTGGTATGGCGCGGACGCGCTCGGCCGCTTTGCCTATGCGACCATCATTGTCGAATTTGCGGGCCAGCTTGCAACGATGGGGCTGAAGCGCGGGCTCGCGCAGCAGCTGTCCAACACCAAGCGCGACCATACCCATGTCGTGTGGGACGGCCTGCTGGTTGGCTGGCTGGGGTCGCTGGTCGCGGCGGGGATCCTGATGCTGGTGCCCGAGCTGATGTTCCCCAATTCGGAGATCAACCAGCGCGACTATCTGCTGCCGTTGACGATCTTCGGGTGGGCGGGCTCGGACATCGCACTCGCGGCCCTCGCCTATCTCGGCGAT
>Ga0207705_10003271_pt1 | contig 12333 bp, 9 predicted proteins | sample KBSC13metaG_FD_184314 | JGI IMG/M metagenome (GOLD analysis project Ga0207705, IMG submission 184314) | Corn rhizosphere microbial communities from Kellogg Biological Station, Michigan, USA - KBS C1-3 metaG (SPAdes) (version 2) | ecosystem: Host-associated > Plants > Roots > Rhizosphere > Soil ...
CCGGCGCCGACGCTTCAATGAGGCCGCGGCGAATTCGCCGCGGAAACGCGAGACGGGCATCCAATCCCGAAAAGGCCAAGATCGCTTCAATGAGGCCGCGGCGAATTCGCCGCGGAAACCGCGGTGCGCACGCTGCTCGCTGACAAAGAGTGGGTGCTTCAATGAGGCCGCGGCGAATTCGCCGCGGAAACGCGGGCGCACCAGGCGGAACGGGCTGGCCGGGCCCGCTTCAATGAGGCCGCGGCGAATTCGCCGCGGAAACCAGCAATGCAGCAGCCTTTTCGGTGTTTTGTCGCGAGCTTCAATGAGGCCGCGGCGAATTCGCCGCGGAAACGCGTTCCTGGCCGCCTCGCAAAGCGTGCAGACCGAGCTTCAATGAGGCCGCGGCGAATTCGCCGCGGAAACGCTGATGTCCAGCGAAACCGTATCCGGGTACTGGCTGCTTCAATGAGGCCGCGGCGAATTCGCCGCGGAAACGAACCAGCGGCGCAGCACGTAGCTGCGCACCAGCGGCTTCAATGAGGCCGCGGCGAATTCGCCGCGGAAACGCGCTTGCCTTGCTTGATCAGGTCGCGCGCCTGGTCGCTTCAATGAGGCCGCGGCGAATTCGCCGCGGAAACCGGATCATCGAACGCACGCCGTGGGGCGAGCGACTGCTGCTTCAATGAGGCCGCGGCGAATTCGCCGCGGAAACAAAACGTAGCAACATCACTACAACCAAAGTCACCACCCGCTTCAATGAGGCCGCGGCGAATTCGCCGCGGAAACGTCCGCGGTGGGTGTCGGGACTTATGCGCGCATTGCGGCTTCAATGAGGCCGCGGCGAATTCGCCGCGGAAACAACGAAGAACAGACGCCTCATCGAGACTGGATGCCGTGCTTCAATGAGGCCGCGGCGAATTCGCCGCGGAAACCCCGAAAGAGCGCCCTCGAGGATCGATCTTCCGGGCGTGGCTTCAATGAGGCCGCGGCGAATTCGCCGCGGAAACGCCGTTGGCGCTGGTCGAGAACGTCCCCGCCTTCACAGCTTCAATGAGGCCGCGGCGAATTCGCCGCGGAAACACGCTGCGGCCCTCCCCGCGAGCAAGCAATCGTTCGCTTCAATGAGGCCGCGGCGAATTCGCCGCGGAAACCCAAACCGGCCAAGCCAGCCATCCGTCTCGAACCCATGCTTCAATGAGGCCGCGGCGAATTCGCCGCGGAAACGCGGCCAGCTATGACAGAGCAGTCCGGTGCGGCCTTCGCTTCAATGAGGCCGCGGCGAATTCGCCGCGGAAACAAGGCGCGTGGGGAGCCAGTGGCGGTGGCAGATGTTGCTTCAATGAGGCCGCGGCGAATTCGCCGCGGAAACTGCCCACGCTGATTCCCTTGTCTCGCATGGGTTTAGCAGGCCCCGTGCGAGAGGTGGCTTGTTCGATGCGCGCGCAGACCCGGTTATTAACCGAGTATCGGCAATTTCGCGTCCAACGAATGGATTGTCAAGGAACTTGTTGTTGCGAGGGCTGGCCGGGTTTCCGGGCATCATCCAGGTGCTCGCGGCGCCTGGGCAAGTATCGCGCATCAGCGATGTGGCGGGAATGAGCATGGTCAGACGATGATGGGTTCGCGTGCGACGGGGCTGAACTTGTCACCCAGGCTGACGACGCGTGGCTTGACTTTGTCGGCCGGGCCGAGGTCGATCACGAGCAGCGCGTCGACGCGACCATTGATGACGCCGTCCAGCAACTGGATCATTTCAGCGTGTCGTCGACGACTGAGCCGACACTGGAAGACGGAAAGTTGCAGCCATTCGCCGAAGCCTTTCATGAGCTTGAATACGCGGCGCCAGCGTTTGTCGTCGCGGATGTCGTAGGTGACAAGGTACAAATGTTCGTCCATGGCTTTCTCACCGTTTGCGATGTCAGCGGGTGGTGAAATTCGGATAGTCGTCGAGTTCGCCAAGCAGAAAACGACCGAGCAGACGCGCCTGCAATTCCAGTAGCCGGCGGTAACTCAAGCGGTAGCCGAACAGGGGATGGGTGACCTCCTGCGACAGCCGGCGCTCGAACGCGGCGATGAATCGTTTGCGGCCATCCGCGGTGAGATTCACGCTGCCGGCGGCACTGACGAAATCGCTGGGGTGAACTTCGCCATTGTTGATCACCAGCATCACCACGGAATCGGCAAGCAACGGACGAAAGGGCTCCATCATGTCCAGCGCCAACGCTGGCCGGCCGTAACGCGGCTGATGGTAGAACCCGCGGAATGGATCAAACCCGACCGCCTGCAACGTCACCGTAAGCGTACGCGCCAGCATGGTATAGGCGAAGGAAAGCATCGCATTGACCGGGTCAGCAGGCGGCCGGCGGTTGCGTTGCGTGAAGTCGAAGGACAACAAGGTTTCGTCCTCCGGCGTGGTGGGCTTGAGCGTATTGCGAAATTGGCCGAAGTAGATGGCCGCGGCGTTGCCTTCGATGCCGAGCAGCATTTCCAGGCTTCCGGCGCGCTCGGCCTGTTGCCGGGTGCGCTTCAGGTCGGCGATGACCTGCTCGGGTTTGTCATCCGGTTTCCAGTTGCGGCGCAATTGGGTGCGGCTGTTGGCGATCTTGGCAGAGACGAATCCTCGCGCCAGCCGCAGACAGGCATGTTCGTCGAAACTGGCCCGGTATTGCGCGGTGCGCAACTCCACATTCTTGTGACCATTGCCGACGGTATGGCCGAAGAAAAATCCACCATAGCTGTGCCAAGTGACCGGGATGCCACGTTGCATCAATTCCTGGAGGCACGGCGTGGTGATGTAGATATTGCCCTGTACGATCACCTGCGAAACTTCGCGCAACCGGGCGGTGGCCAGCAACTGTCCGTTCTTGTCGGTGACCTCCAGCAACTCGCCCTTCTTGGCGAGCTTGGCGCTGTGGTGCTGGATGTACAGGGGCAGGGCTTCGTGCAGCGATACCGCCAGCGGGCGCGGCGACAATTCGGTTTGCTTCAGGAATTGCACCTCGTCGGGCAGGCAGATGCCGACCAGCGAGCAACGCGGACATTTCGGACTATCCACCAGCGGCGGTGGCATCTCGCCGCCGGCAGCCATCGCGCGAAGTTCCGCGATCGCATTGCGCGTGAGGGAGAGCAGTTCGTCGTCGAAGGCAACGGCGACACGTTCCTTGCTTTCGACATAATAAATCGCGCCTTCTTCGCAGACGTAACCGTGTTCCCGCAACAGCAGGCCTTGCGCGCACAACTGTACGCGCTCGGGGTCATACACGCCTCGCGTGGTGTGCGGCCGCTTGCCGCGTTTGTAATCGACGGGCGTGACGACGTCACCCTCGCCCTCGATCAAATCGAGCTTGGCAATCAGGCCGAGTTTGTTGGATGACAGCGTGATTGAACGCGCATGGATTTCGATGCGTTCTTCCGCGGCCTTGTCTGCGTCGGGCAGATCGCCGGATGGCTTGTCCACGCGCCGATGCTTGTAACGGCCCTCGACGGTATCGGCCGAATCGGTCCATTCGCCCTGCACCCACTCCAGATAAGCGAGGCGCGGACAATAGACATGCTCGTTGAGCATGCGCACCGGAATCAGGGGCTGGTCGCCGCCCAATTCCGGGAATGGAAGCTCCAAGTCACCCTGTCTTGGCTCCATCGAAGTATCCCCATGGCCTTCGATGCAACCGGTTGTACTCCCGATGCGGGCATTCGACAACTGCCGGGGTGCCGAAACATGTGTTTGTTCGTGCGGTGAGTGATGAAAGGGCCGGCAATTTGCTGCCAAACACTATCTGTCATCGGAAAAGGGGTTCAACAGCGGCACACCCGTGGCGCCGAAGTGCCGGCCGTTGCGGGTCACGACGGTGAGGCCGTGGATCAGCGCGGTGGCCGCAATCAGCTTGTCGAGCGCGTTTTCGGCGCGCGGCGCGCACAGCTGCCCCCAAAGTTGGGCGATATCGGCATCGACATCGAGAACATTCCCGGCGAAGTCCGTGAGGATGGATTGCAGCCAACGTTCCAATCGGCGTGCCTGCAATGCATCGCCGCGATGGTGGATCAGCGCAACGCCGCGGCGCAGCTCGCCGACGGTAATCACTGAAAGAAAGACTTGTACTTGGCTGGCGGCGACATCCGCGAAGAACTTTCTGACGCCCGCGTCGGCTTTGTGGCCTTTGCGGATTTCGCTGACTACGTTGGTATCAATCAAATACACGGCGCGAGGACTTGCCGGAGCGCACGCGCGCGAAGTCCGTGTCACGACCCACGTTTGGCATGCGGGCAAGCACGTCCGCAAGGCTTTTGCGACGGGTAGGAGCGAGGGCGGCTTCGAGGATGGCGCGATGCTCCGCCTCGGCACTGCGGGCGTGCGTCGCAGCGCGCTGCTTGAGCTTACGCACCAGCGATTCATCGAGGTTTCGGACAATCAGGTTGGGCATCTTTCATCTCACTCCTGCATCAAGTGATATCAATGATAGCACCTATATGGCGGGAGCGCATTGCTTAGGCTGGAATGGCAGGCGAAGCCGAGCGCAATGGGGACCTTCGGCAGGTTTGGAGAATGTCAGAAGCTGCCGAGGCTGGCTTATACAGGACGCGCAGACGTGAAGTTGCGGAACTTGCCTTGGGTAACGCGGTGGCAGCGAAATATTTCTTGAATTCCCCGCTTTGCCAATTCGGCGCGGTCGGGGTTCTCAGACTTCAGCTTTGCCAAGGCCACGAGCGAGGTCGCCGTATCAAGGTCTATGAATTGATCCCAGATTGGCCAAGTGAATTGCACATTCCTGCTGCTCCCCGAGAAGCCGGTAGTGGAAAGTCGGCCAGCTTGTGGTGCCGTAGCAAAGAGGGGGAGCGCCTCGATAGCCAAGCGGTAGGCGCCCCATACAACTCCCAATTTCTTTCTGTCGTTGTCCTTGCTTGGTTCGCTCCATTGCAGTGCGTAGCGGATATCGTCGTTCGGATCCCAGCGAAGGCTGTGATTCTGCATCGGATCGGTGTATGTCCAATCGGAAAACAACGCTCTTTCGAGGTGCTGCTCCGTCGTATCACCGATGATTGTTCGCATCGTGCCGAGAAAATGCTGGTGGCCGGCGCCGCTCATGGTGCGGAAGGCCGTGTCTGCAATGGTTCCCGTTGGCTTCCCTCCCGACTTGCTTTCCACCGCATCGCTGCCCAAAGCTGCAAGAAAGTTGATCTCGGTCCTGGCGTTGGCAGTGGCTTTGTTTTGCGCTTTACCCAGTATCGTGTGGAAATCAGTGCTGAAAATCGTCAGATCATCGGCGATGTTTATAGCTGGTGCATTGCTTTGTGCTGCGAGGTACGCGTGCAACCGTGCGACGAATTCGTTTTGTGATATAGCGTCGCTCAATCGTAAAGTCGCTGACCAGCAATCTTCTCGGTCGGACCATGCCAGCCTTGGGTCGAGGTCGGGCCAGACAAGAGTGGACACGCGCAGTGTGCCGAGCGCGGTCATGAATGCAACGAGATTGTCCGCTCGAATGCCTCGGAAATCGTATTGCATTATTCGTGTTCTCCCGGATGTGACGCTTCCCACTCACTGCGTCGGTGATCAGCTAGTCTCAGAATGGCTTCCAGCCATGCCAAGCCCCACCAACCGAAATGCCGTGTGAGACGCCAATAGCGCTCGGAAACACCGGAGTCGAGCCGTTCCAGCCGAGTGTCACTGGTATGCGTCAATTGCCTGTTCTCGAACTCAATCGAGACCTGCTCCGGCGATTCGTCCACGGCTACGGGTGCGAAAGGGCGGCACCAGCCGTGGTGGCTCGCCACCAAGTGAAGTACGAGATCGCGCAGCAGCGGATCGCTTGGCAATAGGTCGGGTGCAGATTCCGCCAGGCGTACGGAAAGCAATTCGTGCCGCCCGCCCTTTGGGTATCCCGCGGTGTTACGCACCGATTCGTAACGTTGCCGCCCTTGTGGAATCGCGCCCGACTTTGCAAGCAGCGGACCGCGTGCCCATGGGTTGCCGTTACGCAGAATGGCTTGGAAGCGCGGATCAGCCTTGCCGAGATCATGCAACCGGCCGGCGCGACGCAATGCGTCGACCAGGTGCGGTGGCAGACCGCAGGCGAGGGCGAAGCGTTCCGCGAAAAAGCCGACGCCCTCCAGATGTGATGACAAGGTCACGTCTACGGTGCCAGACGCGGTTGCATCGTCCTCGTCTCCGAAACTGTCATTGATCGTGAATTGCTCTAGCCGTCTGGACCCATGCAAGATGAAACCACCCGCGGGGTGGAAATCGAGACGCGGATGGTTATCTTCGGCCAACGCGCGACACGCAGTTTTCAGCCAGACATTACCCGAATCATTGTCGATTTCACCGGCGATTTGTCCGAGCAAATCCAACATGTCCCGCAGTGTGACGTGCGGATCTTCGTCGTAGGACGTTTGGGCTTGCGGCAACCAGTCTTGCAAGGCCCGAACCGACCTTGTTGGCGGCCAGTATTGGAGCAGGTCCTCGTGCAGGCGCAACTGGGCTTTGGCATGCGTCTGCAAGGCGGCGCGATCGCCGATATCAAGACGTACGCCGGCAGGGATATCTCCCAGAACCAAACTGTCACCCAGGCTTGCGGGAAGGATGCAAACGTCCCCGGGGCGCAGTTCGTTTGAGCTGTCGATGACGTCGACTTCATTCCGGTTACGCCAGCGAACAGCCTTGCGGGTCGGTGCAGACGGATCGTTGTTGTTGTCCGGTGATGGTGCTTCGCCTTCGAGATCGGAATTCGATGCGGCAATGTCTTGCCCCTTGATCCAGCGGCGAAAAGTTCCAATCGGGACGGAAAGGCATTCTGCGGTAGTGGGCGGCGCTAGCGTGAGAGTGTCGATTGCAGTGTTTCCTTCACCGTCGTCGCCAAGCTCGATGTCGGCACGCCAACAGACCTGCACATCCGCGGAGCCGCGGTCGATGCCGTGCAGGAACAGCGAAACATCTGCGGTGGGGTCAGGTTGAGGTGCAGTTTGCGCCCAACCGTCGATGTGCGCGGGCAGCATGATGGGCGTCAGTGGCGGGGTCACCGTCAAGTCGGCGAGCGTTTTCACGTCGGTCAAATTGTTGCCCAGCACCGCAATGCCGAAGTCGACGGTGTCGCCAGCTCCAGCGATTTGCTTGAGCCATTGCCAGGTATTCGCCAGCGCCGTGCCATAGACGGGATCGTCGGAACTGCTAATGGCTTGGTTTTCGCGCACGACGATCGATGCTTTTGCATTGATGGTGCGCCCCATACGGTTTAGTCGCCCGAATCGCTGGCGTAGGGCATCGAGGCTCGCGCATTCGGTCACCATGGCGTCGAAATCCAGGTCTGCACCGACCTCAAGTGTCTGCGTAGCAACCACGACGACGGGTTCCTCGAGTACCCTTCGATCCGATCGATCAGAGGCCAGTGCGGCAAGATGCTTTGCGACCATGTCATCTTTGTCGATCGGTCGCATGCGGCCTGTCAGCAGCACCGTTTGCTTCGAGTGGTGCTTCGACCCGGAAAGAATGGCATGCACGGCGCGCGCCGTGGCAACACGGTTGCAGAAAATTACGATGGCGCGGTGAGTGTCGTCTACATGCGCCAGCGCTTGTTTGGCCAGTTCCTCGGCCAGATTGTTGTCCGCGGTCTTGCTCGTACCCTTGACCGGTTCGCACAAGGCGGCGTGCTTGGCCGCAAGCTGTCGTTTGCCCAAGGGGTGCTCAGGATCTTTGGGCTCACCCGATTCGTCCTTGAAGACATCCTCCATGCCGGGGGGAGGTGTCGCTGACATAACCGATACGAAGAACGAATTTTGGAGTGGCTCCCTTGCCCATGTGCGGTATTGGCGAATGGCGGAGAGTGTTTGCAGCAACGGGCGCGCGCAGTGCGCTTCGTCCAGCAGGATTAAGCTGTCGTTGGCAACCAGTCCGGCATGGATAGGCCACGCTTTGAACGATCTACCGTAAGCCCGGAATAGCAGACGTGAACCGAGCTGGTCGACCGTCGTGCAGATGATGGTCGGTTTGGTTGGCGATCTGGCCCAGCCTTCGGTGCGATACATGCCACCGCGTAACACATGGGCTTCCAGGGGCAGCGAATCCCGGTTTGCTTCGCCGGATAGGCTGCGTAGTCGTTCTGCGACTTCCTTGAGAATGCCGCCGGTGGCATCGCGCAAGCGTTTTGCAAGGTCGCATGCCCGTTCGAACGCTTCGTCGACAATGATGCGCCGATCCACGGTGAAGAACAGGCGCCGTGGTAGCGGCAACGGTTTGCCTTCGACCCGTGCGCGGGTGCTGGCGGCGAGGGCGAACACGGCGATGTCGATGCAAGCGGTTTTTCCCGAGCCTGTGGGCAGGCCGATCACTTCGGGCCATGGCGAGGTGTGGTTTTCAAGGACACGCTTAGCCAACTGGCGTTGCCACGCGAACGGCTTCTTGTGCCAGAGCGCCTCGAAGAAATGCTCGAAATCGGCTGCGGAAAGCTCAGGCATGCCCGTTCTCCCAGTCCATGGGCCGGCACAAGCCGTAACCACGAAAACGGCCTGCTCCCACGATCACCGGACCCGTCACAGGTTCAGCGAATATCAGGATGGCGTGCGTGTGTTCCAAGCTGCCGCCATCTCGCTTGCGGGTCAGCGGGGGAAATCTGCGGGCGTGCGGCACACCTTCCACGCTAGATACTCGGTTGAGCAGAACCGTCTCGGGTCGAGGCAGCCCTATGCGCTCGCAAGCCTGCTTCAAGCAATCGGCAGCCTGGTCCCATTTGTTGGTTCCCTTGAAGTGCCGATCGAGCACCACCGGCGTGACGCTGGCCCAAACCCGCGATGCACCGGTCCACGTCTTGCCTTGCAGATTGTAGGGAGGAGTACTGCGCAATTCGATTTCGGCTTCTGCCTTTAACAACTGCCCATCGAAGAGCCTGAAAGATTGGGGCGCCCCTGTGTCGGGACTCCAGAACAAAGGGTTTAGGCAACGCGCGGTGTCGTCGGGGTTGAGTTCGCGTGGGAGTACCAGCGCCATGCCCATGATGTGACCGTCGGCGCGTGGGCGACCCACGAATGGCAACGAGACCAAGGCCAGGTGGGGCTTGCGAGTCGGCAAATCGGTCCCGGGCTGGTGTCCTGACAGCCACTCGGGAATTGGGTCCGGGCAGTATTTGAGCAGAGTGCCTCGCAAAGCCTCGGTGAGGCGCAACGTCGACGTCAACGGGTAGCGCCGGCCACGCAGCACAATGACCAGCAGATTGGGATCGAGCATCGATGACGATGGCGGTTCGGGCAAATGCTTGGCAGCGTGTGCATAACCCTGCCACCGGCCAGTATCGGGTCGGTGCGTGACGGGTTCGGTGTCGCTAAGTTGTGCGAACTCAGCTTCCAGCGCCTTGAGCGTCGCCGCAGCTTCCTTTCGTTCTGCTTTGTCTGGCAATTTTTTCTTGTCGTCTCTGGTTTTTTGAATGGCAGCCTGAAGATCGCGCCAGGTGATGCACGCGTCGTAATTCATGCGGTGTTGCAGAGAATCAAGACGTCCCTCGTAACTGACTCGCATGCGTTGCGCGGCGACGCAGTCACTGGGTTGCCATGTTGCCTCAGGCGGTTCGGGTTCGACCCACATCTGAACCAGCGAGGCAGAATGCCCCACACGTGTGACTTCGCCGACCAGTGCCTGCAGCGCAGCGAGATGTTCGCCGGCGTCTGCCTCGGGCCAGATCAGGAAAACGTCAGGCGATTCCGGAATGGCAACGGGAAAGCTGCGCGGCTGCCGCGAACGGTACTCGAGCAATACATCGAGCCCGGCTTCCTTGAGCTTTTTCAGATCACCGGTGTCGGGTATCTTTGTGCCGAGCTTGGAGTCGTTGACGGGCACGTAGCTGACAACCGGGCCTTTTTGACGATCGGAACGCCGATCCAATGCGTCGGACGCGGAAACGTGTGGTGGTGGCAAGGCTTCCATCCAGTGCAAAGCAGCGCCTTGCATGGGGTCTTGCCCGGTCTCAAACCAAGCGGCCGCCAACGCCATGAAGATACGGTCGGGGTGCGGCGGCCATTCGGTGCGTTGCTTTTCCCGACCGTCCGAGGCTGCCATGGCCCAGCCCATCAGATAGCGCAGGCCGAGGGCAAACATCAGTCGTTCTCCCCACCTTCGGCGGCAGCCAGTGTTTGACTGCGGCTGACCAGTTCGATCAACTCACCGGAAGGCCGCAACTGGATTTCACCTTCCCATGGCAGGCCGGCCGCTTTTGCTGCCTCGATGGCTTCGTTGCACAGGGCAATAGCTTCGTCGCCAGTGAGTTCGAAACGCTTCGGTTCTTGGCCGGGCCGGCCCAGCAAATTCCATACGAAGGCCTCGGTGGGCACTAATTGGCAACGCGAGCGCAGGTCCGCGCCCTCCTCGCGCGTCAATGTGGCAGCGGCCAAGCCGATGGCCGCCAAGGCGGTGCGTGCGGCGGCATCCACGGAGGCATCCGATTCCGCGCTGCCGCCAAGCGGGAAGCGCAGGCGACGCAAGGTGGCCAATGACAGCACCGTGGTTTGCATCGCTTTGGTGAGCGTAAAGCCGCCGGCGATGATGCTAGGCATCACGTTGCCGTGATTCGCCTCCGATGGCTTGCCGTCTTTGCCCAATTTTTTGGTGCCAAGTTTGCTGTCGAGAGTCCATGATGGTTCATTGTTACTACGATCTTTCCGATCGTAGAGCGGCCCCGCTCCCAGCATGATTTGAGCGGGATCGATACGGCTGCTGGTTTTGAATCCGGCGACCGCGCCATATCCAACCAGTTCGGATACCAACGCGCGCTGGAACTTCGCCCCCAAGCCGCCCCGTGGCCCCGTGGAGTCCCACAAGCCGAAGACCAGCGCTGTGGGATTGAGCCCGAACAGACCGGTAGCGTTGCGCACGCCGACCGTGTCCAGGATGCGACCTTTTCCCGACTTCCGGAAAATTGTGCCGTCAAACGTGCAGTCGCGGAAGATCGCATCGGCCGCGCGATGCGGAGCATCGAGACTCGTCACCGTAAAGCGCTTGAGCAATTTCTCGTCGTCGAACTTCGCAACGAGGAGCGGCAGCGACAAGCGACCAGCGCGGCACGCTTCCAGCAATGCTTGTTCGTTGCGATTGGCCTGCGATTGCACCGAATCCAGAATCACGCAGTCGACGGGTGTCCCATCGATGACGCGTGTTTCCGTGGCGTACTTGCCGCCCTCATAGGTGGGGGGGAACACCTTGTCTCCAAGTCCGCCTGCAGGCTGGTACTCGGTGATGCAGCGAAACGCAGCAGCATGCGATGCAATGGCTTCTTGCAGATTGTTGAGAGAAAAGGCCATGACACGGTTCCTTCTATGGTCGAGAATTTCTGGTTATTACGATGCACCGGTGATTAATCGTATCGGCCTAAGTTATCCAAACCCGCAATGTCACCAGCTCCCACGCCTCATCCGGGTCATCGATGCCGATGATCTCGGCGTGCAGCACGTGTGCGCGATCGGCCAGCGACGCGGCGGCGGCGTTGTCGAGACGTGGGAGGTAGCCGAGCTTGTAATCGCGCCAGAACACTTCGATGGCGCGGGCGTCGTGTGGGTTTCCGGATTGCCGGCGCAATCGCAGCGAATCACCGAGGCGCAGTTGCGCCAGCACCTTGTGGCAGTCGTAATGATGGCTGCCGGCGATGCGGCAATCCTGCAGGTGCAAACTGTGCAAGGGAGCGCGCGCCCGCATTGAGGTCACGGCGGCAAGCAATGGGGCACCTATGCTGGCGACCAATGCGCCGAGAAAGCGGCGTCGCGGTTTCGATGCGCCATCGGCGATGGCCACGGCGCGGCGCCCGGGATGGTTCGACTGCGTCTCCATCACGCCCCCTGTGAGTTCGGACCCTACACCGCTGTCACGGTGCAGGCAACACAGTAAGCACGGTCATGTCTCAGGAGGCGAGACGACTTTTGACGCAGCTGCAGGAGTCATGACCGCCGCAATCGTTCCTGGCGAACAAGACTTCGTGGCGCAGCCCCCGGGCGGCGATTCTCCCAAAATTGCCGATGTCGCCGCAGGTGAAGAAGCGACAGCAATCGGGCTTCCGCCTTCGCGGGAATGGCGGGCAACCCATCAGCGCGACGACACGTACTTCTCGCGACGAATGTTCTTGATCGGCATCCCGAGTTCCTTCAACTGGGTGAAGGTGGCGTCGATCATGTCAGGGTTGCCGCAAAGGTAAGCGATGTCGTGCTCGGGGTCGGGCTGGAGTTCCGGCAGTACGTCCTGTACGTGGCCGCGGCGGTCGTGCGGACGCGGCGCGGCGCGCGCGGCGCGTGAAAGACAGGCGCGGAAGGTGAATTCCGGATGCTTGTTCGCGAACGCTTCGAATTCCTCGCCGTACAGGAGTTCCTGTTCGTTGCGTGCGCCGT
>Ga0207705_10003277_pt1 | contig 12330 bp, 9 predicted proteins | sample KBSC13metaG_FD_184314 | JGI IMG/M metagenome (GOLD analysis project Ga0207705, IMG submission 184314) | Corn rhizosphere microbial communities from Kellogg Biological Station, Michigan, USA - KBS C1-3 metaG (SPAdes) (version 2) | ecosystem: Host-associated > Plants > Roots > Rhizosphere > Soil ...
GCGACTCCCCTATAGGCTCGCCGCGTTCATTCAGCCATTTTTCAGGGAGCGGGGCGTCTAGCGGCGCGATGAAACGCGCTCTTTTCCTGCTTCCCGCCCTCTCCCTCGCACTCGCCGGCTGTGCGATCACGCCCGAGCAGCGCGTCAATGCCGCGCTCCGCAACGCCGGCGTACCGCCGCGCGTCGCCAGCTGCATGGCCGAGCGGATGGCGTCGAAGCTGTCGATCCAGCAGCTCGAGGAATTGAAGCACCTCGCCAAGAGCGAGGAACCGGGTGCGAGGATGAGCGCGAAGCATATCCTGAAGCGCGTCGCCGCCATCGGCGATCCGGAGGTTGTCGAGGTGACCAGCCGTGCGGCGATCGGGTGCTATATCGCTGGTTGAAGCACCCTCCGAAGGTTCGGCCCTTCGCGTTTTTCCAATAGCGGCTGCATTTTTTGAAACGCGCCCACCCTTGCCTTGAGGGCGTCGGGGTGTAGAGGACGCCCCGATCCTTTCCCTCCCGAATCCGCAAGGAATCGCTCTCCCATGAATATCCACGAATATCAGGCCAAGGAATTGCTCGCGAAGTTCGGCGTGGCGATTCCGCTGGGTTTTGCCGCGATGACCGTTGACGAGGCGGTCGGAGCCGCGGGCAAGCTTCCCGGGCCGATCTATGTCGTGAAGTCGCAGATCCACGCCGGCGGGCGCGGCAAGGGGAAGTTCAAGGAACTGGCCCCCGACGCCAAGGGCGGCGTGCGCCTGTCCAAGAGCATCGACGAGGTCCGCGCGAACGCGACCGACATGCTCGGCAACACGCTGGTGACGATCCAGACCGGCGAGCATGGCAAGCAGGTCAACCGCCTCTACATCACCGACGGCGCGGACATCGCGAAGGAATATTACCTCTCGATGCTGGTCGATCGCGGTTCGGGCCGGATCGCGATGGTCGTTTCGACCGAAGGCGGCATGGATATCGAGACGGTCGCGCATGACACGCCTGAGAAGATCCGCACGATCACGATCGACCCGGCCGAGGGCTTTCAGCCGCATCACGGACGTGCGGTTGCGTTCGCGCTCAAGCTGAAGGGCGATTTGAACAAGCAGGCGGTCAAGCTGGCCGGCCAGCTGTATGACGCCTTCGTCGCGACCGACATGGCGATGCTCGAAGTGAATCCGCTGGTCGAGACCACCGACGGCAAGCTGCTGGTGCTCGACGCCAAGGTCTCGTTCGATTCGAACAGCCTCTATCGCCACCCCGACATTCTCGCGCTGCGCGACGAGACGGAAGAGGATCCGGCTGAGGTCGAGGCGTCGAAATACGACCTCGCCTACATCAAGCTGGACGGCAATATCGGCTGCATGGTCAACGGCGCCGGCCTCGCTATGGCGACGATGGACATCATCAAGCTGAATGGCGCCTTCCCCGCCAACTTCCTCGACGTCGGTGGCGGCGCTTCGAAGGAGAAGGTGACCGCTGCGTTCAAGCTGATCCTGAGCGATCCGGCGGTGAAGGGCATATTGGTCAACATCTTCGGCGGCATCATGCGCTGCGACATCATCGCCGACGGCATCGTCGCGGCGGCGAAGGAAGTGAACCTCTCCGTGCCCTTGGTCGTGCGCCTCGAGGGTACCAACGTCCAGCAGGGCAAGGACATCCTCGCCAATTCGGGCCTGCCGATCGTGGCGGCCGACGATCTGGGCGATGCCGCCAAGAAGATCGTCGCGCAGGTCAAGCAGGCGGCGTGACCCTGCTCCCGCTTTACCTATAGGGAAAGCGCCTCTATTCCCTCGACCGATGCGGCCCATACGGTCTAGGGGCCGGGGAACGCCGAATTTCGGACAGAGGATGCGATGAAGATACTCGTGCCCGTGAAGCGGGTGATCGACTATAACGTCAAGCCGCGCGTGAAGATGGACGGAACGGGGGTCGACCTGGCCAACGTCAAGATGTCCATGAACCCGTTTGACGAGATTGCCGTCGAAGAGGCGATCCGCCTCAAGGAAAAGGGCGCCGCGACCGAGATCGTGGCGGTCTCGGTCGGACCGCAGAAGGCGCAGGATACGCTCCGTACCGCGCTGGCGATGGGCGCGGATCGCGCGATCCTGATCCAGACCGACGAGGAGGTCGAGCCGTTGGCCGTCGCCAAGCTCTTGAAGGCAGTGATGGACGAAGAGCAGCCCGGGATCGTGTTGCTCGGCAAGCAGGCGATCGACGACGATTCGAACCAGACCGGCCAGATGCTGGCGGCCTTGTCGGGCCGGCCGCAGGGCACGTTCGCATCCAAGGTCGAGATCAAGGGCGACAAGGTCGAGGTCACGCGCGAGGTCGATGGCGGTCTCGAGACGGTGAGCCTGATCTTGCCGGCGATCGTCACCACCGATCTGCGCCTCAACGAGCCGCGCTATGCGTCCCTGCCCAACATCATGAAGGCGAAGACCAAGCCGATGGCGAACAAGACGCCGGCCGATTACGGCGTCGACATCGCCCCGCGCCTGACCACGCTCAAGGTCGAGGAGCCGGCCAAGCGCCAGGCGGGCATCAAGCTCGGCTCGGTCGAGGAGCTGGTCGCGAAGCTCAAGGATCTGGGAGTCGCCAAATGAGCGTGCTCGTTCTTATCGAACATGAAGCCGGCGTTCCCAAGGACGCCTCGCTTTCCACTGTCACCGCCGCGCAGAAGCTGGGCGACGTCCACGCCCTGGTCGCGGGTTCGGGTGCGGAGGCCAAGCAGGCCGCCGACGCCGCCGCCAAGATTGCCGGCGTGGCCAAAGTGCTGCTCGCCGACGATGCGGCGTACGAGCATATGCTGGCCGAGAATGTCGCGCCGCTCGTGGTCGGCTTGGCCGGCGGCTATGACGCCTTGCTGTTCAACGCCACCTCGATCGGCAAGAATGTCGCGCCGCGCGTCGCCGCTCTGCTCGACGTGATGCAGATTTCCGACGTGCTGTCGGTCGAAAGCGCCGACACGTTCACGCGGCCGATCTATGCCGGCAACGCGATCGCGACGGTAAAGTCGTCGGACGCCAAGAAAGTGCTGACCGTGCGCGGCACCGCCTTCGCAAAGGCTGTAGCGACCGGCGGTAGCGCCAGCGTCGAGGCAGCTTTGGGCAAGGGCGATGCGGGGCTTTCCAGCTTCGTCGGCGCCGAGGTCAGCAAGTCGGAGCGGCCCGAGCTCACCAGCGCCAAGGTGGTGGTGTCGGGCGGCCGTGCGCTCGGATCGTCCGAGGACTTCCACCGCGTGATCGATCCGCTCGCCGACAAGCTCGGCGCCGCCGTGGGTGCGAGCCGCGCGGCGGTCGATGCGGGCTATGCCCCCAACGATTACCAGGTCGGCCAGACCGGCAAGATCGTGGCGCCTGAAGTCTATGTCGCGATCGGCATTTCGGGCGCGATCCAGCATCTGGCGGGCATGAAGGATTCGAAAACGATCGTCGCGATCAACAAGGACGAGGATGCGCCGATCTTCCAGGTCGCCGATCTCGGCCTGGTCGGCGATCTTTTTCAGATCGTACCTGACCTGACTGCCAAACTTTAAGGCAGGCAGAGACCATTCGTTAACATCTCGCGCGGTACCTCAGGCTGAAGCTTGAGGTGCCGCGTCTTGCTTCACGATCGTCCGCCAGATCGGTTGTTTTCCCGCCGCCGCGTTAAGCTGGCGGTATGCATCCTTTCGGTACGAAGCCGGCCGTGTCGCTGAGCTTCTTCTCTCCCGCACCGCGCCCCGCCAACGAGCGCGACCGCCAGCGCGCGGTCGATGCGTCGGGCGTGCTGCGCGCGCCACCCGATCCCGTGCTGCATCATCTGGCGGTGAAGGCGGCGCGGCTGTTCGACGCGTCGATCGCCGGGCTTTCGATCATCGACCGCGACCGGCAATGGTTTGCGGCGCGCGTCGGCCTGGAGATATTGGAGACATCGCGCGCCATTTCTTTTTGCGCGCATTCGATCCTGCAGCCGCGTGAGCCCCTTGTGATCCTCGATGCGCTGGCCGACGAGCGTTTCGCAGGCAATCCGGTCGTCCAGCAGGAACCGCATGTCCGTTTCTATGCGGGCATGGCCGTCCTGAGCCCAGGTGGTCATCCGCTCGGCACGCTGTTCGTGGCCGACGCGCGGCCGCGCGAAGGCGCGCTGCCGCTGGCGGAGCTTGCCCGGCTAGCCGAGCAGGCGGGACAGGCGATTGCGGACCTCGACCGCAGCGAAGCGGCTGCCTGACCTGGACTCACGCACGAACAACCACGCGTTGCCGATGAACAACACAAGCGAAGGTTGAAGCCGCACCCCTTAAGACCGTAGCTATGCACTATGGCCCCGGTCGAACCAGCGCAGAACGATAGCGGCCTGTCCGCCAACCGGGTCGCGATCCTGACCGTGCTCCTGTGCTGGACCACGCAATTCGTATTGCTGACCGCGCAGATGGCCGCCGCCGAGCGTGCGATGAACATGCCGGTGATGACCCGATCCGAGCTGACCGCGCGCGCGAGCATGTCGCTGGTGGGGATCATATTGTCCTTGTTCATCGCGCTGGCGCTGCACCGGATGCGCACGACCCCGCTAGGCCCCCGCATCGCGGTGGCGGCTTTGGGATCGGTGGTAGCGTCGGTACTGCACGCCTTCGCCAATTTCGGGCTGTTCTCACTCTTCATGTCCGAAGCGTCGATGCAGCATGCGACGGTCGCCTCTTATTTCGCGGCGACCACGGTCTGGTTCTGGACCTACGGCACCACCGCCGCTTTGCTGCTGGTGATCTTTTACCATGCCGACCTGCGTGAGCGGGACCGGCGGCTGACGCATCTGCGCGCGGTCGCGCAATCGGCGCAGATCAAGGCTTTGCGCTACCAGCTCAATCCGCATTTCATGTTCAATACGCTGAATTCGATCGCCTCGCTGGTTGGCCGCAAGGAAACCGACGAGGCCGAGACGATGGTCGAGAATCTGTCCGACTTCCTCCACACCACGCTCGAACTCAACCCCGAGGACGACATCACGCTCGCGCGCGAACTGGAACTGCAGGAACTCTATCTCAGTATCGAGACCGCGCGTTTCCCCGACCGGCTGCGGGTCGATGTCGATGTGCCGCAAGACCTGCGCGACCTGCTCGTGCCGAGCCTGATCACGCAGCCCCTGGTCGAGAATGTGATAAAGCATGCCGTGCGCAAGAGCACCAAGCCGGTGACACTCAGCATCGCCGCGCGGCGCGACGACGACACGCTGGAGCTCACTATCCGCAACAGTTTCGGCGACATGGACGGGCGGCGGCGCGGACCGCCGGGGATCGGCCTCTCCAACGTCGATGAGCGGTTGAGCATGCGTTATCCGGGCGAGAGCCGCTTCACCACCCAGTCGGACGAGAACGGTTTCTACGTGCGGCTGTCGCTGCCCGCGATCGTCAGCGAGGCCCGTGTATGAGGGTGGTGGTCTGCGACGACGAGATTTTGGCGGTCGAGCGGCTGGTCCGCATGCTTGCCAAGATCGACGATGTCGAGACCGTGGGCACTGCGCAGAACGGCCGCGACGCGCTGACTCTGATCGACGAGCACACGCCCGACGCCTTGTTCCTCGACATCGAAATGCCGGCCCTGGACGGGTTCGACGTGGTCGAGGCGCTGGCCGCAGATGCCAAGGCAACGCCGCCCTTGATCGTGTTCGTGACTGCTTATCCGCAATTCGCCGCCCATGCGTTCGACACGGGCGCGATCGACTTCCTGATCAAGCCGGTGCGGCATGCGCGGCTGGAAACGGCGGCGGCGCGGCTGCGCGACGTGCTCGACCAGCGCGACGCACGGCGGCGCCTGGCCGAGCTGGCGAGCCAACTCAATGCGCTACGGGCCGAGGGCGGCAATGGAGGCGCGCCCGCCAACGAAATCTGGGTCCATCGCCGCGCCGAACGCGTGCGCGTCGACCTCGACACGGTCGAAATGGTGCAGGCTGAGGGCGAGTATGTGCGGCTGTTCGTGGGCGACCAAAGCTTCCTCCACCGCGCCTCGATCGGATCGATCGCGGCGCGGCTCGATCCCAACCGCTTCATGCGCGTGCACCGATCGTTCGTGGTGCGGCTCGACCTGATCGCGAAGATCCGGCGCAAGACCGCGGGTGGCTATTCGCTGCTACTGACGAGCGGGACGGAGATTCCGCTGGGGCGGCTTTATCGCGCCGATTTGCTGCGCCACGCGCACGGCTAACAGTCGTCATGCTGAACTTGTTTCAACGTCTATCGAGAAGGCCGTGGCCCAGCCGCGAAATGGACCCTGAAACAAGTTCAGGGTGACGGGTTTGCCAGAAGCTCTTCCGTCCGCGTGTAGGCGGACCGCTTGGGCATTTCCTCCAGCGAAACGTCGGTACCGAAATAAGCGACACCCTTCCCTGCTTTGGGATCGACCCACAGGCCTGAGCGCAAACCATAAGCATTGCCGGCATGGCCGAAGCGGCGGTGGCCGTCGCCGAACGGATCGTCGTGACAGCCCTCGGCCGGCGTCGCGAGGAGCATGGTGGCGATGCCGTAGCTACAGATGAAGCCCGCCATGTGATGATCGGCGGGGTCCTCGCCGGTGTCGCCGTTGCTGCCGTTGAACACCCAGAGCGGGGTGCGCAGCGTGATGGTGGACGCGGGCGTAAGGAAGGGCTTGCCGTCCACCCTGCCCTGGTTGAGAAGCATTCGCCCGACCTTCGCCAGATCGCGCGCCGAGATATAGAGTCCGCCCTGCGGCGAGAAGATCGCGCCGTTGGTGCCGGGTTTGTAAGCGTCGAGGTTGCAGCTGCCGTCCCTGGCGGGCGTGACCGGACAAGCGGGGCGATTCCCGTGATTGTCGTCGCGCGTGACGACGCCCTTGCGATACTGGACCACGATCCGTGCGACCGCTGCGTCGGAGCAGGTGGTGAAATTGTAGCAGGCGTCGAGCTTCAGCGGCGCGAGCACGAGATCGTGCATCAGCCGATCGAAGCGCTGGCCCGTCGCGCGTTCCATGATCGTCGCCACGACCGGGAAATTGAGGTTGGTGTAGCGGAAGAAGGTGCCTGGAGCGTGTTGGGCGTCCCAGACCTTGGGGTCCTGCAGCACGGTTCGGATGTCGGCATCGAGCGGCAGGACATAGTCGACCCCGTCTGTCAGGCTCGACCGGTGGGACAGCAAGAGGCGCAGCGTGATTGGCGCGTCGGGAAAAGCGGGGTTGCGTAAGCGGTAGCCGAGCAGATCGGAGACGTCGGCGTCGAGGTTGAGCTTATGTTGCTCGACCAGCCGCATCACACCGATCGCGGTGACCAGCTTGGAGATGGAGGCGATCCGGACCGGATCGTCGGCGGTGACCTTCCGGCTCGCACCGATATCGGCGAGCCCCGCAGTCTGGACCGAAATCTCGCCATGCCGATCGAACGCCACGCGCGCGCTGGCGGCGGGCTGGGTGGCGGCGGCGAGGAGAAGAAGGGATAGCATGGCCGAAAACGACGGGGCCGCGGCCGAAGCCACGGCCCCGCCAAGAGGCTTAGAACTTAACTTCAGCCATGATATTGAAGCTGCGCATGCGCGGATCGGCGACACGCGGCTCCCAATTGCTGCCCGTGCCGTTGTTCGAGTCATACGAGATCGCGAATGGCGGCTTGGTGTTGAGCAGGTTCTTCACGCCCGCAGTCAGGCGCAAATGCTCGAAGCCGGTATAGCTGACCGACAGGTTGTAGACGATGTAATCCTTGACCCGGCTGACGTCGCAGCAGGGGTCGAAGGTTCCTGCCAGGATGCCCGGGAGGACCTGGTTCTTGTAGCCGTCGCGGAAGATCTGCGTCAGCGAAACGCTCCAGGTGTTGGCGGCATAGCTGACGAAGAGATTGTGCTTCCAGCGCAGGCCAAGATCGTTGGCGAGCGAGTAAACACCCAGTTCCTCGATCGTCGCTGCGGCGGCGTTCACCTTCTCGTTCTTCTTGAGCAGATAGGTGCCGTCGATGCCCGCGCCGAGCGTGCCGCCGAACGCCGGCCAGCTGCCGCGCACCGTGATGTCGATCGCGTCGGTGTGGGTCGAACCCGAATTGGCATAGCTGTCGTCGACCGTGATCAGGGTTCCGGACGCGTCACGAAGGAAGCGATCCTGGAAGACCTGATAATTCTGGAAAAGATATTGGAGCGGCAGCACCTGGATCGTGTTCTTGCGGTCGATCCGCCACCAGTCGATCGTCGCGCTGAAGTGGCTCGACGGCTCGATCACGACGCCTGCGCCATATTCCTTGGCGGTTTCCGGCCCGAGGTCGAGATGGCCACCGCTGCGGATATTGACGTTATTGTTGAGCGAGGGGCAGCCCGCCGTCGCGTTGACCTTGCCGCCCGGGCAGTTCTTCGGATCGGCGAAATCCGAGCCGGTGTAGACCGAATCGAAGTCCGGATTGAAGATCTGGTTGAACGACGGCACGCGGAAGGCCGTGTTGTAGGACGCCCGGAACATGATCGGCTGCCACGGCCGGAATTTCAGGCTGATGTCCGGATTCTTGGTCGTGCCGAAGCCGGTATAATGGTCGATACGGCCCTTGGCATCGAGCTCCAGGCTCTTGAGGATCGGGATCAGCAACTCGGCATAAACCGCCTTGATGTCGCGGTGGACGCCAGCGAGCGCGTTGCCGTTATCGTACGGCGCGGCGATGACGGTGCGCTGAGCCGTGACGGCGCGCGGGTCGCCGTCGAACTTGTACTGTTCGCGGCGATAGTCGACGCCGGCCGCCATCTTGACCGTGCCGCCCGGCAGCTCGAACAGCGAGCCGCTGGCCGACGCATCGGCCTGCTTGACCGAATATTTGCCGCCATAAAGGGTGAGTCCTTCAGCCGAGGCAGCCTGGATCGCGTCCAGGCCGGCCTGGCTCTGCGACTGTCCCGGGAAGAGGAAGGGATCGACCTTGCCGCTGTTGAGCGCGGCGACCAGTGCATCCTGATAATAATAGCCGCTGCCGAGCGTCGAATCCGACTTGCTGTCGGCATAGGACACGCCCGCATCATAATTCCAGTCGGCGAAGATCGGACCGGTCGCGGACAGTTCGGCACGGAAGGTCTTGGTCGTCGTGTCGATCTCACGCTCGCCGCATTCCATGCAGCGCCAGCGGTAGGCAAAGCCGGTGCCATAGGGGACGGTCGCCGCCAGCGTGGGGAAGGCACCGATAAGCGTGTTGTAGACCTGGGCGTAAGCCGCGTCGTTCACGCCCGGAACCAGCTTGTACTGGTAATTCTGCGTGGTCGTGTTCGGCGTGATCTGGACCTGCGAAAACTTCTTGTTCGACTTTGCGTCCGAACCCGTCACCTCAAGGCCGAACTCATGCGCGCCGAAACGCGCAGTGGCGCGGCCATAATAAGTCAGCGTGTTGATCTGCTGCTGCAGATAGACATTCTTGCCGGTGTCGAACGAGCAGGCGAGCGCGTTGCCGGGCGCACCCCACACGTCCTGATCATAAATATCCATGTCGGTGCCGGCCGAGCAGCCGGCCTGGCCGGGCAGGCGCAGCAGGTTGATGCCGCCGGTCGCGCGCTGGGTTGTGCTGCCGGGCAGGAAGGGAAAGGCGGTTGTGGACGGGAAGGCGGTGCCGGCAAGATTGACGATCGTCGCGAACGGGGTGCCGCGCGTATCGACGCCCAGGCCCTTGTCGTGCTGGAAGGTGTTGATCCAGCTGCGGTCCTTGGCCTGCAACGGGTAGACCCAGCTGTAGCCGACCGTGCCCATGATATTGAAATGCTGTTGGTCGAGATCGCCATAGCCCGCGATCGCGGACAGGCGGTAGATCGGCGCATCGCCATATTGGGTGATGTCGGACGCGCCAGAGGCGCCGAAGCCCTGATAATTCTTCTTGGTGATGAAGTTGATCACGCCGCCGACCGCGTCGGTGCCGTAGACGGCGGAGGCGCCGTTCTTGAGCACTTCGACATGGTCCAATGCCATGAACGGGATCTGGTTGACGTCGACCGCGGCGCCGGTCGTGCCCTGCGCGGCGACGCGACGGCCGTTCAGGAGGACAAGCGTGGCGGCCGAGCCCTGGCCACGCAGATTGGCGTAGGACGCGCCGTTATTGCCGCGCCGCTCGGCGGTCACGACGTCGGAGTTGGACGCGAGATTGTCCGACGAATTGCCATTGTCGGTCAGGAAGGAGAGCAATTGTTCGGGACTGGCGATCGCGTTGCGCTCCATTTCCTGGGTCGTCACAATCTGCAGCGGCGAAGCGCTGTTGTTCGGATTCTGGCGGATGCGCGAACCGGTGACGATCACCTCGCCAGCCTCGGCATCCTTACCCGACCGATTGCTGGAATCGGCGATCGGAGTCGCGGCACCCGTGGGGGTCGCAGCCTCCTGCGTGGTCTGGTCGGAACCGGTTTGCGCCAAAGCCGCGAACGGCATTGCAACGGCCAGTGCGAACAGCGCCGTGCTCGAAATCAGAGAAAGCTTGGATGTGGTCATGTCGGTGCCCCCTTCTGTCCACATGGATGGAAAATATCGTCGATCGTTCATCTCATTGAAAGAAAGGCTAACACGCGATTCCGACGGCGCCAGCGGATTATGAAGCCGGTTCCATCGCATGATTAACAACGTTGCAGCGACGCAACACTTCTGGTTGACGGATCGCGCCCCGCAAGCGAGCGTGCGCGTGGAATGTTGGCAGATCAGCCCCTTATGACGGTAAAGCCCCTTGGCTGACGCGCCACGGGCACCCCGCCCGCCGCTCAGCCGGCTCGCGCTCTACCTTTTGCTGGGCTCGTCGGCGGGCCTGCCCTTCTACATGTTCAACACGGTGCTGTTCCTGCGGCTGGCGCAGCACAAGGTGGACATCGTCCTGATCGGCTTCTTCGCCTGGGTGGCATTGCTGCCCGTGTTCAAATTCCTATGGGCGCCATTGGTCGACCGGTTCGAGATTCCTGGGTTCAGCCGATTCTGGGGCAATCGGCGCGGCTGGATCATGCTGTCGCAGATCGGCATCTTCCTTTCGATGCTGGCGATGGCGTTTACCGACGACCGAAGCCTGCCGATGACCGCCTTGTTCGCGGTCCTGTTGGCGTTCTGGACGACCACTCTCGAGGTGGCGGCGGACGGCTGGCGGATCGAGCTGGCGCCGACGCAGGCCGAGCAAGGGCCGATGGTGACCGCCAATCTGTGGGGCTATCGCAGTGCGATGGTGACCGCCGGCAGCGGTGCGGCGTTCGTCGCGGGGCAGCTCGACTGGACCTGGGCCTATCTGGCGATCGCGGCGATCGCGTTCGCCCCGCTGCCCGTGCTGTGCGCGATGCGGCCCGAGCCAGGCCATGGCGGCGGTCGCGCGGTCGCGTTGATGACCGGGCTGGCCGCGAGCGCAGTGATCCTGTTCTGCTCACTACTCGTGACCGCCGGGGTTGGCTGGCTGTTACTCGACCTCACCGCACAAGCGGGGGTCAGCAGCAAGACCAACGTCACCCCTTATGTGCTCGCGATCGCCTTGCTGCCATTCGTAGCCCTGGCGCTGGCGCTGCCCCGGATCAGGCGCATGGGGCCGGACGCACCGGCGCGACGATCGACTGCGATCGGGCCTTATGTCGATCTGTTCTGGCGCTACGATTATACCGTGCTCGCGGTGCTGGCTTTCGTCTCGATCTATCGCATGGGCGACGTGATGGCGCTGACCCTGTCGCATCCGATGTGGAATGCGCGTGGCTATAGCCTCAACCAGATCGCGGTGGCGGACGGGCCGGTGGCCTTGCTGTGCAGCATGGCGGGCGTCGCGATCGGCGGCTGGATGGCGGCAAAGTGGCGCATGCCGCTGGCGCTGGTGGTAGGTGCGTTCGGGTCCGCGATCGGCAATGCGATCTTCGCCTGGCTGTGGTGGGCACAGCCCAGCAATTTCGCGATCTATCTGTCGGCAGGCGTGGACCAGTTCGCGCACGGGCTGCAGGGCACGGTGTTCGTGGTCTATCTGTCGATGCTGGTGAACCAGAAATATCCGGTCGCGCAATATGCCTTCCTGTCGGGCTTTGCCTTCCTGATCCCGCGCCTCGTTGCAGGCGCCAGCGGGGCGATGCAGAAGCAGATCGGCTATGACGGCTTCTTCCTGATGGCGGGCGGGATGAGCGCGGCGGCGATCCTACTGCTGCCGCTGATGGCCAATGCCAAACCCCGGCCCGACAAAGCATGATCGACCAGGCCTTTGTCCCGGCGGCGGCGGCGATTGCGGAGGAACGCGTGCCCTGCGCCGCGCTCGGCATCGTATATGCCGACGGGCGGCGCGAGATGCGGCATGCGGGCATGGCCGCGATCGTGCCCGAGCCGGAGGTGCTGACCGAACGCCATTGGTTCGACCTCGCCTCCTTGAGCAAGGTGATCGCCACCACGACGATGATCCTGACGCTCGCCGAGCAGGGCGGGATCGATCTCG
>Ga0207705_10003278_pt1 | contig 12329 bp, 17 predicted proteins | sample KBSC13metaG_FD_184314 | JGI IMG/M metagenome (GOLD analysis project Ga0207705, IMG submission 184314) | Corn rhizosphere microbial communities from Kellogg Biological Station, Michigan, USA - KBS C1-3 metaG (SPAdes) (version 2) | ecosystem: Host-associated > Plants > Roots > Rhizosphere > Soil ...
CGGCGCATTCCTGATCGCGAAAGACGTCGCCGGAAACCCGGGCTTCGCCGCAACGCGCGAAGGCAGCGTCGCGGTTCGCCGCAACTTCGGCCCCGTATCGCTCACTTTGTCCGGAGAGACCGGCAAGGTCTGGACGGAAGTGCCGACCAGCGCGACCGACTCGCCGTACCGCTGGACCAGCGTTTCCGCCGATAAGGCGTTGGGACGGACCTGGCTCTCCGCAGGGCTAGGCCGGCTCGAGGAGAAGCAGACCCTCCTCGGCGGGCGGATGTCGAACGCGCTCGGCGGCGGCGGTGCCAGCACCCTGTTCCTCGACGTCGAGGCTCGCCACGATTTCGGAAGCGGGATCAGCGCCGGAGCCATGGCACGGCACGGCTGGACCAGCTTCGCGGCCGGCAGGCTTCAGACCGATGCCTTCGCCTTCGACCTCAGCAAGGCGAGGCTTCTGAGCGGAAACGACCGGCTCGGCCTTCGCCTCTCGCAACCGCTCCGCGTTTCGAACGGCGGGTTCGGAATGATGCTCCCGACATCGTTCGATTATACGACGATGACCGCGACCGACAGCTGGACGACCTATTCGCTGACCCCGAGCGGTCGCGAGATCGACACCGAGCTAAGCTATGGCTCGCCGCTGTGGAACGGTGCGGGCTGGCTCGGAGGCAACCTCTACATGCGCCGTCAGCCGGGGCACATTGCGAGCGCCGGCAACGACTATGGCGCGGCGATCCGGTTCACTCTGGGATTGTAGCGGCCGCTAGACCGTGAAGCTCTCGCCGCAGCCGCAGGAGCCGGTCGCATTGGGGTTTTGGAACACGAATCCGGCGGCGAAATCGTCCTCGCTCCAGTCCATGATCGACCCGACCAGATAGAGCACCGACGCGCCGTCGACGTAGAAGACGCCGCCCGGGGTCTCGATCTTCTCGTCGAACGGCGCCGCCTCGGTGACATAATCGACCGAGTAAGCGAGGCCGGAGCAACCCCGGCGCGGAGTCGACAGCTTGACCCCGATTGCGCCTTCCGGAGCGCGACTCATCAGGTCGGCGATGCGCGCATTGGCGGCATCGGTCAGCTTGATCGCGGCGGGGCGCTCCCGGAGTTTCGTTTCCTTGTTCATAACATTCCCAGTTCCAGCCGGGCCTCGTCGCTCATCTTCGACGGGTCCCACGGGGGATCCCAAGTGACCTTGACCTCGGCGTCGCGAATTCCCGGTACGGACAGGACCCGCATTTCGACTTCCTGCGGGAGGGATTCGGCGACCGGGCAGTGCGGAGTGGTCAACGTCATCGTCACTTCCGCGTCGCCGTCCTCGGTAATCTTGAGGTCGTAGATCAAGCCGAGCTCGTAGATGTCCACCGGGATCTCAGGGTCGTAGATCGACTTCAGAGTATCGATCACGCGGTCGGTCAGATCGTCATTAGTAGCCGGCGCTTTGTCTTCGGTTTCGCCCGACAGGAAACCCGCGAGATAATCGCGTTTGCGGGCGGCGCTTTCGGGGACACGGGCGCGCGGCGGCGGGGCCACCGACTCCACCTCCTCAATCTCGATCTTGCGTTCCTCGTTCATCACCCGAATACCCGTTTCACTTGCTCGATCCCGCGCACCAGCGCCTCGATGTCGCTGCTGTCGCTATGCGCCGCGAAGCTTGCACGCGCGGTCGCCGGGACCTTGAGCCAGTCCATCAAGGGCTGTGCGCAATGATGGCCGGCGCGGACCGCGACCCCCGCGTCATCCAATATGGTGGCGGTGTCGTGCGGATGCACCCCGTCGACGTTGAAGCTGACGATTCCGGCACTGTCCTCGGGTCCGTAGATCGTGACGCCCGGAATGCTCGAAAGCGCGGCGCGGGTTTCGGCGACGAGTGCGCATTCGTGCGCGTGAATCGCCTCCATGCCGAGGGCGTTGACCCAGTTGATTGCGGCGTGAAGGCCGACGGCGCCGACGATGTGCGGAGTCCCCGCCTCGAACCGCGCTGGCGGATCGAGGAAGGTTGAGCCTTCGAACGTGACTTGGTCGATCATCGACCCGCCACCTTGCCACGGCGGCATTGCTGCTAGCAGCTCGGAACGCCCCCACAGGCAGCCGATTCCGGTTGGCCCGTAGAGCTTGTGACCGGAGAATGCGTAGAAGTCGGCGCCCATATCCGCGACGTTTACCGTCAGGCGAGGAACCGCCTGGCACCCGTCGAGAAGCAGAAGTGCGCCCTTGGAGTGTGCGATCTCCGCAGCGCGCTTCGCGTCGAGCACCGAGCCCAGCACGTTGGAGATATGTGCGAAGGCGACAACTCGATGCTGTTCGGTCAGCATCCGCTCCGCTGCATCGAGATCGATCTTGCCGTCGCTGGTGAGCGGGACGACATCGATTTCATAGCCAGCGAGCTGCCACGGCACGATGTTGCTGTGATGCTCGAGCCGCGAGAGCAATACGCGGTTGCGCCCCTCTTTCGGGAGCACTCGAGCGACAAGGTTGATTGCCTCGGTCGCCCCGCGGGTGAAGACGACTTCGTCCGCTTTCCCGCCGATCAGTTTCGCCGCTGCGGCGCGCGCCGCTTCATAGCGCTGCGTCATGTCGCTCGAACGCTGGTACACGCCGCGATGCACGGTCGCGTAGTCGGGGCCGTAGGCTTGAGCGATCGCGTCGATCACCGCCTGCGGCTTCTGCGCGGTCGCGGCGCTGTCGAGATAATGCCAGTCGCCCACCCCGGGGAACTGGTCGCGGACCGAAAGCTCCGCCCCCCTTGGGGGAGGTGCCGTGCGCAGCACGGCGGAGGGGGAGCGACGTGCGGATACGCCCCCTCCGTCAGCGCTTCGCGCTGCCACCTCCCCCCGAGGGGGAGGTGCGTTGGTGGCGTCCATTAGACCACCCTCCGCAACGCCTCGCGCGCGGCGTCAGCAATCGCGCCGGGCTCGCTCGCACTCTGCCACAACCCGGCGATGAAGCCTTCGAGGAGAAGCGCTCGCGCCTCGGCCGGCGGAAGACCGCGCGATCCGAGGTAGAACAACTGGTTCGGATCCAGCTCGCCCACCGTCGCGCCGTGGTTGCACTTCACATCGTCGGCGAAGATTTCGAGCTCCGGCTTGGCGTTGGCGGTCGCTCCACGGTCGAGAAGCATCGCCTTCACCGACTGTTCGGCGTCGGTCTTCTGAGCGCCGTGGGCGACCTCGATCTTGCCGAGATAGCTTCCGGTCGCTTTGCCGTTGAGCACCGAGCGGACGACCTGGTGCGATCGGCCGTTGGGCTCCAGATGGCGGACGTTGCTGACAATTTCGTTGGTCGAAAGGCCGGTGCCGATATTGGCAGCGAAAAAGTTGAACTCGGCGCCATCCGCGAGATCCACCTGAAGATCGATTCGGCCGTACTGCTCGGCTATGTTCAAAGCGAACAGCCGGAAGCTGGCGCCCGCGCCGAGGCTGACATTCACGCGCCGCACCTGCACGGCATCGGCGCTTGGAAGCCATACCTGCTCAAGCTTCTGTCCCGGAAGAACCGCAATCCGCTCCGGCTCGCCAAGCTGCTCCCACACGGGCTGCAACGCGTCGAGGTCGGCGTAGCGCCATTGCTCCTGCTTGCGGGTGGGGAAGGCCGAGGTCATTTACGCGGCCGCCTCCGCATAGCCTTCGCGCTCGAGCTCCAGAGCAAGCTCCGGCCCTCCGCTGCGCTCGATCTTCCCGGCCTGGAGCACATGCACCTTGTCGGGCCGCACATAGTCGAGCAGCCGCTGGTAGTGGGTGATCAGAAGCACGCCCTTGCCGGGCTTGCGCATGATCGAATTGATGCCCGCGCCGACCGCTTTGAGCGCGTCGATGTCGAGGCCGCTGTCGGTCTCGTCGAGGATCGCGAACTTGGGGTCCATGATGCCCATCTGGACCATCTCGGCGCGCTTTTTCTCGCCGCCGGAGAAGCCGACGTTGACCGGCCGCTTGAGCATCTCGGTGTCCATTCCGAGCAGCGATGCCTGCGCGCGCGCCAGCTTGATGAACTCGGCGCCCGACAGGTCGGGCTCGCCGCGCGCGCGGCGCTGCGAATTGAGGCTCTCGCGGAGGAACTGGAGGTAGGAAACGCCTGGGATTTCGACCGGGTACTGGAAGCCGAGGAACAGGCCGGCGGCGGCGCGCTCGAACGGCTCCATCGCGAGCAGGTCCAACCCCTCGCCGTCATTCCCGCGCAAGCGGGAATCCCGCTTTTCTTCAGCCGTCGCAAGGGAAGCTGGACCCCCGCTTTCGCGGGGGTGACGAGTGGGCGTGAACGTCACCGACCCCTCGGTCACCTCATACCCCGGACGACCCGCAAGCACGTAGGCGAGCGTCGACTTGCCCGAGCCATTCGGCCCCATGATCGCATGCACCTCGCCCGCGGGAACGCTAAGCGAGACGCCGTTCAGAATGGGCTTGCCGGCGACCGTCGCGTGGAGGTTGGTGATCTCAAGCATTCAGTTCTTCCTTGGCGCGAGCGCGTTTCCGATGGTCTCGCATCGTCCAAACAATCAGAACCACAGCAACGGCGGCAATTACCCCAGCCATCAGGCCGGGAAGAAATCCCGCATCATTTTGAAAGCTGGCGAAACTAGTGATTCCGCAAAACAGCGCGGCGGGAACGAGGATTATGAGCCGGAAAACTGTATTGATCATCCCACACTCCCCTCAAGGCTGATCCCCAGCAGCTTCTGAGCCTCGACTGCGAACTCCATCGGCAGCTGCTTGAGCACCTCGCGGGCGAAGCCGTTGACTATCAGCGCCACCGCAGCTTCCTGATCCAAACCGCGCTGCATCGCGTAGAACAATTGATCGTCGCTGATCTTCGATGTCGTCGCTTCATGCTCGATCTGCGCGGTCGGGTTCTTGACCTCTATATAGGGCACGGTGTGCGCGCCGCAGTCGCTACCCAGCAGCAAGCTGTCGCACTGGGTGAAGTTGCGGACATTCTCGGCGCGCGGGAGCACCCGCACCAGCCCGCGATAGGTGTTGTTCGACCGCCCCGCGCTGATGCCCTTCGACACGATCGTCGAGCGCGTGTTGGCGCCGATGTGGATCATCTTGGTGCCGGTGTCGGCCTGTTGGAAATTGTTGGTGACGGCGACCGAATAGAATTCGCCGACGCTGCCGTCGCCCTTGAGGATGCAGCTGGGATATTTCCAGGTGATCGCGCTTCCGGTCTCGACCTGGGTCCAGCTGACCTTCGACCGGTCGCCGCTGCAGAGCGCGCGCTTGGTGACGAAGTTGAAGATCCCGCCCTTGCCGTTCTCGTCACCCGGATACCAGTTCTGGACGGTCGAGTATTTCACCTCGGCGTCCTCGTGGGCGAAAATCTCGACGACGGCGGCGTGAAGCTGGTTCTCGTCGCGTGTCGGGGCGGTGCAGCCTTCGAGGTAGGAGACGTAGCTGCCCTTGTCGGCGATGATCAGGGTCCGCTCGAACTGGCCGGTATTCTCGGCATTGATGCGGAAATAGGTGGAGAGCTCCATCGGGCAGCGGACGCCCTCGGGCACATAGACGAAGGTGCCGTCGCTAAAGACCGCGCTGTTGAGGCACGCGAAATAATTGTCGCGCTGCGGGACGACCGAGCCGAGATATTTCTTCACCAGCTCAGGGTGTTCGCGGATCGCTTCGGAAATGGAGAGGAAGATGACGCCCGCCGCTGCGAGCTCCTTGCGGAAGGTGGTGGCGACGGAGACGCTGTCGAACACCGCGTCGACCGCGACCTTCGCCGCGCCTTCGACCCCGGCGAGCACCTTCTGCTCCTCGATCGGGATTCCGAGCTTTTCATAGGTGCGGCGGATTTCGGGGTCGATGTCGTCGATGCTTGCAAGCTTCGGCTTCGCCTTGGGCGCCGCGTAATAATAAGCGTCCTGGTAATCGATTTCCGGGATCGTGAGCTTGGCCCAGTCGACTTCCTCCATTTCCAGCCAGGCGCGATAGCCCTTGAGCCGCCATTCGAGCATCCACTCCGGCTCGTTCTTCTTGGCAGAGATGAAGCGGACGGTGTCTTCGCTAAGCCCCTTGGGAGCGAACTCCTGCTCGACGTCGGAGGAGAAGCCCCATTCGTAATCCTTGGCGATCGAGTCGCGGATTTCGCGGTTCTTGACGGCGGCCTGGTCGGTCATCGCGCCAGCTCCGTCAGCGAAACCGCGCCGAGCGCGCCGCGCACCGCGTCGCCGACGATTCCCATGTGCGGCTTCACCCGGCAGTGGGCGTCGAGCGCGCAGTCGGTCCGGCCTTCGCTGCAGACGGTCATCGCGATCGGGCCTTCCACCGCCTCGATAACATCCGCGAGCGTAATGTGCGCCGCCGACCGGGCCAGCGAAAAGCCGCCACCGGCTCCGCGAACGCTATCGAGCAGGCCCGCGGTGGCAAGCTGGCCCATTAGTTTCTGGGCGGTGGGAAGCGGGACTCCGGTCTCCACCGAAAGCTCGGTCGCGCTGAGGCGCTCGCCCGCGTTGCGGCGGGCGGCGGCGGTCATCAGGACGACCGCGTAATCGGCGAGGTGGCTGAGGCGCATGTTCTAATTCGGAGCTTTCCAGTCCGATTTAGGCGCCTTGGCCGGTCAATTCAACCGAGGGACATTGCGTAAAGCGCGACATCCCCCGAAAGGCTCAGGCCATCGCCGTGGCTCGCCCTTTGCTCTGAAGCATCAGCCCGCCGAGAACCACCGCGACCAGGATCAGCGCGGGGACGTCGCCGTAGAGGTGACCCTGGTGCATCGGGTTGCGCATCGCTTCCCATGCCATGACGGCGGCGTGGACGATGCTGGACCACACCGTGAACCAGATCAGCGAGGCGTTTCGTGCGGGGTCTCTCGCGGCCAGGATCAGGAAGATGCCGAGAGTCGCGTAAATGCCGACGATCATCATGAAATAGTCGTTCGAGGCAGGCACGCCCTCGTGCCACGCCCAGCCCGCGGGCCAGACCATCGCCAGAGGATAGACGAGGCAGAAGATGGCGCCGAACACGATGAGCGCGAGCGACAGAAGCTTGTGATAGCTGGACATGATTTCCCCCCAGCGAAGCGACGGACCGGGAACGCATCCGACGCGGCGGAGAGTAACAGAAAGCGCGCCGAAGTTGCAGCCTCGTGCGGATAAGAAAAGGGCGCCGCGTTGAACGCGACGCCCTTTGCGACAGCCACCTGCGTGCGAGCGGCTGGCGCCGGTGATTAGTTGACGCTGTTGCCGTCGGCGTCGGCGCTGTTGCGGACCGAATCGGCCGCATTCTCGCCGGCCGCGCGGGTTGCATCGGCCTTGTTCTCGAGCGCGTTTTCCTGCGCTTCCGTGGACGCGTTGTCGGCCACGTCTTCGAGGTTGTCGGCAACGTTCTCGGCATTTGCCTCAATATTGTCGGCATGCTGCTCCTGCGGGCTGTTGTTGCAGGCGGCGAGTGCGCCGACGCCCAAAGCGACGGCCAGGACTTTCGTCATGTTCATGATCATTCCCCTTTTAGGTTCGGCCGCGCGCTCGACGCTGCGGCTCTCAAGCGACGTAAAAGCGCTACGGCTGTTTTTTGTTCCGGAGTTTCAACGAACCCGAACGTTTGGGCGATCAGTTCCAGTAGGTGGCGATGGCCACGGCGATGATGTCGATCGCCAGTGCGAAAGCGACGATTCCGATCAGAGCGATCCAGATTTCGCGCTCGCTGGTGCGCCAGTTGAGCTTGCGCTCCGTCTCCGCCGCAACCTGCTGGACAGGCACGGGATCGCGGCGAATTCGCGACGGCCGGGCGGACGGGTTCAGCTCGACGGTCTTCTTCGAGGTCTTGAGCGGGGTTGCCATGCGCATCCCCTACACCGGAGGAGGTTAGCAGCCGGTTAGCGCGAAGCTCGTTGCGGAGGCGATTAGGATAGCGGCCGTGCGTGTGCTAAAGCGTCCCATCGCATGGATATTTTTCCGTAAGCCTGTGCGGCTGAGAGACTGAAATCGCGCTCCCGCTTACATGAAGGGAGTCTCGATGGACCTCAATTACCTTTATCACCGGCGCGGCGTTTCGACGCTGATGTCGCAAAATGCCACTTCCGAGCATTCGCGCGCGGCCCATCGCGGGCTCGCCGCCGCTTATGCCGCGAAAATCGCCACCGCGCGGCGCGACCGTGCCCAGCCGGAGATCGCGAAGTGAGCGCCCGGGCCCTGTTCGTCTCGCTTGACGAGCCGACCGTCCTCGCCCGCTGCGACAAGGCGGACGTCAGCATTTCCACAATCGAAAGGCTTCCCCAGGGCGGAGTCCGCTTCGTCTGCACCAGCGTCGATGGCGCAACGGTGATGAAGAAGAAGCTCAAATCCCATCTGCTTCCGGACACCGTCGCCCGCCAGGCTTACCGCCCGGCCGCGCCGACCTGGTAAGGCTCAGGCCGCCCGGCGGCGTTTGCGGGCCTTTGCGAACAGTTCCGCTTCCCGCATGGGGCGGAGCCGTTCGCGAACCGCGATCGTCTCGTCGCCGCGATTAGCGTTGCAGCGGCCGTGGGTGAGGCAAAGATTGTCGGGGCAATCCACTCCCGGCACCACCTGCTCGATCTTCGCTGCGAGATCGTGACCCGCCGGAAGCTCGAACCGGATCGGCCGGCGGCAGCGGCGGCAAATCTCGCCGTCGCGCTGGCGTAGCTGTGCGAGTTGCTGCTCCCTCTGTTCGCGCCTGAACCGCCACGGATTCAGGTAAATGGCGATCGATCGACCCATTCCCGAGTCATAGAGCGGCTCCGGTTAGCACCGGGTTAGCGTTGCGGCGCATTGCTCACCGAAACGCCGAGGGTGATTCCGGACTTTTTGCGCTTTGCCTGCTCGTACCGCTCATAGTCGTTCGGCCCGTTGCGGAACGCCTCGCGCCAGTCTTCGCCCTGGACGGCCTTGACCACCGCATCCGCGACCCGGAGAGCGGGACCGAAGATCGGGATCATCCCGCCTCCGCATTCGTCCCTGACGGTGCCGCACAAATTGGCGCTGGCGGACCGGTCCTGCACGCGCACCGGGTTGGTCGAGCGCTCCTTTGCCCGCCCGGCGTCGAGCACGGTCGGGTCCAGCCGGTACGGGCTTGGCCCGCGATCCCCGCAGACCACGACGTCGCCGGGCGCCCCGGCCTTGCACTGGCTGTTCGGAGTCGACAGGTCGACTCGCGGGCCGGGCGGCGCCGATTGAGCGGCCGCTATGCCTAGAACCGCAATCGCGATCGCACTTGCGGCGAGGGACGCTGCTCGGAACACGCCCGCAGCATAGTCGATCGAGGCCGCGACATCAGTCCTCTTTGTTCTGGACGTCGGGAAGCCTGGGCCGACATCAATCGCCTCCGTGCATTTCTCGCCGAGCACGATTCCGATGCGGCGGACGCAACATTCGATCGATTTAGCCATGCGCCGGAGGCCTTTCTCCATTTTTCCCGGAGAGGAACTTCCGTGAGCGAGTTCGAAACGCGCGACGTTCGAACCGGGTGGGTGCTTACCTGCTCCGCCAGGAAGTCCCCGGCCAAACAATGTACGTTTTCAGATTCTTCCATGGGCGGGAGGATCGCTGAGCCTTCCTGCGACACAGAGCCAGCGATAACCTGAGCAGGCATTGGAAACGCGTTCCGGCGCGGAGAACAGCATCTAGCGGTCTATCCCCCGTTTTATCCCCATCCCTTGTGTTTTTTATCCCCAACTCATTTCCCGAGCTGGACGCTTTGGTGTAGAAAAGCCGCGGGTGCTGAAATAGCTTCCGAGGTCGGGCGGCTTACCGGTTCGTGGCAGCGCCCCTGGAGGGCAAGGAATGGGGAATCTGAAGACTCGGTTGATGCTGACCTCGGTGCTGGCCGCGGCCGTTTTGACAATTGCAGCGCCCGCCGCGGCGGCCGACACTTCGGCGCTCGAACAGCGGTTCGATTCGATGATCAGCCCGGCCGAGCAACAGCAGTGGCTTCAGACCATGTCGTCGGAGCCCAACCACGTCGGCTCGCCCCACGACAAGGCCAATGCCGAGATGACTCTGGCGCTGTTCAAGCAATGGGGCTGGGACGCGCACATTGAGCAGTTCGACGTTCTTTACCCGACTCCGATCACGACGACCCTGGAGCTGATCGCGCCCGAGCATGTCACGCTCGGCGGCCAGGAACCGCCGGTTCCTGAAGACCCGACGTCCAACAACCCCGGGATGCTTCCGCCCTACGTCGCCTACCAGGGCGACGGCGATGTCACCGCGCCGGTCGTCTACGTCAATTACGGGATGCCCGACGATTATGTCGCGCTCGAGCGGCGGGGGATCAGCGTCAAGGGCAAGATCGCGCTCGCCCGCTACGGCGCCGGCTGGCGCGGGCTGAAGCCGAAGCTCGCTCAGGAGCATGGCGCGGTCGGCACCCTGATTTACTCCGACCCCGCGGACGACGGCTACACACAGGACGATCCTTATCCAGTCGGCGGCGCCCGTCCGCCGCACGGGGTCCAGCGCGGTTCGGTCGAGGACATGACTCTCTATCCGGGCGATCCGCTGACGCCCGGCGTCGGAGCGACCGCCAACGCCAAGCGCCTGACCCGCGAAACCTCGCCGGTCCTTCTCAAGATTCCGGTGCTTCCGATTTCCTACGCCGATGCGTCGAAGATCATTGAGCATCTGCAAGGCCCCGTGGTCACCGGCGATCAGCGCGGCGCTCTCGGAATGACCTATCATTGGGGCGGCACCGACGCGGTGAAGGTGCACCTCGCCGTCAAGTCCGACTGGTCCTTGAAGCCGGTCTATGACGTGATCGCCAAGCTTCCGGGCAAGACCTATCCCGACCAGTGGGTGATCCGCGGCAACCACCGCGACGGCTGGGTGATGGGCGCCGCCGACCCGCTGTCCGGCCATGTTGCGATGATGAGCGAAGCGAAGGCGCTCGGCGCGATGGTTCGCTCCGGCTGGAGGCCCGACCGGACGATCGTCTACACCAGCTGGGACGGCGAGGAGCCGGGCCTTCTCGGCTCGACCGAATGGGCGGAGACCCACGCCGACGAGCTGAAGCGGAAGGCCGTCCTCTACATCAACACCGACAACAACGGCCGCGGCTATCTGTTCGCTCAGGGCAATGGCGAGCTCCAGCGCCTGATGACCGGTGTCGCGTCCGACGTCGCCGACCCGCAGACCGGCGTACCGGTGCTGGAACGCAGCCGCGCCGCGCTTCTCACCAACCATTACATTGAACCGGAGAGCGTGCGCCCGGGACTCATCGCCGACGCGAAAGCGGGCAAGCTCCCGCTCGGAGCGCTCGGTTCGGGCTCGGACTATTCCTCCTTCGCCCAGCACATCGGCGTTCCGTCATTGAACATCGGCTTCGGCGGCGAGGACCAGTCGGGCGGAAGCTATCACTCGATCTATGACAGCTACTACCACGTCATGCACTTCGACGATCCGGGCCTCGCTTATGGCGCCGCGTTGTCGAAGGTCATCGGCCGGGTCGTTCTTCGCTCGGCGTCCGCTCCGCGGGTCCCGGCGCATTATTCGGATCTTGCCGGCGACATCTCCGACTATATCGCCGACATCCAGAAGCTCGCGGCCAACCAGCGCGAGAGGGACCGGATGCTGGTCGATCTCCGCCGCGACACCGATTTCAAGCTCGCGTCCTCGCCGACCGACCCGACGACGGCCCCGGCCGACGAGGGGATCACGCCGCTGATCGACATGCTCGCGCTCCAGAATGCGTCGGACCATTTGAACCGCGCCGCCGGCGCCGCCGACGGGATGCTCGCGCATGAAGACAAGCTTCCGCCCGCGACTCAGGCCCGCATCAACGGCGCTCTTCTCAACATCGACCAGCTGCTTCTCGATCCGGTCGGCCTCCCGGGCCGCGGCTGGTACAAGAACCTCATTTCCGCTCCCGGAATGCTGACCGGTTACGGCGCCAAGACGCTGCCCGGAGTCCGCGAGGCGATCGAGCAGCGCCGCTGGGATGACGCGCGAACCTATGTTGGCCGAACCGCCGCGGTGATCGAGGCTTATGCCAACCGGCTCGACCAGGCCGTGGCAATGGCGGGCGGCGCTTCGTGACGGTTGGCGCCATCGCGGAGATCGCGCTTGCGGCGGTGCTGCTCGTCGGCGGCATCTGGCTCTATCGCCGCAAGGCGCCGGACGACGGCAGCTACGGAAGCCAGGGCGCGGTGATCCTGCTGGTGGTCGCCCTCATTCTTTTCATCCACGGTTTCGGCCTTCTCGAATACAGGCCCTCGCCGATGGAACTCCAGCAATGATGAGACCCCACTTGCCAGAAGTGGGAGGATGGGTCGCGCGCGCTGTGCCCAGGCTTTACGCGCGCGGTCCATGCCGCAGCGGGGGCGGTGGGCTCCCGCTGCGGCTTTCTCTTCGAGGCATTGCCGTCGTCGGCACCGCGCTGCTTCTCGCCGCCTGCGCCCGC
>Ga0207705_10003284_pt1 | contig 12318 bp, 9 predicted proteins | sample KBSC13metaG_FD_184314 | JGI IMG/M metagenome (GOLD analysis project Ga0207705, IMG submission 184314) | Corn rhizosphere microbial communities from Kellogg Biological Station, Michigan, USA - KBS C1-3 metaG (SPAdes) (version 2) | ecosystem: Host-associated > Plants > Roots > Rhizosphere > Soil ...
CCAGCGGCGCCGAGCGCCTCCTCCGGCCCGGTGCACAGCGAGCGGATCGGTGCTCCGGTGACCACGAGCACGCGCTTGCATCCGGTCGCGGCGAGATCGGCCGCGCATGCGTCGGCCACGCCTTGGCCCAGACGCACGGTGCGGACGTTGTGCAGGGCGAGTTTGGGTGGGGTTTCCAAGCAGCTGCTCCTCTCCCAAGCCATTGCGCCGTACCACCGTGCCGTCTTGACCCAAGCGGCATCATCGGTTGCGTCGCTTTTAAGCCTCCCCCTTGAGGGGGAGAGTTGGGTGGGGGTGCTCGACGCTGGCGTGGCCACCCCTGACCCCTCCCCGCCGGGGAGGGGGACTGTCTAAAGTGCGGCGATGTAGCCGCCATCGAGCGGGAGGACGTGGCCGTTGACGTAAGCGCCCGCGCGCGAGGCCAGGAAGATCGCCGCGCCAGCTGCATCCTCCGCCTCGCCCGCCCGGCCCAGCGGGATGTAAGTCGCTATCGACTTCTGCGTTGCGTCGGACGCGGTGTCGTGCATCTTCGAAGGAAATGGACCGGGCGCGATCGCGTTGACCGTGACGTTGTCCTTGCCGAGCGCCTTGGCCAGCGAGCGCGTAACGTGGTGCAGTGCCGCCTTCGAAGCGCCGTAAGGGTGAGCTTCCCACCCCGGCACGTGCAGCCCGCCGATCGAGCCGACGTTGATCACCCGAGCCGGGTCGCCCGGCGCGGCGGCCGCCTTGAGCAGCGGCAGCAGCGCGCGCACGAGGAACACCGGGGCGCGGAGATTCACGCCCATGACATCGTCCCAGGCTTCCGTGGTGAGGCTGGCAAGCGCGCCGTCGGCATTGGTCCCGGCGTTGTTGACGAGGATAGGCAGCCGGTTTTCGAGCGCGGAAAATTGCTCACCCAGGACGGCCGGCCCATTGGTGTCCGAGAAATCGGCTGTGAGCCCGATGCAGGCGCCGCCTCCCGCCGAAAGCTCCGCCGCGAAATCGGCGGTCCGCGCGGCGTCCCGGCCGGTGACATATGTGCGCACCCCGCGCGCCACCAGGGCGCTGGCGATCATCGCGCCAATGCCGCTGCCGCCGCCGGTCACCAGCGCGGTCTTGCCGTCGAGCGAAAAGAGCGGGTCGCGCCCGTTCATGGCTGCCTCCTTTCGCCGTGCATAAGTCGCCCCTTCAGGTTGTTGCAAGCGCCGGAACCGTGCTTCGAAAAATATCGCCGATGCGGCAATTCAGGGTGCCGTGCGGGTCAAGTCCGCGGCGCGTGCTGGCCTAGCCTCACGGAGAGGATTCCCGTCCGCAACAAGGCGACCATCGTTCATGGCCATGCTTACCTGGTACCGCGACGCAGACCGCAAGACCCGCCGCATCTTCTGGACCTGCAGCGCGGGCTGGGCGATGGATATGGCCGACAGCGTGATCTATTCGTACCTGATCCCGCTGCTGATGACCGCGCTGGGCATGACCCTGGTGCAGGCGGGGGCGATATCGAGCGCGAACTTCTTCGCCGCCGCGCTCGGCGGGTGGATCGGCGGCTGGCTGTGCGATCGTTTCGGACGTGCACGCATCCTGCAACTGACGATCCTGTGGTTCTCGGCCTTCTCGTTCATTTCCGGCTTTGCGCAGAATTACGAGCAGTTGCTCGTCATCCGCGTGGTGCAAGGGCTCGGCTTCGGCGCCGAATGGGCGGTCGGCGCCGTGCTGCTGGGTGAAGTGATCGATCCGAGGCATCGCGGCAAGGCGCTTGGCACGGTGCACAGCGGCGCGGCCATAGGCTCCGCATTTGCCGCGGTGCTCGCGGGGCCCGTGGCCTCGGCCTTCGCGCCGGAGTGGGGCTGGCGCATCGTGTTCTGGAGCGGGATCATCCCCGCGCTGCTGATCTTTCTGGTGCGCCGGGATGCGGACGATTCCGAAATCTTCAAGCGCGCCCGCGAACGCGCCGCCACCACCGGCGAGCGCCATTCGCTCGCCGCGATCTTCCAGCCGCGCGTGCTACGCATAACCGCCCCCGCGGCGCTGCTCTCGCTCGGCGTGCAGGGCGCGGCCTATTCGATCAGCAACTACCTGACTCCGTTCCTCACCGGCGAGCGCGGCCTGACGCAGGCGAACGCGGGCTGGGTGGTCACCTGCCTGAGCGTCGGCGGCTTCTTCGGGTTCATCACCAACGCCTACGTCAGCGACTGGGTCGGGCGACGCAACGTCTTTCGCCTGTTCGGCCTGGGGTTCGTCGCCCTGTCGCTGACGTTCGTGCTGACCACCGCGGGCGCTTCGGCGCAGCTGCTGGCGCTGGTCGCGTTCTGCTACGGCTTCTTCCAGTTCGGCATGTATGCCAGCTTCGGGGCCTACTTCACCGAGCTGTTCCCCACCGAATTGCGCGGCGCGGGCCAGGCTTTCGCCTATAATTTCGGGCGCGCGGGCAGTGCGGCTTTCGTGATGTTCGTGCCCCTGGTGGCCCTCTCGACCGGGCTCAGCGCGGCGATGGGCATCATGGGGGCGATCGGCATCGCCGTAGTCATCCTGTCGGTGGTGTTCCTGCCGGAGACCGCCGGGCGCGAGTTGCACGACCTGCAGGCGATGCAAGAACCGCTCGGCGCCGAAGGCCCGGTCGCTCCGGCGGGTTGACGGCGCACTACACTGCACTCCCGGGTGGGCTGAGCTCGACCGGGATAGGCTGCAACACGTGCTGCGAAAACGAAACGCTGTTTCGTTTTTAGTTGACTCACCCGGACCCCAATGCGATTTTTCGCCATCCGCCGGTCAGGGCGGGCGAGCCGCCGCAAAGCGGGGCCGGGGAGGATGGGATGGAATTGCTGACGACGCATGGGCTGCCCGAAGTGGGCCGGGCCGCGGCCTGGGGCGAAATCTACGCCAGCCGGATGAGCCAGTGCGAATTCACGCCGGGCGACAAGGATCGCTTCGATGCCGAGCTCAGGATCGGCCAGCTCGGGCCGGTCAAGCTCGCGCGGCTGACGGTCGACAAGTGCAGCGTCGAGCGCCGGCAAAGCCATATCGCGCGCAACGCCCCCCGACTGTACAATTTCCTCCTTCAGGCCGAAGGGGCGAGCACCTTCTACCACTGCGGCAAGGAGGCCCAGCTCGAAGCGGGGGACTTCGTCCTGTGCGACACCGGGTTGCCGCATTACTTCCTGACGCACGACCATTCGGTGACGGTCATGGTCCGCGTCGCCGGCGAGGTCCTGCGCAGCTATCTGCCGACGCCGGAGCAGTTCTGCGGCCAGCAGCTCGGCCGGGCGACCGGGGTCACCGGCACCGTCGCGGCGATGGTCCGCGAGCTAAGCGCCGGGATCGGCGGGGGCCTGGAAGCCCGCTGCGAGGATCGCGTCGCCCGCTACCTGCTCGAGATGATCTCGATGTCCTACACGATGGGCGCCGCCCGCGCCGAGGAAGCTTCGGCGATCGCCTGGCAGCGGCGCAAGGACGTGATCCAGTACATCGAGGACAACTTGCGCGATCCGGAGCTTTCCCCGGCGAGCATCTCCGCCGGCCTCAGGGTCTCTCCGCGCTACTTGCGCACGGTGTTCGCGCCGGGTGGCGAGAAGATGAGCGCCTATATCCTCCGCCGCCGGCTCGAGGAATGCGCCCGGCAGATGGCCAACCCCGCGTGGCACGCCCACACGCTGACCGAGATCGCCTTCTCGTGGGGCTTCAACAGCGCCGCGCACTTTACCCGCACGTTCCACGAGAAGTTCGGCATGGCCCCGCGCGAATATCGCCGGGTCAGCTTGGAGCGCATCGCCTGACGGCAAGTCCGGCAGACAAGTTATCTTGCCCTGCAAGGCAAGTGCCTGGCCGCCGGAGGCCTGTAAGCGAGAGTCAGGAACCGCGCGGGAATGGGTCGCCGCGGGAATGACGGGCCTGCCGGGAACGGCGGCCTCGTGGCTCGAGAGGGGACGTTTGAGGCATGGCGGACCGCTTGCTCGACACGCACGCGCATTTGATCGCCGACGATTGGGACACTTACCGCGCCCGGCCGTTCACTCCCGATCTGCCGGTGCCGGAGAGGCCGCCGTTCACGGTCACCGCGGAGGCGCTGCTGGCGCTGATGGATGCGCATGGGGTCGATCACGCGTGCCTTGTCCAGCGCGGCCACGTTTACGGCTACGACAACAGCTACGTGCTCGATTCGGCGCGCCAGTATCCCGGCCGCTTGCACCCGGTGGTGATCCTCGACACGCAGGATCCGGCAACCGCCGGCCACTATCGCGAACTGGTCCGCGACGCCGGGGTCGCCGGCTTCCGCATGGCCAACAGCCGCCCCTGGATCCTCGACACCGCGTGGATCAGCTCGCCCTCGGCGATGGACATCTGGCGCGCCTGTGCCGACTGCGACACGCCGATGGCGGTGATCGTGTTCGGCAACCAGTTGGGCTATGTCCTGCCGCTCATCAAGATGATCGCCCGGCAGTTCCCGGATCTGCCGATCGTCCTCGACCACGGGGCGATGCCGTACGGCATGTCGCAATACGAGGTCGCGCTGCGCGAGGAGGCGGGCGAGACGGTGGTGATGCCGCCGCCGCCCGATTACGGGATCGGCGAGACGATCGCGACTTTCGCCGACCTGCCCAACATCTATTTCAAGATCACCGAGATCAACATGGAGCGGCTGGTGAAGGCCGGTGTCCCCGCGCCGGGCCTGATCCGGCGGATGGTCGACGTGTTCGGGGCCGAGCGGCTTGTGTGGGGGTCCGACGTCGGCCAGAGCATGCTCTGGAACTACGCCGAAAAGGTCGCGATGGCCGGCGAGGCCGCAAGCCTGTTGACGGCCGCGGAGCGCGCGGCGTTCCTCCACGACAACGCCGCGCGAATCTATCGCCTCCCTGCGGCCGCCGTGGATTCGGGGATGACCTCCGCCGCATGAGCGGCCCGACGATCGTGCCGTTCTTCGGCAAATCCCCGCGCATTCACGACAGCGCCTTCGTCGCGCCCGGCGCCTGCCTGATCGGCGACGTCGAGATCGGCCCGGACGCGAGCGTGTGGTACAACTGCGTGCTGCGGGGGGACATCAATCGCATCGTCGTCGGCGCGCGCGCCAACCTGCAGGACGGCGCCATCGTCCATGTCGAGGCCCCGCGCGCCGGCGGCGAGGGCTCGCCCGTAATCGTCGGCGAGGACGCGCTGGTCGGCCACATGGCCATTCTCCACGGCTGCGTGCTCGACGATCGCGCCTTCGTCGGCATGGGCGCGATCGTGATGGACGATTGCCGGGTCGGCAGCGGGGCGATGCTCGCCGCCGGGGCCATGCTCACGCCGGGCAAAGCGATTCCCGCCGGCGAGCTGTGGGCTGGCCGCCCCGCCAGGCCGATGCGGACGCTGAGCGAGGCTGAGGTCGACGGAATGCGGGCCCAGTCGCTCCACTATGTCGAGAACGCGCGGCGCCACCGCAATGCCCTGCATCGCCGGGATGCGAGCGCGAGCTGATGCAAAAAAGCCTCACTTTTTCCTGATAACAGAGGCCTGTGCCGCTGAGGTTTGACAGACCAAATCGGTTTTTGGTAGCGGTAACACCGGTCATACAGAAACCACTTATTTAGTGAGTCCTGCCACGTTCGCGGCGCAGGACCCAAGGGAGAGGGAAGAAATGTCTCGCACTCGCTGTGTATCAGCTCTCGCGCGCTCGGCTTCGATCGTCGCATTTTCGGCCTTTTTTGTTAGCGCTACCACTGGTTACGCGGAGGACGCGCCGCAGGCCGCCGCTTCGCCGGCCGCCACCCCGGCGGCGGCTGACGCGCCCGGCAACGAAATCATCGTTTCCGGCGTCCGCGCCTCGCTCGAACGGTCGATGGACCTCAAGCGCAACTCGACCGGCGTCGTGGACGGCATCTCGGCCGAAGACATCGGCAAGTTTCCCGACACCAACGTCGCCGAATCGCTGCAGCGCGTCGCCGGTGTGTCGATCGACCGCGTGAACGGCGAAGGCGCCCAGGTGACCGTTCGCGGCTTTGGCCCCGGCTACAACCTCGTGACCCTCAACGGCCGCACGCTGCCGACCGCCAGCCTGCCGGTCATCGGCCAGGACCAGGCCGGCGACGGTAACCAGGGGACCAGCCGCAGCTTCGATTTCGACAACATTTCGTCGGAAAGCGTCAGCCGGCTCGAAGTGTACAAGACGGCGCGCGCCTCGGTCACTTCCGGCGGCATCGGCGCGGCGATCAACATCGTCACCCGCAAGCCGCTCGACGGGGCCAGCGGGCTGACCGGCACGGTCAGCGCCAAGGCGGTCTATGACAGCACCGACACCATCTATGCCCGCGTGACCCCGGACCTTGCCGGTGCGCTCAACTGGGCCAATCCGGACGGCACGCTGGGCGTCAGCCTGTTCGGCAGCTGGCAGCGGCGCAACAACTCGGCGCCGAGCGTCACGGTCAACGACTGGAACGTGATGACGTACGACCAGTTCATCGGTTCCGTCGGTACGCTCGTCACGCCGAACACCGTGATCAAGAACGCTCCGTCGAACGGCAGCCAGCTGATCGCCTTCCCGAACGACACGCGCTACGAGTATTCGGAATTCCAGCGCGAGCGCCTGAACGCGCAGGGCGACATCGAGTTCAAGCCCAGCGACAGCCTCACTATCAACGTGGACGGCACGTTCTACCAGAACAAGTCCAAGGAACTGCGTACCGACCAGGCGAACTGGTACAACCGGCCGTTCCAGGAAGTCGACTTCGACGGCAACACGCAAGTGGCGACGGCCACTTTCCTCAACGACACGATCGGTTCTGTCGATCCGGTGACCGGCCACATCAGCGGCGTGAAGGATGACGGGTTCGAGCAGCAGTATCGCGCCGTCAAGGAGCGGATGTGGGATGCCGGCCTGAACGTGAAGTGGGATGCGACCAGCAACCTCTCGCTGGTGCTCGATGCGCATACTTCCAAAGCCGATGCGCTGCCCGACAATCCGCTGGGGCAGACGTCGACCGCGGTGTCGATCGCCTCGCACGGGACTTATGGCCAGCAGCTGGCCATCGTGAACGGCTTCCCGCAGCAGACCATCCAGTTCAGCGACAATCCCGCCATCGGCGGCGCCGGCAACAACAACGGCGTGCTCGACGTGGGCGACCTCGGTTCGCAGGTCGCGCGCAGCTGGACTTCGAAGCAGAGTCAGAAGGAGAACGAAGTCCGCCTCGACGGCGCGTGGGACATGGGCGGTAACAACCGGGTCGAGTTTGGCGGCAGCTGGCGCGACAACAAGATGCACGAAACCCAGATTAGCACCTACCAGACGCTTGGTGACTGGGGCGTGGCGGATGTGGGCAAGGTCGAGCAGTATGCCGGCAATGACGTCACGCAGTTCTGCCTGACCTGCAAGTTCACCCATTTCGATCCCGGCTCGACCGGCGCTTCGCTGGTGGCCTTCCGAGCGGACGCGACGAAACTGTGGAACGATCTCGGATCGCAATATCCGGGCTTCGGGAGCGCCAGCCTGATCAACGGCAACGCGAACAACATGGTGGAAGAAAAGATCTGGGCGGCTTACGCTCAGGTCGACCTCAACGGCACCATGCTGGGCCGCCCGTGGAATGTCGTTGCCGGCGTGCGCTACGAGCACACCGACTCGATCTCCACGTCGATCATCCAGGTTCCGCAGACCGTGGTGTGGCAGGCGGACAACGATTTCGGCACCACGCTGTCGTCGGATTACCAGCCGAATTCGGTCAAAAACAGCTACGACCACATCCTTCCCGCGCTCGACTTCTCGGTCGACCTGACGGACACCCTCAAGGGCCGTGTGTCTTACGGCAAGACGATCGCGCGGACCGATTTCAGCAACCTGTTCTCGAACGTCTCGATCGGAGATCACACCCCGAACCGGCCGACGGCGATCGGCGGCATTCCTACCGCAACCAGCGGCAACCCGCTGCTGGTGCCGCTCATTTCGGATAACTTCGACGCGTCGCTCGAATGGTACTTCAACCGGTCCGGCTTCGTTTCGGCCGGCTTCTTCGACAAGCGGGTGCGTAACTTTGTCGGAACCGGCCAGATCCAGAGCACCGAATTCGGCCTGACCGATCCGAGCTCGGGCGCCGCCGGCACCCGCTCGGGCGATGCGCTCAACTACCTGAAGAGCATCGGCGCGAACTTGTCGGACGTGAACCTGTTCACGATGACGGCGCTGATCGACAACTTCGGCCTGGCCAGCGCCAAGACGCAGTTCCAGGCGCACTACAGTGGCGGCAACCTCGATCAGGGCTTCGTCGACAGCACCCTGAACGCCTACAACGTGAACGGCAATTCGACCGATCCGCTGATGGTCTATCAGGTCAAGGAGCCGGTGAATAACAAGGAAGCCCATCTCTGGGGCGCCGAGTTCCAGGGGCAGTATTTCCTTGGCAACAGCGGGTTCGGCGTCACCGCCGCTTACACACTGGTGCGCGGCGACGTGAATTATGACATCACTGCCGACCCGTCGGCCGTCCAGTTCGCGCTGCTCGGCTTGTCTGACACCTTCAACGGCTCGCTGATCTTCGAGAAGTACGGCATCTCGGCGCGCGCGACCTACAACTGGCGCGCCAGGTACCTGTCGAACGCCAATCGCGGCGGTTACAGCAGTCCGGTTTACGTTGCGCCGTACCACCAGATCGACTTCAACGTGAGCTACGACATCACGCCGAGCATCGAGCTGTCGATCGAGGGGATCAACGTGACCAAGGAAGACGTGAAGACGTACGCCCGCACGTCGAACGAGCCGTGGTTCATCGTCCAGGGTGCGAGCCGGTACCTGTTCGGGGCCCGGTACAAGTTCTAGGCTTTCGACGGTTCGACTGTCTCCTGCCGGGGCCGCCGCTTTCGAGCAGCGGCCCCGAATTTTTTGGGGCCGAGCGTCCGCTTGGGCCTTTTCCCCGCCAGCCGTTTGGACCAACCTGCGCCGGCCATGAGCAATGTCACCCGCCTCGACAATGTCGCCCACGCCGACCTCAGGATCGCCGCGGGGCACGGTGCGGCGTTCGGCGACGCGGTCAACCAGATCGCGCTGTTCCTGCCCGAGTTCGAAGAGGCCCAGCGGCACTATCCGATCCTCTTCCGCCGTCATGAAGCGGGCTCGCTGCAGGCGCTGGCGATCCTCGGCTTCGACCGCGACGAGAACCTGTTTCTGGAAGGCGACCGCTGGGCCGGCTACGTTCCGGCGATCGCGCGGCGCGGCCCGTTCCTGATCGGCCTCGCCGGCGATGAGCCGATGATCCACGTCGACCTCGACCATCCCCGCGTTCTCGGCGAGGGCGGGGAGGGCGGCGAACCGCTGTTCCTGCCGCAGGGCGGCCAGGCGCCCGCGCTCGACCGCGCGGTGGAGGCGTTGCGCGCGATCCACCTCGGCCACGAAGCGGCTCCGGCGATGACCGCGCTGTTCGACGAACTGGGACTGGTGCGGCAGGTGACGCTCAACGTCCAAGTTTCCGACAGCAAGCGCTACAACTTCAAGGATTACCTGGCGATCGCGCCGGACCGCATCGCCGCGCTCGACGCGGCGAGCCTGGAGCGGCTCAACCAGGCGGGTCTGCTGCCGCCGGCGATCTTTGCCGCTTCGTCGCTGGCCAACATGAGCCGTCTCACCGCCCGCAAGCACGCGGCGATGGCCTGAGCATGGCCGAGCCTGGCGCGATCCCGGCCGTCGAAACCCGCGAAGGGCCGCTGCCGCGCGAGGATGCGTGGAGGGCTCTGCTGGCGGAGAACCGCCCGGTGCTGTTCAAGGGCGCGGCAGCAGAATGGCCGCTGGTCCAGGCGGGCCGGCGTTCCAGCCGGCAGGCGGCCGAGCACATCGCCGCGTTCGATTCCGGCCAGCCGGTGGTGGTCTATCGCGGCCAACCGGAGGAGGGCGGCCGGTTCTTCTACAACGCGGCTGTCGACGGCTTCAATTTCATCGCCGCCCGCGAGCCGCTCGGCCCGGTGCTCGAAGCGCTGCTCGCGCCCGGGAGCGGCAGCCGGGAATCGATCTACATCGGCTCGACCGACCTCGGCATCTACTTCCCCGGTTTCGAGGAGGCCAACTCGCTTGATCTCGGCGAGGTCGACCCGTCGCTGACGGACGGCGTGACCAAGTCGATCTGGCTCGGCAACCGCACGACCGCGACTTGCCACTACGACTTCTCGAACAACATCGCCGTTTGCGCTGTCGGCCGGCGGCGCTTCACCTTGTTCCCGCCGGACCAGGTGGCCAACCTCTATCCCGGCCCGCTGGAGCCGACGCCCGGCGGCCAGGTCGTCTCGATGGTCGATTTCAAGGCGCCCGACCTCGCCCGCTTCCCGCGCTTCGCCGATGCCCTGGCCACGGCCCAGGTCGCGGAAATGGAGCCGGGCGACGTGCTCGTCTATCCCGCGATGTGGTGGCATCACGTCGAGGCGCTTTCGGACTTCAACGCCCTCGTCAACTACTGGTGGAACGCCGTGCCTGCATACCTCGACAGTCCGCAAGTGACCCTGCTCCACGCCCTGCTCTCGCTGCGCGACCGCCCGCCGGCCGAGAAAGCGGCGTGGCGCGCGATCTTCGACCATTACGTGTTCGGCGACGCCGAAGCACCGCGCGCCCATCTGCCGGCGCACGCGCAAGGCCCGCTCGCCCCGATAGACGATACCATCGCCCGGCGCCTGCGCGCGCAAGTCACTAGGAAACTGCAACGATGAACATGCCCAAACCCATGCGCGTGGTGGTCGCTGGAGGCGGCACGGCGGGCTGGATCACTGCCACGGCGCTGGTTCGCCAACTCGGCGATCTGGTCCAGGTCACTCTCGTCGAAAGCGAGCAGATCGCCACCATCGGCGTCGGCGAATCCTCGGTGCCCACGGCGAAGTCGTTCCACGAGTTGCTCAAGATCGACCAGCAGGCGTTCATGAGCGCCAGCAATGCGACCTTCAAGCTGGGCATCTCGTTCGAGAACTGGGCCCGCCAGGGTGACCGCTACATCCACAGCTTCGGCTCGATGCCGCTCAAGACCTGGACGACCGATTTCCAGCACTTCTGGCTCGAAGCCCGCTCGCGCGGCGAGGCCGCGGAGATCGGCGCCTATTACCTCGAGCACGAGGCCGCGCGGCTGCACAAGATGGACTTGTTCGGAGAGGTCAAGCCGAACTACGCCTACCACCTCGACGCCACGCGCTACGCGCGCTTCCTGCGCCGCATCGCCGAGAACGACGGCTGCGTGCGCCGCGAAGGCAAGATCGCCAGCGTCGAGCGCAACGGGGAAAGCGGCGACATCGCCGCGCTGGTGATGGAAGACGGCAGCCGGATCGAAGGCGACCTGTTCGTCGACTGCACCGGCTTCCGCTCGGTGCTGCTCGGCCAGACGCTCGAAACGCCGTTCGACGACTGGCTGCACTGGCTGCCGAACGATTGCGCCTGGGCGACGCAAAGCGAAGCGGTCGAGCCGGCGTATCCCTACACCCGTTCGATCGCCCACGGCGCGGGCTGGCAATGGCGCATCCCGCTGCAGCATCGGATGGGCGCGGGGTTCGTGTTCTCGAGCGAGCATCTCGACATCGACAAGGCGCGCGAGCAGTTCCTCGGCGACCTCGAAGGCAAGCCGCTGCGCGATCCGCACCTGATCCGCTTCCACGCCGGCCGCCGGACGAGTTCGTGGGTCAACAACTGCGTCGGCATCGGCCTTGCGAGCAATTTCGTCGAGCCGCTGGAATCGACCACGATCCACCTGATCATGATCGCCGTCACCCGGCTGCTGCAGCTGTTTCCGTTCGGCGACGACTGGGAAGGCCAGCGCCGCCGGTTCAATCAGATGGCGCGGACCGAGATCGAGCGGATTCGAGACTTCATCATCCTGCACTACCACCTGACCGAGCGCGACGACACGAGCTTCTGGAACTACGTGCGCACGATGAGCGTGCCTGACAGCTTGCGCGAGCGGATCGAGATCTTCGCCGAAAGCGCCGTTGCCTGGCAGTCGGTGGAGGAGATCTTCCGCGTCGACAGCTGGATCCAGGTTTGCCTCGGCCAGCGGCTGACGCCCAGGAGCTGGCACCGCCTCGGCGCGCTGATGCCCGAAGAGCGGCTCAAGCGGGAACTGGAGGACGTGCGCCTGCGGATCGAACGGGCCGTGCAGGCGATGCCGCCCCAGCAGCAGTTCCTCGACCGCTACGCGCCGCGCTCGGAAACGCCGGCGGGCTGAGGGCTTACGCCTGCCGTTCGGCGCGCTCGGCGTCCGCGGCCCCTTGCCCCTGTTGGCGCGTCCGGTTACGGCCGTAACCAAGGCGCCACGCAGCGGGAGAGCGCATGTCGGCCAATATCGAGGAGCTCGAACGCCGCCGCGCCGCCGCGCGCCTCGGCGGGGGCGAGAAGCGCATCGCGGCGCAGCACGCCAA
>Ga0207705_10003285_pt1 | contig 12314 bp, 15 predicted proteins | sample KBSC13metaG_FD_184314 | JGI IMG/M metagenome (GOLD analysis project Ga0207705, IMG submission 184314) | Corn rhizosphere microbial communities from Kellogg Biological Station, Michigan, USA - KBS C1-3 metaG (SPAdes) (version 2) | ecosystem: Host-associated > Plants > Roots > Rhizosphere > Soil ...
TGGGGCTACACGACGTGGATGGCGGGCGGCGGCCTGAAAGCCGGCTACACCTACGGCGAGACCGACGAGATCGGCCTGCAGGTGGCCGACAAGGACAAGGCCGTCGACACCTATGACCTGCACGCGACCATATTGCAGCTGATGGGCCTCGACCACCTGAAGACCACCTTCCTGAACAACGGCCGGTCCGAGCGTCCGACCGTCGTGTACGGCAAGGTGATCAAGGAGATCCTCGCGTAAGCGACAGCAAGAATCCCCCGGGGACTTCTTTCCCGGGGGTGCAGCCGAAAGAGATACGAAACACATGCAGAGAAAACTGATCGCCTTCGGCGCCATGCTGTTCGTCAGCGCCGGCTTTGCGCTCGCCGCAGTAGAGCTGGACACGGACCTGATGCAGAACATCGACGACACGAACAAGAGCCTCGCGTCGAACATCGCCACCAGGGACGGCAAGGCCGCCATCGCGGATGCGAAGTCCATGAACGACATGTTCGGCACCGTCGAAACCTATTTCGTGCAGAAGGGCGACGCCGCCAACGCGGTCGAACTGACGAAGCAGAGCCGCGAGCTGACGCTCACGATCGTGAATGCCGTCACCGCCAACAACTACGACGCGGCGACGGATGCCGCCACCACGCTGTCGCGCACCTGCAAGAAGTGCCACACGTTTTACAAGAAAGAGTAGGCGTCGCGCTTGAAGAATCCGAACAACGCGGTGCGGCTGGCCGCGGTCCTTGCGCTGGCGATGCCGGCGGTGCTGGTAGCGGCGCCGAAGGCGAAAAAAGCACCCGCCGGCGCCGTGGTGCCGGCGGGTGATGTGGCGGCAGGCCGCATCAAGTCCGAGTCGGAACGCTGCCAGGAGTGCCACGGTGCGGACGGCAACGGCAATGGCTTGGACGGCAAGTTCGCCCGGCTGGCCGGCCAGTACCCGGCCTACATCGCCAAGCAACTGCAGGACTTCCGCAGCGGCGCGCGCAAGCACGACACCATGATGGTCATGGCGAAGAGCCTGGAAGAAGCGGACATCGCCGACATCGCCGCCTATTACGGCGGCCTGCCGGTGATGCGCGGCGACGCGGCGCACGGCGACGTGGAGGCGGCACGGCAGCTGTTCGCGACGTGCGCGGCCTGCCATGGCGCGCAGGGCAAGGGCACCGGCGACGCGGCGTTTCCCGTGATCGGCGGCCAGGACGCGAAGTACCTGCGCACCCAGTTGCTGGCCTGGCGTAGCGGCGAACGCAGGAACAGTCCGGGCGGCGCGATGAACGAGGCGGCGAAAAATTTGACGGATGCCGAGATCGACGTATTGGCGAATTACATATCAGGGATGTAGGAGAGATGATGAAAACATGGATAACGGCCGTCCTGGCCGCATCGATCGCGCTGCCCGCTGCGGCCGCGCTGAAGGAGGGCGACAACGCCCCGGCATTCCAGGCGCAGGCGTCGCAGGCCGGCAAGGCCTTCGGCTATTCGCTGAAGGACGCGCTGAAGAAGGGACCGGTGGTCGTGTATTTCTACCCGTCGGCCTACACGGGTGGCTGCAACGTGCAGGCGCACGCGTTCGCCGTCAACCAGGAAAAGTTTGCGGCGGCTGGCGCCAGCATCGTCGGCGTCTCGCTCGACAGCATCGCGCGCCTGAACGATTTTTCCAAGGATCCGGACTACTGCGCCGGCAAGATCGCCGTCGCGTCGGACGCGGACGGCAGCATCGCGAAATCGTACGACCTGGTCGTGAAGGACGCCGCGCCCGGCCGCAAGGACACGCGCGGCATCGACATCGACCACGGTTTCGCGGAACGCACGACGTTCATCGTGACGCCGAACGGCAAGGTCGCGGCGGTGGTCGGCGGCCTCGCGCCGGGCGCGAACGTCGAGCAGGCGCTGCAGGCCGTGCAAAAGCTGGCTGCCGCCAAGTGACGGGAGAACGACGATGAACCCTATCGCACGCACTGCGCTGGGCGCGCTGCTCCTCGCGGCCGGCCTGGCACAGGCGCAGGACCAGATCGCGACCGCGATCCCGGGCGTCGCTGCAGCCGGCACGCGGATCGAATTGATCAAGGAAGGCTTCGACGGCACCGAGGGCCCGCTGGCCCTGCCCGACGGCAGCCTGATTTTCACCGAGACGACGGGCAACCGCATCACGCGCATCGGCGCGGACGGCAGCACGTCGACGTATCTCGACAACAGCAACGGCGCCAATGGCCTGGGCTTTGGCGCCGGCGGCGCCTTGTACGCGGTGCAGGTGCGCGAGCCGCGCGTGGGCATCGTCGCGCCGGCGGACAAGGCGCGCACGCTGGCCGATCAGTGGGATGGCCTGCCGTTCGGGCGACCCAACGACCTCGTGGTCGGCAGGAACGGCAACGTCTACTTCACCGATTCGGGCGCGCCACCAGGCGCCCGTGGCGCCCAGCAGGCCAAGGCTGTTGCCAAGCCGGCCGTGTACCGCATTCCGCCGTCCGGCAAGCTGGAACGCGTGGCGGCGGACATCGAGCGTCCGAACGGCATCCAGCTCTCGCCCGACGAGAAGACGCTGTACGTCGCCAACACGCAGGGCGAGCACGTGCTCGCGTACGACGTGGCGCCGGACGGCACGATCGGCAAGCGCCGCGACTTCGCCCGCCTGGCCGGCTGGAGCAAGGGCGAGACCGGCTGGTCCAGCGGCGCCGACGGCCTCGCCGTGGATGCTGCCGGACGTTTGTACGTCGCGTCCAACGTCGGCATCGAAGTGTTCGGCCCGCGCGGCGACGCGCTGGGCGTGATCGCGCTGCCGAAGAAGCCGCAGAACCTCGCGTTTTCCGGACCGGACAAACACACGCTGTACGTGGTCGGCCGCGGCGCCGCCTACAAGATCGCGCTGCTGGCCCAGGGCTACCAGGGCCGCGCCAAGTGAAAGGATCGGCACCATGACCCGCAAGACCGCCAGGGATTTCGACCCCGAGGTACTGCAACTGTTCGATAAATACGTGCACGGTGACCTGAGCCGCCGCGGCTTCCTGCAAGCGGCCGGCAAGGCTGCGGCGGGCGCGCTGTCGGCGGAGGCGCTGCTCGCCGCGCTGAGCCCGAATTTCGCGCAGGCGCAGCAGGTGGCGCCATCCGACCCGCGCATCGTCGGCAGCCGCGTCGACTTCCCGTCCCCGGACGGCAACGGCAAGGTGCACGGCTACCTCGTGCGTCCCGCCGCCGCCAAGGGCAAGCCGCCGGCCGTGCTGGTGGTGCACGAGAACCGCGGCCTGAACCCGCACATCGAGGACATCGCGCGGCGCCTGGCGCTGGAGGGCTATGTCGCCTTCGCGCCGGACGCGCTGCATCCGCTGGGCGGGTATCCGGGCGACGAGGACAAGGCTAGGGCCCTGTTCCCGCAGCTGGACCAGGCGAAGACGCGCGAAGACTTCGTCGCCGCCGCTGCCGCTCTCAGGACGCTGGCGGGCACGAACGGCAAGGTCGGCGTCGTTGGCTTCTGCTACGGCGGCAGCATCGCCAATCTGCTTGCGACCCGCGTCCCGGACCTCGCGGCCGCCGTGCCGTTCTATGGCGCCGCGCCGGCGCCGGCGGACGTGCCGCGCATCCGCGCCGAGGTGCTCGTCCACCACGCCGGCAACGACGCCCGGCTGCTGGAAGCGTGGCCCGGCTACCGCGATGCGCTGAAGGCAGCCGGCGTTCGCCACGAGGGGTATGTGTACCCGGGCGTGGAGCACGGCTTCAACAACGACACGACGCCGCGCTATGACGAAGCGGCGGCGCGGCTGGCGTGGCAACGCACGCTGGCCCTGTTCGACCGGACCCTGCGCACCTGAGGTCCGGACCATCGTCACTTTTTTACCCGTCAACCTCGTAAGGAAAAAGATGAACAAGCGTATCAAGACCATCGTCGCTCTCGCCGTCGTCGCGGCTTCGGCCACGGCCCTGGCCCAGCAGGGACCGAAGCCGGAAAACCTGATCAAGTGGCGCCAGTCGGCGTTCCAGATCGTGGCGTGGAATTCCGGCCGCATCAAGGCGTCGCTGGACGGCCAGTACAACAAGGACGAGGTCCTGAAGGCCGCCAACACCATCGCGGCCGTCGCCAATTCCGGCCTGGGTGGGCTGTTCGCGCCGGGCACGGAGCAGGGCAAGGGCTGGCATGACACGAGCGCCAGGCCGGAAATCTTCAAGGACACGAAGCACTTCGGCGAACTGGGCGCGAACTTCGCGCAGGAAGCGAATGCGCTGGCGCAGGTCGCGGCCGGCGGCGACCCGGCCGCCATCAAGACCCAGTACGGCAAGCTGACCCGCACCTGCAAGGCCTGCCACGACGATTTCAAGGCCAAGGATTGAACCCCTTAGGGCATCCATCACGGAGACACGCATGACAAACCTGAAACACGCGGCGCTGGCGGCCGCGCTCCTCGTGGCGGCGCTGCAGCCGGCCGCGGCGCAGAACGCCCAGCCGGCCCCGCAGCAATCGACGGCCCGCTCGACCGATCCTGCGAAGCCGCTCGGCTTCTTCGTCACGAGCGAAGGCGTCGGCAAGGGCGGCAATCTCGGCGGCCTGGCCGGCGCCGATGCGCATTGCCAGAAACTGGCGACGGCCGCCGGCGCCGGCAACCGCACCTGGCACGCCTACCTCAGCACCCAGGCGGCCGACGGCAAGCCAGCGGTCAATGCGCGCGACCGCATCGGCCAGGGACCGTGGTACAACACGCGCGGCGCCGTCGTCGCGCGTGACGTGGCCCACCTGCACGGCGACACGCTGGAGGCGGCGCGCCTAGGCAACAACCTCACGCGCGCCACCGTGTTCACGGAAAAGAACGAACCGGTGAAAGGCTTCGGCGACAAGCCGAACGAGCATGACATCATCACGGGTTCCACGCCGGACGGCCGCGCGTTCGCGGATGCGGCCGATCACACGTGTCGCAATTACACGAGCAGCGCGGCGGATGCGTCGACGCAGCTGGGGCATTTCGACCGGACCGGCGGCGGCAACACGTCGTGGAATTCGGCGCATGCGAGCCGCGGATGCGGGCAGGAGAATCTCGTGAGTACCGGCGGGGCGGGGCTGTTGTACTGCTTCGCGGTTAACTGATGCGGTGGCGGGGGCGATGCTCATGAAGACATCCCGGCTGTCCACTTACGCGCTCGGCGTCGCGGTCCTGTGCGGCGCGCCCGCGCTGTCCGGCGGCGCGCTCGCGCAGGCCGCCGTCGTGGCCCCGGCCGGGCTGCCCGATTTCAGCGCCCTCGTCGACAAGGCCGGTCCGGCCGTCGTCAACATCCGCACCACCGCGAAGGTCGCAGACCCCGGCGACGATCCGGAGACGCGCGAGTTGTTCCGCCGCTTCTTCGGCGAGCCGCTGCCGCGCGGCCATCCTCGTGTCGCGCCGGACAAGGGTGCCGACAAGGATGCGGACAAGGATGCGGATGGGGAGGCAGATAGCGTGCCCGAGCGCGTGCGGCGCGGCGTCGGCTCGGGTTTCATCGTCTCGCGCGACGGCGACGTGCTGACCAATGCGCACGTCGTCGACGGCGCCGACGAGGTGTTCGTCAAGCTCACGGACGGGCGCGAATTCAAGGCACGGGTCGTCGGCAGCGACAAGCGCACCGACGTCGCCGTGCTGAAGATCGACGGCCGCGGCCTGCCGACCGTCACCATCGGCGATTCCGGCCGCACCAGGGCCGGCGAGTGGGTAATCGCGATCGGCTCGCCGTTCGACCTGGACAACACGGTCACCGCCGGCATCGTCTCGGCCCGGGCGCGCGAGACGGGCGATTTCCTGCCGCTGATCCAGACCGACGTGCCGATCAATCCCGGCAACTCGGGCGGACCGCTGCTCAACCTGCGCGGTGAGGTCGTCGGTATCAATTCACAGATCTACAGCCGTTCCGGCGGCTTCATGGGCATCTCGTTCGCGATCCCGATCGAGGATGCGATGCGCGTGGCCGCCCAGATCAAGGGCAGCGGCCACGTGACGCGCGGCCGCATGGGCGTCTACCTGACGGACGTCGAGCGCGACGTGGCCGAGTCGCTGGGCCTGCCGAAGGCGCAGGGCGGTTTCGTCGGGCGCATCGAACGTGGCGGCCCGGCCGAGCAGGCGGGCCTGCGCGACGGCGACATCATCCTGAAGTTCAACGGCGCCGGCATCGAGCGCAGCGCCCAGTTGCGCCGCCTGGCGGCCGGCACGCGGCCCGGCACGACGGTCGATCTCACCGTGTGGCGCAACGGCGCCGCGCGCCAGGTCGCCGTCACGCTGGCCGAGCTGGAACCGGAACGGCCGCCGGTGAAGGTGCAGGCACCGGCGCGGCCGGCCGCCGCGGCCAATCGGCTGGGCGTGTCCGTGCTGGACCTGACGGCCACGCAGAAGGCGGAGCTGGGTCCGCGCACGGGCGTCGTGATCGATCGGGTGGACGGTGCGGCGCAGCAGGCCGGGCTGCGTTCCGGCGATATCGTGCTGGCCATCGACAACGCGGACGTCGCCAGCGCCGCCGCGTTCACGGCACTGGCGGACAAGGCCGCCGCCGGCAAGTCTTCCGTGCTGCTCGTGCGGCGCGGGGACACGTCGCAATTCATTGTGCTGCGCCCCGCCGCGCAGTGATTCAGCGTTCGCCGCGTTCCTTCGCGGCGAACGCTTCCGCTTTCGCCACGCTGGCCGCGATCGAGCGCGCCATGCTCGACTCCTGTGGCACCGTCGCAAGAATCTTTTTCCACGGCCCGATCGCCTGCGCGTAGTCGCCCCGTTCGTAGGCCGCGCTGCCCTTCAGCGCGAGCGCCTGCACGTGGTTGGGATTGAGCGCCAGCGCGCGGTCGATCAGGCGTTCCGGCTCGCCCGACAGGTCCTGGTTCAGGCTCATCCCGAGCGCGACGGCGGCGTCGGTCAGCACGTCCGGATTGTTCGGTTCCAGCGCCAGCAGGTGGCGGTAGGCATCCAGCGCGGCATCGAAGCGGCGCAGCGTCTCGTAGGAATGCGCCAGCATGCGCCAGCCGTCCACGTCTTCGGGATCGTTCTTGAGCCGTTCGGCCAGGCGGTTCACCATCCCCTCGATCTGGGCCGGGCCGATCGTCGCCGCAGCATCTTGCGCTTGCGGCGCCAGCAGGGCACGCGGCGTGCCGACGGCCGCGTACAACGTGACGGCGGCGACCGGCAGCGCGAGGCCGACGCCGATTGCGGACCAGTCGCGCCGGCGGCGCAGTGCGGGGCCGGCGACGGCATTGGCCCGGCGCAGCAGCGGCGCGAGGGCGAAGGCGAGGGCGGCGGCCACCATGGCGATTGCGCCGATCAGGAAAGACGTCATGCGGGTAACTCCTCGTCGGATGCATCGGATTCAATGTCGAGCTGGCGCGCGCGCAGGCGCGCGAACAGCAGCCCGAGGCCGGCCAGCAGCAGGCCGAAGGGGCCGAACCACAGCAGCCACGTCGCCGCCTTGACGGGCGGGCGGTACAGCACGAAGTCGCCGTAGCGCTGCACCATGAAGTCGACCGCCTCGCGTTCCGTCGCGCCGCGCGCCAGCATGTCGCGTACCTGGTGCTTCAGCATCACGGCCAGTTCGGCGTGCGAGTCCGCGATGGTCTGGTTCTGGCACACGAGGCAGCGCAATTCTTCCGTCACGCGTTGCACGCGGTGGTCGAGTGCGGCGTCGGCCGTCTGTGCATGGCCAGGTGCGAGCGCCGCGCACAGCAGCAGGGCGGCGGCGCGGTCACGCATGGCTCAGTTCCCGGATCAGCGGCAGCAGCGTCTTCTGGATGATCTCCGGCGTCACCGGACCCGTCAGCTTGAGACGGATCTTGCCCTGGCGGTCGATGACGAAGGTCTCGGGCACGCCGTACACGCCATAGTCCGTGCCGACCTTGCCGTCGGCGTCGAACACGGACAGCGCGTACGGATTGCCGAACTTGTCCAGCCAGCGGCCGCCTTCGTCGCGCGTATCCATGTAGTTCAGGCCCACGATCGGCACCGTGGCCTGCTTCGCGAAATCCACCAGCACGGGATGCTCGGCGCGGCACGACGTGCACCACGACGCCCAGACGTTGAACAGCCAGACCTTGCCGCGCATCTCCTGCGGCGAGAACGTCCTGTCGGCCGCGTCGAGCCGGGTGAGCGTGAAGGCCGGGGCGGGCTTGCCGATGAACGGGGAGGGGACTTCCTGCGGTTTCAGGCGCAGGCCGACGCCGAGGAAGACGAGCAGGATGGCGAAGATGCCGAGCGGGATGGCGTAGCGTTTCATGCAGACCTCGATGGTGATGGAACCGGAATGGCGATATCCGGAGCGGCGCGGGCGGCGTCGGCCGCGGGCACGCGGCGGGTGCGGTAGCGACGGTCGATGGCGGCCAGCAGGCCACCGGCGGCGATGACGAGGGCGCCGGCCCAGATCCAGCCCATGAAGGGCTTGTGCTGGACGCGTACGATCCACGTGCCGTCCTTGGTCAGTTCGCCCAGCGACACGTACAGGTCGCGTGCGAACCCGCGGTCGATGGCGGCTTCCGTCGTCGGCATCTGTTGCACCGTGTAGAAGCGTTTTTCCGGATACAGCGTCGCGACCCGTTCGCCTCCGCGCGTGACGGTAAAGGTGCCGCGCGCCCCGACGTAGTTGGACGCGCGGATCTTCTCGAGCGACTCGAACTTGAACAGATAGTCGCCGGCCAACGCGGTGGCGCCGACGCGCAGGCTCACGTCGTCCGCGGTCTCGGTGCCCTTGACGAGCGTGACGCCGATCACGAAGATGCCGACGCCGGCGTGTGCCACGACCATGCCCCACCACGCTGCGCCCTGGCGCGTCGCGCGCGCGACCAACGGTGTGCCGCGCGGCGCATGCAGCAGGTTGCGGACCAGGTGCTGCGCGGTGGCGATCAGCGTCCATGCGGCCAGCAGCAGGCCCAGGGCGACGGCCGGCGTGACGTGCAGTACGAGGAACGCGGCCGCGCCCAGCACGGCCGCCAGCAATGCCGCCGGACGCAGGCGCACGGCGACGTCGCGCAGCGAGCCGCTTTTCCATGCTACGGCTGGGCCGACGGCGATCAATGCCAGCACGGGAATCATCAACGGCACGAACACGGTTTCGAAATACGGCGGTCCGACCGAGATCTTGCCGCCGCCCAGCGCATCGAGGAACAGCGGGTACAGGGTGCCCAGCAGCACGGTGGCCGCCGCGACCAGCAGCAGCACGTTATTCACCAGCAGCAGCGATTCGCGCGAGAACAGGGCGAAACGTCCACCAAGGCCGATGGTCGGGGCACGCCACGCGTACAGCGCCAGCGAGCCGCCGATGACGATGGCGAGGAACACGAGGATGAACAGGCCGCGGCGCGGATCGGAGGCGAACGCGTGGACCGACGTCAGCACGCCGGAGCGCACGAGGAAGGTACCCAGCAGCGACAGCGAGAACGCGAGGATCGCCAGCAGCACGGTCCAGTTGCGGAAGGCGCCGCGCTTTTCCGTCACGGCCAGCGAGTGGATCAGCGCCGCGCCGACGAGCCAGGGCATGAACGACGCGTTCTCGACGGCGTCCCAGAACCACCAGCCGCCCCAGCCCAGTTCATAGTATGCCCAGAAGCTGCCGAGGAAGATGCCGAGCGTGAGGAAGGTCCAGGCGACGAGCGTCCACGGCCGCGCCCAGCGTGCCCAGGCCGCATCCAGCTGCCCGCCGACCAGTGCGGCGATGGCGAACGCGAACGCGACGGAAAAACCGACATAGCCCATGTACAGCAGCGGCGGGTGCACGATCATGCCCACGTCCTGCAGCAGCGGGTTCAGGTCGCGGCCGTCGGGAGGGGCCGGCAGCGCGCGATCGAATGGGTTCGACGTGAACAGCATGAAGCACAGGAAGCCGATGGCCACGAGGCCCAGCACCGCGAGCACGCGCGCCACGGTGGCGCGCGGCAGCTGGCGGCTGAACGCGGCGACGGCGATCGTCCACAGGGCCAGCGTCTGCACCCACAGCAGCAGTGACCCTTCGTGTCCGCCCCAGGTCGCGGTGATCCGGTAGACGAGCGGCAGCGCGGTGTTCGAGTTGGCCGCCACATAGGCCACCGAGAAATCGTTGACGGCGAACGCGTGCACCAGCACGGCGAACGCGAACGTGACGAACAGCGCCTGGCCGACGGCCACGGGGCGCGCGAGCGCGACCCAGCGCGCGTTGCCGGTCAGCGAACCGGCCAGCGGCAGCGTGCCCTGCAGGACGGCCAGGCACAGCGCCAGTATCAGTGCGAGGTTGCCGAGTTCGGGGATCATGGCCGCTCCTTTCCTGTTCCTGTTCCTGTAACTGCGGCGACGGCCGCACCCTTCTTCAGCGCGTCGGCGGCTTCCGGCGGCATGTAGTTCTCGTCGTGCTTGGCCAGCACCTGCTCGGCGACGAACTCGCGGTGCGCGTCCAGCCGGCCCTGCGCGACCACGCCCTTGCCCTCCTTGAACAGGTCGGGCAGGATGCCGCGGTAGTGCACTTTCACGCTGTGCGCCAGGTCCGTCACGACGAAGTCGACGGTGACGCCATCCGCCTGGCGCTGCAGGCTGCCGGCCTGCACCATGCCGCCGATGCGGAACGCGCGGTCGCGCGGCGCGTCGCCGGACAGGATCTGCGTGGGCGTGATGAAGAAGACGAGGTTCTTGCGGAATGCCGACAGCACCAGCGCCGTGGCGATGCCCAGCGCCACGAGCGCTCCGGCCAGCAGGATCAGGCGCTTGTGGCGCGATTTGAGTCGGCTGGTCATGCGTGCCTTTCCAGGTGGGCGAGAGCGGCGCGGCGGCGCGCGCGCAGCGCCAGCACTTCCAGCGCGAGGGCGGCGGCGGTCACGCCCACCGAGCCCCACACATAGGGCGCGTAGCCGCCCATCGCGACGAAGTCGTTCCAGGTATGCCAGATCATCGTTGTGCTCCCAGCGATACCGTCGCGACCCAGGCCGCGCCGCGCTCGCGTTCGAGGATCAGGCAGCGCAGCCGCACCAGCACGGCGGCGATGGCGTAGGACCACAGCGCGAGCGTCATCACGAGCATCCCGGTCAGCATCGTCGCGGCCATCGTGGGCGCCGCGCGCAGGCTGACGGACGCGCCCTGGTGCAGCGTGTTCCACCACTGCACGGAGAAATAGATGACGGGGACGTTGAGCACGCCGACGAGCGCGATCACGGCGCCGGCGCGGTCGCCGCGCACGGGGTCGTCGATCGCGGACTGCAGCGCCATGAAGCCGACGTACAGGAACAGCAGCAGGAGTTCCGACGTCAGGCGCGCATCCCACACCCACCACGCGCCCCATGTCGGGCGGCCCCACAATGCGCCCGTCCACAGCGCGAGGAACGTGAACAGCGCGCCGGTGGGGGCCAGCGCGCGCGCCATCAGCGCCGACAGGCGCGTGTTCAGCACGAGCCCGAGGCCGGCCCAGAAGGCCATCGCGACATAGATCAGCATCGACAGCCAGGCTGCGGGCACGTGCACGAAGATGATGCGGTAGGCGTCGCCCTGCTGGCGGTCGGTGGGCGCGACGAGGAAGCCGATGGCGAGGCCCACGGCGGCCAGCAGCAGCGCCGCGCCGGCGAACCAGGGAACCAGCTTGCCCGCGATGGGATAAAAGACCTGCGGCGACGCATAGCCGAACCAGTGGATGCGGCCCGGCGCCTTGAGCGCGGCCGCGTGGGAAGACGGTGGAGTCATGTCGTGACGTCGTTGGCGTTCAAAAAAAAGCCCGCGTGACGGGGACGCGGGCCCGGAAGATCGTCCCAACGGGATTTGGCAGGGACGGTTTCACTATATCGGCCGATACGAAAAAAGTAATCGAATAAGTTCGCATTTGGTTATGAGTCGGCTCACTCGAGTGACTCATTCGAGTGAGATACGCAGCGCCCTCGCCGTGGCCCAGGGCGCAAGTGCGAGAGCACCTGCGAGCAGCGCACCGAGCAGCGACAGGTGCGCAGCGCTGTCCAGTCCTCCCATCTCCGCGCCGACGGCGCCGGCGCCAAAGATCAGCACCGGCACGTATAGCGGCAGCACGAGCAGCGCGACGAGCACGCCGCCGCCGCGCAGGCCCAGCGTGAGCGCGCCGCCGATGGCGCCGAACAGGGACAGGACCGGTGTGCCGATCAGCAGGCTCGCGGCGAGCACGCCGATCGCCGCGGGGGAGAGGTCGAACTGCAGCGCGAGCAGCGGCGCGAGCAGCACCAGCGGCAAGCCCGCGACGAGCCAGTGCGCGAGGACCTTCGCGGCCACCAGCACGGCCAAAGGCTCGGGCGACAGCAGCATCTGTTCGAGCGTGCCATCGGCGTGGTCCGGCGCGAACAGCCGGGCCAGCGACAGCATGGCCGCCAGCAGCGCGGCGACCCACAGGATGCCGGGTGCCATCGCGCGCAGCAGCGCGATGGCACC
>Ga0207705_10003286_pt1 | contig 12310 bp, 11 predicted proteins | sample KBSC13metaG_FD_184314 | JGI IMG/M metagenome (GOLD analysis project Ga0207705, IMG submission 184314) | Corn rhizosphere microbial communities from Kellogg Biological Station, Michigan, USA - KBS C1-3 metaG (SPAdes) (version 2) | ecosystem: Host-associated > Plants > Roots > Rhizosphere > Soil ...
CCGATAATACAAGGTATGTTAAAACGTGTCGTGGGGGAGATATATTCGATCTTTAAGGGGATGTGGCCATTGGCACCAACGGATTGAATTTTGTGCTGTCCAAACGGTATGGAACCTGGGTGCGATCGTACATCGCACCCAGGTTCCATGGAGATGGTTGTGTCCGCACTTGGATTAATCACGATTCGGTCTGTGCGGCTTCCAGGACGGCTTCGGCGACGTAGATCGGCGCATGGAAGCGCAGGGCGACGGCGATGGCGTCGCTGGGGCGTGAGTCGATCTCCACGACCTCTTTGATGCCTTCCCGCAGCAGATAGATCTTGGCGTAGAAGGTGTCCTGCCAGAGGTCGTCGATGATGATCCGATCGACCTTCGCGCCGAAGCGTTCCAGCATTGTCCGCATCAGATCGTGGGTATAGGGACGATCCGGCGTCTCATCGGAAACCGCCAGCGAGATCGAATAGGCCACGTCGCGATTGACAAAGATGCGCAGGTCGCGGCCACGATTGTCTCGCAGGAGGACGAAAGTCGTCGTCTGCGTGGCGGGCGGAAGATTCGGCCCGGTGACAACGCCTTCAAAGACATTGACGACCTTGACTTCCTTCTCATGGAGCGCCCGAGGCCCCCGGTTTTCTGGCTCCCCAGAGCCGTTTCCAAGAGGAAAACGACCTTCGCCCTCCTCCGGTTTCCAATCCCCGCCGAAAATACCCTCAAAATCGCTGCTCACGTCTTGCCTCCGCCGAACTGGTTCGTTGAACAATCGTTGAATCTGTCCGCACTTACCATCCCATGGGTTTTTAGTGACGAAGGCCGGTTCACGGCGTCAGTCATCGCCCTTCAGCGTCTTGTCTACCATGACAAGGAACTCTTTATTGGCCTTCGTATGCTGCAGCCTCTCTTTGAGCAGTTCGGTCGCCTCCATCGGGTCGAGACCGTGCAGAAGACGGCGCAGTTTCCCGATCTGGCGGTAGGTCTCTTCATCATAGAGAAGCTCATCATGGCGGGTACTGGACTTCAGAGAGATCGCGGGGAAGATACGCTTGTCCGCGAGGCTGCGATCCAGTTCCACCTCCATATTGCCTGTGCCTTTATACTCTTCGAAGATCAGATCGTCCATACGGCTGCCGGTCTCGACCAGGGCCGTCGCCAGGATCGTCAGGCTTCCGCCCTCTTCTATGTTACGTGCTGCTCCAAAAAAACGTTTCGGGCGATAGAGCGCCGCCGGGTCGAGACCGCCTGCGAGGGTACGGCCACTGGGCGTGACGGTCAGGTTGGAAGCGCGCGTATAGCGTGTCAGGCTGTCCATCAACACCACCACGTCCCGCTTGCTCTCCGCAAGGCGCTTGGCCTGCTCCAGAACCATCTCCGCCACCCGCATATGGTTCTCGGGCGTCTCATCGAACGTGGAGCTGATGACCTCGCCTTTGACGGAGCGGCGAATATCGGTCACCTCTTCCGGGCGCTCATCGATCAGCAGGACGATCAGGATACACTCCGGATGATTGGTCACGATGGCGTTGGCGATCGTCTTGAGGATGGTCGTCTTGCCGGCTTTGGGCTGTGCGACGATCATACCACGCTGGCCTTTACCGACCGGCGAGAGCAGGTCCATGATACGTCCGGTCATCTCCCCGCGTGTCGTCTCCAGTTGCAGACGCTCATTGGGATAGATCGGCGTCAGATCATCAAAATTGACGCGATTACGCGCCACATCGGGATCGACCCCGTTGACCGCTTCGACCCGCAACAGGCCATAGTACTTCTCGGACTCTTTGGGCGGCCGTACCTGACCGGTCACTTCGTCGCCGGTCTTCAGCACAAAGCGCTTGATCTGCGTCTGGGAGACATAGATATCTTCTGCGTTCGGAGAGAAGTTGCTGCGGCGCAGGAACCCCCACCCGTCCGGCAGGATCTCCAGGATCCCTTTGGCGAAGATCAGCCCGTTTCGATCCGACTGCACGGTGAGTATGCGGCCGATCAGCTCATCCTTACGGGTGTTGGGACCCGTGCCGTTCGATACGCCGAGTTCACGCGCCAGCTCATGCAGGTCGTTGAGACTCTTATTTTCCAGGTCAGAAAGATTGGTACTTCCTTGAAGCTCTTCCATACGATTAATTCACCTTACACGGGGAGAACACACGGCGCCGGTGCAGGAAATCACAGGGGTTCCCCTCGCCTACCGTGGGTGTCCAATGGTTGATTGGTTGATTGATGAGTGCACGAAAACGTGAATGTTTGAAATTGGGAATGAAAAGACGTGAACCTGACACACAGGAGACTACAGGAAAATCTGCGATGGTGAGTAGGTAACGCACATCCTGCCCCGGCACCCTTGAATCCAGGAGATAGTCAAAGAGGACAACGACTCCAAGAACCTATCCAGAGACGAAACTTTCACTGGACGGAAATTTCGGAGGGCGGGGAAAGGGAGTGACAGAGAGTCCCCTGCGCAGCAGACGCAAGCGGACGATAGAGTCTCCTTAGTATAGCATAGTTTCCGTATTTTGTCTACCCTTTCGGGAGAACTGTTTTTGGTCGCTCGTCCGTTCCAGCAGGACTGCCGTAAACCTACCAAAAGCAGAGGTCGAACCGCTGTCTTAAGAGGCGACGGTATCCTCGGGGGCGATCGTCAGAATGCCGATATACCGCAGACCGCGGTAGTTCTCCGCGTAGTCCATCCCATACCCGATCACGAACCGATCCGGTATCTCAAACCCACGGTAGTTGACCGGAACCTCGACGCGCCGTCGCGAAGGCTTGTCCAGGAGCACGCAGACCCCCACACTCTTCGCGTGCCGCGCGCGTAGGGACTCGATCAGATAGCTGAACCGCAGCGTCAGCCCCGTGTCGATGATGTCCTCCACGATCAGCACATGCTTGCCAGCCACTGCGGCATCGAGGTCCTTCAGGATACGCACCTCCCCTGAGGTATGCGTGGCCGCGCCATAAGAGGAGATGGCCACGAAATCGAACTCGAGCGGACGGTGGATCGAGCGGACCAGATCGGCTAAGAACAGCGCCGCGCCCTTCAGTACCCCTACCAGGAGCAGCGGTTCGGTCGGATCGGGAAAATCCCGTGCAATATCCTCGCCCATCTCTCGGATACGCCTCTGGATCTGCTCTTCAGAGATCATCACATCGATCGTATGCGAAGGCAACGCCTGTGATGCCGGATCTATAAGAGCAGAATTCGCGTGTAGATGTTCCATAATTCCTTTCGTGCCTGCTCCCCTACTCCCATTCGATCGTTGCGGGCGGTTTGGAGGTGATGTCGTAGGCCACGCGATTGATCCCCGACACCTCGTTGACGATGCGGCTGCTGACCTTGTCGAGGAATTCGTACGGCAGACGCGCCCAACTCGCCGTCATAAAGTCTTCCGTCGTCACCGCGCGCAGAATGACCGGATGCGCATAGGTGCGCAGATCCCCCATCACTCCGACGCTGCGGATCGGCGCAAGCACCGTCAATGCCTGCGATACGGTGTTATACAGCCCGGCAGCCCGCAGTTCGGAGATGAAGATCGCGTCCGCCTCCTGGAGCATCTTCAGCCGCTCCGCCGTCACCTCCCCCAGAATTCGGATCGCCAGGCCGGGGCCAGGGAAGGGATGCCGCCAGACGATCGTCTCCGGCAGCCCCAGCTCCGCCGCCACCGCGCGGGCTTCATCCTTAAACAACAACCGCAACGGCTCGATCACCTTCAGCGTCATGTCTTCGGGCAGCCCACCGACATTGTGGTGTGTTTTGATCGTCACGGCGTTCTTACTGCCGCCGCTCTCGATCACATCCGGATAGAGCGTGCCCTGCGCCAGATAGGTCGCGCCGCGCAGCTCTTCCGCATACTCCTCGAACACCCGGACAAACTCTTCTCCGATCACCTTGCGTTTCCGCTCCGGATCTTCGATGCCGGCCAGACGCACCAGAAAGCGCTCACGGGCATCGGCGTAGATGAGTTTGATGCCGAAGGCCGCCGCGAAATCGTCCCGCACCTGCTCCGCCTCGCCCTGGCGCAGCAGCCCATGATCCACAAAGATACAGGTGAGTTGATCTCCGATCGCCTTATGCATGAGCGCGGCGACACAGCAGCTGTCGATGCCGCCGGAGACGCCGCAGACGACCCCGGCATCCCCTACCGTGGCACGGATCGCGGCGACCGCCTCATCGATGAAGTGCGCAGCCGTCCAGGTCCCCTGACAGCCGCACGGTCCCATCAGGAAGTTCCGCAGCAACTGCGTACCGAAGGGAGTGTGCGCGACCTCCGGATGAAACTGTACTCCGTAGAGGCCACGAGACTTATCCGCCATCGAGGCGACGGGCGCGCTATGCGTTGTGGCCAGAATCTCAAACCCTACCGGCGGAGTGAGGACATGATCCCCGTGGCTCATCCAACAGGGCACCGTACCCCTGGAGTCACCCTCCCCTACCCCTTCGAACAGAGGTTCAGGATCCAGGATCGTCAGGTCGGCGTGCCCGTACTCCCGCCGCTCCGCGGGCTGCACGTCGCCGCCCAGCTGATACGCCATCAACTGCTGCCCATAGCAGATACCCAGGATCGGAATTCCCAGGTCATAGACGCGCGGGTCGGCATGAGGCGCGCCGGGTTCATAGACGCTGGAAGGGCCGCCGGAGAAGATGATCCCCCGCGGCCTCTTTGCGGCGATGCTCTCGACCGGCGTATCGAACGGCAGTATCTCCGAGTAGACATGGCATTCCCGCACACGGCGCGCAATCAACTGGGTGTACTGCGCGCCAAAATCCAAAATCACGACGTTCTCTTCGGTCGCATCCATCGCCATGTCCTACTCGTCCTCCTCATTGTCTTCATCCGGACTCAGACTGCGCTCCTCCAGGATCACCGCCCGTGGGGTGCTGCCATCCAGCCTCGCCTGCTCGCTCTCTATCCAGAAAAGATAGGTATCCAGCAGTCGTGACCGTACGGTCTCATAATCCAGCCCTTCGGCCAGCAGAGCCGCGCGCTCTTTCTGCCAGAGTTCGTTGGCTTCCTTATAGAGGGTGGCTTCGCGCCAGCCCATCGCGTCGCCCCAGAACATCCCGTCGCCGAGTTCGCGGGGCAGCCAGAGGCAGCGGACATCCAGCTCCTCCTCCAGCTCTTCGCTCCAGAGTCGATAGCCCTGCTGCCACTCCGCTTCATCGTCCGGATTCATGGCCTTATACTGTTCCCGGCGCTTCCGATACAGGATGCCGTCGTCGAGCACGCTCTGCACCCAGTCCGGCAGGTCGATCGCCTGTTCCACGCGCAGATAGACGGTGAGGCGGCGCAGGGAATCGGGCAGACGCTCTTCTGTCTCCGCGTCGGCGATGGACTGTCGTATGTAGTGGCTGAAGACGAACCAGCGCAGTTCGAATTCGTTCATATCCCGGATCGACTTCTGATGGTGATTGGCGAGATAGTCGAGCAGGCTCTCCGCATTGAAACAGTCCTGCTGTGCCGTGCGGGTATCGAGGCCCGCCTCGCCTTCGAGCCAGGCGACAAATCCGTCGAGGAGATCGTAGGCCTCGTCCAGGAGCTCTCCGATTTCGGACCCGCCATCGAGTTCGTCGTCTTCTTGCCAATCGTTCTGTTCCGTCATGCCAACTCCCGTATCGCCTTGGAAACCTGTGGAAAAATCAAGATCTGAAACCGTGAGGAAAGATCGTCGATGCAGAGGTGATTACGCTTCATGTAAAGATCGAATAGAGATCGTCCGGCAGTGAGCGAACCGGTATCTAGTAAAGACGTTCAGGCCGCCGAAACAGTTCCCAATATCGCGTTACTCCCCGTCCGGCTGTCAGGAAAACCGGGAATGCCCGCCGTCACGGCATCGCATAGAGTAGGAAGGCGAGCGCCGTCAGTCCTATCAACCCCAGCAGCGCCGCAGAAGCCGCATTTTTCCAGCGCTCCGAGAACAGTCCGCGAAACGACATGGCAAAGACCAGTACGATCGGCAGCATCGCGGGAAACAGATAGCGCCCTTGCCACTGAAAGTACTTGGAGATGAAGGCGAGATACGACAGGCCTACAAGCGCGATCGTCAGAAAACAGACCCACAGGCTCTGAAGTTGTGCGGTTGTAAACAGCGTCTTGCGCTGCAGATGCACACGAACCATTCCGGCCGCCGCGCAGAGACCGGCGACTCCCAGCATCATATAGATCTGTACCGGAAGAAAGAGAGGAATGCCCTTGATGGCGGATTTCGCGGTTCCGTAGACCGCCCAGAAGCTGAAAAAGGTCACGAGACCGGCCTGCAGGTAGTAGGCTCCCCACCCTCCTACTTTGTCTGCCGCCGCCGCTGCCTGGACAGTGCCCCCAAAATCTTCGGCAAACAGGCGTAACGGCAGAGGTTGGCCATAGAGCACCTGATTGCGTACAAACCACCAGCCTGAAATCAACAGTGCGATCCCGAGGGTCATTCCGGCGTTTCGCAGTAGCTCTTTCAACGAGCCTCCGGATCGCCACATCAGGAGGAGTGCGAATCCGAACACTGGCAGGAGCAGAAGGCCGGTAGCCTTCGTCAGGATCGCAGCGCCGATGGTCAACCCAAGCCAGAGCGCGGAACGCTGTGTGAAGCCGTTGAGAAGCGCGCCGATAAGCACAAACAGCGACGCGCTGAAACAGACCTCCAACAACACGTCATTATTGACAGTAGAGGTGATAGCGGCATGCGTCGGCGTCAGAGCCGCGATCCCGACCGCCAGCAGCGCCAACACGCGATCGGAGGGAAACAGCAGGCGCGCGGTACGATGGATCAACAGGAGGGCGCACAGGCCGCACAGAATGGAGAATAGCCGTATGCCTTGCTCGCCCAGCAGCAGGAAGGGTGCTGCCAGCATATAGTAGAGTGGCGGCTGATGCCACTCATAGCCGTTCGGCACGGGAGTATCGGAGAAGGGCGTGGGATGGTCGTGTGTTGGGAGATGAAGTCCGGCGACACTCCGCACAAACACCACATGAGCAGCTTCGTCCGGAGCGTTCTGATAGCCGGTGTTACCGCGAGGAACCAGGGCAGCGTGCACGCCAGCAAAGGCCAGGTAGAGGAGCAGAAGCACCGGCAGCGCAAATCGCCAGGCATCCTTCGTCTGACCCGATCCGGTGTTAGAACTGGCCATCGCCGACAACTCGTCCTCCTTAGCTCTCCCGTTACGAGCCTCCGGTTTCGCGTTCCGAGCTTCCTTCACGGCGTTGTCCTTCCCGTTCCCGATGTATCCGTTGCCGGAGACGAGTCTCCCCCGGTAATCTCCAGCACCACGACGCCGTTCGCATGCTCCGGAGTGGCCGTCCATAGCCCACGCCGCAGCGCATCCGCGACGAGATATCGCCAGGTCCCCGGCATCGGCTTCTCCTCGTACCAATCCCGTAACTGCTCCAGCTCCTGTCCCGGAACGACGCCGGTATTGTAGGGAGACAGGTTCATATTGATCAATACGTAGCGAATATCGTGTCGCCGCAGCCAGGAGGTCAGGTCCATCCCGTTTCGCATCGTGCTGTAGGGGATGTAGGAAGAGTGTTCGCCGTTTCCCCAGAGATACGGACGATCAAGATAGAAGCCGCGCACTTCATCGTAGAGGACTACTCCTGCCGACCCGGGCGTATTGAGATTGATCCATTCGATCGGTCGATAGGTCACCAATCGCCTCCGCTTAAACTCCTCCCAACTGTCCGGTTCTGTGGCGTTTTTCAGTACATCCGACAGGTTGAGGGCCGTCGTCATCACTCCTGACTCACGGACAGCCTTATTCATAACAGGCGGAAGCATGAGCGACCAGGCAAAGAACAGCAGATGTGCGGTCATGACGAGGGTGATGACGGTCGGAAACAGGCGTAGATTCTTCGTCGCCCGGCCCGCACGCGGCCTGTCCAGGCGTGTGACCGCACTCAAGCCATAGGCGGCGATGACGGCGCCGAGGGGAAGCAGACAGATCAGATAGCGTATATGTTGGGCGTTGAAGAACCAGACGATCAGTTGAATGCCGAAGAGCAACAGGAGGTTGACGATCGGACGGGGTATTTTACGGAGGAATACGAGGGGGAAGATGCCCGCTGCATACATACCGCCCAGGAGGATCATGAATTGGAAGTCGCCTGTATTGGCATAGAGCTGGGGAGTGGTCAAAAGGTGCCAGGGAGTTTGGAACAGGTTGACGATCGACTCGAACAGGTTGTCGGTGGAAGTACCGGGATAGGCCAGTGCATGGGGATAGCCGAAGCCGGCCTGTTCCGCCTGATAGGGAGCGGCTCGATCGGCGCTCCAGTAGAGGCTGTGCGGAAAGAGTTTGAACAGAAAGGGATAGACCGGGTTGTGCACAAGCAGCACATTCTTGAGATACCACGGGCAGCCGATCAGAGCCGCGACGCCAACGATCGTCAGGATCGGGCGCAGCGGCACGCGGCGGTAGAGCAGCAGCAGTGGGACAAGGGCGAGCGGGACCAGGGCGAGATACTTCGTATCCAGCGCGAAGCCGGTGGCGATTCCCGCCAGCAAGGCCCACTCCTTCAACTCTTTCGAGCGCCACTGCACCGCTCGGGGAGCGTCCTGTTTGGAATCGTCAGCGACAGCGCTTCCTGGCGGATCCGGTTTTGCCTGGTCTATCTGTTTTACCTGCGGGTGTATCGACTCGATCAGCATCGTTCCCGCAAAGGCCGCGAGGGTGACATAGAGTCCCATCGCTACGTCCAGATAGGCGACGCAGCATTCCCAGAGATAGACCGGTGTGGTGATAAGAAGCAGGACTGCAATCCAACCCACCTGCCCCGGCAGCACACGGCGACAGAACCCCAGGATCGCGACGAGGGTCAACCCGCCCATCGTCAGGTGTAGGAGGTTCGCCAACGGAAAGTTGTCATAGAGGAGGGCAACGCAGTAGAGCATCTCCATCAGAAATGGGAAGTTGCTGTGATGCTCTGTCGGCAGGGAGGTGATGCGATGCTGCGCGAGAAACACTTTGGGGTCGGCCAGATGATAGGCGAGCGCATCCCACTCATGTCCGGTCGGAGGTTGGAAGCAGGCGCAGATGCAGAAGAAGCCGATCGCGAGGAGGACGAGGATCGACACCGGGGCAATCAGGTTGGTATAGGTCAGATCCGTCCCGCCCATCTGGGGGCGGAAGACGCGGGCGGGACGGGCGCCTCTTCCCATCCCCTGGATTGCGTCTCTGAAATTCCCCAACGTGCCGACACACCCGATCAGCGCCAAGAACAGCCACCAGAGGGTGATGGGCAGTAACGAGAGCTGTCCCAGCATCCCCAGCGCGAACACGCCCAGCGCGGCGATGCCCAGCCCGATCGCGGTCCCATAGGCGAACCTCTCCAACGGACTGTCCTTCAAGACGGTAAACCGAGAGAGCAGTACCCGCCCAACGCCGGAACTGATCAGAAGAATGAGGAGCAGCAGCAGTACCGATTTCATAGGGTTTCCAACTTCGAGCGCAGGATCAAGGCGCTCCTCTCCCGGCTCTGCGCAAGGTTCGTATCTGTGTTCGTGTCTGTCCCGACGTTCGCGTTAATCACGGCGTTCGTGTTCTTCTCGATCTCGATGCGTCCTACATGGCTGCCGCGGGAGCCGGCCTGGACAATCAAGGTGTTTTCCACCTGCAGCCCATCTTCGAGCACCGTGTGCGAATGGCCGCCGATGATCAGGTCGATCCCCGGAACCGTCGAGGCCAGCTCTTGATCCCGTGTAAATCCGATATGGGTCAGCGCGATCAACAGGTCTGGGCTGTACCGCTCTCGCAGCAGGGGAACCAGGCGTTGGGCGCAGCGGAGCGGCGTCTCGAATACGTAGGCCGAGACCTTCCGGGAGAGCATCTGCGGAGTGATCATCGGCACCGTCAATCCCAGGATCACCACGCGCCATCCGTTGGTTTCGCGGACGAGATAGCGATGTACCGGCAGTTCGTCAGTGCGCCCGGAGATGTATTCCCCGGTGGAGCGATCTGCATCGGAAGGCATGGGGGCCGGGTAGACGTTCGCGCAGAGAATGGGGAACGTCGCCCGAGAGAGTTTGCATCGAAAGCCGACGCGCGTCAGATGAAAGTCCCGGTTCCCGACCGTCATCGCGTCGTAGCCGATCCGGCTCATGCGTTCCAGAATGAGTTCGCCTCCGGAGTGGTAGGTGAGGTTGCCGGCGCCGCCGGCATCTCCGGCGTCCAGAAGGAGTCCGCCGCCCGTCGCCATGAGTTCGCGTTTCAACCCGGCCAGTCGATCTGCGGCGGCGTCCGTCAAGCGATCATGGAAGTCGTTGGTATGAATAATCTGCAGCACGATCCGTACGGCTCCCTCGCCCGATGCCCGATCGTCCTGGGGTAGGACGGGCGTTATTACTGGCTTCCAAGCGATGAGCTTGCGGGATTCGATCCGAAGCGCAGGGATTTCAGATAGTCGTGGAGGACCTGTTCGCGCATGGCGCGTGCTTCCAGAATGGCATCGCATATCTCCCGAACGGCTCCGTAGCCGCCGGGCGCATCGGTAACGTAGTCCGCCTGATCCCGCACTTCCCGGCGGGCATCGGCCACCGCGATACGGAAGCCACAGGCGGCGAACGCGCCAAGATCGTTCCAGTCATCGCCGATGTAGGCGATCTCGTCGACGGCGACGTTCGAGGACTGCGCCAGTTGTTCGAGGGCGCTCTGTTTGTCGCGAATTCCCTGAAGCAGATGTTTCACTCCAAGTTCCCCCGCCCGCCGCTCCACGGCGGAATTCACACGTCCCGAGATCCACGCGACCTGCACGCCGAGCATCGCCAGCAGCGTCAGTCCCAGTCCATCGTGCACATGAAACCGTTTCGTCTCACTGCCGTCGCTGCTATATCCCAGGGTGCCATCCGTCAGGACGCCGTCCACATCCATCGCCAGAAGCCGGATATGGGCCAGAGCGGCGTGGAGCGGCGTGGTGGGAGGATCCTGGGAGGAGTTGTCGGGCTTGTCATCAAATCGCAGCAGCATAGTGCTTGATTATATCAGGTTTGACGCTCCAAAGACAAGCGCGAGGCAAGCGCAGGCGCAGCAGGAAGCGAAGTGAGAATCACACACGTCCGATAATGTAAAGTAGCAGGAGAAGGTAGACGATTTTTTAGGGCGGCCTAAGGCCGCCCTAAAAAATCGGGCCGCGCCGCGGCCCGATCCTCACACCCCACCCCACACCACTCTCACGGAGCGCTGACCGTCACATCCTCGCCGTTGAGGTCTACCGAACACCCCAGCACATCCGAGAAGAAATTGGACGCCACCCAGATCGTCCCGCCCTCATTGAAGGTCTCCCCCGCCAGCGAGGCGATCCCATCGTTCTCATTGACCCTCGCACTCCCCTGCTGAACCTCGACCGTCTTTTCCCCGAGTTCCACACTCACTGTCTTCGCCTCGTTCAGCCAGGTCACGTAGCCTCCCAGTGTCTCCACCACCTTCGCGAGAGGCAGGTACGTAACTCCGTCACGCTCGATGGGAGCCGGTAGATCCTGAGACTGTCCGTTGATCGTATAACCCATAATAGAACTCCTTTACTGGATCCTTGGAATCGCATGAAGAAGCCTACCCCCTCCGGCTGGAGGAGGCAGGCTTCGCAGTTGCAGGTGAAATCACTGTAGAAATTAGTGAGCGGTTACGGTCAGTTCGTTCGCGACCTTATCCGTAGCATTCAGATCTTTCAGTGCTTTCTCAGCGATCATCGTCGCCTTCTTCTTCTGAGCGTTGTTCGCGACGTTGCCGGTAATGTGAACCGTGCCATCTGCGGTATTGACGTTGATCTTGTTATGAGTATCGTTCAGTTCCTTGTCGGCGAGGATGGCCAGTTTGACCTTCGGAGTCACTTCCGTCGACGCTGTTATCGTCTTACCGGCATCCGATGCTGCGTTCTTCGCTGCATTGGTCGCCTGATTCGCCGCGTCTGCTGTAGCGACTGCCGTGTCATGCACCGCGACTTTGGTTTTGTCCACTGCCGTATTTGCTGCATCTGCGGTAGCGACAGCGGCGTTTTTCGTAGCTTCCGCAGCCTTGTCGGCAGCGACTTTCGTCGCGTCTGCCGCGTCATTCGCCGCGGCGGCTACCTTATGAGTGTCTTCAGCCGTGTCCTGTTTCACGCCCTCTGCTGTATTGTTACAACCGAAAAGCCCTAAGCTGAGCAGCATAGCCGCTGCACCAACGAGTGCTAACTTCTTCATCGTGTTCTCCTTGTGCGTTGAAAGCACTTCTTTAATCGTTATGGGGAAAGTTGACTTTCCTCGCTCCGGCAATAGGACGTGGCGAATTTGGAGATTGTTCCATTTCTTCGCCCGGATAAAATTCCATTCGTCCAGACGTTGAAATGGCCCCCTCAGACAAGAA
>Ga0207705_10003287_pt1 | contig 12308 bp, 10 predicted proteins | sample KBSC13metaG_FD_184314 | JGI IMG/M metagenome (GOLD analysis project Ga0207705, IMG submission 184314) | Corn rhizosphere microbial communities from Kellogg Biological Station, Michigan, USA - KBS C1-3 metaG (SPAdes) (version 2) | ecosystem: Host-associated > Plants > Roots > Rhizosphere > Soil ...
GGACATCAATCCGCCGATGAAGGCGATCTGTCGACCGTCCGGAGAGAATCGCGGGACGGCGATCTGCAGGCCGTGGAGGGGACCCGCAGTAGTGGCGGGGTCGAAGAGAACGACGGGGTCTGGAATAAGGGGACCGTTGTAGATGCACACACCCACGCTGTTACAGCCGGCAAGAGGCGCGAGCGGGATCTGGACGTATAGTTTGGCGATCCACCAGTTGTTCTCTCCCGGTGGTGGAGCGGCGATAAACGCAATCTGCTGAGAATCGGCTGACCAGGAAAACTCATAAATGTGGAGATTGGAGTGAATGGCGGAAGGTTCAAAATGCTGGCCCGACACATCGACGAGAGCTATATTTTGGACTTCGACGTTGTCTTCCCCGATAACGCCATTCCACGGTTTGATCGCATCCAACGCTCCCGCACGGCGGGTACCGTTTTCGACGAAGAGGAAAGCGATGGATTTCCCGTCTGGAGACCACTGAAGACTGCTGAGCGGCCCTTTGAGTTGGGTGAGCTGCTTGAGCTGGTTGGTGGCTGTAGTCCAGAGGAAGATGTTCTTCTGCTGGGCTTTCCGGAATCTAGCTCCGTCCGTCTGGCAGCCGGAAAGGAAGGCCAGCTGCTTTCCGTCTGGCGACCATGAAGGGTGGTCAGCTTCGCATTTGCCAGGACGAAGATTGGTGACGTCGGCGATGGTGTCGGGCGAGAGAATCCGGTCCCAGGCGGCATCCTGGATGGCACCGGACGGCGCGATCCCAGTGACGTGGAGCTCGGAGGCGCTATCAGTCTCCACCGTCCAAGCGACGTAGTTGCCGTCCGGCGAGATGGCAGCGGTCTGGGGAGATCGCACCCGGCGCAGGGAGTCTACCAGGTTCGTGACACGATCCCGATTGGCCGAACTGGAATTTACGCTCGAGCTCGATTGAGCGAGTCCTGATATCGGGAGCAGAGTCAGGGTGCAGCCGAGGACCGCAGCTCGGAGGGCAGTCAGGCGCACGTGGATCATTCCCGTAGGCTAGCATTCCGAAGCTGCGCAGGCGGAATTAATGGGCCAACTGCTTGACCCTTGGTTCCTCGCTTGATATTGTTAGTAGGTTCCGTCTGAATCAGGAACCCACCGCGATAAAGCTAAGGCGCGGCGGCCGGTGCCGGGGCAGATTTATTCTGTTTCGGGTACACTGGAAAAGTAGTCTTTCGCGGGGTCCTAAGCGGCAACAGGGACCGGATCTGCGATGCAAGATCCTCGCAATCGTACCTGCGACACCCTCCTCCAAGGATGGGCTATGCGGGACGGAACAGGCGAAACGGAGTCAACTCCAACTTCCAGTAGTTCTGGTCGGTAGGACAGGGGAAGCAAGGGACGCTCGGCCACCGTCGACTGTTGATCGTCTGAGTTCAGTTGTTGCAGACGGGAAGCAAGGGACAATTCTGCGCGAGGCACGTCAGTGTCCTCACCTTTTCGTGTGTAAGGAGCACGATGGAGCGCGAAGTGACTCCTTGACTCTCGGTATAAAGGCCTGAATGGGCCGAGTTTTGAGTGTTGTACGGCCTCATATGGCCGGAAATAAGGAGTTCGAGTGCCTACGTTCCATCAGCTTGTGAAGCAGGGCCGCACGCCCACCCGCTATAAGACCGCCAGCCCCGCGCTGCAGGGTTCTCCCCAGCGCCGTGGCGTTTGCACCCGCGTGTACACTCAGACGCCCAAGAAGCCGAACTCGGCGTTGCGTAAGGTTGCGCGTGTCCGCCTGACCAATGGGATCGAGGTGACGACGTATATACCGGGCATCGGCCACAACCTGCAGGAGCACTCGATTGTGTTGATCCGGGGCGGCCGTGTGAAGGACCTGCCGGGTGTTCGGTACCACGTGGTGCGCGGCTCGCTCGACTCGGTGGGGGTTGCGAACCGCAAACAGAGCCGGTCGAAGTATGGCGCGAAACGGCCGAAGGCTGCCGCGGGCAAGTAGTTCTGACAATTTTTTGAAGTGCAACAAGCCCGGCTCGTGAGAGGTTGACCGCGCCGGGGGAAGAAGAGAAGAGAGAGATGCCAAGAAAAGGTTACATCGCGAAGCGTGAAGTGGCTGCAGACCCGGTCTATAACTCGACCCTGGTGACGAAGTTTGTGAACTCGATGATGTGGGGCGGCAAGAAATCGACGGCACAGAGCATCTTCTATACCTCCATGAAGAACCTGGAGCAGAAGGGCGGCGACGAGGCCCTCAAGCTGTTCAAGAAAGCGATTGAGAACTGCAAGCCGCTGCTGGAAGTGAAGTCCCGCCGTGTGGGTGGTGCGAACTACCAAGTGCCGATCGAGGTAAACCCGGAGCGTCGCACGTCGCTGGCGATTCGCTGGATTGTGACCTATGGCCGCGCGCGAGGCGAGAAGGGCATGGTCGAAAAGCTGACTGCCGAGCTGCTGGATGCGGCGAACGGACGTGGCGCTGCCATGAAGAAGAAGGAAGACGTTCACCGGATGGCTGAGGCAAACAAGGCTTTCGCGCACTATCGCTGGTAGTTGGATCTGGAATGCAGGTCCCGTTTGGGACCGGTGAGTTTGAAACCCGCAAGGCGACGCCTTGCAGAGTGAGAGATTGGAACCGTGGCACGCACTATACCGCTAAATCGTTGCCGGAACATCGGAATCATGGCGCATATCGACGCCGGCAAGACGACGACGACCGAGCGCATCCTCTTCTATACGGGCATCACGCACCGTATCGGCGAGGTGCATGAGGGCACGGCAACCATGGACTGGATGGAACAGGAGCAGGAGCGCGGAATCACGATCACCTCCGCCGCAACCACCTGCACCTGGAAGGGCACTCGCATCAACATCATCGACACGCCTGGCCACGTGGACTTTACGGCCGAGGTAGAGCGGTCGCTTCGCGTGCTGGATGGCGCGGTTGCCTGCTTCGACGCGGTCGCAGGTGTGCAGCCACAGTCTGAAACAGTGTGGCGTCAGGCGGACAAATATAAAGTTCCACGGATTTGCTTTATCAACAAGATGGATCGAGCGGGTGCGGACGCGGTGTACGCGACCTCGACCATTGTCGACCGCCTGGGGGCCCGCGCTGTTCCGATCAATATCCAGATCGGTGCGGAGGCGAAGTTTGCCGGCGTGGTCGACCTGGTGACGATGAAGGCGATTTACTGGCACGACGAGACGATGGGCGCCGAATATACGGTGGAAGAGATTCCGGCGGATCTGGTGGAGACTGCGAACAAGGCGCGTCACGATCTCATCGAAGCGGTTGCCGACTCTGACGATCACATCATGGAGCTCTACCTCGAAGGCAAGGAGCCGACGGTTGAGGAGCTGAAGGCGGGCATCCGCAAGGCGACGATCGCCATGAACATGTTCCCGGTGCTCTGCGGTTCGGCGTTCAAGAATAAAGGTGTGCAGACGCTGCTCGACGCCGTCGTTGAATACCTGCCGAGCCCTCTGGACATTCCTCCCGTGGTGGGCCACAACCCGGAGAGCATGGAGGACGAGGTCGTTCGCAAAGCGGATGACAGCGAGCCGTTTGCCGCGCTCGGGTTCAAGATTATGACCGATCCGTTCGTCGGGCAGCTCATCTTCATACGGGTCTACTCGGGCACGTTGAAGACGGGCGATTCGGTTCTAAATCCGCGTACGCGCAAGACGGAGCGCATTGGCCGGCTGCTGAAGATGCATGCCAATAAGCGCGAAGAGATTACGGAGATCCTCGCGGGTGACATCTGTGCGGCAGTTGGTCTCAAGAACCTGATTACGGGCGACACCATCTGCACCGAAAAGGCGCCTGTGGTGCTTGAGTCGATCGACTTCCCGAAGCCGGTGATCGAGGTTGCAGTTGAGCCGAAGACAAAGGCTGACCAGGAAAAGATGGGTATGGCGCTGGCTAAGTTGGCGCAGGAAGATCCCACCTTCACGGTTCGCACGGATATCGACTCGGGTCAGACCATCATCGCTGGAATGGGCGAGTTGCACCTCGAAATCATCGTCGACCGCATGATGCGCGAGTACAAGGTTGAGGCGAACGTCGGCAAGCCGCAGGTGAACTACCGCGAGACGATCCGCGGAAGCGCGGAAGCTGAAGGCAAGTACATCCGTCAGACCGGCGGTTCCGGCAACTACGGCCACGCGAAGATCCGCATTACACCAAATGAGCCGGGCAAGGGTTACGAGTTTTCGAACGATATCAAGGGCGGCACAATTCCCAAGGAATACATCAAGCCGATCGACCAGGGTATTCAGGAAGCGATGCAGGGCGGCGTGCTTGCCGGGTACGAAATGGTGGACGTGAAGGTGTCGCTGTACGACGGCAGCTATCACGAGGTCGACTCGAACGAAATGGCTTTCAAGATCGCCGGATCGATGGCGTTCAAAGAGGCCGCCCGTAAGGCGAAGCCCGTGCTGCTTGAGCCGGTGATGGCTGTCGAGGTAACCGTGCCCGAGGATTACATGGGGACCATCATCGGCGATCTGAACTCGCGCCGCGGCCGCATTGAGGGCATGGAAATGGTGGGCAATACGCAGGCGATCCGCGCGACCGTTCCGTTGTCTACGATGTTCGGCTACGCGACTCATATGCGTGGCGCGACGCAGGGACGCGCGAACTACTCGATGCAGTTCAAGCAGTATGAGGAAGCGCCGCGGTCGGTCTCAGAAGAGATCATCGCAAAGGTGCAGGGCAAGGACGGGAAGGACAGGTAAGTTGGTCGCGCTGGCCCGCATGACTGGCGCTCAAGGTTTGGCACAACGCAGTACAAGATTTCTTGAATTGGAGAACAGCGATGGGCAAGGAGAAGTTTGACCGGTCTAAGCCGCACGTGAACATTGGGACGATTGGGCACATTGATCACGGCAAGACGACGTTGACTGCGGCGATCACGAAGGTGTTGTCGAAGCACAACCCGAAGAACACGTTTCGCAGTTTTGACACGATTGACAATGCTCCTGAGGAGCGCGAGCGCGGCATTACGATTGCGACGGCGCACGTGGAGTATGAGACGGCGAACCGTCACTATGCTCACGTGGACTGCCCTGGCCACGCCGACTACATCAAGAACATGATCACGGGTGCGGCGCAGATGGACGGCGCGATTCTGGTGGTTGCTGCGACTGACGGTCCGATGCCGCAGACCAAGGAGCACGTGCTGTTGGCGCGTCAGGTTGGCGTTCCCTACATCGTGGTGTTTCTGAATAAGTGCGATGCGGTGGAGGACGAAGAGCTGATCGAGCTGGTGGAGATGGAAGTGCGCGAGCTTCTGTCCAAGTACGACTACCCGGGCGACGATACTCCGATCATCCGCGGCTCGGCTCTGGGCGCGCTGAATGGCGAAGCCAAGTGGGAGGCCAAGGTCGACGAGCTGATGGCGGCGGTAGACAGCTTTGTTCCGCAGCCGCAGCGCGCGATCGATCAGCCGTTCCTGATGCCGATTGAAGACATCTTCTCGATCTCGGGCCGCGGCACGGTGGTGACCGGCCGTATTGAGCGCGGCAAGGTGAAGGTGGGCGAGGAGTGCGAGATCGTCGGCTTCCGCGAGACGCGCAAGACGGTGTGCACGGGCGTTGAGATGTTCAAGAAGCAGCTGGACGAGGGTCTTGCCGGCGACAACGCGGGTCTTCTGCTGCGCGGCATTGCGAAGGAAGATGTGGAGCGCGGCATGGTTCTGGCCAAGCCCGGCTCGATCACCCCGCATACAGAGTTCAAGGGCGAGGTGTACGTGCTGAGCAAGGAAGAAGGCGGCCGTCACACTCCGTTCTTCAACGGCTACCGTCCGCAGTTCTACTTCCGCACCACCGACGTGACCGGTTCGGCGAAGCTGCCGGCGGGCACCGAGATGGTGATGCCCGGCGACAACGTGCAGCTGGAAGTCACGCTCGGCACTCCGGTGGCCATGGAGAAGGGCCTCCGCTTCGCCATCCGCGAAGGCGGACGCACCGTCGGAGCCGGAACCATCTCCGAAATCATCAAGTAACAGGGTTTTAGCGGCGAGCCTCGGCTCGCCGCTTCCTTGCAACCATGAGCGGTTTCCGAATCGAAACCACTTCCGTTCCCACCCCTTTTCGTGGATAATAGATAAAGACCAGCGTGGCCTGACCGCTGGTCTTTCTGTTGCACAATTCAGGAATTGGCAGCAGGGGCCAAATCAGCCCTGCGTCGCGGCGTGTCAGACCGTTCCTCCTACGAGGTCCCTCATCTGGCAAGCTGCTTGCCAGCCGAAGTGGCTGGCCACGTTAGGAACAGGAGACCAATACCATGCGCGAAATCGTCACGATGCAGTGCCCGGAGTGCAAGAACCGAAATTACTCGACCACCAAGAATAAAAAGACAACCACGGGCCGGCTCGAGTTCTCCAAGTTCTGCAACACCTGCCGGAAGCACACCCCGCATAAAGAGACCAAGTAGCTATTGGCCGCTGGCTTTCAGCGAAAGCTAAAAGCTATCCCGGGGGAGTAAGCTCAACGGTTAAACTGCCGGTCTCCAAAACCGGACTTCTCGGTTCGAATCCGAGCTCCCCCGCCAGTTTCACCTCCCTGCCCTCGGCGGCCGGGACCAGAATTTCAGCAGGAAGACGACGAGGCACCATCATGGCGAAGGCGGTCGCAGTAGCAGACGAGCAAAGCAGCGGCATGGAACGATTGAAGTCGCAGCCGCAACGGCTCAAGGAATTCCTTGGCGACGTGCGCAGCGAGATGCGCAAGGTCGTTGCGCCCTCCAGAGAAGAGGTGCGCACCACCACGATCATTGTGATCGCAACCGTGTTCATCTTCGCCGCCTACTTTGAGCTCGTTGATTTCGTCGTTGGACAGGGCCTCACACGGCTCATTACGCACTTCACGCAGCACTAGTTAGAAACCGGTCCTCCAGACCGGCATAGAAGTACCTAAAAGGCAGACACATGGCCGTTGAAGAAAAGAACACGGAAGCGCAAAACCCGGAAGGCGAGCAGCCGGCCGAGCAGCTTGCGCCGCCCGTGAATGAAAATTTCAAGTGGTACATCATCCACGCCTACTCCGGCTTTGAGCGCAAGGTGCGCGAGTCCCTCGAGAGCCGTATCCAGGCATTCGGTCTGCAGAACAAGATCGGCCGAATCATGATCCCCACCGAGCCGGTGACAGAGCTCCGGAACGGCAAGAAGTACACGATTGAGCGGGTGTTCCTGCCAGGCTATGTGTTGGTCGAGATGGACCTCGACAACGATCTCTGGCACGTGATCAAGAACACGCCTCGCGTGACAGGCTTCCTCGGCACCGGCGACAAACCGGTGGCGCTAAGCGAGCAGGAGGTCAGCTCCATCCTGTTCCGCTCTGAGTCGGCCAAGGATAAGCCGACGCTCAAGGTCAAGTTCGAGAAGGGCGAGCAGGTCCGTATCAACGAGGGTCCATTCGCCAACTTCAACGGGACTGTGGACGATGTTAATGAAGATCGCCAAACCCTCAAGGTCATGGTGTCCATCTTTGGCCGCTCGACCCCCGTCGAGATCGAGTTTGCCAAAGTGGATAAGGTCGAGGCTTAAGCAGCATCCGCCGGCGCCGTCCGGCATGAGTTCAAGAAAGACAATTCAGCAGCCGCCGCAGTGCGAGCCGCTAGAAGCAAAAGAGGATTGAGTCAATGGCACCGAAGAAAGTCTCTGGATACGTAAAGCTTCAGATCACCGGCGGTAAGGCCACCCCTGCTCCGCCCGTCGGCCCGGCGCTCGGCCAGGCGCAGGTCAACATTATGGAGTTCTGCAAGCAGTTCAACGCTCGCACCTCCACGCCCGAGATGAACGGCATGACGATCCCGGTCGTCATCACGGTTTACGCAGACCGCAGCTTCACGTTTATCACCAAGACGCCGCCCGCTTCCGTGCTGCTGCTGAAGGCAGCGGGTGTCGACAAGGGCTCGGGCACCCCCAACAAGGAAAAGAAGGGCAAGGTCACCGAGAAGCAGCTTCTCGAAATCGCCAAGACCAAAATGCCGGACCTGAACGCCAACACCGTGGAAGCCGCGGCGAAGAGCATCCGAGGAACGGCACGCTCCATGGGCATCGAAGTCGTCGCCTAAACTGCCAAACATTCAGTGGTGCTGATCCCCTGAGACCTAGCGTCTCAGGGGATTCGCTTTTTTCAATCACAGGCTACTTCTGCGATGGGACAAAGGTCTCCATGACAGCTTTGCGCATCAGCTCTGGTGGAAGCAGCCCCTGGGCGAGGATGAAGTCGTGGAACTTCTTCTGGTCGAACCTTGGACCCACCGCCGCTTCGGCATCTTTCCGGAGCTCCAGCAGCCGCGTATAGCCGTAGAAATAGCTGTTGGCTTGTCCGACCATGCGGTAGGTGAAGCGCTCAACCTCTTCTCTCGCGAAAGCGTGGCTGAGGCAGACGTCATTCTCCAGCACCTTGTAGGCATCCTGCGGAGTCACCTTGCCGGACTGCAGCTCAGGATCAAGGAAGGCGCGGGCCGCGCGGAGTAACCGGAGTTGGAAGGTAAAGAGCTGCCCTTCACGCGGCTCGTAAGGCTGCATCATCCACTCGGCATAGAGACCCCAGCCTTCCACGTTGGTTGAGTTGAAGGCGTAAAGCGCGCGGGCAAGGCTGACACCTTTCTCCACCATGGAGTCGAACTGGAGCTCGTGACCCGGCCGCGCCTCATGCGCAATCATGGTCCAGGAGACCGCGTCGAAGTTGAAGTCGTCGTACACGTCGGCCTTCCCGCCGCTGGACGACGGAACGTTGAGCGGAAGGACGAACTCTCCCTTCTGGCCGGTATTGTTGAGAAACGGCGGCGGATCCATGTGCGGTGCAGGTTGCTGGGCCGTCTCGGCCGCGCTGGCCAGGCGGATGATTGCAGGACGATCCGGCAGAGTCACCAGGTTCTTCGACCGGATGATCTCTTCGATCTGGCCGAGACGCTTCTTGTAAAACGGCAGTACTTGATCGCCCGTGATCTGGTTTTGCTTTAGCCGGCGGATAACGTCGCGATAGTCACTCGAGGGCCAGCTGTGCTCTTTAGCTATCTGCGCCGCCAGCGTGGTCATCTGCGACTGGATCTCGGTGAACTGCTGGTGCGCCATCCCGGCAAGCTGGCTGGGCGGGATATCGATCCCGTAGCCTTCGAGGGCCAAGGCGTACTCCTCGGGCGTGAGGCGGAAGTCTCGGCGAGCTTTGGGCAGAACCGTCGCGCGGATCCAGGTGTCGTATGCGGTGAGCTGCCGGCGGAGAGTCGCCATGGGCTGCTCCCAACCCGTCAGCTTGTACTTGCGGAAAAGCGCGTCCAGACCGTCGACATAGTTCTGGTCGCGGCCCAGTTCGGTCTCCATCTGTCCCGCCGAGGGATAGATGACTCCGGATTTGGCCATCTGCTCCTCGATCCGCTGCCGGAGCAGATCAGTAAAAGGCTTCGTGCCTGGCTCCAAGCCTGCATACTTGCGGAGGCGCACAACCGCGGCCGGGCGACGCTCGGCCGCGACCTGATCGTCCAGCAAGGTCCGGATGCCACCAAACACCGCGGAGCTGGCGTCGATGAACGGAACCTTGTGCGAGAGCGTGTAGTCCTCGGTGCGGAAGCGGAGCGCGAAGGCCTTGTCTAAAATGGCGATGTCCTCGCGCACCTCGGGGCTGGTTTCTTTGGCGGCGTCGCGATCCACACGGGCAAGGGCCGCTTCAGTCTCCTTGCGCTCGGCAAGTTCAGCTGCGCGTGTCGGGTCGCTGATGAGCTTGTCGAACTTGGCGAGGCCTTGGCCGGAACCATCTTCCGGTGAGTACTTTAGCTGAATGTCGAGCAGCTGGTGGGTGTATTGGTTGCTGCGAGCGACCCAGCTCTTGGCGTCATCAGGGGCAGCGGAGGGCTGGGCGGCGGCACAGATGGAAGAAAGCACCGTTACGAAAGCAATCCCCAACAGATGTTGCTTAGTCATCCCCGACAATCTCCTCGTCCGCGTTTAGGATAGCTTGTCTGCTTGGACTGAGGGCACCCTGCCCCAGCAAGGAGAACTTTGGTTTTGTGTAAGTTGCAGACAAGGATAAGATTACATTTCATCACTAGCAAAAATAACAAACAAAGCGGCTGTGACTCCCACTGCAGATCGCAGTAACAAGCCTTCCGGTCCGGTTACGGCCGGAGCGGAGTGTCTCCACCAAGGACCGGGGCGGGCGCAGGGCTTGAACCGGGGTTGGATGGAGGAGGCGGAGCGCCGGGGGATGCTGGAGCGGGCGAGCCAAAGGGCTGTCCGAAACCTCCGGGCGCGGAGGGCTGATCGGGCGCTGTAGGCTGGCCAGGTGTTGCGGGCTGGCCGAAGGCCCCTGCTGTGGGGCTCTGCCCGAGCGCGCCGGCACCCGTGGTCGGTACGCCGGAGTTGAGCTGCTGTTTCTGCCGTAGCTGCTCGACCCGTGGGTCGTAGAGAAACTCCCACGCCTGGTAGGTGGATTCGCCGTTCACCTCAAGGATCGAGTTACCCGTTGCATTGGTGCCGACTCCCATGAACGCACCGGTTACGGCACCAGCACCGGTTGAGCCGAAGGCCGAGCCGCCCGCCGGGCTGGCTGCACCGGTTGGAGTTCCCGGAGTCGTTGCTCCGGAAGTGGTCGCCGGGGTATTGCCGCCGACGCCAGCGCTCGCGGCACCGGCGGCAGGAGTTGTTGCGGGGCTTGAGGGCGACCCCAGAATCGATGTAGACGGCGCGATGGCGGAGCCGAAGGCACCGGGAGACGCTCCGGTGGGATTCGCGGCACCGGCAGTTGCAACGCCAGGACCACCCGAGGCGGCAGTGGGCGAGCCGGGCATGCCAGCAGACAGTGAGCCAGCTAGAGCGCCGAGGCCGGAGGTCGGCAATCCCGCGAGCGGTTCGCCGAAGAAGCCGCGCGGCGTGGTCTTGTTTTGTCCTACGGGGATCGTGCGCCATTCCGTGTTGCCGGTCAGAGGGTCGATCCAGCGGCGGCGCAAGAAGCGGATGTTGTTGGTGTTTTCTAGCTGTTCCAGTGAGCCAGGGTAGTGCCCGAATTTAATGTAGTAGCGGCGGATGGCGCGGACGTATTGATCTGCTCGGCGCGCAGTCTCGGCCTCACGATCGCGGCGGATGGCGAACGCCTCATTGGTGGCGGCGACAGCCAGCCAGAGCAGCAGGATGGCGATGGCCACAATGAGTCCAAGCAGCATGTAGCCCTCGTCCCCAAGAGTGCCGGCATCGCACGGCGAGTTGGACGGCAGGTGCTCGCTGCCTGCGGCTGGGGCATCGCATCGAGCCATTGTGAAGAATTGGCGTCCGTAATGACCGCGGATGGACAGGGACGCAGGCATTAGTTCGTGAGGAGCGGAAGCGTTTGGGTGTTGTTGGTCTGCATGTCCTGGACCTGGATTGACCTGGGCCCGATGGAGATGACCTTGTACCGGCGCATGACGACATCACCGGCGGAGGCGAGATAAACCGTGTCGTTGTGCAGCAGACATGCCTGGCGCGCGCCCCTTGCATCCGTCTCGAGGCCGAAGTACTTGAGCTCGATGGGCGGCGGTGGCGGTGGCGGTGGGCAGTTCGGGGGGCACGGCACTGCGGGGAGCGGCCGGGCTGAAGCGATAGGCTTCGGCACCGCCATCGGCGGCGGAGCGGATTGAGCGGAGAAGATGTTGCGGCCTACTCCGGAGTACGTGACAGCCTCGCTAACGAGCATCGCCTGCATGTGCAGGCTTGGATCGAGCGTACCGGAGGATGCGATCGGGCGCGCGACGCGCTGGACAGCTGGGCGAGCGGGTGTGCGCGAAGGCGCTGGAGCGGGTGCCACTGCAGCAGCCGGGGGCGTTGAACCCCCGGTCGCGAAGAGCTCCTCGTAAATGTAAGTGCATGCACCGAGAGCGACGATGCCAAGCACAGCGGCGGTAATGGTTTGGCGGCGATTCGCGGTACCGAGGTTCATCGCGGTCCTCCCGCCAGCGGCTGGGCCGGTGATGTGGACGCCGCGGCAGTGCTGCCGGTCGTAGCGGCGGCTGCTTCAGCAGGTGCAGGGCCGCGGAGGTATGTGGTAAGTTGCAGCCGCAAATTGACAGTGCCGCTCTGCTGTCCATTGAAGGTGACGGCGCGGATGACGAAGAAGGTCTTATCGCGTTCGAGCGAATTTAGAAAGAGAACCAGCGGGCGATAGTCGCCGCTGAGCCGCGCGTCGATATTTACTTCAGTGAGCTGGCCGGGAGAGTTGAGGAGGACCACCGCGGGCGTGTACTGCGCGCCGGTGAGGCGGACGCCAGCCTTGCGGGTGAGCCCGCCCAGCTCGGAGGCCACGTCGGAGTAAGACTGCGGCAGGCGGCCGTTATAGAAGCGGTCCGCTCCCTTGGTGGAGTCTGCCAGCTT
>Ga0207705_10003289_pt1 | contig 12306 bp, 8 predicted proteins | sample KBSC13metaG_FD_184314 | JGI IMG/M metagenome (GOLD analysis project Ga0207705, IMG submission 184314) | Corn rhizosphere microbial communities from Kellogg Biological Station, Michigan, USA - KBS C1-3 metaG (SPAdes) (version 2) | ecosystem: Host-associated > Plants > Roots > Rhizosphere > Soil ...
CATATTGCTGTTGATCGTGGTGCTCGACGGCAGCATGCGATCGGTCGGGCTGCGGCTGGTGCCGCTCTATGTGCCCCTGCTGTGCGCGGTTTTCTGGACGCTGCGCCGCTGGCAGCCGATCGCCTTTGCGATCCTTACCGCGATCGTCGCTTTGATCCCCGACGTGGTCACCGCGCCGGTTGGCATCGCGATGATCGGCAATGCACTGGTGCGCGCCACGACCTACCTGTTCCTGGCATTGATCATCGGGGCCTATCGCCGCGCTTATGATGAGGCCGATTATCGCGCGATGTATGACGCACTGACCGGCGCGCTCAACCGGCTGCCGTTCGAGGCGGCGGTGGTGCGCCATGTCACGGCCGCGCAGCGCGCACGGGAAACCTTGCTTGCCGCGGCCATCGATCTCGACGGGTTCAAGCAGATAAACAAAAGCTTCGGGCATGCCGCGGGCGATGTGGCGCTACGCGCATTCTCCGAGGAAGCGTTACGGATGGTGCGCGGATCGGACCTGTTCGGGCGACTGGGCGGAGACAAATTCGGATTCCTGCTCGGCGCGTCCTCTACGCAGAATGCCGAGGGGCTGGCGCATCTGCTCCATCAGCGGGTCACGTCGACCCTGGGCAAATCGGGGTTCGCTTTGTCGTGCAGCATGGGCGCACTGATCGTAGGACCGAACAGCACGCTCACCGACGGCGAATTGTTCGAGCGTGCGGGTGGGCTGATGCGGCAGGTCAAGGAAGCGGGCAAAGGGAAGGTGCTGACCGAGGTGGCGCCAGGGACGTGAAAGCACACCTACGAGTCTGGATTGCCGCGCCGCCAAACGGCTCGCAATGACGGGCCTCAGGCGAGGCGGAGCGCGATCTCGTTCATGAAGCGGGCGTCGTCGCCTGCCGCGAGCAAGGGCGCTTCGGCCGCGACCGCGCCGAGCATGTCGGCGAGATCGTCCATCTCCGCCTTGGCGTAATTACCGAGGACGTAGCCGTGCACGCGGTCCTTGTGGCCGGGATGGCCGATGCCGAGCCGCACGCGGCGATAGTCCTGCCCGAGATGCGCGTCGATCGAACGCAAACCGTTATGTCCCGCCGCCCCGCCGCCGGTCTTAACCTTGACGCGAAAGGGATCGAGATCGAGCTCGTCGTGAAAGGCGGTCAATGCCGACAGATCGAGCTTGTAGAAACGCAACGCCTCGCCGACCGCGCGGCCGCTTTCGTTCATGTAGGTGGCGGGTTTGAGCAAAAGGATACGGGCGGTGCCGATGCGGCCCGCGCTGATCCAGCCCTGGAACCCCTTCTTCCACGGCTCGAAGCCATGGGTGTCCGCGATCGTATCCACGGCCATGAAACCGACATTGTGCCGATTGAGCGCATATTCCGCGCCCGGATTACCGAGGCCGACCCAGATCTGCATGTCAGGAAGGGATAGGCCCTCCCCCGTTCAAAGGGGAGGGCCCAAAAAGGCTTAGCCTTCGGACGATTCTTCCGCCGCGCCCTCAGCCGCGGTTTCGGTGTCGCCTTCGGTCGACTTGAGCGCCGACGGAGCGACGATCGTGGCGATCGTGAAGTCGCGATCCTCGATCGCCGACTTGGCGCCCTTGGGGAGCGCCACGCTGCTGATGTGGATCGAGGCACCGACGTCGAGACCTTCGAGCGAGATCGCGATCTCGTCGGGAATCTCGGCCGCGTCGCAGATCAGCTCAAGATCGTGGCGAACCACGTTGAGCACGCCGCCGCGCTTGATGCCGGGCGCCTTGTCTTCGTTGGTGAAGACGACGGGCACGTTAACGTGCACGCTGGTGTGCTCGCCGATGCGCAGAAAGTCGACGTGGAGCGGACGGTCATTGACCGGGTGGAACTGGACGTCCTTGGGCAGGGTCCGGATCGGCTGCTTGTCGGCGCCCTCGATCATGACGACCGAGTTCATGAAGTGGCCGGTATGCAGCATCTTGACCAGGGCCTTCTCCTCGATGTGGATCGAGAGGGGTTCCTGCTTGTTGCCGTAGATCACGGCGGGGACGCGGCCTTCGAGACGCATTGCACGGGAGGCTCCCTTGCCAGCCCGTTCGCGCGTCCCTGCCGACAAGGTGAGCATATCGCTCATAGCATGTCTCCAGTTCGCTTAAGTGGATATGGACCCGTCAGCCTCCAGGGATGACCCGACGGGGAGGCGCGCCTGTAGCGGAAAGGGGGCGGACAAGCAACCGGAGTCCCGAGCGCGCTAGAAAGCGGGCGGATCCTGGCGCGAGATGAACATGTCACAATGGTCCTGCGCCATGAGTTCGCCGGCGGGAATCGCGACTATCGGGCCGTCGCGATCGATCCGCCAGAAGCGGAACCCGTCGCCCACCAGCCAGTCGATATAGTCCGGCACGCTGGTGAGCGCCTGCATCATGCCGACCGACCATTCGGTGACGATGCGGACGGTCGGCGATCGGCCGATCAGCTTGCGCGCACCCAGGATCGCGAGCGGCTCCGCGCCCTCGATATCCATATGCAGGAAATCGAGTTTCTCGATCTCTTCCCCGAGCAGATCGTCCAGCGCTACGGCCGGGACCTCCACCCGTTCCGAATAAAGCTGGCCGAAATCCGAGGTGGGCGCATCGGTCACGATATGGCCGCTGCCATAATGTTCGGGCGCCTGCTCCAGCACCACCGTGCCGGGCTTGTCCGCAACAGCCACGTTGTAGAGTTTGACGCAGCCCGTATTCCACAGGTTGCTGAGGCTGTTGAGCGTCAGCGTCGCCTTCAGCAGCTTCATCAAATCGGGATTGGCTTCAAAGGCGTGGACGCGCCCGTGGATGCCAACCAGCGCGCCGATGATCAGCGTGTGGAAGCCGACATTGCTGCCGAGATCAATCGCGATATCGCCCTTGTTGATCGCGCCCATCAGGACGCGCTGGAGATGGGGCTCGTAATTGCCGGTATCGAGGATCGGCGGGGTGATATTGAGATCGGTCGGAACCAGATAGATGGGGTGGCCACGAAAGGTGTGCGCATAGACGCGATCGCCGAGGAAGATCGGCTGAACGCGGAAGCGATGGCCCCGCCCGCGGAATTCCTCGGTCTTGAGCAGATAATCGCCGAGCTGGAAGCGGTTCTGGAAGCCCCGGCCGACATGATAGTCGATCAGCCCCTGATCGGGCGTACGCCCCAAGATCATCTCGAATGCGCTGACCACGTCTTGCGCGGTCACGCCCGCCGGCGTGGCCTCATCCACCACGGGCGCCTCATTCTTGCGACGCTTGAACATCCATCCTCCGCGCTGTGGCCAGACCGCCTTACTGGACCCGTACGGCCTTGATCCCCTTGTCTGCCAGCATCTTCTGGACCGAATCGGGGCCGACCAGGTGGCCCGCGCCGACCGCGACGAAGACGGTGCCCGGCTGCTCCAGCCTTTTCGCGATCGCGTCGGCCCAATTGTGGTCGCGCTGGCGGATGAGGAGGTCGCGCAAGGCAGGGGTGAATTCGGGGTCGTCGGCGAAGGTCTTCTCGATCGCGGAGGGATCGCCTTTCTCCCACGCGGCGAGCATCTTCTGGAAATCGGCCCTCGCCTTGGCGGGATTGTCGAGCGTGGCGACGAGGAAGGCGCGCTGCGCGTCTTCGGGCAGCTTGTCGAAGAAGCCGAGCTGGGTTTCCGCGGTCTCGAAGCCGTCGACCGGCTTGTTGGCCGAGCGGAACAAAGCGGTGAGTTGAGGCTCGACCCCGGGGCTGACGGCGGCGTCGACCCCGATTTCCTGCAGCGCCGCGCCGGTGAGCATCAAAGCCCCCGACCAGGTCTTCATGCCGTTGAGGAAGCTTTCGGGCACGCCGCTTGCCTTGATCAGGGCTTCGAGCTGCGCGCGTTTTTCGGGCGGCACGCGATCGGCCAGCGGCGGCAGGCCGTCGGCATGGCCGAGCTTCACCAGAGCGGTCGCGACCTCGGTCGGGTCCTTGTCGAGCACCGCCTCCAGCGTGAGCGATTGCGAAGCGTCGAGCGCGCGCTTGATGCCCGAATCCATCCAGTTGGTGCCCGCAGGCAGGATATGGATCGTGCCGAACAGATAGATGGTCGTATCCGCGTCGCTGACTTTCCAGAGCGCGGGGTGCGCTGGCGGGGAAGCGGGCGCGGCGGCGAGGAGGAGAAAGGGAGCGAGCAGGCGAAGTCGGCGCATGCCCCTCCTATCCCCTTGCCTTGACCCCTGCGCAAGGGTCCGCCAAACGCCAAAGTCCAATTCACTAGCTCAGTTTCGGAGTTTTCCTTGGCCGACGGCAAGCCGCTCAGCTTCCAAAGCCTTATCCTGACGCTCCACGATTATTGGAGCGCGCAGGGCTGCGTCATCCTGCAGCCCTACGACATGGAGATGGGCGCGGGCACCTTCCACCCGGCGACGACGCTGCGTGCGCTGGGGCCGAAGCCGTGGAAGGCGGCGTACGTGCAGCCGTCGCGCCGACCGACCGACGGGCGCTATGGCGAGAACCCCAACCGGCTGGGCCATTATTACCAATATCAGGTGATATTGAAGCCGAGCCCGCCCAATTTGCAGGAACTGTATCTGGGCTCGCTCGAACGGATCGGGATCGACTTCCGCAATCACGACATCCGCTTCGTCGAGGACGATTGGGAGAGCCCGACGCTCGGCGCGTGGGGGCTGGGCTGGGAAGTCTGGTGCGACGGGATGGAGGTGACGCAGTTCACCTATTTCCAGCAGGTCGGCGGGTTCGACTGCAAGCCGGTGGCGGGCGAGCTGACCTACGGGCTGGAGCGGCTGGCGATGTATATCCAGGGGGTCGACCGCGTGTACGATCTCGCCTTCAACGACGAGGGCGTCACCTATGGCGACGTCTTCCTGGAGAATGAGAAGCAGTTCAGCGCCTATAATTTCGAGGCGGCGAACACCGAGACCCTTTTCAAGCAGTTCACGCAGGCGGCGGACGAGTGCAAGGCGCTGCTGGAGCGCGACAAGCCCCTCCCCCTCCCTGCCTACGACCAGGCGATCAAGGCGAGCCATATCTTCAATACGCTGCAGGCGCGCGGCGTGATCTCGGTCGCCGAGCGCCAGGCCTATATCGGCCGCGTGCGCGAGCTGACCAAGGGCGCGTGCGAGGCCTGGATGGCGCATAACGGGTGGGACGCGTGATGCGGGCGGTGATCAAGCTCTCTCTCCCCTTGTGGGAGAGAGATGGAGAGAGGGGATTGACCGAGGGGGCTCGATGCCGCCGGGGGCAAATCTTGCTCGCTATCGCTCGCACCCCTCTCCCAACCCTCTCCCACAAGGGGAGAGGGCTATGAGCGATTTCCTTCTCGAACTTTTGTCCGAAGAAATCCCCGCGCGGATGCAGGAGAAGGCGTCCGCCGACCTGCAGCGCCTGTTCGAAGCCGAGATCGCCAAGGCGGGCCTGGCCGCCGAGGGGATCGAGACCTATGCGACGCCGCGCCGGCTGGCGCTGATCGCGCGCGGCCTGCCCGCCGCGACCGAGGCGGTGTCGGAAGAGACCAAGGGGCCGAAATCGTCGGCGCCGCCGCAGGCGCTGGAGGGCTTCCTGCGCAAGACCGGGCTGACACGCGAGCAATTGACCGAGCGCGACGGCGTGCTGTTCGCGATCGTGGAGAAACCGGGCCGGGCCACCGCGGACGTGTTGGCCGAGGCGATCACGGCGATCGTGCGCGGCTTCCCGTGGCCCAAGTCGATGCGCTGGGGCAAGGCGTCGGCCTCGACCGCGAGCCTGCGCTGGGTGCGGCCGTTGCAGGGCATTGTCGCGCTGCTGGGCGAGGATGTGGTGCCGTTCGAGATCGACGGGGTGCAATCGGGGGCGGTCACCTATGGCCACCGTTTCCATCATCCAGGCGCGATCACGATCGGATCGACCAAGGATTATGCCGAGAAGCTCCGCGCCTGCCATGTGATCCTCGATCCGGCCGAACGGCGCGGGATCATCGAGGGCGGCACACGCGCGCTTGCAGAAGCGCGGGGGCTGAGCGTCATTCCCGATGCGGGACTGGTTGCGGAGAATGCGGGGCTGACCGAATGGCCGGTGCCGCTGCTGGGTGATTTCGACCCGGCCTTCCTGGAAGTGCCGCGCGAGGTGATCCAGCTCACCATGCGCACCAACCAGAAATATTTTGCCTGCGTCGACAAGGCCGGCAAGCTCGCGCCGAATTTCATCTGTACGGCCAATATCGTGGCGGAGGATGGCGGTGCCGCGATCGTGGCGGGCAACCGCAAGGTGCTGGCGGCGCGGCTTTCGGATGCGAAGTTCTTCTGGGAGCAGGACCTCAAGGTTTCGCTCGCGGATCAGGCGAAGAAACTCGACCAGATCGTGTTTCACGAGAAATTGGGCACGGTTGCGGATAAAGTCGACCGTGTCGTCAAGCTGGCGCGCAAGCTGGCCGAGGACGGCATCGTTAAAGGCGCGAACCCCGAACACGCCGAGCAAGCCGCTCGGCTGGCTAAGGCCGATTTGGTCACCGGCATGGTCGGCGAATTCCCTGAGCTTCAAGGTGTGATGGGCGGCTACTATGCGCATGCCGAAGGGTTGCCGCACGACGTCGCCGAGGCGATCCGCGACCATTACAAGCCGGTCGGCCAGAGCGATGATGTGCCGACCGCACCGGTGACGGTAGCTGTCAGCATCGCGGACAAACTCGACAGTCTGCAGCAATTCTTCGCGATCGGTGAGACGCCAACCGGATCGAAGGATCCGTTCGCGTTGCGACGGTCGGCGCTGGGTATCATTCGGCTGCTGACCGACAATGGCCTACGCTTCGCGATCCCGGCCGACCTGCTCGACTTCTTCGCGGATCGCCTCAAGGTCCAGCAGCGCGAAGCGGGCGTGCGCCACGATCTGATCGACGCGGTGTTTGCGCTGGGTGGTGAGGACGACCTAGTCCGCCTTCTCGCGCGGGTGAAGGCGTTGCAGGCGTTCGTTTCGACCGAGGATGGGGCTAATCTGCTCGCGGGGTACAAGCGCGCGGCCAATATCCTGCGCAAGGAGGAATGGGCCGGGACGGGGGATGCGAAGCCCCTCTCCTACGCGCCCGAACCGGCCGAGTCGGCGCTGATTGCGGCGCTCGATACCGCCGAGGCGGCGGCCGAGACGGCGGTTAAGGACGAAAATTTCGAGGCGGCAATGGCCGCGCTCGCGTCGTTGCGCGGGCCGATCGATGCGTTTTTCGATAGCGTTACCGTCAACGATGTCAGTCCCGAGAAGCGCGAAGCGCGGCTCGATCTCCTGGCGCGGATTCGGCGGGCGGTGCATCGCGTCGCCGACTTCTCGAAGATCGAAGGATAGCGCTACCGCTGCACTTGCGAAGGCGTTTAGTGTAAATTGCCTTCGTAATAGCTTTCTTGATTGGGATATTTTGCGGGATTAGCGTTTTTGCACCGCAATAGTCCGGTCAAGATGGAGTGCCTGGGAGATGGCGAGCGTGCCCGTAAGCGTCGAGCAGCAGCGTCACGTCTATCGGTTCGGAGGCGGCGTCTCCGACGGCGGAAACGGTGACAAGAATTTGCTGGGCGGCAAGGGCGCCAATCTGGACGGGATGGCGTCGATCGGCCTGCCCGTCCCGCCAGGCTTCACAATCTCCACGCCGGTCTGTGCGCTTTATTACGAGCAGGGCGGACAATTCCCGGACAGTTTGCGCGATGAGGTTGCCGAGGGACTGCGCCATATCGAGAGCGTGACGGGCAAGCATTTCGGCGATGCGGCCGATCCCTTGCTGGTATCCGTCCGGTCGGGCGCGCGCGCGTCGATGCCGGGCATGATGGATACGGTGCTAAACCTGGGCCTCAACGACCAGACGGTCGAGGGACTGGCCAGGGTTTCGGGCGACGACCGCTTCGCGTGGGACAGCTATCGCCGCTTCATCCAGATGTATTCGGACGTGGTGCTGGAACTGGACCATGGCGCGTTCGAGGATGCGCTGGAGATCGCCAAGGAGGATCGCGGCGTTAGCCTGGACACCGAGCTGACCGCCGACAATCTCCGCGCTTTGGTCAAGACCTATAAGGGGCTGGTCGAGGAGCAATGGGGCAAGCCCTTCCCGCAGGACGTGCACGACCAATTGTGGGGCGCGATCGGCGCGGTGTTCGGATCGTGGCAATCGGAGCGGGCCAAGGTCTATCGGCGGCTGAACGACATTCCGGGCGACTGGGGCACGGCTGTCAACGTCCAGGCGATGGTGTTCGGCAATATGGGCGAGACGTCGGCCACGGGCGTTGCCTTCACGCGCGATCCCGCAACCGGCGAGCGTGCTTATTATGGCGAGTTCCTGATAAACGCGCAGGGCGAGGACGTGGTCGCGGGCATCCGCACGCCGCAATATCTGACGCTGGCCGCGCGCGAGAAAGCGGGCGCCAAGGCGGCTTCGATGGAAGAAGCCCTGCCGGAGACCTATGCCGAGCTAGCGCGCGTGTTCGACCTGCTGGAGACGCATTATCGCGACATGCAGGATATCGAGTTCACGGTGCAGCAGGGCAAGCTCTGGATGCTGCAGACGCGCGCGGGCAAGCGCACCGCCAAGGCGGCGCTCAAGATCGCGGTCGACATGGCGAACGAGGGGCTGATCAGCCAGGACGAGGCGGTGCTGCGGGTGGATCCGGCGGCGCTCGACCAGTTGCTCCACCCGACGCTCGATCCCAAGGCGCATCGCGACGTGATCGCCAAGGGCCTGCCCGCCTCCCCCGGCGCGGCTTCGGGCCAGGTGGTGTTCGATGCGGACACCGCGGAGAAGCGCGCGGCGGCGGGCGATGCGGTGATCCTGGTGCGGGTCGAGACCTCGCCCGAGGACATTCACGGCATGCATGCCGCCAAGGGTATATTGACCGCGCGTGGCGGCATGACCAGCCATGCCGCCGTGGTGGCGCGCGGCATGGGCCGCCCCTGCGTATCGGGCGTCGGCAGCCTCGCGATCGACGCCAAGGCCAAGCTGTTCCGGGTCGGCGGTCGCGAGGTGGCCGAGGGCGACATCGTCACGATCGACGGCGCGACCGGCGAGGTGATGCTGGGCGAGGTCGCGACCGTGCAGCCCGAGCTGGCGGGCGATTTCGGCGTGCTGATGGAATGGGCCGATCAGGGCCGCCGGCTCAAGGTACGGACCAACGCGGAAACGCCGCTCGACTGCCGCACCGCGCGGCGCTTCGGGGCGGAGGGGATCGGGCTGTGCCGCACCGAGCATATGTTCTTCGATGCGAGCCGGATTTCCGCGGTCAGGCAGATGATCCTGGCCGAGGACGAAAAAGGCCGCCGCGCCGCGCTGGAGAAATTGCTGCCCGAGCAGCGCAGCGATTTCGCCGAGATTTTCGAGATCATGGCGGGCCTGCCGGTGACGATCCGGCTGCTCGATCCGCCCCTGCACGAATTCCTGCCGCACGAGGAAGAGGAATATGCGGAGGTCGCGGCCGCCTCGGGCGTGTCGGTGGAGAAATTGAAGCGCCGCGCGGCCGAGCTGCACGAATTCAATCCGATGCTGGGCCATCGCGGCTGCCGGCTGGGCATCACTTACCCCGAAATCTACGAGATGCAGGCGCGCGCGATCTTCGAGGCGGCGTGCGACGTAGCGCGCAAGACGGGCGATGCACCCATCCCCGAGGTGATGGTGCCTTTGGTCGCGACGCGGCGCGAGCTGGAGATCATCAAGACACTGATCGACCGCACTGCCAAGGCCGTCTTCGCCGAGAAGGATCAGGTTCTGGACTACCTGGTCGGCACGATGATCGAGTTGCCGCGTGCGGCGCTGAGAGCGGGTGAGATCGCCGAGGTGGGTGAATTCTTCTCGTTCGGTACCAATGATCTCACGCAGACCGCCTTGGGCGTGAGCCGCGACGATGCGGCGCGTTTCCTGGGCGTCTATGTCGAACAGGGCATCTATCCCAAGGATCCGTTCGTCAGCCTCGACGTGGACGGGGTGGGCGAGCTGATCCAGATCGCCACGACGCGCGGACGCGCGACCCGCGAAGGGATCAAGCTCGGCATTTGCGGCGAGCATGGCGGCGACCCGGCCTCGATCGCCTTCTGCGAGAGTGCGGGCCTCGATTACGTGTCGGCCTCGCCCTACCGCGTGCCGATCGCGCGGCTGGCTGCCGCACAGGCGGCGCTGCAGAAATAGAGAGGTTCCAGCCCGTCCCGGAACATATCGGGCGGGCCTCAGGCGGCGCTAAGCCTCCCGCCGGAAATGCCCCCTTCCGCCCCTACGGAAGGGGGCTTTTTCTTGGCACTTCAGGCAAAGCTGGTCGTCATGCTGAACTTGTTTCAGCATCCACCAGGAGATAAGCGCCTCGCCTCGGAGTGGACCCTAAAACAAGTTCAGGGTGACGGCTGGTGACCGGCAAGCGGTGGGAATCCCAATCCGATCGCAAGATCAACCCAATGGGGATTATCCTGCTCGATCAGATTGATCTTCCATTCTCGACGCCAGCGCTTGAGCTGTTTCTCGCGAGCGATAGCGGAAGGCATATCGTCGGCCGTTTCGAAGCGGCTTCTTCACGTCATAGTCAGCCGTGAAACCTGGTAACGTGCCGCTTCGGTGCTGGTACAGGCGCGCCATAAGGTTAGACGTCACGCCAATATAGATCGTGCCGTTTTGGCCGCTGGCGAGGATGTAAACGCAGGGTTCCCTGTCTCGCATGGACAGAGTGTGCCTCCCGGTGGATGCTGAAACAAGTTCAGCATGACGGGTTTGGGGTTGCGCCTACCCGAAGGTGGCGCGATGCTGATCGTCCTGGCCGGATTCGAGCAAGGCGGCCTGTTCGCGCCATTGTTCCTGCTCGATATAACCATCGTCGGCGCCGAGGCGCCGTTCGAGTTCGGCTTCCTCAGCCGGCGTCAGGCCGGTGATGTCCGCATAGCGGTAAATGCCTTCCTCGTTGAGGCGGCGCTGGCCCGCTGCGCCGATGCCGCGGATGCGCGACAGATCGTCGCGGGTAAGGTCGAGGGATTCGGTGGTGGTGACCGGTGCTTCGGCAACAACCGGCTCTTCCACGACAGGGGTGGCGGCGACCGGCTGGGCGGCAACGGGTGTGGCATCCTCAAGCTCGGCGATGCGCGCGCGGGCGGCTTCGAGCTCGGCCTGTTCGTCGGCGCGGGCATCGCGCTCCGCCTCGTAGGCGCGCTTCCATTTCTTGCCGCCGGACCGCGAGAGCAGACCCAGCAACCAGCCCAGCACCAGCACGAGGAACAGGATCGCCCATTGGTTGGTGGTGAATTCGGGCATCTTGGCGCTCCTCCTCTGTTTGGCGGAGCTTTGCGCGGCTTAAGGCTGCGGTCAACAGCCAGCGCGGAATAGTCCACAGGCTTCGTGCGCCCTGAAGCAGCACGGGCGCGACGAGCCGAAACCCGCCGCGCCCGCAAAGACGATCTATGTGCCTGTGTTTACGTCTTGAACATGTTGTCGCTGATCGAACAGGCCGCCGGCCCCAGGATCACGACGAACAGAACGGGCAGGATGAACAGGATCAAAGGCACGGTCATGATCGCGGGCAGGCGCGCGGCCTTTTCCTCGGCCTTCATCATGCGGGCGTGGCGGAATTCAGCCGAGAGCACGCGCAGCGCGGACGCGAGCGGCGTGCCGTATTTCTCGGTCTGGATCATGGTGGTGACCACGCCCTTGACCGAATCCAGTTTCACGCGCGCCGCCAGATTCTCGAAAGCGATCCGGCGGTCGGTGAGGAAGCCCAGTTCGATCGCGGTCAGCGCCATCTCGTCGCCGAGCTCGGGATAGCCCTTGCCCAGCTCCTTGGAAACGCGGTTGAAGGCGGCATCGACGGTGAGACCGGCCTCGGCGCAGATCACGAGCAGGTCGAGCGCGTCGGGCAGGCCCTTGCGGATCGCGGCGGTGCGCTTGCCGACCTTGTTGTTCACGTAGATGTCGGGCGCCTTGTAGCTCAGGATCAGCGCGCCCGCGACGAGCAGATAATGCTTGAAGCCGCCCCAGCTCGGCAACCAATCGAGCACATAGACGCCGAAGATGAAGGTGCCGCCGATCACGATCGGCAGGACCATGCGCGCGAAGATGACAGTGATGGCAGCGTCCTTCGAACGGATACCCGCCTGCATCAGCTTGGTCTGCGCTTCCTTGAGCTGCTTGTCCTGCAGCACCTTGAGGCCGCCGAGCAGCGAGCGCATCTGCTCTGTCGCCTTGCTCGTGCGCGTGAGCTTGGCGCGCTTGCGGGTCGAGGCGGTGATGCCCGCCTTCAATTGCTCGCGCCGCTCGTTCAATGCCTTGACGCGCTTCGCCATCGGATTGCGCACGGTGGTGGCGGCATAGAGCGCGACGATCAGCGCCATCAGCGCCATGCCCATCATCATGGTGGCGAGGGTGGAGGCGTCGAAGCCG
>Ga0207705_10003293_pt1 | contig 12300 bp, 14 predicted proteins | sample KBSC13metaG_FD_184314 | JGI IMG/M metagenome (GOLD analysis project Ga0207705, IMG submission 184314) | Corn rhizosphere microbial communities from Kellogg Biological Station, Michigan, USA - KBS C1-3 metaG (SPAdes) (version 2) | ecosystem: Host-associated > Plants > Roots > Rhizosphere > Soil ...
TCGACGTGTTCGACTGGCTCGCCGCCGCGCGCGACCGGGCGGTCGCCGGCGGAATCGACCGCGCCAGGATCATCCTCGATCCCGGCATCGGCTTCGGCAAGACAATGGCCGACAACCTCGCGCTGATCAACGCGCTGGGGCTGTTCCACGCGCTCGGCCAGCCGCTGCTGCTCGGCGCCAGCCGCAAGCGCTCGATCGGCGCGCTGAGCAACGAAGCCCCGGCGCACAAGCGCCTCGGCGGCAGCGTCGCGCTGGCGCTGACCGGCATGCAGGCAGGCATCCAGTTGCTCCGCGTCCACGATGTGTACGACACTGTCCAGGCGCGCAACGTCTGGCGCGGGCTGCGCGACGCGGCGCTGACGGACTTCGGCGCGCTGGCCGGCTGAGGCGCCGACTTTCCGGGAAAAAGCCGCTCTCTGAATGGGCTAGCTTGTTAACCATCGCCTGCTACGCGGGTAGGAAGGGGGACCGCCAGCCGTGGACGTGAATTCAGCCGTCAGACGAAGCAACGTGCGCACCAGCATGTTCGTGCTCGCGACGATGGCCGCCAGCAGCACCGCCGGTCCGGTCAGGATCAGGAACATGTCGCCCGCCGGGGCGATGTTCGAAGGCGAATATCTGCCGTCCGTCGGCGAGCTCGTCTCGTTGCGGCGCGGGACGCTGTCGGCTTCGGGCACGGTGATCTGGCGCCTGGAAGGCAAGGCCGGCGTGCGCTTCGACCGCCCAATCGACGTGACCGGCTGGCTCCCCGCCGGAAGCATCGGCCAGCAGGCGATCGACCGGACTTTTCAGGAACTCAAGGCCGTCGCCGCCGCGCCGTCCTATCCAACCCAGGTGCCGCAAATCCAGCCTTCGCCGGTCGATACCGCCGAGCTGCTACGCACCGCCGCGGCGCTGGACGACCTGGCGGACGCGCTGGCCGAAGATCCCGCGGTCGTCGCCATCCACGGCTCCAAGCTGCAGACCTTCGACATCGCGGCGCAATTGCTGCGCCGCTACGCCGCCTCGCTGCCGTGATCGCTCGCCGCTAGTCCGCGAGGTCGGGCGAGCTTTGCAGCCGGGCATCGTCGCTCAACGGTCCGCCGGCGAGCGCGACCGCTGGGCGTTGGCGGGGGGCCGCAAAGCTGGACTTGTTCTTCCCGTAATACTTATAGCCGGCGTATCCGATCGCCCCGAGGGCGGCGAGCTTGAGCAGCATGGCAATCTCCTTCGTGTGGGATTGCAACGCGTTATCCGGCGGTATGGGGCCAGCGCGGCCAGTCGCCTTGGCGTGCGCCGAGTGCTAACCGCCGCGGCCACCGCGTGGACCGGCGACTACGCTGCGTTCTCGATCCCCAGATCGCTCAGCTTGCGGTATAGCGTCGAGCGGCCGATGCCGAGGCGGCGGGCGACTTCGGTCATCCGGCCCCGGTAGTGCCCGATGGCGAGGCGGATCACGTCGGCCTCGATGTCCTCGAGCGGGCGCAAGTTGCCGTCGGTGGTGTAGAGCTGGACTCCCATGCCGTCCTGCGTGGCGAGATCGGTCACAGTTTCGAACTCGCCGACGATCTCCGACAGCTGCGGAAAGTCGCTCGCCGTCAGCGCGTCGCCGTCGCAGAACACCGCGGCGCGGAACAGCACCGCCTGCAACTGGCGGACGTTGCCCGGCCAGTCGAACGCCGCCAGCAGCTTCAGCGCTGGGTCGGTGATGCCGAGCTCGCGCAAGCCCGGCTGCTCGCCGATCCGGGCGAGGAAAAAGCGCGTCAGCGCGGCGATGTCGCTCGCCCGCTCGCGCAACGGCGGCAGGACCAGCCGTGTGCCGGCGATCGCCAGCAGCAGGTCCTTGCGGAAGTTGCCGGTCGCGACGAGATCGGTAAGCGGAAGGTTGCTCGCCGCGATGATCCGCACGTCGACCTTGAAGCTGTGCCCGGCGCCGATCGGGCGCACGCGATTGCTGGTCAGCGCTTCGGCCAGCCGTTCCTGCAAATCGATCGGCAGGCGATCGATCTCGTCGAGCACCAGCGTGCCACCGTCGCAGTTCTGCAGCACGCCCACCTGACGGTCGAACGCCCCGGGGAAGGCGCCCTTCTCGTGCCCGAACAGCATCGATTCGATCGAGCTTGCCGGAACACCGCCGACGTTGATCGTGCGGAACGCTGCCTTGGCCCGCGGGGAGGCGGCGTGCATCGCGCGGATAAGCATTTCCTTGCCGGTGCCGCTTTCGCCCTCGATCAGCACCGGGCTGTGGCCGCGCGCGGCCTTGGCGGCCTTGGCCAGCGCGTCGCGGAACGGCGGCGCGGTGCCGATCATCGAATCGAAATCGAGGTTCGCCGGCATCTTCTCGCTGAGCGGCGTCAGCTCGTCTTTCGGCGTTTCGCGCGTGGTGGCGTTGCGGAGCGCCTGCATCAGGCGATCGGGCGCGACGGGCTTGACCAGGTAATCGGTCGCCCCGGCGCGCATCGCTTCGACCGCCAGCAGCGGCGAGGCGCTGGTGGTGAGCATCAGGATCGGCAGAGCCGGGCGGCGGCTCTTGAGCTCGGCGATCAGCGTGCAGGCGTCGTCGCCGGGCACCCACTGGTCGAGGATGATCGCCGATAGCTGCATGCCCTGCCGGGTGCCGAGAGTGGCGATCGCGGTCTCCGAATCACCAACGACGAGTGTTCGCCAGCCCTCGCGGCTGGCGAGCGCGGTGATCAGCCGGCTTTGCGCCGGCTCGTCGTCGATCAGCATCAGCAGGCGCTGTTCCTGGTCGGCCATTCTTTCCCCGTCCGCCGGCGCCCTGATGGCCGCGTCTGGCGACCTCGATAGGCCGCAGGGGTAAAGAGCCTGTTAAGTAGCGCCCTTGAGCATGGGATTGTCGCGCGCCAAGCAGGGCTTGAGAAGCGAACGGCACGGCGATAGAGCTAGGCGCGCGAACAGTTACGAGGAACAAGAAGGCAATGGCTTCGGCAGACAACCTCCCCGCCGCGAATGCGAAGACCTATGGCGAGTTCGTCTCGTTACTGAAGTGGGCCGTTCCAAGCATCGCGATCATCACACTCATCGTCATCTTCCTGATCAGTTGAACCAGGTCAGAGGGGGAGGGGCGGAGATGCGGATCGCAGTTCTGAAAGAAACCGCCGCGGGCGAAAGCCGTGTCGCCGCCACCCCCGAAACGGTCAAGAAATTCAGTGCCTTGGGTGCGACGGTTGCGGTCGAATCCGGCGCTGGCGCGGGGGCGCGCATTGCCGATGCGCTTTATCGCGAGGCGGGCGCCGAAGTGGGTCCTGCCGCGGCTGTGCTCAAGGGCGCCGAAATCATTCTGGGTGTGCAGGCGCCCGATGCGTCGGCGCTGACGGGCGCGGCCAAGGGTGCTTGGGTCGCCGCGACCTTCGATCCCTTCGGCCAGCGCGAGCGGGTGCAGGCTTACGCCGGGGCCGGGCTCGAGGCGCTGGCGATGGAGTTCATGCCACGCATCACCCGCGCCCAGTCGATGGACGTGCTCTCGAGCCAGTCGAACCTCGCCGGCTACAAGGCGGTGATCGCCGCCGCCGATACCTATGGCCGCGCGTTCCCGATGATGATGACCGCCGCCGGCACGATAACGGCGGCGCGGGTGTTCGTGATGGGTGTCGGGGTGGCGGGCCTGCAAGCAATCGCCACCGCCCGGCGTCTCGGGGCGCAAGTCTCGGCGACCGACGTGAGGAGCGCGACGAAAGAGCAGATCCAGTCGCTCGGGGCCAAGCCGATCTTCGTCGAGAACGTCGCCGGTATCGAAGGCGAGGGCAGCGGCGGCTATGCGACCGAGATGAGCGAGGAGTACCAGAAGGCACAAGCCGAGCTGGTCTCCAGCCATATCGCCAAGCAGGACATCGTCATCACCACCGCGCTGATCCCCGGCCGGGCCGCCCCGCGGCTGATCAGCGACGCGCAGATCGCCAGCATGCGCCCCGGCAGCGTGATCTTCGATCTCGCGGTGGCGCAGGGCGGCAACGTCGAAGGTTCCGCGCCCGACCAGGCGGTCGAAAAGCACGGCGTCCAGATCATCGGCTTCTCGAACACCGCGACGCATCTGGCGGCCGACGCATCGGCGCTGTTCGCGCGCAACCTGTACAATTTCCTCTCCGCCTTCTGGGATGCCGAGCAGGGCCGCCCGGTGCTCGACGAGGAAATCGGCGATGCCGTCCGGCTGACCCGCGGCGGTGAGATCGTCAACGAAAGGATCAAGGGATGAGGTCGCTTCTGCTTCCGCTGCTGGCCGGCGCCGCGCTGGCCGGCACTGCCGCGCACGCCAAACAGGCGCCGGTGCTCGGCCACTGGATGGTGGCGATCTCGGTCGCCAACCTCGATGCGGAGACAGAGTTCTACAAGAAACTCGGCTTCAAGGTCGTCACCGACACGAAATTCGGCCCCGGTATTCCGGTGCGCTGGCTGACCAGCGGCAACGAACGGCTCGAGCTACTGCAGATCCCGAACTCGAAGCCGCCGGCGACGCCGCGCGCCAAGCCGCCGGGCCATGCCGCGGTGCAGGGCTATTCGCAGATGACCCTTTCGACCACCGACCTCGCCGCCACCAAGACCGCGCTCGCCGCCCAGGGTCTGACCCCGGCACTCGACATCACCGAAGTCGCGCCGCTCGGGATCAAGGTGATGTATTACCAGGACCCGGAAGGCAACGCGGTCGAGATCGCGCAGAAATTGTGAGGGAGGGCGTTCCCCCTCCGACCCGCCTGCGGCGGGCCACCTCCCCCAGAGGGGGAGATTCTGGAGTCACTGCCTAATGGACTTCATCAGCATCCTGTCGATTTTCGTCCTCGCCTGCTTCGTCGGGTATTACGTCGTGTGGTCGGTCACCCCGGCGCTGCACACGCCGCTGATGAGCGTGACCAACGCGATCAGCTCGGTGATTGTCGTCGGCGCGCTGATCGCCAGCGCGGCCGCAGGATCGGCGAGTTCGAAGTGGTTCGGGCTGGTCGCGGTGGCGCTTGCCAGCGTGAACATCTTCGGCGGGTTCGCGGTCACCGCGCGGATGCTGGCGATGTACAAGAAGAAGGAACGGCCGGCTCCCAAGACTCCTGTTGAATCGCAGGGGGCCAAGTGATGGAGCCAACCGTCACCGTGAACCCGTGGGTCGCCGTCGCTTACCTGGCCTCGGGCGTGCTGTTCATCCTCGCGCTGCGCGGCCTCAGCTCGCCCGCGACCAGCCGCACCGGCAATCGCTTCGGCATGATCGGCATGCTGATCGCGGTGGTGACGACGCTGGTGACGCACGTTCCCGGCAGTTTACTCAATCCGACTCAAGGAACTCTGTGCAGCCATCCGGTGGGCGGAGGAACGAACTGCCACGGCTTCACTTATGCTGCTGCGTTCGCGCCCGATTGGACAACAATTGTCGAAATCCTGATCGCCATCGCTATCGGCGGCACGATCGGTTTCATCACCGCCCGCAAGATCCAGATGACAGCGATGCCGCAGCTCGTCGCGGCGTTCCACTCGCTGGTCGGCCTCGCGGCGGTGTTGGTGGCGGTCGCCGCGTTCCTCAATCCCGGCGCGTTCGGCATCCTCGGGGCCGACGGTAATATCCTCACGGTCAGCCGGATCGAGATGTCGCTCGGCGCGGCTATCGGCGCGATCACCTTCTCCGGCTCGGTGATCGCCTTCGCCAAGCTCAACGGCAACATGTCGGGCGCGCCGATCATCCTGCCGGCGCGGCATGTGATCAACCTCGGCACGCTGGCGGCGATCCTGGTGCTGACGGGGATGTTCGCGGCCTCCGCCCACGCCGGGCCGGGCGAGAACAACCTGTTCTGGATCGTCATCGCGCTGTCGTTCGCGATCGGCTTCCTGCTGATCATCCCGATTGGCGGCGCGGACATGCCGGTCGTGGTCTCGATGCTCAACAGTTACTCCGGCTGGGCGGCGGCGGCGATGGGCTTCACCCTGCACAACACCGCGATGATCATCACCGGCGCGCTGGTCGGCAGCTCGGGCGCGATCCTCAGCTACATCATGTGCCGGGCGATGAACCGCAGCTTCATCTCGGTGATCGCTGGCGGCTTCGGCGCGGCGTCGGCGGTCGGCGGCGAAGCGAAGGAGCAGCGGCCCTACAAGCGTGGTAGCGCCGAGGACGCCGCGTTCCTGCTCAAGGAAGCTGAGAATGTCATCATCATCCCCGGCTACGGCATGGCCGTCGCCCAGGCGCAGCACGTGCTGCGCGAGATGGGCGACATCCTCAAGGCGCACGGCGTGAACGTGAAGTACGCGATCCACCCGGTCGCGGGCCGGATGCCGGGGCACATGAACGTGCTGCTGGCCGAAGCCAACGTGCCTTACGACGAGGTGTTCGAGCTCGAGGACATCAACCACGAGTTCTCGCAGTGCGACGTCGCCTTCATCATCGGCGCCAACGACGTGGTCAATCCGGCGGCCAAGACCGACAAGTCCAGCCCGATCTACGGCATGCCGGTGTTCGACGTGGAAAAAGCCAAGACGATCATGTTCATCAAGCGCTCGATGAGCGGGGTCGGCTACTCGGGTGTCGACAACGACGTGTTCTACCTCGATCAGACGATGATGCTGCTGGCCGACGCCAAGAAGATGGTCGAGGAGATCAACAAAGCCCTCGCCGACTAGGCCCGCGCCGGAACCGGACCCGGTAAGGTGAAATTAACCACCGGGCGCTCAGTGACTCGTCCGAACATGAGGAAATGACCGCGTGCGCAAGCTGGGCCTGATCGGGGGCATGAGCTGGGTTTCGACCCGTACTTACTACACCCATATCAACACCATCATCCAGGCGCGGACCGACCGCCGCCACAGCGCGCCGCTGCTGATCGACAGCCTCGATTTCTCCAAGCTCTATGCCGTGAGCGAGCAGAACGGCTGGGACCGGGCGACCGAGCTGCTGTCGGATTCGGCCAGGCACCTCGAGGCGGCCGGCGCGGAGATGATCATCATCGCCGCCAACTCGATGCACAAGGTCTACGACGCCGTCGCCGCCGCCGTCCAGGTGCCGATCCTGCACATCGCGGAATGCGTCGGCGACAAGATGAAGCAAGACGGGGTCGCCACCGCGGCGCTGTTCGGCACCGGCAACGTGATGACCGAAAGCTTCTTTCGCCGCCGCCTGGTCGCCCACGGGATAGATCTGCTGCCGCCCGACATGGGTAATGTCGAGACGCTCGACCGGATCATCTACGAGGAGCTGATGGTCGGCAAAGTGACGCGCGATGCCGAGCGCAAGCTCAAGACCATGATCACGGTCGAGGAGCAGGAAGGCGCCGAGGCGATCGTGCTTGCCTGCACCGAGCTCGAGTTGGTGGTCGACGTCGACGCCAACGTGCTGCCGATCTACGACAGCACCCGTATCCACGCCGAACGCGCAGCGGAGTGGATCTTGGGCGGATAAATCCTCCCCGAGCAAGCCCGGGGAGGATTCGATTCCTGCTTCGTTCCCGTTGTCATCGCTGCCCGCGCCCCGTAGCTCACGGCCATGTCCCGCGCGCCCTACGCTTCCGACCCGGCCCGCTCGCGCGGACGTGAGTTCGTCGAGGACCGGCTGGGCCCGCGCGGGCCGCGCAGCGAATTCCAGCGCGACCGCGACCGGATCATCCATTCGATCGCCTTCCGCCGGCTCGCGGGCAAGACCCAGGTGTTCATCGCCCCGGACGGCGACCATTACCGCGTCCGCCTGACCCACAGCCTCGAAGTCGCCCAGATCGGCCGGGTGATCGCTCGCGCGCTCGGCCTCGACGAAGACCTCACCGAGGCGCTGTGCCTGGCGCACGACATCGGCCATCCGCCGTTCGGGCATCCGGGGGAAGAGGCGCTGTCGGCGGCACTCGAAACGCGCGGCGGCTTCGATCACAACGAACATTGCCTGCGCGCGCTGATGCGACTCGACAGCCCGTATTGCGGGCATCCGGGCCTGAACCTGAGCTGGGAGGTGCTGGAAGGCCTCGCCAAGCACAACGGCCCGGCGAAGCGGCCGGGCTGGGCGCTTGCCGAGCTCGATGCCGGGTTCCCTCTCGATCTCGACCGCTACGCCTCGCTCGAAGCGCAAGTCGCGGCGCTGTCCGACGATATCGCCTATGACAACCACGACATCGACGATGGCCTGCGGGCGGGGTTCCTCACGCTGGACCAGCTGCTCGAAGTCGATTTTCTCGCCGAGCAATGGCGCGATGTCGAAGCCCGTTTCCACGGTGCCTCGCGGGACGCGCTGCTGCGCGAGCTGGTGCGCGGCCAGATCGGCCTGATGGTCAACGACGCGATCGTGACCACTCGCGCCAGGCTGGGCGTGATCGGATCGGCGGAGGAAGTCCGCGCGGCCGGCGCGCCACTGGCGGCATTCTCAACCGGGATGGCCGATCGGGAACGCGCGCTGAAGCGCTTCATGTACGCCAGTCTCTATCACCATCCGCAGCAAAAGCAGGCCGCCGAGCGCGGGCGCAACGTCATCGCCAAGCTGTTCGCGGCTTATCACCAGGACCCGAAGTTTCTGCCCGAGCCGTGGCGCGTCGCCCTGCCCAGGCTGGAGCCCGAGCGCAGCCGCTACATCGCCGACTTCATCGCCGGGATGACCGACTATTACGCAATCGAGCGCTACCGCGAGATCTTCGGCAAGGCGCCCTCCGGCCTGACCCATGTCTGACACGCGCCGGGTGCTGATCGTCGGCGCGACCGGCCTCGTCGGCACGCGGGTGATGGAGCAATGCGTTGGCCGCTCCGACCTGCGCCTGATCGCGCTGACCCGGCGCGAAGCGCCGATGCCGAGAGGCGCGCGGATGGAGATGCTGGTCGCCGATCCGGCGGAGTGGGCCACGGCGATCGCCTCGGTCGCGCCGGACGCGCTGATCTGCGCGCTCGGCACGACCTGGCGCAAGGCCGGCAAGGACGAAGCCGCGTTTCGCGCGGTGGACGAGGGCCTGGTGCTGACGGTGGCACGGGCCGCGGCGGCAGCGGGCGTGAAGAACTTCGTGGTCGTGTCCTCGGTCGGCGCTGGCACGGGTGGCGCGACGTTATACTTGCGGGTCAAGGGCGAAGTCGAAGCGGCGCTGCGCAAGCTCCGGTTCCACCGTCTCGACATCCTGCGGCCGGGCCTGCTGCGCGGCCCGCGGCGCGGCGATCGGCGACTGGGAGAGCGCCTGGCGATCTGGCTGAGCCCACTGGCGAACCTGTTTCTGCAGGGCTCGCGCCGCCGGCTGAGGGGGATCGACGCGCGGCTGGTGGCCCGCGCGGCGCTGCAGGCGACGAAGGAGAAGGCCCGGGGCAGCTTCGTCCACGATTACGATGCGATGCGGCGGCTCGAGCTGCGGCTCGACGGCCCGGCATAAGCGAACGCCCGCGGGATCGCTCCCGCGGGCGTTCAACTCAGGCGTCGCAGGTCTTAGTGGATCGCGTCCGAACCGGCGTTGGCGACCGATTCGACGTCCTTGCCGGCGCCGCGGACGGTGTTGCAGGCGGTGACGCTGAGTACGAACGCGCCGGCGGCGAGGGCGATGATGGTCTTGCGGAGCATGGTCATGTCCTTTCTGTCGTCTGTCGGGACGAGTGGTGAAAGGAAAAACCGCGCGGCGCCGACTAGGTTCCTTCGGCGCGGCTCACGTCTCTGAGAGTGGGGCGCGACAGGCGGTGCTCCCGCCACGCTATGACGAGGCCCGCGGCGATGATCAGCGGCGCGCCGAGCCAGGTGCTGGCGGGCGGCAGGGCGCCGAATAGCGTCCAGCCGTAGATCGTCGCCCAGAACAGCGACGAATAGTCCATCACGATCACACTGGCGACGGGGCCGAAGCGCAAGGCGGCCGTGAGCAGCAACTGGCCGATCACGCCGGTGACGCCGATCAGCAGCAGGAGCAGCCAGCCGGTCGCATCGTGGGCGGTCATCACCCACGGCAGCGCGACGGCCGCGATCGGCACGCTGAACAGGGCGAAGTAGAACACGATGGTCACCGGCTTGTCGGTGCGGTTGAGGTCGGCGATCTGGATGGAGATCAGCGCGACCATGAACGCACCGCCGAGCGCCACCGCCGCGCCGAATAGCGGGATGTCCCCGCTGCCCGGCTGGGCGATCACGAGAACGCCGGCGAAGCCGAGCGCCACGGCGGACCAGCGCCACGGGCCGATCTTGTCCTTGAGCAGCAGCATTGCCAGGATGACCGCCCAGATCGGCGCGGTGAAGGCCATCGTCGTCGCTTCGGCGAGCGGCAAGAGGATCACCGCACCGAAATTGCAGACCATCCCGATGGTGCCGTAGACCGCGCGCAGGAAGTGCGTCGTCGGTCGCCGGGTCTTCAGCATGCCGAGGTTGCGCGTCGCGGCGAGCCAGGCGAGGATCAGCGGCAGGCTGATCAGCTGGCGCCAGAACATGATCTCCAGCAGGTGGATGTGGCGCTGGGAGGCGAGCTTGATCACCGCGGACATCGTCGCCAGCGCGGCGATCGCGCCGAGCCGGATCGCCAGCGCCATAAGCGGCCTGTGCTGCGGAAGATCCCCATCCACCAGTTCGCGGCATAAGGGGTTGCCGCGTCCGATCAAGCGGCGGGCGGCGCGAAAGTGAGGATTGTCGCTGCGCCAGGCTCTGCCCATATGGCCGGCGATGACCTGGCTATCCGATTTCATCCGCTTCGCCAGCGATGCCACGATCGCCGCGTTATGGGGCGGAGCGCTGCTGACGCTGTCGCTGATCGCGATGCTGGGCGACCTCCGCCGACGCCGGAGGGTCGACATAAACGCCGTCGGCTGGGTGCCGTGGCGCGATCTGTCGGCGCTGACCGCCTTCGCGGGGCTGGTGCTGCTGTCGATGGCCGCCAGCGGCTGGATGAAGGGCTAGAGACACGCCTCTAGATAAGCCTGGTCGAAGCCGAACTGGCGGGCTTTCTCCAGCGTGTACGGGCGCAGGCCCGAAGGCCGGAACTCGCCGAGAATCTTCCCGTCGTCGCTCTCGTCGAGGTATTCGAACGCGAACAACTCCTGGGTGACGATCACGTCGCCTTCCATGCCGATGACCTCGGTGATGTTGGTCGTGCGGCGCGAACCGTCGCGCAGGCGCTTCACCTGCACCACCAGGTCGACCGATTCGGCGATCTGCCGGCTGATGGCTTCCTTGGGGATCTTGATGTCGCCCATCAGGATCATGTTCTCCATACGGCCGAGGCACTCGCGCGGGCTGTTGGCGTGGAGGGTACACATGGAGCCGTCGTGGCCGGTGTTCATCGCGGCGAGGAGGTCGAAGCACTCCGCGCCGCGGATTTCGCCCAGGATGATCCGGTCCGGGCGCATGCGCAGGGCGTTCTTGACCAGGTCGCCGATGGTGATCGCGCCCTGGCCTTCGAGGTTGGGGGGGCGGGTTTCGAGGGGCAGCCAGTGCGGCTGCTGCAGGCGAAGCTCGGCCGCGTCCTCAATGGTCAGCACGCGCTCGCCGGGGTCGATCATCTTCGACAGTGCGTTGAGCATCGTCGTCTTGCCCGAACCCGTACCGCCGGAGATGACCACGTTCATGCGGCAGGCGCCGGCGATCTTCAGCGCCGTGCACATCTTGTCGGACATCGAGCCAAACTCGCGCAGCATGTCGAGCGTGATCGGCTTCTCGGAAAACTTACGAATCGAGATCGCGGTGCCGCGCAAGCTCAGCGGCGGGACGATCACGTTGACGCGGCTGCCGTCCTTGAGGCGGGCGTCGGCCAGCGGCGTGGTCTGGTCGACCCGGCGACCGACCTGGTTGACGATGCGCTGGGCGATCTGGAACAGGTGCTGCTCGTCGCGAAAGCGGATCGAGGCAAGCTGCAGCTTGCCCTTCTTTTCGATGTAGGTCTGGTCCGGCCCGTTGACCATGATGTCGGACACGTCGGGGTCGTTGAGCAGCTCTTCCAGCGGGCCGAAGCCGAGCAGCTCGTCGATCAGCACTTTCTCCAGCGCGAACTGTTCGCGCCGGTTGAGGGTGACCTTGAGTTCGGCCAGCACTTCCATGATGATCGGGCGGAACTCTTCGGAGAGCTCTTCCTTCGTCAGCGTGGAAGCGGCTTCGGGATCGACGCGCTCGAGCAGTCGCGGGAGCACCTGCTCCTTGATCTTGTGGACACTGGCTTCGAACCCGCCGACCTCGACTTGCTCGTGAACAGTGTTGGCGCGGTCGGCGAGGCGGCTCATCGCGTCGCCCTTGTTGGAAGAGCCACCGCCGAAATCATCGGCCATTCCGCCGCCACTGCCGCTGCCGCCGCCGGGCAGGGGCGGAAACTGATCGCCGCCGGGAACGGCAGGCTCCGGCTTGGCGATGCCACCCTTCATCGGACGCGCGACGCCGAAGCTCGGACGTGCCCCCGCGGCCATTCCGCCGACACCGTT
>Ga0207705_10003296_pt1 | contig 12289 bp, 13 predicted proteins | sample KBSC13metaG_FD_184314 | JGI IMG/M metagenome (GOLD analysis project Ga0207705, IMG submission 184314) | Corn rhizosphere microbial communities from Kellogg Biological Station, Michigan, USA - KBS C1-3 metaG (SPAdes) (version 2) | ecosystem: Host-associated > Plants > Roots > Rhizosphere > Soil ...
CGTACAGGATCGAGACCGAGCGTCTCGTCATCCGCTGCTACGACCCGGAGGACGCGCCGCTCCTGAAGGACGCCGTCGACCGCAGCCTCGACCACCTGCGGCCGTGGATGCCGTGGACGCCGGACGCGCCCGAGCCGCTCGACGTGGTCTATGAACGGCTTCGCGATTTTCGCGCGCAATACGACCGCGACGAGAACTGGATCATGGGCGTGTTCGCGTCCGACGAGTCGCGCTGCCTCGGCGGCACCGGGTTGCATCCACGTCAGGGCGAGGGCGGCCTCGAGATCGGCTACTGGCTCGCCGAGGACGAAGTCGGTCAGGGTTACGCGACGGAGATGTCGGCGGTGCTGACGCGCGTCGGCTTCGAGCTCTTCGGCATGGATCGCATCGAGATACGCGTCGATCCGGCGAATGCGATCTCGGAGCGCGTTCCCGCGAAGCTCGGCTTCGCCAAGGAAGCGACGCTGCAACGGCGCCTGCCCGAGAAGCAGGGCTCGGAGCTCCGGGACGTGAACATCTGGACGCTCTTCCGCTCGCAACTCGCCGGCTCGCCGGTCGCGTCGTACGGCTACACGGCCTACGACGCCCTCGGTCGCCTCATCCCCTGACCCGCCGCGGGTGTCACGAAGCTCACTGTTCGGACGAGCCTGGTCGGGCCTCGTCTGGAGCCAGGCACCGTCACAGCGCGTCCACACCCCGGACCTGTCCGGCAACTCAGGTTCTCGGCCCTCCCGCGACATAGATCACTTGGCCGCTGACGTACGACGCGTCCTCCGAGCAGAGGAACGCGATCGTTCCCGCGACGTCCTCCGGCTGGCCGCCCCGCCGAAGCGGCACCTGCGCGGCGACGCCGTCCATGAACTGCTCGAAGGGCACGCCGACCCGTTCCGCGGTCTGGCGCGTCATGTCCGTGACGATGAAGCCCGGCGCGACGCAGTTCACGTTCACGTTGAACGGCCCGAGCTCGATTGCGAGCGTCTTCGTCATTCCCTGCAGGCCGGCCTTCGCGGTCGCGTAGTTCGTCTGGCCGCGGTTGCCGAGCGCCGACGTCGACGAGATCAGCACCATCTTCCCCGACTTCTGCTCGACCATGTGCTTCTGCACGGCGCGCACCGCGTGGAACGTCCCCTTCAGGTGCGTGTCGATGACGGCGTCCCAGTCCTCGTCGCTCATCTTGAACAGCAGGTTGTCGCGGATGATCCCGGCGCAGGTGACCAGGATGTCGACCGAGCCGCCGAGCTCGTGCGCCCTGGCGACCGCGGCCTCGACGTCGGCCAGGCTCGTCACATCGCAGCGAACGGCGTGGCCGCCGATCTCCGCCGCCGTCTGCTTCGCGCCGTCTTCGTCGAAGTCCGCGACGACGACCGTCGCCCCTTCCGACGCGAGCCGCCGCGCCGTCGCCGCGCCGATGCCCTTCGCGCCTCCGGTCACCACCGCTGTCTTCCCCTCGAATCTCGTCATGGCGCCGACCGTATACGGTCCGCGGTGTGGAGTTCCGCGACATCCTTCGCCGTCGTCGGATGCACCGCGCCTTTCTGCCGGACGCGATTCCGCGTGACCAGATCGAACGGATCGCAGGCGTCATTCGCCGCGCGCCCTCGGGCGGCTTCAGCCAGGGCGGCAGCATCGTCGTCGTCACCGATGCCGACGTGAAGCGCGAGTTGATCGAGCGCTTCGAGATGTCGGGCACGTACGCGGACGACGCGCCGGTCTTGATGGTCATCTCGGCGAACGAGGCGCTCTACCACGCCCGCTACAACGAGGCCGACAAGCTCGCGATCACGGGTGGCGTCGAGATCACATGGCCGGTGCCCTATTGGTTCGTCGATGCCGGCGCGCTGATGACGCTCGTCCTGATGGCGGCGATCGATGAAGGCCTCGCGGGTGCGTTCATCGGCCATCCCGACCAGAAGCGGATCTGCGACGAGGTGCTCGGCCTGCCGGAGGACGTCGTGCCGATCGGACTCGCGTTGATCGGCAGGCCAGGCGACGATCCGGCGCCGAGCTCACGGTTCAAGGAGCGGCGGCGGGCGCTGGAGGCTCTGATCCACTGGCAGCGATGGTGACGCGCGGATAACGCGCGCGGACCTCGTCGACGAACGCGGCGAGCTTGTCGGCGATCTCGGCGTCCTCGATCTCCAACACGTTCTCCGCATTCTTCTCGCCGCTGCGCGACAGGTTGAACGAGCCGACGAACGTCGTGTCGTCGCAGACGCACACCTTCGCATGCATGAAGTCGTGCACGGTGCCGTCGCCGTACGGCGTCGACTCCTTGCCGCTGAACCGGCCGGTCATCACCGTCTCGAGCAGCGGTAGCTTCCACGAGACGGTGCGGTTCGTCTGCCACTGATGGATCACCTCGCGGATTTGCGTCACGTCGACGCAGCCCGCCAGGTCGAGCTTCCCGTCGGCGATCACCTGCGCGAGCGTACCGAGCACCGGCCCGGTCGTGATCACCGGCGAACAGATACGCACGCGCCGCTTCGAGCGGCGAATGATCTTGGCGACGCGCGACGAGAGGTCTTCGCCGTGGCCCGGCGTGAACCACGCACGCACCCCATCGTCCCACCGCGGGTCGACGAAGCCGGTCTTCTCGACGTCGCGTGTCGCGAGCAGCTGGTCGAAGTCGATGCGGTACGCCTTGGCGATCGCCTCGGAGTGGACGATCGCGATCACGTTCTCCTGCCGCGTCCACGAGTCGTTGGTCCAGTTCAGCGACCCGGTCCACACGTCGGCGCCGTCGCGGATCACGTACTTGTGGTGCATGAGGTCGGGGACGCCGGCGATCGGCACGCCTTGCACGGGCAGCGTCGCGATCAGCTGGACGTCGGGCTCGGGCGGTGGCGGCACCGGGATCGGGTTCGCGTGGTCGACGTTGTAGGCAAAGCGGATCTGCACGCCGCGGCTCGCGGCCTCGGTGATCGCGCCCGAGACGATGTCCTTCGCCTCGTCGATCAGGTTGAAGTCGTACTGCGCGAGGTCGAGCGTCTTCGTCGCGCCGCCGAGGAAGGTCGCGACCATGCGCGCGACGTCCGCGGCCTGCTGGCCGCCGTCCGTCAGAGTGTGGGTCTCGATGCGCCCGTTCATCGACCGTCTCGCCGCTGCCCGCATCGGGCAGACCACGAACTTCTACCGGCATGGGTCGGGCGCTGCCGAACGTCGCGACCGGCTCGCGGCGTATCTCGACTCTCGCGCAGGTGCGCGCATCCTCCTGGTCGGCGAGGCGCCGGGGTACCGCGGCGCCCGGATCTCGGGGATCCCGTTCACGTCCGAGCGCCTCCTGACGGGCAGCGGGCCGGCGGAGGCGACGGCGACGATCGTCCACCGCGTGCTCGCCGAGCTCGGAGTCGAGGATGACGTCGTACTCTGGAACGTCGTCCCGACGCACCCGGGGACCGAGTCGTCGAACCGCGCGCCGACGCGGCGCGAGGTTGCCGAGGGGCGCGTCTTCGCCGACGAGCTCGCGACGGGCCGCCGGGTGCTCGCGGTCGGCCGCGTCGCGCACGGCGCGTTCGGCGGCACCTACGTGCGACATCCCTCCCACGGCGGCGCGGCCGTGTTCACGGCCGCGCTCCATGCTCTAATCGGCGCGTGACCACCGACACCGACGTACGGCGGAACGCGTTCCTGCTCGCACTCGGGCTCGTGTTCCTGTCGGGAATGGTTCAGCTCGCCGTCGCTCTCGGCACGGTGACGATCGTCGCGGTCACGGGCGTCCACAGCATCCTGGGCCTCGGGCCGGCGGTGTTCCTGATCGCCGGTGCGCTTGCCGTCGGCCCGGCCGGCCGGCTGTCGGACCGCGTCGGACGCATGCCGGTCATCCGCACCGGCTACGCGCTCGGGATCGTCGGGCCGCTCGTCACGGCGGCCGGGTGCAAGTGGGTGAGCGGCGTGCTCGTGTTCATCGGCCTCGGGTTGTGCGGCGCCGCGCAGTCGATCGTTCTTCTCTCGCGCGCTGCGGCGGCCGAGATGTTCCCGCCGGAGCGCCGCGCACGCGGGATGTCGATCGTGTTGTTCGCGGTCGTGTCCGGCGCGATCTGGGGGCCGGTCGTCTTCGGCCCGATGTTCTCGGGCCGCCGCTTCGACGCGCACGACCTGACCGTGCCGTGGCTCGCCGCGGGCCTCTTCACGCTCGCGGGCATCGCGATCTCCTTCGGGATCCGCCGCGACCCCCGCGACCTCTCGGCCGCCTACGTCGCACCGACCGAGCCGAGGCCGCTCGGCGAGATCCTGCGGCGCCCCGGCGTCGCGACCGCGATGGTCGCGGCCGTCAGCAGCTTCGGCGTGATGGCCGGTGTGATGAACCTCGCCGGCTACGTCGCCGTCGGGCACCACCATCCGCAGGGAAGCGTCTTCACGATCATCAGCATCCACATCGTCGGGATGTACGGGCTCGTGCTCTTCGTCGGCGATGCGATCGAGCGGATCGGGCGCCGGCGGTCGATGGTGATCGGCCTCGGCCTGATCGCGCTCTCGAACGCGGGCATGGCCTGGTTCGGCTCGATCGGCGGCATGAGCCTCGTGATGTTCGGCCTCGGCCTCGGCTGGTGCCTCTCCTATATCGCCGCCACGACCGAGCTCGTCGACCTGGCGGGGCCGTCGGAGCGCGGTCGGCTCGTCGGGCTGTCCGACCTGTTGTCGAGCTTCGGCGGCGCGGGCCTCGCCCTGGCGGGCGGCGTGGTCTACACCGGGGCCGGCGGTTCGGTTCCGCTCGCCTGGCTCGCGACCGGCCTGGCCGTCCTCGCCTGCGCCTGGGTCGCCGGAAATCGGGTCGCCCCGGCCGACCCCGCCCTGGCCGACTGACTGGTACCATTGCCGCCCGGCGGACGCCTGTCCGCCCTTTCTCCGCATGAAGACCTACAGCGCCAAACCGGGCGAGATTCAACGCGACTGGCTCGTCGTCGATGCCGAGGGAAAGACCCTGGGCAGGCTGGCGACCGTGATCGCGGACCGTCTGCGCGGCAAGAACAAGCCGATCTTCACGCCGCACGTCGACACCGGCGACTTCGTCGTCGTCGTGAACGCGGAGAAGATCGCGGTCACGGGAAAGAAGCTCGACGAGAAGATGTATTACCGGCATTCCGGCTATCCGGGTGGGTTGCGGCAGCGCTCGCTGCGCGACCAGCTCGAGCGGCAGCCGACCGAAGTCCTTCGCAAGGCCGTCAAGGGCATGCTCCCGCGCAACAAGCTCGGGCGCGCCCAGCTGACGAAGCTCAAGATCTACGCCGGCCCGGAGCATCCGCACGAGGCTCAGGCCCCGACTCTCCTCGAGGTGTAAGCAGATGGCGACTCCCGCTCAGTATCTCGGCACCGGCAAGCGCAAGACCTCCGTCGCGCGGGTGATCCTTCGGCCCGGCAGCGGCGCCACGTGGGTGAACGGCAAGTCGCTCGACGAGTACTTCCCCCGGATGATCCACCGGATGCTCGCGACCTCGCCGCTGAAGACGGCCGGTCTCGACGGACAGTACGACCTTCGCGTCCGCGTGCACGGCGGCGGCCCGTCAGGGCAGGCCGGTGCGGTGCGGCACGGCATTGCCCGTGCGCTCGTCGAGGTGAACCCGGAGCTCCGCGTTCCGCTGAAGCGCGCGGGCTTCCTGACGCGCGACGCGCGCCAGGTCGAGCGCAAGAAGGCCGGCCTCCACAAGGCCCGCAAGGCGCCGCAGTTCAGCAAGCGGTAGGTCTCCGAGCTTCATGGCCCGGAGGTACTTCGGCACCGACGGTGTTCGCGGGGTCGTGGGCGAGTTCCTCACGCCCGAGCTCGTCGAGCGCCTAGGCCGCGCGGCGGCGACGTGGACCGGCGCGGCGAAGGTCTTCGTCGGCCGCGACACCCGCGCATCGGGCGAAGCGCTCGAGGAGGCGTTCGCGCGCGGCGTCGTCTCGGTCGGCGGCGACTGCATCCTCGGCGGCGTTCTCCCGACGCCTGCCGTCGCGCTGCTCGCGCTCGACCTCGGCGTCGTCATCTCCGCGTCGCACAACCCACCCGAGTACAACGGCGTCAAGTTCTTCGACTCGAAAGGGCACAAGTTGTCCGACCGGTCCGAGGAGCAGATCGAAGAGCTGCTCGCCGCATCGCCCGGGATCGACCAGGGCCGCATCGAGCGCGTCGAGGTCGCGACCGACTCGTACCTGACGCACATCCACGAGCGCTTCGGCTCCGACCTCAGTGGGCTCAAGGTCGTCGTCGACTGCGCGAACGGTGCGTACTCGGGACTCGCGCCGTCGGCCTTCTCACGTTGCGGTGCCGAGGTGCGCGCGATCGGCGACGCACCCGACGGCGAGAACATCAACGTCGGCTGCGGCGCGACCGACCTCGCGCTGTTGCAGCAGACGGTGCTCGAGCTCGGCTACGACATCGGCATCGCATTCGACGGCGACGGCGATCGCATGCTCGCGGTCGACGAGCAGGGCGCGGTCGTGGACGGCGATCAGATCGTTGCCGTCCTCGCACTCGACCAGGAGGTCGACCAGGTCGCGGTCACGGTGATGACCAATCTCGGCTTCCACGCGTTGATGAACGAGCGCGGCATCCGGGTGCACACCACCGACGTCGGCGACCGTTACGTGCTCGAGGCGTTGCAGCGTGAGAATGCGATTCTCGGCGGCGAGCAGTCTGGTCACGTCATCTTCTTGCGCGACCACGTCACCGGGGACGGCCTCGCTGCGGGGCTGCTGCTGTGCGGCGCGCTCAAGGGCCGGCCGCTCAGCGAGGCCGCCGCGGTCATGCCGCGCTACCCGCAGGTCAAGGAGAACGTCCGTGTGGCCGAGAAGGATCTGACACCGGTAATCGTGACAACCGTCGAGAACATGAACCGGGAGTGGGCCGGAAGCGGCCGCATTTTGGTCAGACCGTCCGGCACCGAGCCCTTGATCCGCGTCCTGGCGGAGGCGGAGAATGAGGCGGTGGCGCAGGAGGCCTGTGCTAGCATCGCCTCCCTCGTACGACGAGAGCTCGGCTGACCCGTCCCGACGCGGGGACGGGGTCACATCAGCCGGGCTTTGCTGTTTCTCAAGGAGGTTCCAGATGTGCGGAATCATCGGATACGTCGGCCAGCGGGCCTCGAAGCCGCTGCTTCTGAAGGGTCTGAAGCGGCTCGAGTACCGCGGCTACGACTCGGCCGGCATCGCGCTTCTGGAAGAAGACGGCCTCGACTACACACGCGCCGTCGGGCCGCTCGACAACCTCATCGCGGCGGCCGGCGCGAACGGCTCGACCTCGAGCACGGGCCTCGGCCACACGCGCTGGGCCACGCACGGCGCCGTCACCGAGGCGAATGCGCATCCGTTGACCGCCTGCGACGAGCGCAAGCTCGCGATCGTGATGAACGGGATCGTCGAGAACTACCGCGAGCTGCGCGAGGAGCTGCTCGAAGAGGGCCACACGCTTTCGTCGGAGACGGACGCCGAGACGATCGTGCATCTGCTCGAAGACGCGTACGACGGCGATCTCGTTGCCGCAGTTCGCGCGGTGTACACGAAGCTCGAAGGGCACTTCACGTTCGTCGTGATCCATCACGACCATCCGAACCATCTCGTCGGTGTCCGTCACCAGACGCCGATGGTGGTCGGCATCGGCGAGGGGGAGAATTTCCTGGCCTCGAACCTCGCGGCGTTCCTCGCCGAGACGCGCCGCGTGCAGTTCCCGGACGACGGCGAGGTCGTCTCGATCACCCCCGAGCGCGTCGAGATCGTCGACGCGGTCACGGGCGAAGTCGTGGAGCACGACATCGTCGAGATCGACTGGGACGACGAGGCCGCGGAGCGCTCCGGCTACGAAACGTTCATGCTCAAGGAGATCTACGAGCAGCCGGAAGGGGTGGCGGAGACGATCGGCGACCGCGTCCGGCACGGCCACCTGGTGCTCGAGGGCCTCGGCATGACCGAGGACGAGCTCAAGCACCTCCGCCGCATCGTCATCGTCGCGTGCGGCACCTCGTATCACGCGGGTGTCGTCGGCCGGTACGCGATCGAGGAGTGGGCGCGCGTGCCGGTCGAGCCGGACGTCGCGAGCGAGTGGATCTACCGCAACCCGGTGATCGACCCCGGCACGCTCGTGATCGGCATCTCGCAGTCCGGCGAGACGCGCGACACGATCCAGGCGATGAAGCTCGCGCGCGAGAACGGCGCGCGCACCGTCGCGATCACGAACATGATGGGCTCACAGATCACGCGCGAGGTCGACTCGGTGCTCTACACGCGGACGGGTCTCGAGGTCGGCGTCGCCGCATCGAAGACCTTCACCGCGCAGGCAGCGCTCCTCTTGCTGATCGGCCTGAAGCTCGCGCAATGCCGCGGCACGCTGCCCGAGTCGGAGGTCGAGTTCATCCTCGACGAGGTCTACGACCTGCCGGAGAAGATGCAGCGGTTCCTCGACGGCGATCATCCGATCGAGGACATCGCGCAGCGCTTCCACGACCGTCCGTTCTTCCTCTACCTCGGCCGTCACATCGGCCTGCCGGTCGCGCTCGAAGGCGCGCTGAAGCTGAAGGAGATCTCGTACATCCCGACCGAGGCATACTCGGCCGGCGAGATGAAGCACGGCCCGATCGCGCTGCTCGAGGAAGGGACGCCGGTCGTCGTCGTCGCGACGCGCATCCACGTCTACGAAAAGATCGTCTCGAACATCCAGGAGACGCGTGCGCGCGGTGCGCACGTGATCGCGATCGCGACCGACGGCAACGAGGACATCCAGCATCACGCGGACGATGTGATCTACGTGCCGAAGTCGCCGGCGTTCATCCAAGCCACGCTCGCGATCCTGCCGCTGCAGCTACTCGCCTACCGCATCGCGCGCCTGCGTGGACTGAACGTCGACCAGCCGCGCAACCTCGCGAAGACCGTCACGGTCGAGTAGTCGCGACTGCTGCTTCGACGAACGCGCGCGCGGCCGGCGAGTAGTACCTGTCGCGGTGGCGCGCGATCGCGATCACGCGCGGCGGCATCTCCTCGAGGTCGCGGACGACGATCCGCGGGTCCGCCTCGTCGACCGTGAGCCGAGGCTGGATCGCGTTCGCGATCCCCGCCGCGACCAGGCCCTGGACGGTGCCGTTGTCGTTCGAGCGGAACGCGTATCGCGGCTCGAGCCCGGCGGCGCGGAGGACCGCTTCGACCGCTTCGACCGAGCGATGTGGCTTGAACCCGATCAGCCGCTCGGCTGTGATCTCGGCGAGCGTCGGTGGCTTCGGCGACGTGGCGAAGGGAGAGCCGGCGGCGGCGACCAGCACGTACGGATCGTGGACGAGCTCGCTCCATTCGAGCGGTGCGTCGGAGACCGGCAGCGCGACGAAGCCGACGTCGAGCTCGCCGCGCTCGATCGCCTGCTCGACCTCCTCGTCTTCGAGCTCGCCGATCACGACGTCGATGCCGGGCCACGCGGAGGTGAAGCGGCGCATGACGGCGGGGAGGAGGCGGGCGCCCGCCGACTGGAACGTGCCGACGCGGAGCGTGCCGAGCTCCCCCGCCCGCAGCGCGTGCAGGTCCGCCTGCGCGGCCTGCAGCCTCGACACGATCGAGTCGGCGTGCCGAAGCAGCAGCTCACCCGCCTCCGTGAGCGAGATCGGCCGCGGCCCGCCCGGCCGCTCGACGAGCTTCTCACCGACGATCCGCTCGAGTGTCGCGATCTGCTGGCTCACCGCCGACTGGGTGTAGCCCAGGCGCTCCGCTGCGCGGCCGAACGAGCCCTCGCTCGCAAGCGCCTGCAGGGCCGCAAAATGCCGGAGCTCGACGCCCAGCCAACGATCAGGTGTGCTAATCAATATCAGCATTATAACGATTTGCGCTGATAGTCCCTGCTCAGCCACACTGAGCCCATGACCGCTCTCGCCATCATCGTCGGCCTCTTGGTGCTCTGCGTGCTCTCCGCCGTCTACGGCGCGGACAGCCGCTTCGACCGCCCGGGCCGCCAGATCTAAGCCCGCCGCCTAGTAACAGACTGTTACAAGCGCCCCGCAGCGCGCCGCGCCGCGAGGGTCTGCGCGCCTCGGAGCTAGTAACAGACTGTTACTTGCTCCGTCCGCCGGACCTGGGCGCGCGCGTCCGTCGTAGGCTCGGCGAGATGCCCCGCGCACGGATCGGAGCGGTGCTCGCCGTGTTGGCACTCGCGGTCGCGGCCGGTGCGACCACCTCCAGGGCAAGCCTCGGCAGCCGCGACTGCGCCCCGACCGAGGCGCGCGCGACCTTCGACGCGTTCGTCCGCGCCTTCAACCTCGGCGACGGCGCCGCCCTCGACCGGCTGATCGCACCGCGCGGGTCGTTCGTCTGGTTCTCCGTCAGCGGGGCCGGACGGCGGCTCGGCGACCGCTCGAAGGACCGCTCGACCCTCGCGCGCTACTTCGCGACTCGCCACGTGCTGCGCGACCGGCTGAGCGACATCATCTTCAGCGGTGGCGGCAACGCCAACGGCTACGGCCAGTTCACGTTCCTGCTCACGCGCTCGGCCGACGACCAGCTGCCTGCCCGCTACGAGGGCAAGGGCGCGGTCATCTGCGACGTCGGCGGCGACACGATCGCGGTGTGGTCCATGGCGCGGAGGGTCGCCCTGCCGGTGACGGCGCCGCCGGCCCGGCTTCCCGCAGCAGGCTGGCACGTCGGCGCCGCCCGCGTCTCGAGCTGCGCGGGATGCGTCCAGACCGAGAGCTGGGCCTCGACCACCGCATATCGAGATCCCGCGAACCAGCTCCCGCCGCACCGGACGATGGCGGCGCTCCCGCGCGGCGGCGTGATCGTCCACGTCACACGCTCCTGGGAGCCGTCGCCGCCGGCATGGGTGCAGCTCCCGCATCCGCTGCGCATCACCGCCCGCACGGTCACCGCCTCGTTCGAGGGGAACACGACCGCCGGCCGCGCCTCGCGGTGGACCGGGGCGACCTGGCGGGCCGGGAGCTACGTCAGCGTGTGGGTCATCTTCGGGCGATCGTCGCCGACCGCCGCGCAGCTCCGGACGGCGCAGGCCGAGCTCGACGGCGCTGTGTTCGCGCCGTGGCGCATCGGCAGGCGCTGAGTCTGTGGTACTGAGAGGCCCATGTGGCTGTGGGACGGGCTCGCGAACGCGTTGCGGATGGCGTGGGAGGTCTGGTGGGCGCTCGTGCTCGGGTTCGCGCTCTCCGGAATCGTGCAGGCGTGGGTGCCGCGCAAGCAGCTGCAGTCCGCGCTCGGCGGCCGCGGCGCGCGTGAAGCGGCGCTCGCGACCGGCCTCGGCGCCGCGTCGTCGTCGTGCTCGTACGCCGCGATCGCGATCGCGAAGTCGCTGTTCGAGAAGGGCGCGAGCCTCGCCTCGGCGATGGCGTTCCAGTTCGCGTCGACGAACCTCGTCTTCGAGCTCGGGATCGTCCTCTGGCTGTTCATCGGCTGGCGGTTCACGCTGGCCGAGTTCGTCGGCGGCCTCGTCCTGATCGCCGTCATGTGGATCGCGCTCCGGCTGCTCGTCACGCGCGAACGCGAAGAGGAGATCCGGACGATCGCAGCGGCGGCCGACGCGGGGCACATCCACCCGACTGCGTCGTCGGAGCTACCGCTTCGCCGCAAGCTCGTCTCGGTCCAGGCGTGGTCGGACGTCGCGCACAACTTCCGCGGCGACTGGCAGATGCTCTGGAAGGAGATCGGCGCCGGCTTCCTGATCGCCGGGTACATCGCGCTTCTCCCGATGGACGTCTTCAACGGCCTCTTCGTCACCGACGCGCCCACGCCTGTACGGATCGCGGAGAACGTGATCGTCGGGCCGATCGTCGCCGCGCTCGCATTCGTCTGCTCGATCGGGAACGTGCCGCTCGCGGCCGTGCTGTGGGCGGGCGGCATCTCGTTCTCCGGCGTTGTCGCGTTCCTGTTCGCCGACCTCCTGATCCCGCCGATCGTCGCCTACTACCGCAAGGTGTACGGCGGCCGGTTCGCTGCCCTCCTCGTCGCCGTCATGGGCGGCTCGGTCGTGCTCGCCGCGCTCGCAGTCGACGGGCTGTTCTCGCTCGTCGACCTCGTTCCGTCACAGCGCCCGTCGGTCGAGTCGATCGCGGAGCGCCCCGTCACGTGGAACTACACGTCGGTGCTCGACATCCTGTTCGCGATCGTGTTCGTCGCGCTGGTCGCGCTCACGCTCCGCCGCGGCGCGAAGGACCCGGTGTGCGGCATGACCGTCGATCGGAACGCCGGCAACCCGACCTCCGTCCATGCCGGTAAGACGTACTTCTTCTGCGGCGCGCACTGCAAGCACCGCTTCGACGAGCAGCCTGACGCGTTCAGCTCGCGCTCGCGCGACGCTGCCAGCGATCACCCCACGTCTCACGCGTGATGCCCGACAGGA
>Ga0207705_10003297_pt1 | contig 12288 bp, 11 predicted proteins | sample KBSC13metaG_FD_184314 | JGI IMG/M metagenome (GOLD analysis project Ga0207705, IMG submission 184314) | Corn rhizosphere microbial communities from Kellogg Biological Station, Michigan, USA - KBS C1-3 metaG (SPAdes) (version 2) | ecosystem: Host-associated > Plants > Roots > Rhizosphere > Soil ...
GGAACTCGCGCCGGCTGGAGCCTGCCCGGTCTTGCAACGGCAGCAGCATGGCGCGGCTGGCCGCCTCCACCGCGGCCCTGAGCGTGATCCTTTCGCCGGCGCGCACACGATGCGCGAAGCGCACCAGACCTCGCGCGTCGACCACGAACAGACCACACAACCCCGGCCCGTCCGCACCCGTCGGCGCGACCCCGCACTGGCGGAACAACGCCGGCGGCCCACCGTCCGGTGCACGCGGCGCCGGCTCGAGCGACTGCCGCTCGTCGTCCGGCCGGAACACCCACAGCAGGTCGGGGGAGAGCGCGATCAGCACCGCGCCCAGCGCGCGCAACTGGGCGCGGATGGCCTCCCGTTCTCGCTCGCCCGCGAACAGCTCCTCGCCGCCCGCGAACAGGGCGATGACCGTGGGGCAGTCGGACTGCTCCAGGCCATCGTCGCGGCCGGCCCCGGTCCCCGGCAGCAGGCCGACGAGCGACGGGGCACGGTCGCCCACCTGCAGCGGGTGAACCGCGCCCCGGCTTTCAGGATCGATGTTCCGGCTGGTTGCCACGCGAAACGACCGACCCTGTGTTTGGGTTCCTCGAGCTCGGGGAGCAACCCCCCGAATTTCGGAACGCGCGCGCGGGGCTACTTCTTGCCCGTGTTGTCGACGATCTTCTGCGCGGTGTCCTCGTGCTTCTGCAGGGTCGGCAGCATGTCTCCCAGCAGCTTCTTCAGCTTCTCATCGGTGGTGTTGTCACGGGCCTTCGTGACCTCCTCGATGTCCTTTTTGTGGTCTTCGACCATCGACTTGGCGAAGGCGGCGTCGAAGTCCGCGCCCATCGGCATGTCGTCCTTGGCGGCGGCGGGGGCCGGCAGCTCCACCTTCTCCTGCTTGGCCAGGGCCAGCACCTTCTTGTCGGCGGCGGAGTGGTCCTTCACCAGCATCTTGCCGTAGCTGGTCACTTCCTTGGACTTGCCGTTCTTCTGGGCCATCTTGCCCATCGCGATCTCTTTCTGGTTGGACTCGTGCAGCTTTCCCAGCACGTCCGCCGTGGCGGGTGCGTCAGCCGCCATCGCGGGTGTCGCCAGGGCCAGCAAGGCCAGGCCGAACAGCGATCCGAGTCCACGCCACGAACACAAACGGGTCCTATGCATGTCAGTCTCCATCACGACGAGGTTGGATGAGCGTCCCTAGTGGGACGCCATCTTGCGGGGCGAGAGCAGGCGGTAGAGCGCCAGGAGCACCACGGCGCCGATGATCGACGCGAGGACGCCGGGCCCCGCGGCGGTCGCGTGGTACAGACCCAGGCTGCGGCCGGCGAAGCTGGCCAGCGCCGCGCCGGCGATCCCGAGCAGCATCGTGATGACGATCCCGCCGGGATCGCGGCCCGGCATCACCATCTTGGCGACCGCGCCCACGAACAGCCCGACCAGCAGGGTCAGCAGGATGTGCATGCCGACCCGACCAGCGACAATCGTGCCGCCGCGATGTGCGCCGATCGGCCACACATTTCGCGGCGAAAGGCCGGGCGTTGTTACGCCCAGCCTACGCCGGTCCCGTCGCTGAAACGCGCGCTGCTCAGTTTGCCAGCGACATGGCCCACTTCTGCCAGTCGGTGTAGTTGTAGTACGAGACCTGGATGGGGGTGTTGGCGGTGGCCGCCCCGTTGTTGGGCACCGTCGCCGCGGAGCCCGACGCCGCAGAAGGAGCGATCTGGTAGAAGCCGGTGCCGTCGGCCATCGACTTCAGCGCCCACTTCTGGGTGGCGGTGTTGGCGAACGGCGTCTGCGTCAGCTTGGTGCCGTCCGTGGTCTTGCCACCGGTCAGGTCCAGGGCCAGGCCGCTGGCCACGTTCACCAGCTTGTAGATGCCAGGCGAGACCATGGTCACGATCCACTGCTGACCCGTGTCGCCCGAGGCGTAGCTGTTCTGCACGATCGCGGCGCCGGGCATGGTGCTGTTCCCCGACACGTCCAGGCACATGTTGCTGGTGCGGTTGCAGACCTTGTACTTCGTGACGGCGTCGAAGTTTCGGTACACCGTGATCACGTGGTTGAAGCTGCCGACGAAGCCGGTCTTCGGGTTGACGGCCGGGCAGTTCGTGAAGCCGTCCTGGTTCCCGGCGCCGCCGGTGGGCGTGCAGCGGTACTGGCACAGCATGTCCTTGCCCAGCGGGTTCGTGTACGGGCTGCCGGGTTGATCGGCCCCAAGGCGGCCCGGCACCACGCCCAGCGCGTGATCCTTGCCGTCGCAGAAGTACGCCTGCGGGGGCGTGGTGAAGATGTTTCCGAAGAACGAGCCCTCCTGGAAGGGGTAGTCAGTGCTCCGTCCCCAGCCTAGGGCGGCGTTGTCACCGTCCAGCCACAGGGCGATGTGCTGTCCGGACGTGTTCACGTGAGCGAGGACGCACGCCGTGATGTACTCCTGGCAGGTCTGGTCGCAGAGGCCCGTCTCCCACTGCGGGGTCAGGCCGATCTGGCCGGGGAAGCTGTAGCTGTTGCCCGACTTGTCCTTCTTCGTGATGGTGTGGCCCGCGGGCAGCGCACAACGAGCGATGTAGCTGAAGGTCGTGCGGCCGGCGGCGGTCGACATCAGGTCGTCGCCCGGATCGGTGTTGGGCGGTGGCGGGGGGCCCCCCATCAGGCCGTTGAACGAGTTCAACCCGTTCAGCGAGTTCAACCCGTTCAGCGAGTTCAACCCGTTCAGCGAGTTCAGCCCGTTCAGCGAGTTCAACCCGTTGATCGAGTTCAGCCCGTTGACGGAATTCACCGCGGGTGCCTCGCTCTCACTGGAGGTGACCGGGGCACTGTCCTGCGTGGTGCAGGCCAGGCCAAACAACGGAGCGAAGGCGGCCGAGCAGAACAGGGCGAAGGTGGGGGAAGATTTCATGGGGGGTCTCCGCGCCGAGGTACTGCAGCTTTTGCGCCAATGAATTTAGTAATTTATATTACTATAGTCTTTGATTTCGTACCTAGGAGTCCCTACCCTCCGTTGTCCGTGGACCAAACGGCGTTGTGCCGCGAGCAACAGGCCGGCGAGTGCAGTAGCGAGCAGTCCGATCGTTCGTCAGTGCGCGCGCTCGAAGGAGCGAACGTCAGCGATCGCCCAGCGTGCGGTCCACGGTGAGAGCGCGCTGGGCGACTCGTCGTCGGCGCGTTCGGCCGTCACCTCACCGGGCACCGCCCAGCGACTGCCCGGGATGGCGAAACGCGAGCCCCCTGGCGAAGGCGCGCCGACCCGGAGGACCAGAGGCTGCGGCCGGTGAACGAGGTGAATGCGGACCACGCCTCCCGTGCGCTCGGCATCGTCCACGCCCGCGCTGGCCAGCTCGGCGGGCGTGCCGAAGTCGTCGGCCGCCAGGGCGTGATAGGCGTGCAGCATCTGCTCGACGCGCCCCGGGTCGAAGCGCGCCCCCACCGGTCCCGGGGACGCGAGCTTGCCGTCCGCCCGGCGCGGTGCGAAGGCCGCGGTCCAGGCACCAGACGCGGGCGGCGATCCAGCGGCCTCGCGCCGCCAAAACTGAAAGAAGCCATGGCGGTTCGCGATCTCGACGCGCTCCACGTCAGCCTCCTGGAACGACAGCAGCCCCGGATCGCGCCAGCCACGGAGATCGCGCGTGTACAGAAATCCCTGATACCCGTGCGGCCCGTCGTTCATCAGCGCGAAGAGGCCCGGTGCGCCCGGCAGTCGGATCAGCTGCCCTTGTTCGCTGCTCTTGCCGGCCAGGAAGTCGACGACGGTCTGGCCAGCCGCGTCCCTGGCCACCACGTGCAGCGCCCGCGCGTCGGTCAGGTCGAAGCGGTCGTAGAACGTGATGCCCGGATCCAGGCGCTGCACGACGTGAAGGTCCTGCAGGTTGGCCAGCAGCGCCGCGACCTTGTCGGCGCTGGCGCGCGCGCGCATCGGCGCGGTCAGGCGCCAATCCGGGCCGCGCCGCTCGAGAACGATCTTCGACCTTCGGGTCGGCTCGCCGTCCTCGGGCCGCTCCAGCTCGATGCGGGAGACAGCGGCCGCCTGCGCTGGAGTCAGCGCCAGCCTGGGCAACGCCGGGGGATCCAGCGGCCGCGGGGCGTCTCGCCGGCAAGCCGCGCCGGCGGCCCCCATCGCCACCAGCGTTGCCAGGCCCAGGGAGGCGAACCGGCCTGTCCCCATCGCTCAGCGCGGGCGACGGCGGGCGCGCACCACCCACACAAAGGCGAGCAAGCCGAACGCCGACAGCCGGGCATCAGCGTCGCCCGCCACGCCGCAGGCACATCCCCCTGCCCCGTCGCTGGCGCCCGAGGTCGCCGGGGCGCCACCGCTGGCAGCACCGGGCTGGCCCCCAGTCCCCGTCACGCCACCGCTGCCCAGGGTGCCGCCGGTCGCGGCGCCGCCGCTGCCTCCGCTGACGGCGCGACCGCCTGTCGCCGCGCCTCCCGAGCCGTTGCCGTTACCGCCGGTGCCGACTCCGGAGAGACCGCCCGTCGACAGCATCCCGCCTGTTCCAGTGTTCATGGCGCCGCCCGTGCCTGGCCCGGCCTGGCCGGCCGCGCCCGTGACACCACCCGATGCGCGCCCGCCGGCCCCGCGGCCGCCCGCGCCAGCCATCCCTGTCACCCCGCCGGTCGCGGCCGCGCCGCCGCTGCCGCTGCCGCCCGTGGACACCAGCCCCGACTCGAAGGCGCCCAGGTCCGGCGCCTTGCCGGCGAAGGGCAGGCCCACGTCGGTGCCCTTGTCGATCAGCGCGCTGTTGCTGGCCAGGCGCAGAAACGGCACCACCGGCAAGCTGCCATCGGCCTGCCGCGCGCTGGCCATCCCCGCGAAGCACGTCATGTCGTCCGGCGGGCACGAGGCCGCGCCCTTGAACGCCACGCTCTGGAAGTCGGCGTCGCTCACCTTCACGTTCAGGCTGGCGTCCCACGAGTTGAACTTGTCGTCCAGGGGTCCGCCGTTGCCCATGTCGCCGGTCAGGGCGTGCCCGTTGCTGGAGTAGGCCAGGTTGTTGCGCAGGATGCCCACTGACGTGACCGTCGTCCCGTCGAGCCCCAGCATGTCGAAGTCGGTGCCGTTGTTGAACGAGGTGTTGTTGTAGATGTACGGCGACACGATGCCGTGGTTCGCGTAGATGCCGTTCGCCTTGTTGTAGAAGACGACGTTGAACTGCACCCGGTGCTGCGGCGGCGTGGCGGGCACGTTCGTCTGCGGATCGCCGTAGCCGCCCGCCTTGATGCCGTTGCCGTTGCCGGCGGACAGGGCCACGGGGTTGCCGTTGCTGATCGTGTCCGGCTTGTAGCCCGCGTACCAGGCCCACGAGTACTCGACCGTGCAGGCCTCGGAGGCGTTGATGAAGTCCCAGCCGTCGTCGGTGTTCCACCAGGCGCGGCAGCCGTGGAACAGGTTGCCGGTGTCACCGGCGCGGTTGGGGTGGCAACCGAAGCCATCGGCGCTCTGTCCGTCGCCGTTCGAGGTCATGGTGTCCTCGTTCTCGTGCGAATCGCAGTTCAGGAAGGTGTTGTTGCCGCCCCGCTGCACGAAGAACCCGGGGCCCATGTTGTGGTGCGCGTCCAGTTGCTCGAACTTGTTGTTGCTGCCGCCGTTCACGTGCAGGCACCACGACTCGTGGTTGTCCATGTTCAGCTGCAGCACGCCCTTCAGCTCGAGGCCCTTCAGGTACAGCCAGTCGGCCTCCACCCGCACGCCTGTCTGGCGGCAGTTGTACTTGCTGGTGTCGGTCAGGCCCGAGAAGTCGAAGACCGGCTTCTCACCCGGGTAGGCCCAGTAGTTGATGGGCTTGCCGGAGGTGCCGCTCTTGCTCAGCACGATGGCGTTGATGGTGGCGGTGGTGCTGCCGCCGCAGGTCGAGGTGGCGGTGGTGTACTTGTACGTGCCGCCCCGGAAGTAGACGGTGTCGCCTGCCGCGGCGGCCGTCTGCGCCCGGCCCCAGGTGGCGAAGGGGGTGTCCATCGTGCCCGCGTTTCCGTCGTCGCCCGTCGGCGCGACGTAGTAGGTGGCGGCGCGCGCGCTCCCCGAGGCGAACAGGCCGACGCCCGCGGCCAGCAGCGCCACCATGAACCGCGTCGTGTCGGTCGTGCCTTTGTTCACCAGCGCGTTTCTCCCCGTTCAGTTGGACCAGGTGCCCGCGCCGACGTCCAGCTTCCAGGACACCTGATAGGTGGGCAGCCCGATGCTGGTGCCCGTCAAGATCAGCGGCTGGAAGACGTAGGTGGCCATGTCGTTGTGCTTGCCGGGCGCCGTCGTGTCCTGGGTGCCGTACCAGTGATCTCCCCAGTACACGTAGACCGTGCCCTGGCTGCCGGTGACCGGGATGACCCACGTGCTCTGAGTCATCCAGGTCTTCTTGCCCTCGGGCGCCAGGTAGCCCTGATAGGTCCACGGTCCCGTCATGGCGGGCGCGGTCGAGTAGAAGTCGTCGTTCGCGCGCCACCCCGTCTTGTCCGACCCGATCCAGTAGAAGGTGTTGCCGGCCTTGAACACTGTCGGCGCCTCGATGCCGCCCGTGGTGCCGTTCACGGCGCTGTAGGACTTCGCCGTGGTCCAGCTGTGGCAGTCGCTGGCCAGCGTGTAGACCCAGCCGCTCTCGGTGATGACGTAGGCGTTGTTGCCGTCGGTCAGCGCGCTCATGTCGCTGTGGGCGGCGATGTCGCCGTTCGCGTTCTTCAGGGGGCCCTTGTAGCTGTACTGGCCGTTGACGGTGGGCGAGGTCGCGTAAACGACCTCCTTGTCCGCCTGATAGGTGGTGTCGGCGGCGTGCGCGTACAGCACGAACTCGCCCGTCGACGGGCACTTGATGATGTGCGGCCGTTCGCCCTTGCGGTTGGGGCCCAGCTCGCCGCTGGGCTGCTGGGGCAGGATGATGCCTTCGTTCTTCCAGGTGGCCAGATCCTTCGACGAGTACATCGAGAAGCCGTTGAAGTTGTTGTCGGTCGACGTGCTGAGGAAGTATTCGCCGTGCAGGTAGAAGGTGTCGCAGACCTGGATGATGCCGCCGCCGTGCGCGTTCATGACCTTGCCGTCGGTGTCCTTGAAGGCGATCCCGGGCGGGTCGGGCGGAGAGATGTCCGTCTTGCCGACCGGATCGGTCAACGTCCCGATCGTCGAGCCGGCCGCCACGGTGCACGCACCGCTACCGCCGCTCGCGGCCCGGCCACCCGCCGCGCTGCCCCCGGTCGCTGGAACGCCCCCGTGTCCCCCGCCCCCCGTTCCGGCGCCGCTGGCGGTCCCGCCCTTTCCTGCGGATGACGACCCGCCGCCGCCGACTCTGCCCCCGCTCGCGGCGCCACCGGTCGACCCGCCCCCGGTGGCCGCGCCGCCGCTGGCCGCGCCCCCGGTGGCCGCGCCGCCGCTGCCCGGCTTGCCGCCGCTGCCGACGACACCGCCCGTGCTGGCCCCGCCGCTCGCCGAGCTTCCGCCCGAGCCGTCGCCGCTGGTGCCGCCCGAACCGGGCATGCCGCCGCTCGAAGCGCCGCCGCTGCCCGTGGTCCCGGCACCCGATCCGCACGCCGCCAGCGCCAGGCACATCATCCAGCTAGCGGCGGCACGGGCGCGGCCCTGCCCTGGACGCCGGCGTGGCGGGACCGGCCGGCCCTGCGTGGGGTGCATGAAAGGATTCTCCGTCAATTGGCGCCGCGAGACCAGCCTCACGGAGTCCAGCCGTTCAGGACCACGCTGGGATCGCGCATCATCGCGGCCTGGCTGTCGCTCAGCTGCGTCCCGTTGGTCCGCCCGCTGACGTTCAGGGCATTCCCCGAGGCGTCGGTGCTCTTGTACTCCCAGAAGCGCAGCGACGACGACGCCGACCCACCGGTGACCGTCCACCCCGCGCTGGCGACCCCCGTCATCTGGCAGTTGATGTACGCGACGTGGCTGCCCGGGTACACGCTGACGTCGATGCGGGCCAGGATGTTGTTCTTCGAGGCCGCGTCGACGGTCAGCTTGCTGTCGACGAAGACGTAGCCGTACGCGCCGGCCGCGTTCCGTGACTGCACGATGACGCCGGTGCGGCCCACCGTGCGCAGCTCGCACTTGTTGAAGTAGGCGACGCCCGTGCCCCATACGTAGTCCACGTTGCCGACGATCAGACAGTTCTCGGCGTAGATGCGGCCGCTCCACAGCAGCGTGTCCTGCAAGCTCCAGATGTCGGCGTCGCGCACCACGCACTTGTCGCAGGTCTGCAGGCGCAGCGCCTCCGCCTGGGTGCCGTCCTGGGGGGTCAAGTTCTTGATGGTCAGGTTCTCGATGACCAGGCCATTGGTGCCGTCGAATCCCAGCAGCGAGCGGTTGCTGGTGCCCCCGTTGCTGCCCTGCTGGCTGTTGTTGTTCGTGCCGACCAGCATCGTCTGCGCGCGATCCTGGCCGTGCAGGGTGATGTTGCTCTTCTTCGAGACGTGCATGATCTCGTGGTACGTGCCGGCGTTGATGGTGATGCGGCTGGGGGCGGTGTTGTTGGCGGGAAGCGCGTCCGTCGCGCCCTGCACCGTACAAAACGGGCCTTTGCCATCGAGCGCCACCGTGAGCGCAGACAGATCGCTCGGGGCGGCCGCCGCCGTGGTGAATCGCCACGCCGACGAACCGGATACGGAGAAGCTTCCCCCGCCCGGCGGCTTGATCGCCCCGGCGTCCACGTTCACATAATAGGTCTGCCCGTACGCCAGCGCCTTCGTCTTCAGATAGACGACCACCGCGTTGCCGTCGACGTAGACCGGCCGCAGCAGCACGAACGCCGTGCCGCCGATGGTGTCCATAACGGTCGAGGCGCCCATGTCCACCGACGCCACGGCGCTGCCGCCCGTGCTGAACACCTGGATCTTTCCGCTGGTGCCCAGCGAAGGCGTGCCGCTGAACGTGATGCGCAGGGGAGGATCGGGACACACCGAGGTCGCCCCCGGCCCCGGAAACAGCGCCGTGACGCCTGGAGGGAGCGACCCCGTCGTTCCCCCGCTGCCCGGGCCTGCCCCGCCGCTGCCAGCCCCGGCGCTACCGGGCGTCCCGCCCGAGCTGGTGCCGCCGATTCCGCTGGCGCGACCGCCTGCGCCTGCTGCGCCACCGCCGGTGCCAGGCCTGCCGCCTTCGCCGTGGCCACCGCTGCCCCCGCCGGCGGAGCCCCCGCTGGCAGGCGCGCCCCCGCTGGCGGTCGCGCCGCCCGTGGCGCCGCGATCGCCGCCGCTGCCCACGGGGATCCCGCCGGTCCCGGGAGCGCCCCCCGTCGAAACGCCGCCCGAGCCGCCGTCCGCCGCGCCCCGGCCTCCGCTGCCGGACAGCCCGCCCGAACTAGCAGGCGCAGTCCCGCCGCTGCCCCCCGTCCCATCGCCCGGCGCGGTCGAACCGCACGCGGCAGCGCCGGCCAGGCCAGCCGCGACCATCAACAAAAGCCCATGGCGGGTCACTTCCGGGCGCTCCTCGCAGGGCCGAACGACCATGTGGCGATCACTGGTGGATGTGCTCCTCGTTGCGCCAGTAGCGCGCGCCCGCCGAGTCGGGCCAATCTTCTGCCGCCGGCATCTTGCACCTGGAGCGTCACGAGACTGGCCACCGAAATCGTCACCGCGCGAGCGATTTCGTGATCAGACGCCACAGGGCCCGGGAATTCACCCCCGATACCGGTGGCGTGGCCAACTTCGGGGGGAGGAGGCTACGCCACCGGCAGCCTTTTTTCCGCCAGCTTGGCCCTCCCCGCGATGCGTGGCCGCGTCAGGCGATGCTGGGGTGCCGCAAGCCGTAGATCGGCCCACCGCGGCGCTGGTACTCCTTCAGCACGGCCCGGGCCTCGGTGCGGCGCACGTTCAGCTCGACCGTGATGCCCCGCTGCTCCAGGACGTCCGGCCAGAATTCGGGCTTGGGGCCCTCGTCGAAGCCGATCGACTCCGCGTCGGACGTCGTGGCGCCGCAGACGAGGCGCTCGACGCCGGACCATACGATCGCTCCGAAGCACTGGCAGCACGGCTCCGTGCTGGTCACCAGGGTCAGCGGTCCCGTGATGGGCGGGGTGGCGGCGGCGCGCTCCAGCTCGTGCGCCAGGTTCTGGGCGCGCAGCAGGGCGATGATCTCACCATGCGCGATCGACAGGCCGCTCTCCAGCACCCGGTTCACCCCCGCAGCGACCAGGCGCGCCCCCTCGAACACCACCGACGCGAAGGGCCCGCCCCCCTCGGCGACGTTGCGCGCCGCCAGACGGATGGCCAGGCCCATTCTGTCTTCTTCGGTTTCTATCAGCGAGCCCGCCGGGGCGAGCTCTTCGACCCACGCGGGCACGGTTATCGTCACACCCAGCCCCGCGCCCTGTCCCTGCTTGGTCACGCGAATAAGATACCGCCGCTCAGGCGTGGTGCTCGTCGGAATCGTAAGAGTTGGGATTGGCCTTGAAGCGGGCCCGGCACGCCGACGAGCAGAACGCGTACTGCTTGCCGTCGCGTTCGAACTTGGGGGTGAACATGGCCGCTCCGTTCACCTGCCGTCCGCACACCGGGTCGAAGCAGGGACGCTCGCTCGGCGGCGCATCGAAGGTGATGCGGCCCTCGTCCAGGGACTCTGTCGGCTGGTTTCTCATGACGATCCTTTCCGTGTCTCTCTGATGCGACCGCGCGCGAGTGGGCTGATCCCGCTCGCGCGCCGGTCAGGGAGCGCTAGAAGTGCGAGGTCAGCAGCGCCAGACGATAGGTGGGGGCCGGATCGTGGGGCAGCTTGGACATCGCCACCGATTCGGTGCGGCTGTCCGCCATGATCTGCACGACACCAACGCCGGCGCCGACCAGCACGCCGCCGGCCGCCCAGTACGCGATCCGCTGCGGGTGCGTCTGGTTGTCAGACAGGTAGTAGATGGCGCCGCCGACCAGACCGCCGGCCAGCGCGCCGAACAGGGCGTTCAGGGCGATGGTCCCCATGTAGCTGCCCTCGTGGTGATGCACCACCTCATGGCTAGGCGCTACCACTGGCGCCTGCGCGACGACGGGCGCCGCGGCCACCGGCGCGGCGGCGGGCGCGGCGGCGGGCGGGTTCGAGTTCACGACCTCGACCTCGGCCAGGCGCAAGGGAGGCACCATGGGCGCCACGTCGCTATCGGGCGCCACGCGCATCTGTGGCGCGGTCAGGCGCAGGCCTCCGGTCCGGCCATCAGCGCCTGAGTGCGCGAGCGCGGGCACGGACAGGCCACACACGAACGTGGCGGACAGGACGGACAGCAAGACACGCTTGGTCGAGAGGGGATTCGGGATCTTGTTATTGGAAGTCATGGCGGGCTCCTTTGCTCGACGCCGTTTGCAGTGGCCGTGCCAGCGCCGATCTGGCGGCCTTGTCCGCGGACAGCGTGCCTGGAGGGGGAACATCGCCCGACGCCGCGCAGGCCGGCGTTACGCGGTTTGGACCAGTCCGAGAAGCTGCGTCGTCGTGCGCTTCGCGCTGGCCGACAAACAGCGAGCCCGCTGGCCGTCCCGGACGTTCGGGCGACCAGCGGGCTGGAAGAAGTCTTCTTTCGGCGCCGGGCGGGCGCTGCGCCGCGACGCGGATGCTTGGGGTTCGGGCAACTCGCCGGCGATCAGCGCGGCAGGGCTACTGCCGGACCAGGGTCGCCTCCTCGCGCGTGCGAGCGCGGATGACGTCGATCGTGCGCGGCTCGTGGCTGGTCAGCTCGATCGCCTTGCCGTCATCCGAGACGCGGATCTGCAGCCCCTTCACGTACAGCGGACAATCCGCGACGGTATCGAAGCCGTAAGCCTGGGCATAGGCCAGGTGACAGCGCATGTGCGCCGCGACGGCGTCGACCCGGGTCTTCGCCGAGAAGGCCACCCGCACCCCCTGAGGGATGTCCCGGATCTGCGCCACCGGGCCCAGCATGGGACAGGAGGCGCGGGTCTCGGGCGGAAAGCCCCGACACTCGTCTTGAACGAACGTCTCCAGCTTGGCGGCCGCGGCGCGGTGCTCGCGGGCATGTGCTTCCAGCTCACGCGCGCGCGCAAGGTGCTCGGCGCCGGGGTTGTAGGCGTCGACGGGATAGTTGTAGGCCTCTGGATTGTTGGCGGGCGCGGCCGTCGGGCTCGGCAGAGGGGGCGCGTCGCGCGTGGCGCGCGCCACCTCGGCCTGCGCCTGTGCGGTCTCCACGTTGGCTTGCTGCTCATGGGCCGCAGCGCTGGTCCCGTCGGGTTTGACCTCGTGCGCGCACGCGGTGAAACCGACCAGCGCCAGCGCGCCCAACGCGAGAATGCTCCGGCCTGTCGTAAGCCTGCTCATGGGTCGCTCCTCCGCGGCGGCGGCGTGCCATCGGAGCGGCACAAAGCCGTCCGCCACATCGACAGGGTAATTGCAGAGCACGTGCC
>Ga0207705_10003298_pt1 | contig 12287 bp, 8 predicted proteins | sample KBSC13metaG_FD_184314 | JGI IMG/M metagenome (GOLD analysis project Ga0207705, IMG submission 184314) | Corn rhizosphere microbial communities from Kellogg Biological Station, Michigan, USA - KBS C1-3 metaG (SPAdes) (version 2) | ecosystem: Host-associated > Plants > Roots > Rhizosphere > Soil ...
CGACCTGGGCCTGCACGGAATCCCTCCGGCTGGCGGCGACCGCGTTCAAGTGGGCATCCACCTGAGTGTGCAGCACTTTCCGCCAGTACCACTCGCCGGCGGTCAGGAATATCGCCATGAGAACCGCCAGGGTAAGTCCGACCAGGAGCGTGAGCTTCAGGACCACGGAAACACGGCGGCCTTGAGGAAAGGGAGGTGGCGGCGCAAGCCTTTTCACGCCGGAGGCGGAATCGGAGAGAGCGCCCTTGCGCTGCGCAAGAGAGCGGTCAAAGCCCGGGTTTTTGTCTGCCGAATCGCTCATGATGGAATGGGAACGCCCCGAAACGCGCATCCTAAGCGTTGCGACACCATCCGGCAATCGCGGTCTGGAGCGGAGCGTTCCGAAAGTTCCCACTTGCCGACGGGCGCGCATCCCGGCAACAGAACGGCTGCCCTTTTCTCCTCAAAAATGAAAACCACATTCTCCCTCGCCGATCTTCGCTCTTCGGTCATCTCCGTTCCCCCGCTCTGCCGCGACAGCGCCCTGATCTCGAATGCGGGGGAGAATGCGAAGCTGATCCGCCACATCGAATCCGGCGGCGTGTCCACGCTGCTCTACGGCGGCAATGCCAATTTCTACAATATCTCCCTGGCGGAATACGAATCCGTGCTCGATCAACTCGAAGCAGCCGCCGCGGCCAATACCTGGATCGTGCCGGCGATTGGACCGTATTTCGGCGTGGCCATGGACCAGGCGGCCATCCTCGCCCGGAAGAAATTTCCCACGGCGATGCTGCTGCCCACCGTGGCGGTGAGTTCGCCCGATGGGGTGCGCGCCGGTGTGCTCAAGATCGTAGAGAAATACGGCAAGCCGATCGTGCTCTACATCAAGGACCAGGGCTATGTGACCCTCGATGTGGTCAAGTCGCTCGTCGCGGCCGGCGCTATTTCGTGGATCAAATACGCCGTCGTGCGCGACGATCCGGCCAAGGACGATCTCCTCGCCGGGCTTGTGCAGACCGTCGATCCCGCGCTGATCGTCAGCGGAATCGGCGAGCAGCCGGCCATCGTCCACTGGCAGAAGTTTGGCGTGAAAGCCTATACCAGCGGTTGCGTCTGCGTCGCCCCGCGCCGTTCGCAGGAGATGCTCCTCGCACTTCAAGCCGGCGATTTCGCGAAAGCCGAATCCATCCGCGAGGGGTTCAACTCTCTGGAAACGCTACGCAACTCGCATGGACCGATCCCGGTCCTGCACCACGCCGTGTCCCTGGCGGGCATCGCCGCGACCGGACCCGCCCTGCCGCTGATGAAAAACCTCGGCCAGGATTTGCTCGATGTAATTCGGCCCGTGGCCGAGTCGACGCTGAAGTGGAATCAGGCGTAGCGGGCGTCAGCAGGCCTCTCCCTCTCGCTCTTCATCTTCATCTCCGTCCCGGTCAGGCGTATGAGAGGAAACGGGGGGAGCGCCTGCGTTCACCCGAAAAGATGTGAGTCATGCTCACGCGGCGGAGCCGAGCTTGTGCAGGGCCGCGCGGAGCTGGTCAAAATCGACCGGCTTGACGAGGTGCGCGGCAAAGCCCGCTTCGCGGGTGCGGCGCAGGTCGTCTTCCATGCCGTAACCGGAAAGCGCGATGGCGGGCAGATTCGGGCGATCCTCGCGCAAGGCGGCGATGAGATCCAGGCCGGTTCCATCGGGGAGGCCGAGATCGGAGATCAGCATGTCGTAGGCGCCGTTACTCGCGGCCTTTTTCGCGGCTTCCACGCTCTGGGCGGGAATGATCTGATGACCCGCGCGGGTGAGCAGGCGCGACAAGACCTCCAGCGTCGGCTCGTGATCTTCCACCAGCAGGATGCGGCGCGATTCTGTCACGCCGGTGGCCGCACGGTCGTGCACGTCGGCGGTCAGCATGCCTTGGGGCGGCAGGGTCGCGCCCGGCAGCACGACGGTAAAGGTGGCGCCCTGCCCGGCTCCTGGGCTGCCGGCGCGGATGACGCCCCCGTGCAGATCCACAATGGCCCGTGCAATCGCCAGGCCGAGGCCGAGGCCGCCAAGCCGATGGTCCCCGCCGCGGCCTTCCTGCTCGAAAGGCTGAAAAATCCGTTCCGCCGCTTCCGGGGTGAACCCGAGTCCCGTGTCGCTCACCTCGACAACGAGCCGATCTTGCGCGGCGTCGTCGCGGGTATGGATGGTGATCTTCCCGCCGGGCGCGGTGAATTTCACGGCGTTCTTGAGCAGGTTCCAAAAGACCTGCTGCAACCGGGCGGGATCGCCGGTCACGCCGGAGTGCGCGGCGGCGAGATCGAGATGGACCTCGAGATTTTTCGCGCGCGCATCGTCGCGGACGATATCGATGGCGTGCGCGAGCAGCGAATGGGCGTCGCAGGCCTCGGAGCGGAGTTGAAACTTGCCGCGGGTGATACGAGTGAGATCGAGCAGGTCATCGATCAGCCGTGCTTCCAGCGCGATGTTCCGCTCGATCATCGCCATCTGTCCGCGGACCTCGAGCGGCAGGCGCCCATCCTGACGGAGCGCGGCGGCGCTGAGCAGTACCGGCGTGAGCGGCGTGCGCAACTCGTGGGAAAGCGCGGCGACAAAATGGTCCTTGGCCCGCGACGCGGATTCAGCGGTTTCCTTGGCCGTGCGCAGTCTTTCCTCCGCGGCCTGCCGCTCCGTGATGTCCCGGATGAAGCCCACGAAAAACTTCCGCTCGGCGCCAGGCAGGGGACTGATGCTCAATTCCACGGGGAATCTTCCGCCGTCCCGCCGCAGCGCGGGTAGCTCCAGGCGCTGGCCCAGGACCGGCCCTTCTCCTGTCGCGCGCAGATGGGCGAGCCCGCGATTGTGCGCGGCGCGCAAGTCTTCTGGCACGATGCAATCCGCCAGCGCGCGCCCCAGCACCTCGTCGCGCCGCCAGCCGAAAATGCGCTCGGCCGCGGGATTCCAGTCGACGATCTGCCCTTCGAGATTCATCAGCACGACGGCGTCCAGGGCCGTATCCACGATTGCCTGGCTGCGCTCTTCGCCATGGCGCAGGGCCTCGGCAGCCGCGCGAGCCCGGACTTCCTGGCGGGCGGTCGCCCGGCTGGCCACGATCAGCAATCCATAGAGGAGCACCAGGCCGCCGTAGAGCATGAGCGCGGCGCCTTCGCCCGGGACGACGATTCCGGCGTGCCGGCCGCGCCCGATGAACCAGCCCAGCGTGAGCAGCAGCACGGTGGAGCCGGGGAGCGTCCAGCGCAGGAGCACGCCATCCGCTCCCGTGGAGAGAATGCGGCGCACGGGAGGCAGCCCAGGCCGGGCGGCGAGGATTCCGAATGAAAGAGCGAGGAGCGCGGCTGCCGTATGGATTAGCATGCTCGTAGATCGCAAAATGCCGGTGAATTTTCCGACCCCCAAGAGGTAGCCCACCAACCCGAGCGACACCGGCAGGGCCGCGATCATCGCCAAAGCCGGCGCCAGGGAAATGCGTCTCTTTCCAACGAGGATTTCCCAATCGACGGCCAGGAGCGACAGGCCGAGGAACATGAGCGCGAGCGCCGCATTCAGGCTCATGCGGCCGGGCGCCCTCACCAACTCGTTCGCAATGTCGCCGGGAATCGTGCCTGGGGCGAGGAGTTGATCGACGCCGAGGTCGACGATGGCGATGTCCTGAATCGCGGTGAGACCTCCGATCAATGCGGTGACGAGGGCGAACGCTCGCGCCAGACGGCGGCGCGCGGCTCCGGGCGTCCGGCTCCAGCAAGCGAGCGACAACGCGGCGGCAGTGATGCCGATGGCCGTGTTCATGCGCATTACCATCATGCCTGAATGGAAGACGAAGACCGGAACCGACCCGTGCAGCCAGATCAGAAGGTTACTTCCTCCCAGGATCAGACCGATGACCACCGCGATCCGCCGCACCCACGAGCAACCAAGTTCCGCGTTCCGCAACAGAGGCGCCGCCGGGGAGAGGGGCTCAGCGAGCAGAGTGAATGGCATGGATGGATTCTGCGGCTGGTCTGGGCTCGAGGTTGGGGCTCAGCCGACGGTACCCCGGCTCCCATCGCGCGGCAATCACACGGCGGATGTGTCCCGCATCAAGTTTGTCTTCATCGCGAATTCGGAGCGTCCTCTGGAATTTCGAGGGCGAACGCGAGTGGTTACGCCGAAGGCGTTCAATAAGTCAGCCCAGCGAGAAGGCGGTGGGGAATAGGAGTGTTCGGCGGGTGGGCGAGAAAGTTGCGAGGAACGAGCTACCCTGGGTACTTGATGAAAATGCGGCCAACTCTGAAGGAGTTGAAGAAGTCTGCGCTGTCAGGGAAAGCACTCCTCCAGCGCTGCGTTCTTCAACCCGCTTCGGGGTTGGCCGCGTTTCTTGTTGGTCGTTTCCCAGGGTAGCCTCGCAAGCTCGGCAACCCTGGGCGGGTTTATTGAATGCCTTCGGCATAATCCGAACAGCGCGCGCTCAAAATTCGGAATGCGTTCGAAGGTCGAAACAAATCCTCACACGGCGGCGGAGATGAAGTCGCTGCAACAACTGCCGATTCCGGGAAATGCCTTACCTCAAAAACGCCTCATGCAAGCCGCCGTCCACAGTGATGACCTGGCCGGTGGTTTTGCTGAGGCGCTGGCTGATGAGGAGGAAGTACGCTTCCGCCTGGTCGGCCGGGGTGATGGGCGATTTCGTCAGGGTGCGGTCGGCATAGAATTGCGCGAGCTTGCTGACCAGTGATTCGGTCGCTTCGTCGTCTGTGTAGGGGATGTTGTACTTCGCCAGGGAACCGATCACGCGGTCACGCGGGAACATGGCGCTGCCTTGCACGACGGTGGCCGGAGCCACGCCGTTGACGCGCACGAGCGGACTGAGTTCAATGGCCAATTCGCGGACGAGATGGTTCGCGGCGGCCTTCGAGCAGTCGTAGGCGACGCTGCCTTTCTTCGCGACCGCGGCATTGGCGCTCGTGGTCAGGACGAGCGAGCCGCGCAGGCCCTGCTCCTTCCAGGTCTTCGCCGCTTCGTCGCCGACGATGTAGCTGCCGGTGACATTGACGCCGAAGGTGAAGGCCCATTTGTCGTCGGGGATGTGGCCGGTGGTGTCGCTCGGCCAGAAGACGCCGGCGGTGACCGCGATGTGATCGAAGCCGCCATAGGCGAGCGCGACCTGGTCGAGCATGGCGCGCACGCTGGCGCGGTCGGTGATATTGGCGGCGAGGCCAAGCGCCGGGCCGCAGCCGGAGATGCCGGAACCGGCGACGCCGATGCCGTGGCCGAGCTTGTCCGTAAGTTCCCGGGCCGTGGCTTCCGCCGCTTCCGCCTTCACGTCCACGCACACGATGTGCGCGCCTTCCTTGGAAAGGCGATGGGCGGTTTCCTTGCCGATGCCGCTGCCGGCGCCGATGACGATCACGACCTGGCGTGCGAGTTCCTTCTCCGCGGGCATGCGCTTGAGCTTCGCTTCCTCGAGCAGCCAGTACTCGATGTCGAAGGCTTCCTGCTGCGGCAGGGCGATGTATTCGTCGATGGCCTCCGCCCCGCGCATCACTTCCACGGCGCAATTGTAGAACTCCGCGGTCACGCGGCTCTCCGACTTGTCCTTACCCCACGCAACCATGCCGAGGCCGGGGATGAGGACGACCGTCGGGTTCGGGTCGCGCATCGCGGGCGAATTGGCATGTTTGCACTTCGCGTAATAGGCGGCGTAATCCTTGCGATACTGGTCGAGACCGGCCTTGAGCTTGGTCTTGAGCGCCGTGAGGTCTTCGGCCTGCGGATTCCAGTCGACGTAGAGCGGCTTGATCTTCGTCCGCAGGAAATGATCGGGGCAGCTCGTGCCGAGCTCGGCGAGACGCGCCGCGTCCTTGGAATTCACGAAGCGCAAGATCTTCTCGTCGTCCTGCACGGTGCCGATGAAGCGGCGCTGCTGGGAAACCTGGCCGCGCAGCCAGGGATTGATCGCGGCGAAAAGCTCGTGGCGCTTTTCCTGAGGGAGCGTCTGGTACTTCGCGCCGCCAAAGGCCTTGGCGTGGCCGCCCTTGGCCTCGTATTTCGCTTCGATATAAGCGGCCGCCGTCTCGATGTAGCGAAGCGTTTCCGTGTAGCACTCCTTGTCGTCATCGGCCCACGAGATAAAGCCGTGCTGGCCCATCATGATCGCGCGGCACTTCGGATTCCGGGCGGCGATTTCCTGCATGGCGAGGCCGAGCTCGAAGCCCGGACGCATCCACGGCACGTAGTCCATTTCCCCGCCAAAGATCTCCTTTGTCAGCTCCACGCAGCGCTTGCTCGCGGCGACGGAGATGATCGCATTCGGGTGCATGTGGTCGACATGCTTGCCGGGCACGAACGAGTGCAGCGGGGTGTCGATGCTCGAGGGGCGCGGGTTGAGGTTAAAGGTCGTGTGGTTGTAGGCGGCCACCATGTCATCCTCGGCCTGCGACTTGAGACCTTTGTCCGTCCGGGCGCCGTAGCTCTTCTGCAGGCCCTTGAGCTTGTCCTGGTAGAGCGAGGAGAAGAACTCCCGGCCCGCGGTGCGCAAGTCGCCGCCCGAGCCCTTCACCCACAGCACTTCCACATCACTACCGGTGAGTGGGTCCTTCTCCATCAATTTCGAGGATGTATTCCCCCCGCCGGTGTTGGTGATGCGCTGGTCGGCGCCGAGGATATTCGAGCGGTAAACGAGACGATCCGCGCCCTTGAGTGCGGCGGCCTTGGCATCGTCCCAGGAGAAGTTCACGAATTTGAAGGAGGAAGACATAATGATCGGGGTGTGATTGGAAAGTGATTAACTTTTGATTGATTTTTGCGCGGCGCGCAACAATTATTTTGCCGCGCCCATGAAACGCCGCCTCCGCCAGCGTCAGATCCTCGAGCTGCTCCAGATCGATCCGGAGTTGAGCGTGGAGGAGGCGTGCGAGCGTCTGGGGGCGTCACCGGCCACGGTGCGCAGGGAGTTTGTTCAACTCGCCCGCGAAGGTCGCGTCGAAAAAACGTGGGGCGGCATCCGGGCCGGGATTGCCGCGCCGGGGCCGGTCGGTCCGCCCGCCTTTGCCAAGCGGCTGGCGGAGAACGCGACCGAGAAGAAGGCCATCGCCGAAGCCGCCGCGGCGCTGCTGAAAGACGGCGATGTGGTGATGATCGACGGCGGGACGACCACCTACCAATTGTGCGAGTTCATCGCGCACAAGCGGATCCGCATCATCACGAATTCGCTGGTCATCGCCCAGGCGGTGGACCGACTCAAAGGACGGGAGCGGGGCGCGGAGATCTACCTGACCGGCGGCATCCTCGAACCGGAATCCAGCGTGCTCTCCGGCCCGCCGGCGGAGGCGTTTCTCAAGCGCTACCATGCGAACTGGGCCTTCCTCTCCGCGGCGGGCGTCGATGCGCGCGAGGTCACAAATTACAATGAGGCCGTGCTGGCCAGCGAGCGGCTCATGATCGAGCAGAGCGACCGCGTCGCACTCATTGTCGACCATACGAAGATGGGACGCCGGGCCATGTGCCTGTTGTGCCCCTTGGGGAAGGTGGATCACATCTTCACGGGAGACCACCCAGCCGGCAGGAAAGTGCTGCGAGCGGGTGCGCCCCAGGGGCTCGGCGCGCATTTCGTCAAGACTCTAGAGTTCTAGCGGCCGCCTATTTCGCTGGCTCGGTTCGTGGAATCGAGGCATCCTTGGCTTGAATGCGTGACGATCCATTAACGTCTGTTTTCGCATGAAAAGCCGCCTGTTCCTCTGCATCCTCCTGTTCGCCGCCTTCGAGGGCACGGGCCTGCGAGCGGTGGAGTCCGTGAGAAACTACGGCGCGGACATGTCTGTGAATGCCGATGTGCAGGCGGATTTTTACAAGCGGTATCCGGATCTGGAGGACGAGAAGGAGGTGGTCGCGGCCGCGGCCCGGACATTGGCGGCCGAAAACATGGAGACTCAGGACGTGGCCGCCGCGGCGGAACTGCTCGCGAAGCGCACGCGCGCCCTGCTGGAGCGCCGGACTCCCACCGAGTGGCAGCAGAAGGCCATGACCCTGTTTCCCGAACTCAAGGTGGCGGGGTCGGAATTCAATGCGCTCTTCCTGCGGCACTTTAACGAGTTGAAGCAGACGAGCCCGCAATTTTTGGAGGAGCCATCCTGGCCTGTCCTACTCGCCCGCCGCTGCGCCGACGAACTAAAGGGCGGCGCCGCTACGGCCACCCTTAAGCGATCCAAAAAGATCCAGGCGCCGCCGCCGATTCCCGCGGCTCCCGTGGCCGAGCCCGCAGCGCCGGCGGGACCGCGCCCTCCCTCGAAATGGGCGGCCGTGCTCAGCTTTTGCCTGCTGCTCGCGATCATCGTGCAGCCCGCGCGCCTGCTCTTGCGCTGGCGCCGCGCTTTCGGAGGGAGTGACGGGCCGGTGACGCTGTGGCAGCGCGCGCTGGGCCCGGCTGCCTGGACGTACCTGGCCGTGACCCTTTACGCGGCCGTTTACAATTTCCGATTCAACGCGGGAGAACGGCCCCTTGACCGGTTTGGCGATACGCTGCTCGTCAGCCTGCTGGCTGGGGTTGTGTTTGCCGTGCCGGTGTATGTGGTGACATTCGCGGTGATCTGGTGGGGGCGGCATCGAACGCCGGCGGTGGCGCCGAAAGATCTCGCGAAGGAATTGCCAGCGCAGGCGCCGGTGGCGGCAGGTGGTCGCAAAGCGTGATTCCCGTAACGCGGACAAGCAGCCCGCAGGGATCAGGATTTTCAATCCTGTCCGCGGTCCATTAAGGATCATCGACTTCCAGGAGGATTTTTGCAGGGCGCCTGCGTGTGGAGATGCGTGCGACTTATCGCCGCTCTGGATTGGCGCGGAGCGCCGCTGGGACCATCTGATCGATCGCCGATCGCATTACGCGCGCGTCAAGCACGGTGACCAGCGCGGCTCCGCCGCCAACCACAGCGGCGACAAGTCGCGCGCACTCCATAATTCCCCGCGCACGCGCTTTTGCCGTTCACGGCCTAAATGCTTTGGGTTGTGCCTTGGCCGCGCCTGCCTCTGGCGCCGCGGCGCTCGTTCGGCTATGTCTCAGGTCACATGACATTGAGAGAGCCCTCGCGGCTGAATTTCCACATCGACGCCCAGGCCACCGATTCACGGGCGCGGGCCGCGACTTTCCACACCCTGCACAATGAAGTCAGGACGCCGCTCTTCATGCCCGTCGGCACCCAGGCCACCGTCAAGGGACAATTGACCCAGGCGCTCGAAGACGCGGGCTCGCAAATCCTGCTCGCGAACACTTATCACCTGCTGCTGCGGCCTGGGCCCGAGGTCTTTCGCCGGCTGGGTGGCATTCACGAGTTCATGAGTTGGAAAAAATCCGTGCTGACCGACTCGGGCGGGTTCCAGATCTTCTCCCTGCCTCATGCGCGCGCCATGAGCGAGGACGGCGCCGTGTTCCAGAGCTACCTCGACGGCCGCACGATTCTGCTCAGCCCGGAGGTCAGCATCGAGACGCAGAAGGCCATTGGCAGCGACATCATGATGGTACTCGATCAATGCATCCCTTCCACGGCGGATGAGGCGGCCGCGCGGGCGGCGCTCGGCATCACGCAACGATGGGCGGCGCGCAGCCTGGCCGCGCGGGGAGACTCGCCGCAATCAATGTTCGCCATCGTGCAAGGAGCCCTTTTCAAGGACCTCCGCCGGGAAAGCGCGGAAGGGCTTTGCGCCCTGCCGTTTGACGGATTTGCGATCGGGGGCCTCGCGGTCGGCGAGGCGAAGAGCGAACGAGAGGATGTCTGCGAATTCACCGCGCAACTCCTTCCGCAAGATCGGCCGCGCTATCTCATGGGAGTGGGCACGCCGCTCGATATCCTCGAGGCGGTGCACCGTGGCGTGGATATGTTCGACTGCATCATTCCCACGCAAGTCGCCCAGCGTGGCGCCGCCTTCACCTCGCGCGGATATCTGCAACTGCGCCGCGGGGTCTACAAATTCGCCAACGAGACGCTGGATCCCGAATGCCCCTGCCCCACGTGCGCGCGCTATTCCCGCGCCTATCTGCATCATCTGACCAAGACCGGGGAGCACCTCGGCTGGCAGCTCCTCGGGCAGCATAACCTCCATTTCTACCATCAACTCATGCGGGAAATCCGGCAAAGCATCCTCGAAGATCGCTTTCTCAAACTCTACCGGGAAAAGCGCGAATTCCTGCACGCTTCCGACGCCGACAATCCGATTCACCATCAGAAGCCCAAGAAGCGGATGGCTTTCCATCTCGGGAACTACGAAGTGCATCGCGCGCCGGAAGGATTTTGCAGCATCCGGCAGATTTCCTCCGGCGAGATCATGCACTCGCGCACGCCGCCGATGGAAGAGGCGCAGCGGCTTTATATCGAGCAATCGGATCTCGCCGCGCGCGTTCGCCTGGCGCCGGACGCCGCCGCCGGGGACGCGGCGCCATTCACCATCTGGGATGTCGGCCTGGGCGCCGGGACCAATGCGATGGCGGCGATCCACTGCTACGAAGCGCAAGCCGCGGCAGGGCCTGTTCGCCCGTTGCGATTGATTAGTTTCGAAAACGATCTCGACTCGCTGCGCCTGGCCTTCAGGCACAATCGCGAGTTTACTTACCTGCGTCATCCCGGCCCCGCCGGAATCCTCGAGGAAGGTGAGTGGCAATCGAAGACGCAGCCGGGCCTGAGCTGGACTTTGTTGCCGGGCGATTTCATCGCCATCCTGCCAGCCGCTCCCGCGCCAGATGTCATTTTCTTCGATATGTTCTCGAGCAAGACCTCCAGCGACCACTGGACGTACCAAGTCTTTCGCCAGATTGCCGACGCGTGCGCGGGCCGTGCCACCGAGCTCTTTACCTATTCCTGCTCCACGCCGGTCCGTTCGGCGCTCCTGGCGGCCGGCTTCCATGTGGCGCGGGGATGCAGCACCGGCGACAAGGTGGAAACAACCATCGCACTTACCACAAGCGCGGCTGGTCTACCGCGCCGTCATGAATTGCTCGGCGCGGAGTGGCTGGCCAAGTGGAAGCGATCGAGCGCAAAGTATCCGGCGGACATTGATGCGGCCCAACAGTCCGCTTTCGAACAAAAGATCCTAAACCATCCGCAATTTAAATACTAACAGCGCGGCCCGTTAAGTCTTCGGCCGCTTCAAGGGCTTGCCCACACGGGCGACCCGCGGCGAGGGAGCGTGGCCGTGTTTTGTGTCGTCCTCAAACTCCTCCCCGCGCAGGGACTTGGCCAGAACCGCCGCGACCTTCTTCTTACCGGCCAACTCCTCCTGCTCTTTTCTTTCGGCACGTTGCGCGCCCACGGTGTCTTGTTCCTTGAGCAGGCGCTGCAATGGTCGTGATCGGCGAGGCATAGGCTGATCAGGAATAGAAACTGGCCGGACGATAACGCAAGGGCTGGAATCTCACCGGCCGTTGACAAACGTATCGAGGAAGAACGTCCGTTCCTGCGTATCCATATCTCCTTGGTACCATTTCTTGTCAGCCACGTGCCTCGGTCTCGACTCGCTGGCACACCCACCAGCCAGGCAGGCTAGCAGGAATGTCACGATCCAAACCGAGGCTGTCCTCAAGCTCACGCCTTGGCGCTTTTCGCCTTGGCCCAGCGCTTCTTCGCCGCCGCGGCCATCCTGGCGCGGGCCTGAGCGCTGACTTTCCGTTTCGGATTCCTGGTGGAACTCGAGGCGGCTGAAGCATCTGCGGAAGAAGCGACCGGCTTGGCGGCCTTGCCACCCCGGGCCTTGGCCCAGCGGGCCCGTTGCGCGGCGGCGATCCGCTCCCGAGCTTCCGGGGACATCATGCGTTTTCCTTTTCCTTTCGCCGGCTTGGATACGCTGGTCGCGACGGGCGCCCGTCCATTGCCGGCCAGTAACGACTTCAACTCCGTCTCCAATTTCTCGATCTGTTCGCTGAGCTGGATCGCACGTTGTAGTTGCTGCGTGGAAGGTAGGATGTTTGACATAGTCACAGTGGTATGGAGCAGCATCGCCCTCCGCGTCAATCTCCTTAACTATTAAATATCCAGCCATGTTCACAGTTTCTGGTTAGTCATCTGCCGCCGGCCGGGCAGGTTTTGGTGTATTGCTAGGCAAGGGTTCCCACTTGGGGTTCCGGAAAGCTTCCGTCAGTGCCAGCGCCACGACTTCGTAGGAAGCTTTGTCCCGCTTGTCCTGATGGATCGAGAGGTAATGCAGGATGACCTTGGCAAGTTGCTCATTGGTAATATTGGTCGGCAAAATATAAGGGACCCGGTCGTTGGCGTAGTCGAGTACCCAACTCGCTTCCTTCAATCCTTTGAGGTATCCCCGGGCGTGGCTTGCTTCGGTGCGTTCCTGTTCCGTA